>PPYF01544256.1_pt1 | contig 120830 bp, 94 predicted proteins | sample 1559871 | NCBI WGS metagenome assembly PPYF01 (sample SAMN08240021, study PRJNA423297) | Human gut metagenome, whole genome shotgun sequencing project.
CTCGCTTACAGGAATGTTCTCAGCCGTTGCCTGTGCAAATTCTTCTTCAAGCGTGCTTGCCGATTCTGCCGTTTCTTCGACAATTGCAGGCTGTTCTTCCGCCTGTTCGGACATTCCTTCAAATGCCTTGACCGCTTCTTCAACCGGCTCGCTTACGGGAGCGTTCTCAGCCATTGCCTGTGCAAATTCTTCTTCAAGAGTGCTTGCCGATTCTGCCGTTTCTTCGGCTATTTCAGGCTGTTCTTCCGCCTGCTCGGACATTTCTTCAAATGCCTTGACCGCTTCTTCAACCGGCTCACTTACGGGAACGTTCTCAGCCATCGCCTGTGCAAATTCTTCTTCAAGCGTGCTTGCCGATTCTGCCGTTTCTTCGACAATTGCAGGCTGTTCTTCCGCCTGCTCCGTTATCTCTTCAAGCTCTTTTACCGCTTCTTCAACCGGCTCGCTTACAGGAACGTTCTCAGCCATCGCCTGTGTAAATTCTTCTTCAAGCGTGCTTGCCGATTCTGCCGTTTCTTCGGCAATTTCAGGCTGTTCTTCCGCCTGCTCCGTTATCTCTTCAAATGCCTTGACCGCTTCTTCAACCGGCTCGCTTACGGGAGCATTCTCAGCCATCGCCTGTGCAAATTCTTCTTCAAGAGCGCTTGCCGATTTTGCCGTTTCTTCGGCAATTTCAGGCTGTTCTTCCGCTTGTTCGGATATTTCTTCAAATGCCTTGACCGCTTCTTCAACAGGCTCGCTTGCCGAAAGATCAAAAATGCTCTCGTCAACCGACATTCTTTCAACGCTTACATCGTTCGCACCATCTGTAACAGGCTGTATATCGGCAAGCTCACGGACTGCACTTGCAATCGGATCAGGCGTCATTATTCCCTTTTCGAGCTTCATCTGCTCAGCTTTGCTTTCCTGCTCTTCCTGCATAGTCATAACAGCGGATATAGCGGCAGCTTCATATTCATCATCGGTTGCAGCATCCGCTTTTGTTTCATCGACAGATTCTGCGGCAGCTGTCTGATTTGCCGTTATAGTATCAACTATATTATTATCGGCATTATCAACAGTTTTGCTTTCTTCATCAATCGGCTTTTCCAATCGGTTGAAATGGTCAAACACACGGTCAAAGCTGACCCCTGTATTGCCGTCCTCTTCAGACTGAACAAATGTGAAATTCACAGGAGCAATTTCCTGTTCGTTTTCTGTGTTATCAGCAGGTTCGCTTTCCGTGTCGTTATTTCTGTCTGCAAGCTCTTCATACTGCCGTGTAGCCTTGTCGATCCTGCTTTTCAGTATATCCGTCTGCTCACGCTCGCTTACAGGCTTTCTTATTACCTCTTTGTGCTGTACCTTGCCGCCGCTTTTCCATACAGTAACGCTTCTCTGCTTTTTAAGCGGAGTCTGTGTTTCGTCAAGCCTTCTTTTGGCATAGACTGCCGCACCTACCGCCGCCGCTGTGCCTACTGCCGCCGCAATCGCTTTTCCAAGTTTCATATATTACCAACCTCCCGGCTATTGCCGAAATTATTATTCAACACTCTTGAGTGCCTCGACCATATTGACCTTCATAAGCCGTCTGTGCATAAACAGCATTACTATCACGGCAAAACATATCGTTATAAGACCCGAAAACACAAAGCTCATCGGATGTACCGTTCTGCCGAACATAACCATATCAATTTCAGCCGTCTTTACAACAAAGTCAACAAGGAATCTTCCGAATACCATACCTGCTACTGTTCCTATAAGGGTAAGTATCACCGTTTCCCTGAACACATACATTGATACTTCCTTATCATAGAAGCCAAGCACCTTGAGCGATGCGATCTCCCTTATACGCTCGTTTATATTGATGTTCGTAAGATTATAAAGCACTATAAACGCAAGCGCACCTGCACTCACTATAAGAACCACTATTACAAAAAGCAGTGAATTGAGCATAGAACTGAATGTTCCCGCAACGCTTGTCTTGAAGCTCACTCCCATAACTCCGTCTATCTTCATAAGCTCCTGCGCAAGCTCGTCCCTGTCGCTTTCGGTCATATCGTCACCGTCCTCCGAGTTGAAGAAGAAGCAGTTATACGGCAGTCCTTCCTCGCCGCTAAGCTCCTTGTACAGCTTTTCAGTGATATACACATAGTGATGAGCGTAGTTCTCGCATATCTCCGTTACCGTTGCCGTAACTCTTTTCGTGTCGGCAAGTGCAAGCGTTATTGTATCGCCCTTTTGCACACCGCCGAGCAAAGATGCCAGCTTCTCATTTATTATAACTCCGTCGTCAGTCACCTTGTACTGCTCGCCCGTGTGCCTGTCCTTTACCGTTACAAACTGTGCAATGGTTTCGTTGTCCGCTCCGCCGAAAATGTATGCATCGGTATTTTTCTTGCCGTTATAAACCGTTATCTGCTTCTGATATATCTTGTTTCCGTCACAGTTATAACGTTCAAGCATCGTTTCTATCTTTGCCGTCTGTTCGTCGGTCACTGTATTGTCATAAGCGGTAATACCTGTATAATTGCTTATCTCACCGAACTGCTTTTGCATAATATCGTTTACGCTGTCATACACACCGAATCCCGTCAGTACAAGCGCTGTACAGCCTGCAATGCCCACTATCGTCATAAGCATTCTTCTCTTATAGCGGAATATATTACGCATCGTTACCTTATAGCTGAACGAAAGCCTGTTCCATATAAAGCCTATGCGTTCAAGCAGTATCTTCTTACCGCTCTTGGGCGTTTTCGGCCGCATAAGCGCCGCAGGGCAGTCATGAAGTATGCCGCCGCACGAGAAATAGACCGTGACCGCAGTAAGCAGTACAGCCACCCCTGTGGTACACATCATAAGTATATAATCATACGGCAGAAGAATATCGGGGATAACGTACATCATTCCGTATGCGGTGATAATGATTGCCGGAAATATCTTCATTCCCACAAGCATACCCGATACAGCGCCCGCCGTTGCCGCTGTCAGTGCATAAAGCAGATATTTGAATATAATAGCGCCGTTTTTATAGCCGAGCGCCTTGAGCGTTCCTATCTGGGTACGCTGTTCCTCTACCATTCGTGTCATCGTGGTAAGACATACAAGCGCCGCCACCATTACAAAGAACAGGGGGAACACCATAGCTATATTGCCTATTCTTTCGGCATTCTGACCGTATTCACTGTAGCCGGGGTTATCATCACGGGTAAACAGATACCACTCCGGTTTGCTCGTCTTTTCGAGCTTTTCCCTGCCGTCGTCTATCTTCTTCTGAGCATCGGCAAACTGCTTGTCCGCATCGGTTTTCGCCGTTTCAAGAGCCGTCTTGCCCTCGTTATACTCCTTCAGACCCTTTTCGTAATCGGCATAGTTCTTGTCGTATTCAGCTTTACCGCTGTCATACTTTGCCTTGCCTGAAATATACTGTGCATATCCTGCATCATACTGAGCCTTACCTGCATCATACTGTGCCTTTGCACTTTCGTACTGTGCAAGTCCGCTTGTATACTGAGAATAGCCGTCATCATACTGTTTCTTGCCGTCCTCGTACTGTGCATATCCTATCTCATATTGCAGTTTTCCGTCATTATATTGCTTAAGCCCGTCATTATACTGCTTCAGTCCGTCTTCGTATTGCTGTTTCTGCTTATCAAGCTCCGCCTGCGAGCTGTCAAGCAGTTTTATACTTGCGTCATATACTTCCTTTGTGATGTTTCCGTTATTGTATGAACTCTCAAGTGTATCACGGCTTGTATTGATCAATGTCTGCTGACTTAATATCTTTGAATTTGCATCGTCAAGCTGAGCCTTGCTCGACTTTAGCTGTGAATCTGCATTCTCAAGCTGTATCTTAGCCGTCACAAGCTGTATATAGCTTTCGTCAAGCGTTTTCTTTCCGCTTTCAAGCTGAGCCTTTGTTTCATCCAGCTTTTTCTTGGTATCGTCAAGCACCGTCTTGGTTGCCGTCAGAGTAGCTCCGTTTGTATCAAGCTCTTTTTTAGCCTCGTCAAGCTGTTTTTTCGATTCATCAAGCGTTTTCTTGCCGCTTTCAAGCCGTGGCTTTGCTTCGTCAAGCTGTTTTTTTGCGTCAGACAGCTTCTTTTCGTTTTTCTCTATTTCTGCGTATGCTTCACTTTTTTTCTTATCAAGCTCTTTCTGCCCGTCGTCAAGCTCCTTCTTTGCATCGCCTGCTATTTCGTCAAAACGCTCTTCTTCTCTTACATCCGCTATTTTCTGTATCTTCTTTTCAAGAGCGTCACGGGCATCCTCATATTCATCGCTGTAACAGCTGTACTGCTTTAGTTCGTCCGAGTTTATCATGACCTGAGTATATACCTCTGTCTTAAAACAGCTTTCCGGTATATAACAGATCATATAGACTGAGCCGCTTCCTATGGTCGTGTTTCCACGCTCCGCATCGGATATATACATAGGCGATGCGAATTTTCCCACTATCGTAAATTCCTTGACCGACAAAGTTCCGTCTATATCCGTGTCTTCATCGCCGCACAATGTCAGCTTGTCCCCGACATTATAATGAGCAAGCAGTTTACCGCTGTCGATAACGCACTCGTTTTCTTCTTCGGGAAGTCTGCCGTCAACTATCTGCAAAGAGCTGTACGGATTGTTTTCGCCCGTTTTATCAAGAGAATATACCCTTGCGACCTTCTTTTCGCCCGAATCCGTGTTGACGTATGCGTCCGTGAAATATCCGGGATAAATATCAACATCCGGAAGTTCTTTTTTCAAAGCGTCTATATCGTTATCGTCAAATCCGTATGTAGATACCAGCCTGATATCCGACAGGGAAGTCCTGTCGTAATAATGATCCGACGATATCTTCATCGCAGGAGCGCTCTGCAGAAGTCCCGCAAAAAATCCTGTGCCGATAGCGATTATACCGAATATCGAAAGAAAACGGCTTTTCGTTTTCTTCATCTCGGCAAACGCATTTTTCAGCATTGCATTTTTCATATCCGTTCCCTTTCCCCGCTTACCACTCTATTTCTTCAACGGGTGTCGGATGCTCGTTTACGACTATTTCGCTCACCTTACTGCTTTTCATATGTATGACTCTATCAGCCATAGGGCATATCGCCGTATTATGCGTTACGAGTATTACAGTCATATTTTCACTGCGGCAGGTGTCCTGAAGCAATTTCAGAATCATCTTACCGGTGTTGTAATCAAGCGCACCCGTAGGCTCGTCGCACAGCAACAGCTTTGGCTTTTTCGCAAGCGCTCTCGCTATAGCCACTCTCTGCTGTTCACCACCCGAAAGCTGAGCCGGGAAGTTGTTTATTCTGTCGGTAAGTCCGACCTTTTCAAGTATCTCTACAGCAGGGATATAGTCCTCCACCGTCTGAGTAGACAGCTCTATATTCTCCTTTGCCGTAAGGTTCGGGATAAGATTGTAGAACTGGAATATAAATCCTATATCGTATCTTCTGTAGTCGATAAGCTCTTTTCTGCTGTAACCGCTTATCTTACTTCCGTCTACATAAAAGCTGCCCGATGTAGCGGTATCCATACCGCCCAGTATATTAAGCACCGTAGTCTTGCCCGAACCGCTCGGTCCTACGATTATTGCGAATTCGCCCTTTTCAATGTCAAAGCTGACCTTATCGTTTGCGTTGATTATTATATCGCCCATACGGTACTGCTTTGTAATATCGCTCAGCGTAACAAAACTCATTGTAATTCCTTGCACCCTTTCGTCCGTTGTTTCCTGAAATCGTTACTCTATTAAATTATACCATTTTTCACGGTACAATTCAACAGCCGTTCTATATTTATTTATAGTGTATTCCGACATTTTTAACTCCCTATAAATTTCAATGCCGTTAAAATAAAAATTATTCTCATTTTACTTGACAAATGCGTTTGCTTATGCTACAATATCAATCGGAAAAATCCCTTATCAAGAGCGGTTTACATTTTCTGCATTAAAATGCAGATCGGGAGTCAGGCTCCGTAAACCCAGCAACCGTTTCGCTTAAGTTTTCTTTGCGAAAAATGGTGCTAATTCCTACGGCACGGCAAGGGCTGTGACCGAAAGATGAGGAGCAGGCAGTCAGCAAGCTCCGAAAGGGGCTTTTTTTAATGCAGTTTTACGCAGATATATGCGTATGGAATGCGGTTTAAAACCGCTATATGAAAGGATAAATCAATGGCAAAATACTTATTCACTTCCGAAAGTGTTACTGAGGGTCACCCCGATAAGATCTGCGACAGGATCTCAGACGGTGTGCTTGATGCGATATTAGCTCAGGACAAGAACGCCCGTGTAGCCTGCGAAACCTGCGCCACAACAGGTATGGTTCTGATAATGGGCGAGATCACGACAACGGCAAACGTTGACATTCCTGCAATAGCAAGAGATGTCATAAAGGAAACCGGCTACGATAACAGCGACTACGGCTTTGACTACAAGACCTGCGCTATCCTCACAACGCTTGACAAGCAGAGCCCCGATATAGCTATGGGCGTTGATAACGCTCTTGAGGGCAGAGATAACAATGAATTTGACACAGGCGCAGGCGATCAGGGTATGATGTTCGGCTATGCGTGTGATGAAACCGAGGAGCTTATGCCTCTGACAATCTCGCTTGCACACGCTCTCTCAAAGAAGCTCACAGCAGTAAGAAAGTCAGGCGAGATACCTTATCTTCTCCCCGACGGAAAGACACAGGTAACGGTAGAATATAATGAGGACGGTACTCCCTCAAGAATTGACACTGTCGTTGTTTCCTCACAGCACAAGGCAGACGTTACGCAGGAACAGCTCAGAGCCGATATTATCGAAAAGGTTATAAAGACTACCGTTCCCGCTTCACTGCTTGACGAAAACACAAAGATGCTGATAAATCCCACAGGACGCTTTGTAGTAGGCGGTCCTCAGGGCGACAGCGGTCTTACCGGCAGAAAGATAATAGTAGATACATACGGCGGTGTCGGCAGACACGGCGGCGGCGCATTCTCGGGAAAAGATCCCACAAAGGTTGACCGTTCAGCCGCTTATGCCGCAAGACACGTTGCAAAGAACATTGTAGCCGCAGGCATAGCAAAGCGTTGCGAGGTCGAACTTGCATACGCTATCGGCGTTGCACAGCCCGTATCGATATTTGTTGATACATTCGGCACAGGCATAAAGCCCGACAGCGAAATTTCAGCCGCCGTAAGCAAGGTGTTCGACCTTCGCCCCAGTGCGATAATCAGCTCACTGAACCTGAGAAGCACCAAGTACAGACCTCTTGCCGCTTACGGTCACATGGGACGTACAGACCTTGACGTTGCATGGGAAAAGACGGACAAGGTTGACGAGCTTAAATCAGCACTTGATATAAAGTAATCAGCATATAACACTAAAGCCGTTACGGAACACCGCAACGGCTTTAATCATAATCCAACGGAGAACAGAAATGACACATATCCGCCCCGCAACCGAGTCCGATGCTTCACGCATCGCAGAAATAATCGTTACAAATTACAGGATAAATTTCTACCCGTTTTTCAGAAATGATGCCTTTTACTTTGGTGAACTGAACGTACTTGACACAGCTAAAGAATATTCCGCAGGCTCAGCCGCACTTAATAACACATTTGTCTATGACGATGGTGTAATAAAAGGCATTATACGCATTTCGAGCAATGAGGTCGAAAAGCTGTATGTAGAGCCGATTTTTCAGAATCAGGGCATAGGCGCAAAGCTTCTCGGTTACGCTATCAACAATTTTGCCGTCACTGAACTGTGGGTGCTTGAATACAACAAGCATGGAATAGATTTTTATCGCCGCAACGGATTCAGCCTTACAGGTGAAAAAATCACAGAAGACGAATTTGTGCCGCTTTTAAAGATGAAAAGAGAATAAGCCAAAAGCCGTTACGGAATACCGCAACGGCTTTATTTTTTGCAACAGTCCAACATAATTTACCGCCGATAACGGAGGTTGAGCCAAGATTAATCCGTCAGAACGGCGAATTTGAAGCGGCACATTGCCGCCCGCCGTTTTGCTACCGCTTGCCAATCTCGAACATTTCCAAAGGCGGAATTTACAGTGGCTTTCAGCCACAGGCGGAATTTGAGGCGGCACATTGCCGCCCGCCTATTCGCTGAAATCCGTAACTATGTACTTCGGCGCATTGGGAGTGGAATACACCCACCTGTCAATATGCCCCTCCGTAATGAAATACGGCGCTTCAAGCGGAACACAGCCGTCATCACAGCAGTTTACTATTATCAGCTTGATTTTCATCTTTTCTGGTATAATCGCCTTGATATACACGCAGGCGCAATCTCCCACCTTTATTCCGCTTTTAAGCTCCGCAAGCCCTGCAAGATTCGGCGCAAGCTCGATGAAAATCCCGTAGTCCTCTATCGACCTTACAATGCCCGGAACGGTTTCCCCTACCGCAAAGCGCTCGGCATTCTGTTGCCACGTTCCGAGAAGCTCCTTATGAGTAAGGCAGATATGTCCCTCATCTCTGCCCTTGACCACCGCGAAAATGTCATCACCCACCGAAAATCTGTCCGCAGGATGAACTATTCTTGATACCGAGATAGCGTCAATCGGTATCATTGAAGCAATGCCGCAGCCTATATCCACAAAGCAGCCGAACTGTTCAAGGTGCGTCACTCTCGCCGTGATAACGTCACCCGGTTCAAGCTTTGATATGTACCTGCTTTCTGCCTCCTCCTGCGCCGCTTTCCTTGACAGGATCGCCAACGGCTCGCTTCCGGTCTCGTCTATCTTCGTTATCTTGAAGCAGACAGGCTTTCCCACTCTTGATATAAGCGCTATATCCCGTGTCGCACCGCTTTCTATGCCTATTGCACCCTCACTTCGGGGAATTATTCCCTTCATACAGCCAAGGTCGACGTGCATATTATGCTCAGCGTCGCATACGGTACACGGTGCTTCAAGTATCGCCCCCGACACTGCCGACTGCATAAGCGTTTTCGCCGATTGCTGAGCTGCCATGTTCTCCGTGTCTGCAAGCCTTCTTCCCTCAGGTAAAAATTCCGTCATTTGAAATACCGATCCTTCCTCGTTTTGATTTCTTTTTTACCAGTTTATGAAAGATACATCCGGAATATGTTAATACGGATCTGCAATTCAATTTCTACAGATTTTCTGATGAAATTCCAATAATTATCGTTGATTTTAACAAGTTTTTCTGATACAATAGAATCTATACAGGCGCAGTGCGCTGTTAACCCTTAATCTGAACGGAGAAACTATGTTTATTCAAAGCGGAATATTAAAACGCGTGGGACTGCTTGCCGCAGTAGTTGCTGTCGGCACAGCCGCCGCCATAACCTATAATGCATTTCTGTCATCGGACAGTGGGCTTCCTGAAGTGCTCACTCCCCTTCAGCCCATAGCAAAGGATGATGACGGCGAGGTAAAACAGAAAACGGATATTGCTTTTTCCCCCGAAGAAAGCTTTTTCAGCGAGGATATAACCGTTGAGCTTACGGCAAAGGACAAGAATGCCAGAATCTATTACACAACGGACGGCAGTACACCCACTGAAAAATCATCGGCATACTCTTCGCCGATAAAGGTGCGGAGCGGTAAAGACGTCACAGCCAAAACCATAAAAGCTATTGCGGTAAACGAGGACGGCACTTCCGAAGTGTTCACCAAAAGCTATGTTACAGGCGATGATGTGGCTGAACGTTTTGAGGACGGAACTTATGTATTCGTGCTGTCTACAGACGATGTGAATCTGTACGATTACGAAAAAGGCATCGCTGTAGCGGGAAAGATCCGTGACGACTGGATAGCAAACGAGTATGACGGAAAAAGCGAAATCACGCCAAACGACCCTGCAAACTGGAATCAGGAAGGTATGGATGGCGAAAGACCTATGTATGTAGAGGCTTTTTCAAGCAGTGGCGAGCTTCTTGTTTCACAGCAGGCAGGCGCAAGAGTTGCAGGCGCATATTCTGCCGCAGTTGACCAGAAATCGTGGAAGCTTATAGCAAGAACTATGTATACCCCGGACAAGGGTAAATTCGGCTATCCGTTTTTCAGTGACGCTACAGATGAAAGCGGAGCGATACTCACAAAGATTGACCGCATAGTATTGCGTAACGGCGCAAACGACCGTGAATTTGCAGGCGTGCGTGATGAACTTTCAATGTCGCTTGCAAAACAGTCGGGCTACCTTGACGCACAATCGACCGCCCCTGCGGCAGTATTCCTCAACGGCAAATATTACGGTTTTGCATGGCTCCATCAGAATTTCAGCCGTGCATATCTCGAAGAACGCTACGGCGGCACAAAGGATAACTACCAGGTGGTAGGAAAAGCCGAGGGCGAGATAGTCGATGAAAACGCAGAAGGTGCGGCAGACGATTATAACAAGGTCCTTGAGCTTGCAAAGAGCGGACTTACCGACGACAAGAAATTCGAGCAGTTCTGCTCTATGGTAGACATAGACAACTATATGCACTACCTCGCAATGCAATTATTTATCGACAACCGTGACTGGCCGGGCAACAACTATAAAGCGTGGCGCTATGTTGCATCCGAGGGTGAAGAGGTCACAAGCAAGTATCAGGACGGCAAGTGGAGATATTTCTTCTTTGACGCTGAGTTTGCATGGGGTCTTTATTCTGACGGATACGCAAACAAGACGCTGACCAAGATTTTAAAAGGCACACACCCCGCAGGCGGTTCAGTGCTTATAACCGCACTTATGGAACGTGCCGATATGCGTGAAAAGCTGGCAAACAACCTCTGCGACCTTATAGGCGGTGCATTCAGCACCGAAAATATCCTGGCAACGCTTGAACAGAAGCTCGCAGACAGCGATAAGGAACAGCTGTACGCCCTTAACAAGGGTATCACGTCAACGTGGGCAAACGAAGGTACGTTTGAAAACAGCAGAAATGAAATAAGAGAGTTCGCCGACAAGCGTGCAAATATCATTCTCAGCGATATATGCCGTAATTTCGAAATAGACAAGGACGATACATACAAGGTAAAGCTGAACGGTGCAAAGGGTCTTAAGGTCACTATGAACATTCAGACCGTCAAGGATGCAAATACGGCAACAGCCGAATATTTCACGCCCTACAAGGTAAAGCTTACCGCTGAGGATATGTCGGGCTACACCTTCACAAGCTGGGAAATAAACGGCAAGACCTATACCGACCGTGAGATAACTATCGACAGCTCAATGGCTAAAAAGGGCAAGATCACTATAAACGCACGCAGTGAAAAAACATCGTCTACAGGCGATCTGCTGTATATAAGCGAAGTGTACACAGGCGGAGACGCCGACTGGATAGAGCTTTACAACCCCAACGACAACGACGTATCTACAAGAGGTCTTTATCTTACGGATAAGGAAGATATGCTTAATCGCTACAAAATACCCACTGTCAACGTAAAGCCTCATTCAACGCTTACGATAGTGTGCAAGAACAACAAGTCTGAAAATACGCTGATGAAAATGCAGACGAATTTCAGCCTTAAAACAGGCGAAACGCTGATACTCAGCAACGAAAGCGGAGAAATTCTCGGCAGGGTCGCAATAATCGATTGTGACGAGAACGAATCGCTTGTAAGACAGCGTGACGGAAGCTACGCAAAGGGTACGCCGACCTTTGAAAAGAACAGCCAATAAACAAGACAGCCGTGCATTACAGAACTTCGGTAATGCACGGCTGTTTTACACTGAAAACATCAGATATTTTATCGAGATTCAAAAGCCGCAGGTAAGCTTCTTCCTTACCTGCGGCTATTCTCAATATTATCAACTATATACCCATACTCAGGGTATGATTTTCTTATCCTCTGTCTGCAACGCTCACAGAACTTATCAAGCTGTGCCTTGTCGTCACGCATTTTCTGCTTTGCGCCCCACAGGTGAGTATACTTACTTTGCGGCAAAAACAGCCTGTCCTTGTCAAGAAGCGTTGTATATTCAATACCGCATCTTTTCGCAAGCATCGGGAGCAATCTCTGTTCGGCAAAAACCATATATGTAAGATAATCTCCGCCGTACACTGCCGACTTCATAAACGCTATTGACCGTGACGTGTAATACTGCTTGAAATCCTCATCAGGAATATATAAAAACGCCGTGTTCAGCGGTAAAACCGAGTAGTCAAGTCCCTCGTCAAGCACCTTGCCTTTCAGCCTGAACGATGAAACATCGGGGTAGACGGACGGCATAAGCTCCTCCTCGTGCGCCGCTATTATCTTATCGCCAAACGGCGGATCCTCCCACACGATAAAATCCGTATCTATCATAGCGCACGGTGCAGAAAACTGCTGTAAAGCGATCAGCTTTCCCCCAGCCCAGAACATAACAGGATCTATCCCGTCAAGATCATCGGGAATGACAACCTTTATATCGTTCCATATATCGTTTATCCCCAGAGCGGAAAAAAGCTCTGCTCCTGCGCTGTCGGTAAGCATAGTTATGCTGTTGCCGTTTTTGCGCCATTGCAAAGCCGAGATCACTGTGCAGTATATGTCGGGTAGGCTCATAGTAAGCTTCTTACCCGGATTCTTGGCGAAAAAAGCCGCCGATGAAAAAGAATGAAATCCGTTCATATAAGATGTATCCCGTATCCGTAGCGGTTAAGCGGTTCGGACGAGAAGAAAAGCATAAGTGCTTTCGGTGTGAAGCTTCCGCCCTCGCACAGTTCATCATAGGAAAAACTTCCCGAAATAAAACTTGTTATATCAAAACTGCCGATATTGAACGAGCCAAAACTCGTTTTACCCGAGCCGTACTCATATTCGTATTCATATTGATGCTTATAAGAGCCGAACGAACCCGCAAACGAAGATGCCGTGAAAGAGCCGGCAAACGAACCGCTTCCCGTCATAACGGGAAGTCTGAACGAACCGTCTGCCGATAAAACAACTGTTCCTGCTTCACGCTTTAAAAACGGAGGGGTCACCGTCTTAAAATGATAACCGCCGTATTCGCCGTCTTTATTATCATTATCGGGTTCTTCCGCAGAGCCTGTGAATATATTCTCAAGTGCCTTGTCCACGTCGCCGTTTCTGTCGATGTTATCAATTCTTGCCGCTTCGTTATCATAGCCTCCGAGCCTTAGCCAGTCGGCAAGTCTGCCGCCGAGATAATAGCCTTTAACATCGGTTATATTGAAATTGTCCCTGATACCGTCAAGGTCGGATACCTTTACTCCGCCTATCCAGAGGCAACAGTTCTGCATAACATCAATCCTTTCGTAAGCATACCCTTTTCAGCGGCGCACACTTTTTCTCACCATATCAAGCAGTATCGGCGCAACGTTAAGAGAAGATTCAGCCAGTACCGCTTCATACAGCGACTCTATAACGGCTCTCGCCTGTGCCTTATTTGCGACAAGGCGATGCGTGATAAGATCGTTTTCTTTTATGGCAAGCTGTGATATACTGTAGCATTCGCCCGATGCAATTATGTCGTCAAGCATTGTCACCGTCCTGCGGTACATCGCTATAACGCCCTCGTGCACCGTCGGCTTTGCCGTATCATCGGCTATCCGCAGTTTGAGCAGTTTTTTCAGCTCGTCATAAGAATATTCGCAGAGCAGGCGTTTAAGCGCTACCCTGTCCTCCGTAAAAGCAACATCGTGTGATTCGATCAGCATATCGGTGTCGCTTCTCAGCTTAAGGTCAGCTTTATACTTCTCAAAGAAATTTTCAGCCGTTATCCTGCCATATTCGCCGTGTCCGTAAAAAAAGGTATTACCGTGAGAATCACGGCATTTGCAGTCGGGAATACCGACATTATGAAACAACATTGCATACCTTAAATCCGCCTGCGGCGGTGCAAACTCAACGCTCTTCGAAATATGCTCCCAGAGCGTACAGTCGTAATATCTTTCCTTATATCTTTGCGTTTTGAGAAGCTCCGGCTCGATTACCGCAAGCACCTCCGGGAAGCGTGTCATAACCGCAGAAATGTTCCGCATCATAAGCACCTTTGTAAAACGTCTGAACAATTCACGCCTGTCCGCATCACACAGCAGATGTGCATTTGCCTTTATTGCGTCTGCCGTAACGCTGTCGATCTCATAATTCTCTCCACCGAGCAGTTCAAGCGCCGTCAGCATATTGAACGGGTTTGTAACAAGGCTTGACTGCGGTTCGAGCTTGAGTGTCAGTTCATTTTCGTCAAGGTCGTTTTCGTGCCACATCACAACGGGATATTCGCCTATCGCTTTCAGCGTTATCACTCCGTCCTTTATGCACGGCATACCGTCAAACGGATCTCTGAATCCTTTTCTTGGATGGTATGCGATTGCAAATGCGGAAAAATCACGGTGAACAAGGTCGAAAATATAATTGTCGGTATAGACTGCTTTTCCGTCCTTTATTTCGCCGCAATAGCTTGACACCTGTATTACAAGTCCAAGCGATGAAACCATAACACTGCTCATATCCTCGTTCTGTGATACGATACGCATATCACGGAACACATACAGCATTTCGCCAAAGTCCGCCGTAGTTATAATGTCATAATCCATAGGCGAGCCGCCTCTCAGCAGTTCAGCTACACACTGTCCGACAAAATACGCTTTATTTCCCGCACGTTCAAGCAGTTTAAGCACCTGCAATGCCTGTTCGGGTATATTCAGCGTCTGTCTTTTAACAGCCAAGTACGGTCACCTCTTGTTGCTTAATTATCGGGGTATCTCCAGCCGTCCACACCGCTCTTTCTGAGTGCCGTGAACATCCTGAGCTTGAAGCCCTTGTCATTATGCTCCATATCCCTTAAAAACTCTTTCGTTTTCTGCCTTGTCGTTGTCTTGTCGGCAGGGCAGACCGACTTTACGACCTCAAGATTATTACGGTTGCAGGCAGCTATTATCTGCGATTCGGGAGCAAGTACAAGCGGGCGTATAACGGTTATATCCTTACGGTCAAGGTGGGTTTTAGGCGAAAAACACCCTATTCTGCCCTCATTGAAAAGATTCATTATAAATGTTTCAATAACATCGTCATTGTGATGCCCGAGAGCAAGCTTATTACAGCCTGCCGCCTTTGCCGCATCATGGAGCGCACCTCTTCTCATATTCGCACAAAGCGAACACGGATTAGGCTCTTTTCTTATGTCGAATACTATCTCGCCTATCTGCGTATGAACAAGGCTGAAAGGCACGTCCAGCTTTTCGCAAAGCCTTGCCACCGCATCATAGTTATTCGGCACGCCGTTGAAACCGGGGTCAATAGTGACAGCTGTTATGTCATAATCGAACTCCGCAAACCTTCTCATTTGCGCAAGTCCGGCAAGCAGAACAAGGCTGTCCTTGCCGCCGGATACTCCCACTGCGATTTTGTCGCCCTTTTGTATAAGGTCAAATTCCTGTACTGCTTTTCTTATATATCCCAGTATCTTCTGCATTATTTCTTATCCTTTTTGTTCTTGCCGAATCTGAAATAATTCTCACGGTACTTTATCGGGATATTCAGCTTTCTGCTCAGTACCATTACAGTTGCGTCCGCCGCAATTGTCAACGCAATGAAAATTATGCACACAACATAAGCCTTGTCGTTGTTCATTGCTATTCCGACGCCTGCCGCCGCAGCTGCTATCAGCGCAAACAGAAAACGTGTTTTTTTGAATATTCCCAGAGCAAGCTCCAAAAACACTCCTCCTTTATACCGGCATTAATCCTCGCCGAGCTTCAGTGCCTTATTGATATTTATCTTTCTGATAATAGCACCGAGTATCGCAAATCCGCCGAGCAGCATTATCGCAATAAGTATATACATCTTTATGTAGTCTGCCTGCATTGCCGCTACTCTGTACGGCGGTATCTGCTCATTTACGTTATACATATACTGGAACAGCGGTACAAACAGGTCACTTGTAACTCCGCCTATGATAAATGCACAGATTATCGAAACACCCGATACCAGAAGCTGTTCATATCCCAGTATTCCTATTATTTCACCGAATGACACACCCATAGCCCTTAAAATACCGAACTGCAGCGTCCTGCCCTTTATGGACAGTATCCAGTAGATAAGGAAGCCGATTATAGTCATTACCATTATGATTATAAAACCGAGCGTCAGCGCACCGTTCATACCCTGCAGTGAAGGATCCGTCTTTTCGCTTATCAGCATCTGCGAGCTGTCCTTTATGTTCTCAAGCGGGAGCATTCCGTCCTCAATGCTCTTGTAAAGAGCTTCGCTTGTCGCTCCGTCCTTCATCTTGAGCCATATCTGATACGGCTCAAGCTCGGTTCTCGCTCTGACATAGTTATAATTCATTACTGCAAAGTCGCACTCATTGGGGTTAAGTCCCGGCCAGTAATCAACTATTGCCATTACTGTGGTGTCAAGGCTGTCGTTTCCGCCCCACTTGAGCGAGATAACGTCGCCCTGCGAAACATTTGACTTTTCCGCAAGTCCTCTTGAGATTATAACACCCGAACGGCTCTCTACAAGAGCGTTGCAGTAGTTCCACCAGTGGATAGGCAGAAGATCGTTTCTGAACCACGCCGTCTGTGCGAATTTATCAGGCTCTATTGCCATAAGCGTAAGATCTGCGACATTCTTATTTGCGATTCTCAGCTTTACATTGTCATTTACCAGCACTCTTGTAGCGATATCCACGCCGTCAAGAGCCTCATAACGTGAAAAGTCGGTTTCAACATAGGTGCTCGATCCGCCTTCATCCGATGTTGAAAGCGCATATTCGGTCAGCACCACATCGGCTCCGTTTTCATAATAGATCCTGTCGCTTATGTTGTTGTTTATAGCTCTTGCCGTGTTTGCAGAGAACAGACCGAACGAGAATGTCATTACAAGGAACAGCATAAGGAATCGTTCCTTACCGCCCTGCGAACGGCACACGGTGGTTATAGCCATATACTGCGATGGTGTCCAGAACGGACGCAGTACATAATACACAAGCCTTAAAAGATACGGATAGATACGGATAAACAGCAGACCGAAGCCCAGTATCATAAGCGTTGAGAATATGAACAGAAGCGGGTCAAGCTCGCCTGTTGCCTCAAATGTTCCCTCAGCTATAGAATTTGTAATGTTGGTTGTATAGAAGTAAAGGAATCCGAATGACACTGCAAGAAGTACTATATCAACACCGCACTTTTCCCACAGCGACATCTTTACGACCTTTGTCCTGCTCTGCTTATACTGTACGATAGTAAGCTTTGACGCAGGAATGATCGGTATCATCGTAGTAAGGAAGAATACCACTACCGCAAGCAGTGCGTAAATAATGCTTATTCCGGTTATCTTTGCGGCAATTCCGGTACGGTTTACGAACTCTAAAAATCCGTTTGATACGCCAAGGAACTGACACAGAATAAGTCCTATAAAGGGTGCAACCACAAGCGTTACAATACCGAGTATTCCCGACTCTGCGGCATACATACCGAATATCTGCCACGAGCTTGCACCACGGCTCTTGAATACTGCAATCTCGTTACGCTCTCTGTCAACGTTCAGCTGAGATACCATGAACAGATAGAATGCAAGCATTACCATTGCGGGTATCTGAAGTATCCACAGTATACGGGTAAGCTTCTCGGCACGCTCGGTATAGTTGCCGATTATATCCGCAACATTGAACTCATGTTCATAGCCGGCATCCTTGTAGAACGTTGTATCATTCTCAAGCTCTGCAGTAACAGACGCTATCCTGTTCATATCGAGAGTATGGTAATCGAGCGAATATCTTCTTGCGATATTTACCGCATTGAATCTGCCCTCCGGCATAAGCTCGTTTCTTACCATATCATAATCAACGAATATCGCATTGAGATAGCTGTCGAGCGTTTCTGCCCAATAGCTGTCGTTGTCTGTTTTCTGCTCATATACGCCCGTGATCTTCACATAATAAGGCTCAACGCCTGCCGCAAGCGATACGACTTTATATGTATTGCCGACATTTATTCCGAGCGTTTTCAGTGCGTCTTCCGATGCAAGTCCTTCATAAACCCCGTCAACAGCGGTCTTTGAGGGCAGCTCGCCTCTTATAAGCTTCATATGGTCAAGACTGTCAGTCATACCTATAAGTTTAAGTCTGGTTGAAAGCTCCGCGCCGTTACGTTCGCCGTTTACGATATAAAGGCAGTCGTCTATAAGCGTTGTCTTTGTGTTTTCCGACGCTATTCCTATAGCGTTTATCCTAGAATCCGACTTTGACACGATATCATCGATCGTCGCCTGCTGGGTATTCGTATCGGTAGTCAGCTGGAGCGTCTTTGTTACGGAATAAAGACCGGGATACTTGTTGTTGTCGATCTGGTACTGTTCCATATCCTTTATCAGCATACGCTGTAAGGACGCGTCCATATATATAGGTATAGTGCTCATCATACCTGCCGCAAGCAAAAAGCCGATAAACAGGCAGAGTACCATCCATTTTGTATTGCGCATCTTGCGCCACAGTAGAGTAAACATCTGTTATATTCCTTCCTAAGGTAATGCCGGTGAATACGCCGTTTTACTTTACAACGACCTCGTCACCCTCGGAAAGTCCCGATGTTATCTGGATCTCCGTAGCGTTGCTTATTCCGGTTTCAACGTCAACCTCAGTCTTGACGCCGTCCTTGTACACCTGCACATAGTTCTTGCCCGAAAGGGTCTTTACAAGGTATTTCGGTATGACGATCGCATTTTCCGCCTGTTCTTTTATATAGCTTACATCCGCTACAGTACCTACCTTGGTAAAGCTGGGAACGTTGCCGCTGAACTCAACATATATCGAACCGGTGTCCTCATCGCCCTGTTCCTTTGCCTCGGTCGGGGTCTTTACGACTTTGCCCTTGTATTCCTCTTCTTCTATCGTTATTGTTACTTCCTGATCCTTTGTAAACTTCTTGTCGTCATTTACAGTAGCCTTGACATATATCTTATCGGGATCGATTATAGTTGCAATTACCTTGTATGACTGCACCTTTGTACCTGCGTTCATATGTTCCGTGAAGCTTACAAGTCCGTCACAAGGCGCATACAGCTTTGAAGTGTCATATTCGTTCTGCAGCTGTGCCAGTGTATTCTTTTCTATTTCAAGCTGTAAGCGGTCGTTCTCTGCGCCGCTTGAGCCGTATGTATTCTGCGCCTGCTGAACTTTCAGTTCCTGCGAACGTATCTCATATTCAAGATCGCCCGTATTGTACTCGGCAATAAGGTCGCCTTTCTTTACCGTGTCGCCTGCTTTGACATATATCGTCTTCAGCGTTCCGTCACGCTCCGTAAACGAACAATCCTGCTGTACTTCCGACACACAGTAGCCTGTAGCGCTCGCCTTATTTACAATAGTTTTCTTGACCGCCTTATAGGTCGAGTAAGTAACATCTTCCACTTTCAGCACAGGTGGATCGAGAAGCTTTTCTTCCTCAGGGAAGAAGTAACAGCCCGATGCCGAGCCGGTGATCGCGCATATCACAGCAACTGCCGCAACACGCATAAAGGTCTTTTTCATTTTTTTACTTTCCTTTCCTTTAAACAAAGGGATTTGTGCATCTTTTTCCTGATATAGAAAATCAAGGATTTTATTGTCCTTTTATGGTCAAAATTTAAAAAACACTATAGGGATGCTTATTTTAATTTTAGCATTTTTCACATAAATTTTCTACACTTTTTCAAAATTAAACGATATGCACAAATACCCGAAAGGTTATTTGTTTATTTTGTACACCGCAAAGCAACTTCAAATCCGATAAAAGCACTTGAAAAAGCAAAACGGATTTAGTATAATAGTGAGTAGTGTTTATTTTTCAAATTGACATATAAAATCAATACGACGGGCGTTGAAAGCTCAGGGAAGGAACAAAATAATGGCTACAAAGTATGTATTCGTCACCGGCGGCGTTGTGTCGGGACTCGGAAAAGGTATTACAGCGGCTTCGCTCGGAAGACTGCTCAAAATGAGGGGCTACAAGGTTACAATCCAGAAGTTTGACCCATATATAAATGTCGACCCGGGCACAATGAGTCCCTATCAGCACGGTGAAGTTTTCGTTACGGACGACGGTGCGGAAACCGACCTCGACCTCGGACACTATGAACGTTTTATAGACGAGAACCTTTCAAAGTACAGCAACGTTACAACAGGTAAGATATACTGGACGGTTCTTAATAAGGAACGTCGCGGCGATTACCTCGGCGGCACGGTTCAGGTTATCCCCCATATCACAAACGAGATCAAATCAAGAATATACAGAGTTGCAAACTCAGCAGAAACCACCGCAGATGTTGTTATAACCGAAATCGGCGGTACTGTCGGAGATATCGAGAGCACTCCCTTCCTTGAGGCTATCCGTCAGGTAGTTTCGGATGTAGGCAGAGAAAACGTTGTATATATCCACGTTACACTCCTGCCTTTCATCACCGGCAGTAACGAAATGAAGACAAAGCCCACACAGCACAGTGTAAAGGAACTTCTTTCCCTCGGTATCCAGCCGGATATTCTCGTTTGCAGAAGCGAAATGGAAATTCCTCAGGATATGACCGAAAAGATAGCAAGCTTCTGTAATGTCCGTAAGCAGGACGTTATACAGAACCTCACAGCTCCTTCTCTTTACGAAGTACCGCTTATGCTTGAAAAGGAAGGTCTTGCAAAGGTTGTATGCGAGCATCTCGGACTTGATCCCCGTGTTCCCGATTTAAAGGAATGGGAAGATATGGTCCAGCGTCAGTACAATGCCACAAAGAACACCGTTATCGGTCTTGTCGGAAAGTATGTTGCCCTTCCCGACGCATACCTTTCCGTTATGGAATCTCTGCGTCATGCCGGTTTTGAAAACGAATCACACGTTGAAATAAAACTCATCAACTCCGAAGAAGTAACTCCCGAAACAGCAGACGAGCTTCTGCACGACTGCGACGGTATCTTGGTTCCCGGCGGTTTCGGCGACAGAGGTATCGAGGGTAAGATAGAGGCTGTACGTTACGCAAGAGAACACAAGAAGCCCTATCTCGGACTTTGCCTCGGTATGCATATGGCTACAATTGAGTTTGCGCGTCACGTAGCAGGTCTTACAGAAGCAAATTCAAGCGAATTCAAGGACGGCGACCAGAACGTCATCGACCTTATGCCCGACCAGAAGGACGTTGATATGGGCGGTACAATGCGTCTTGGTCTATATCCCTGCAAGCTTGAAGCCGGCACGATCTCACGCGAGGTTTACGGCGATGAGCTTATTTACGAAAGACACCGCCACCGCTATGAGTTCAACAACGTATTCCGTAAACAGCTTACCGAAAGCGGTCTTGTTATCGCAGGTCAGTCGCCCGACGGAAAGCTCGTTGAAATAGTTGAGCTTTCAAGAGATGTTCACCCTTGGTTCGTGGCAGTTCAGTTCCACCCCGAGTTCAAGTCACGCCCAAACAGAGCACACCCCTTATTCAAGGACTTTATAAGAGCGTCGCTTGAGCAGGCAAACAAGTAAAGAAACATAGAATAACTGCCCGTGAAAGCGGGCGGTTATATTCATATTACGGGATATTTTACACTCCCTTTACACCTTCAGACCGTATTTAATCCATTAAAAGAGGTAATTTATGACAGACAGCAACGTTTACGATAACCGTGAATTATCGTGGCTGAAGTTTAATCAGCGTGTACTTGAAGAAGCGCAGGACGTAAATGTTCCGCTCTTTGAGCGAATGAGATTCATATCCATATTCACAAGCAACCTTGACGAATTTTTCATGGTGCGTGTCGGCTCGCTTTACGACCAGGATCTGGTCGAGCCTAAAAAGTGCGAGAACAAGACAGGCATGACTGCCGCAAGACAGCTTAAAGAAATCGCACGCAGAGTCAGAGATCTGCTGTATGTCAAGGACTGCGCTTTTTCCGAAGTCACAGCAAAGCTCAGTGAGTACGCCGAGCTTAAAAAGCCTGCCGACCTTAAGGGTGACGATAAGCTGTTCTTAAGGCTGTATTTCGAAAGAGAAATTCTCCCCCTGCTCTCTCCGAGCATCATCGATAAAAATCACCCGTTCCCGTTTTTGAAGAACAGAGCGATCTATATCGGCACTCTGCTCAGAAGCAAAAACGAGGAAAAGAAAAAACAGCTTGTCGGCATAATGAGCGCAGATTGTGACAAGGACTTTCCCCGTGTCATTTTCCTGCCGGGCGAAAAGCTCCGCTATGTGCTTGCGGAAGATGTTATCCTGCACTATATAGATATGCTGTTCCCGAATTTTTACGTTGAAAACCGCTGTATAATGCGTGTTACAAGAAATGCCGACATTGACGCAAACGAGGCGCTTTACGACCACGATATGGATTTCAGAAACGTAATGGAAGAGCTTTGCCGCAAGAGAAAAAAGCTCATGCCCGTAAGAGCCGAGTTCTCATACGACGCTTCCCCCGAGCTTGTAAAACGTATGCTCGAATATCTTGAGTTGTCCGACAGCTTTTCGTTTATGCAGAGCTGTCCGCTTGATTTCGGCTTTATGTCGGCTCTTGAAGAAAAGCTTGAAAGCAGAAAAGAGTTGTTCTACTACCATGTTTCACCTCAGAACTCCATAATGGTAAACCCCTACGAAAGTATGTTCACACAGCTTTCCCAACACGATATACTTCTGTCGTACCCCTACAACAAGTTCAAGAACTTCCTGCGCCTGCTTGATGAAGCGGCAGACGATCCTTATGTTTCTTCCATCAAGATAACGCTTTACCGTGTCGCAAGAAACAGTGAAATAGTAAGCGCACTCATAAGAGCCGCAGAGAACGGTAAGCAGGTAATGGCGCTTGTAGAACTGCGTGCAAGGTTTGACGAGGAGAACAACATCGGCTGGAGCAAGAAGATGGAAGAGGCGGGCGTTAAGATAATATACGGTCTTGACGCTCTGAAGGTACACTCAAAGCTGCTACTGATAACACGCAAGCAGGGAAGCAACATCAGATATTATACTCAGATAGGCACGGGTAACTATAACGAGAAAACCTCACGTCTTTACACCGACCTTACGCTGATGACATCGGATAAGGACATAGGTGCGGACGCAAGCACTGTGTTCAATGCACTGTCACTCGGCGCAACAGTTGAAAGCAGTACTACACTTCTGGTTGCCCCAAAGTGCCTTAAATCACGCATAGTAGAGATGATAGACAACGAGATAACCTACGGAAACAACGGTTACATCGGTCTTAAGATGAACTCACTCACCGACAAGGATATTATAGACAAGCTGATAGAAGCAAGCTGTCACGGCGTAAAGATCGAGCTTGTTATCAGAGGTATCTGCTGTCTTATCGCAGGCGTTCCGGGATATACCGAAAATATATCGGTAATTTCGATAGTAGGACGTTTTCTTGAACACAGCCGTATCTATATATTCGGCAAGGGCGAGCGCAGAAAGGTATATATTTCATCTGCCGACTTTATGACAAGAAACACCGAGCGCCGTGTAGAGGTTGCCGTACCGCTAAGGGACAAGGTTATTTCCGATAAGGTTGTTGATATATTCGACACAATGCTTAAGGATAATGTCAAGGCTCGTGTTCAGGGCAGCGACGGAATATACCGTCATAAAAAACCTATGCCCGGCGATGAACGCATTGAGGTGCATAAGCTGTTCTACGACCGTGCCTACGATGAAGCCGAACAGGCTCAGAAGCTTTATAAAGAGCCGAAAAAATCACTATTTGCAAGAATTCGTGCAAGACTGCAAAGTAAATAACCGATAACAAAAGCGGAGCAGAATCAACATCTGCTCCGCTTATTTTTTCTTTTTGTCCGCTTACTGCACAAGATCTCCGTAAACAACGCCAAGACCGACAGTACTCATATAAACTCTGCCGTATGTGTTCATATCGCCCACAACGAAATATCCGTTACCCGGACCGCCGAACTGGTGATTGTCGTCATTCACTCTGCTCCATGTCTTGCCCTCGTCCTCAGACCAGTAAAGACCTATCGGATCGTCGTTTGTAGGCTTGCCCCATACGAATATGGTGTAAGGATCGCTGTCTGTCTTGCCCTTGCCAAGACCAACCGCCATACAAGCGGCTAAAGTATCCATTCTTGTGAATGTCTTGCCATAGTCGGTTGATACCTGAAGTCCCATTGCAGGATAGTACACAACGCCTTCCTTGCCTGGCGCAACCACAGGTCTTGCCGCATTGAATACAGGCAGTGTCATATTCTGTGTGAATGTCTTGCCGCCGTCCTCGCTGTAGAAGAACGCGCCGCCGCTTGCAGCATATACATAGTCGGGATTTACAGGGTCACAGATTATCTTCTTTGCGCCTACTCCTCCCTCGCTCTTTGTCCATGTCTTGCCGAGATCATCGGAGTAATAGATACTGCTGTCGTTGCCGGGTGCCCAGAAGAATCTCTTTCCGTCAGCCGAAACACCTACATAACCGCCATATGCGATCTTTTTGTTTTCAAGAGGCGAGTACTTCACATTGTTCCATGTCTTGCCTGCGTCAAGGGTATACCAGAAGCCGGGCTTTTCCTCATCTCCGCCGCACTTTACCCATGTGTCTGTAGCTTTTGCCGCTACCGCAAGACCCGTCATAGAGCCTGCCACACTGCTGTGCACCATTCCGTACTCCTCAGCTTTATCCTGAGCAAAACCGTCATAGTCGCCTATAACGCTTACCAGCTTACCGCCTGGAATGCTGATTATATCATAAGGTACTGTTTCTTCGATGCCCTTTGCAAAGAAACTGAACTCCGGGCTTTCCTCCCAGATGTTATCGCAGGTGAATACACCGTTACCGGATACCACCATTACCTTGTTTGTGTTATTGGGGTCGATAGCCATAGAGCTGCACCAATGCATTGACGCAGTCGAGATCCATTCAACGCCGCCGTCACTCATCTTCATTTTTTCGTTGAGAAGCGTCCAGTTCTTGCCGCCGTCCGTAGTAACATAGAATTCATCGCCGTACTGACCGTTAGGCTGAGCGACATATATATTCTCCGTGCAGGCAACCATTCTGTCGGGGTTTGAGGGATCTATAACCACATCACCGAAGCTCTTTTTTGCAGGAGAAATATCTGTCAACGAATCGTTCGACATATCAAGCAGTCTTATACCGCCGCTCGTTCTGTTGTTGTTCCACGGACCTTCGGCGCTTGCATAGGTGATTGCTATCTTGCCATCGCCGTTATACTTCATTCTCTGCGCAAAAAGCCCATTTGGCGCATCTGCTACAGGATTCCATGTAGCGCCGCCGTCTGTAGACTTGTAAAGGTTATCCTCCTGAGTTCTGGATATAGCCGCATATATTGTAGTGCAGGCACTGTCATCGCCCGATTTCGGATCGATTATGATACTGCATATGCCGTTGCCGTTTGATGTAGATGTCTTTGTACCCATATCAAGCGCTGTGAACGTCTTACCGCCATCGGTAGACTTTATCATACCGCCTGTCCTGCCGCCGACATAAACAATGTCACTGTTCTTGGGGTCAACTGCAATACGCTCGCCGTTTCCTCTGCCCATGCCGTTGCCGTGAGCCTTTATCATTTCTGTAAGGTCGGTACGGTTCCATGTCTTTCCGTAATCATCTGAGTATAACAGACAGGTAAGTCCGTTACTGAAATACTCCGTTCCCGCAAGCATATATACCTTGTTAGGATCTTTTTCTCCGAATGCAAGACCGTCTATACCGAGCAGACCTCTGTCTTCCTCGCTGATATCATACGACATTGCTTCCCACTTCTGCGTATCCTTGTTGTAGCGATATGCGCCGCCTACATCTGTACGGGCATAATATAAGCCCTCCTCGCTTGTTGCAAATACGCCGCTTACAAATCCGCCGCCGCCCATAGCGACCTGGCTGAATGTAAACTGTGCCTGCGGTGTTCCCGAATTGCCGCCCGATGTTGTATTATCGCTTGTCATACTGCTGTCACCACTGCCCGATGAGGTCACATCGCCGCTTGACGATGTTCCCGAATTATCGTTTCCGTTACAGCCTGCGGCACATATCGCCGTTGCTACCGCAAGTATGACCGCTGTTATTTTTCTGTACTTCATTCCTTGTTCCTTTCTTATTAAAGCAGACTTGCTTAATTTTCATGTAAACCTTTACACAAGTATTATGCACCATTTAAGTTAATTTTGCAAGACTTGTTCTGCTATTTTGTGAATATGTGATAAATCGTGACCGTTCCAATTGTTCATAATCACGGATTTTGCAACAAGAAAAATATGGGCGTGACTTTTGCGTATTTGTATAGTATAATCTTAGTGTAATCGAATACAAGTCCTGTCTTATCACGTTTACGGCAGGCAAACGGAAATGGAAAAGGAAAAGAAAAATGAAAAAACGTATCATCTCCCTTATACTATGTGCGGCGCTTATTATATCCGCCTGCGGTTGCAATGCAGATAACAGCACAGTATCAACCGACAGCTCGTCTTTATCATCGGCGGTATCTTCCGCAGAAACCGTATCGCAGGATAACTCCTCAGGCAACGGTTCGTCTTCGGATACCTCGTCAGACGCTTCTGATAAAACAAGCTCCGACGAACAGAACAGTTCGTCATCGGACAGCTCGGACAAGCAAGACAGCTCATCCGATACTTCTTCCGAAACGTCAAAGCCTTCGGCAAGCAAGCCTGCAAACAGCACAGGCACTGCAACAAGCAAACCTGCAAACAGCACAGGCACTGCAACAAGCAAGCCTACGTCTGCAACTGTCGCCGATACCACCAAAAAGCCCGCCGCAACAACCACTTCAAAAAAGCCTGCCACAACAACTACAACGACCGTAAATCAGACAAGCGACAAGCCGCTGAGCTTTTCGGAAACCTATGAAGCAGAAAACGGAAAGCGGTCAAACGATATGTCCGTCATATCCGACAGCAACGCATCCGGCGGAAAGTCGGTAGGAAAGTTTGAAAGCAACGGCTCGTACTGTCAGATTAGCATAACCGTTCCTGCCGATGCGGTTTATGATATAGTGATACGCTCAAAAGCTATCGGATCATACAAAGAGAATGACCTTTACGCAGACGGTAAAAAAGTAGGCGCTTTCGTAAGCAAACAAGATTATTTCTCCGACTATACGGTAAGCGCCGTAACTCTCAAAAAAGGAAAGCACACTCTTACCTTCAAAAAGTCATGGGGCTGGATAGAGCTTGATAAAATAACCGTAAAGACGGGTGCAAAGATAAGCGACAGCACATACAACGTCACTTCATCTCTTGTCAACAAGAACTCCACCGCAAACACAAAGAAGCTGTACAGTTTCCTTAAGGAAAGCTACGGTAAATACGTTATTACCGGTCAGCAGTGTGACGGCGGCATAAACGGCAACGAATTCAAAGCGATAAAAAATCTTACCGGCGACTACCCCGCACTGCTCGGACTTGATATGATGGACTACACTCCGTCAAGAACAGCCCTCGGCACATCTTCATCAGCCGTTGACAAAGCTATTGAGTTCCATAAAAAAGGCGGTATCGTCACATTCTGCTGGCACTGGAACGCTCCTACAGAATACCTTTACAGCACCGCCAACAGTTCTGACGGCTGGTGGGGCGGATTCTACACCAAAAACAGCAAATTTGACATTGCAAAGGTCATGAACGGACAGGACGCTAACGGTAAAAAGCTCCTTGACCGTGATATAAAGGCTATTGCCGAACAGCTCAAAAAGCTTGAAAAAGCAGGCGTCCCCGTTATCTGGCGACCTTTGCACGAGGCTTCCGGCGGTTGGTTCTGGTGGGGCGCAAAAGGCTCCGACGCTTATAAAAAGCTGTGGAAATACCTTTATAAAGAGCTTACAAATACATACGGCTGTAACAACCTTATATGGGTATATAACGGTCAGAGCGCCGACTGGTATCCGGGTGACGAGTACGTTGACATAGTGGGTGAGGATATCTACCCCGGCAATCATGTCTACGATCCACAGGTAAGCAAGTTCAAAGAAGCTACCGGCTACGGTAACAAAACAAAGATAACGGCACTTACCGAAAACGGCTGTATCTTTGATATCGATTCGGCAGTAAGCATAAACGCACTGTGGTGCTGGTTCATGACGTGGGGCAGCGAGTTTACTGTTAACGGCAGTAATTACAGTGAAAAATACACCGAAAAATCGGTCATAAAGAAAATGTACGCAAGCAAATATTCATTAACTCTCGGAACACTTCCGAAAATCTATTGACATAAGCTGAAAACGCTCCGACAGGAACACCTGTCGGAGCGTTTCATATTACCGTTTTTGGCTTATGATATTATCGGTATAATTATCACACCATAAGCGAGCATATCTTGTTGCTGTACTCAACGGGGTCTTCTATAGGCATACCCTCAATAAGAAGCGCCTGATCGTACAGAATCTCGCTGTATGTTTTAAGCTTGTCCTTATCCGTCTCATACAGCTTTTTCAGCGTTTCATAGATAGGATGCTCAGCGTTGATTTCAAGTACCTTTTCAGCCTTTGCGTCATGCTCTGCGGGCATCTGGCTGAGCACCTTCTCCATCTCTATAGAAAGCAGACCGTCACTGGTCAGGCATACTGCGTGGGACTTCAGTATCTTTGACAGCCTTACGTCCTTTACCTTACCGCCGAGCGAATCTTTCATAAACGCAAACATATCCTTGCTTTCCTCAGCCTTAGCCTTCATTTCTTCCTTTTCTTCGGGAGTTTCGAGGTCAAGGTCGCCTGCGGATACTGACTTGAACTGCTTTTCGTTATAGTCGACCATCATCTGTAAAGCAAACTCGTCAACGCTGTCGATAAGATAAAGTATCTCATAGCCCTTATCCTTTACAAGCTCGGTCTGAGGGAGCTTGTCTATCTTGTCGACCGTTTCGCCGCTTGCAAAGTAGATATATTTCTGATCTTCCTTCATTCTCGAAACATATTCTTCAAGAGTAACCAGCTTCTTTTCGTGCGAAGAATAGAACAGCAACAGATCCTTGAGTAATTCCTTGCCTGCGCCGAAACCGTTGTATACGCCGAACTTTATCTGAAGTCCGAATACCTTCCAGAACTTTTCGTATCTCTCACGGTCGTTGCGGAGCATCTTTGTAAGCTCGTTCTTGATAGAACGCTCAAGGCTCTTTTCAATTATCTTAAGCTGTCTGTCGTGCTGCAGCATCTCACGGGAGATATTGAGCGACAGATCCGCAGAGTCAACAAGACCCTTTACAAAGCTGAAATAATCGGGGAGCAGATCGGGACACTTATCCATTATAAGAACGCCGTTCGAATAAAGCTGCAAGCCCTTTTCATAGTCCTTTGAATAGTAGTCGAAGGGAGCTTTTGACGGAATGTACATCAGTGCGTTATATGTTGCTGTACCCTCTGTCTTTGTGTGGATATGTGCGATAGGATCGTCATAGTCGAAGAACTTTTCCTTGTAGAACTGATTATAGTCCTCGTCTTTAAGCTCTGACTTGCTCTTGTTCCAGATAGGCACCATACTGTTGAGAGTTTCTATCTCGGTGTGTGTTTCATACTCGTTCTCAGTGCCTTCCTTGAGGTGCTGATGGCTTACCTCCATCCTGATAGGATAACGGATATAGTCGGAATACTTCTTTACTATCATACGGAGTTTGTAGTCCTGAAGATACTCGTCGTACTCCTCTTCTTCTGTGTTTTCCTTTATCTTAAGGGTTATCTTTGTGCCGACATCTTCCTTGTCGCAGTCTGTGATAGTGTAACCGTCAACGCCCTGCGAATACCACTTGTAAGCCTGCTCACTGCCGTAAGCCTTGGATTCGACAGTAACCTCAGACGCTACCATAAAAGCAGAATAGAAGCCTACGCCGAACTGACCGATAACGTTTATATCGTCCTTTTCGGTATCGGTATTGTCGTTCTTGAATTTGAAAGAACCGCTGTTTGCGATAACACCGAGGTTATTCTCAAGTTCGTCCTTTGTCATACCGATACCGTTATCGGTAATTGTTATAAGGCGGTTTTCCTTATCAACCGCAAGGTCTATACCGAGGTCTTTTCTCTCTATGCCGAGATTCTCCGTCAATGACTTGAAATACAGCTTGTCAAGTGCGTCGCTTGCATTTGAAATAAGCTCACGCAGGAATATCTCCTTGTGAGTATAAATTGAATTGATCATCATGTCAAGCAAACGCTTTGATTCTGCCTTGAATGCCTTTTTTGCCATAAAAATCATATCCTTTCTATGATTCCGCCGGTTATACGGCGGGAATAATCGTAACTTCTCCGTCTGCAAGGTACTGTTGTACATAACAATCGGTTTCCGATGTCCGTTTTAGCACTCTATGCGTCTGAGTGCTAAAATATATTATAGCACTGTTTTTATATTTGTCAAGTGGCAGAAAAAATATTTTCCCGGCTGTTTCAAGTAACGATTATTTTATAGAATCATCTGTACATACCTCTGTTACAGCAAGCCTTATCCGACCTTGTCTTGCCAAACGGCTCCGCTCTGATATGCCCATAACGTGAAAAAATTGTGAAAGATGCCCTCTGAGCCTTATTTTGCTTGCAATAACAGGCGGTTTATGATATACTTAATCTGCATATCTGTATGCAGATACGAGAGGTAAAACAATGGAATCAACTTCAAACGAGGAAATAATATACGGTAAAAACGCTGTGACTGAAGCGCTCAAAGCCGAAAGGTCGGTAGACACGGTATATCTGCTGAAAAACTCACAGGGTATGAACAAAATAATAGCTCTTGCGAAAAAGCAAGGTATAGTAATCAAAGATGTCGGCGAGGACAAGCTGAAGGCTATGTGCGGCGACAAGCACGGCGGCGTTGCGGCTTGCCTTTCCGCTGTGACATACTGTACTGTTGAAGATATACTTGCAAGTGCCGAAAGCAAGGGTAAACCGCCGTTCATTATAATATGTGACGAGATACAGGATCCGCATAATCTGGGCGCTATAATCCGTACCGCAGAAGCGTCGGGTGCCGACGGCGTTATTATTCCGAAAAGACGCAGTGCAACGGTTAATCCGACAGTTTTCAAGACCTCTGCCGGTGCCGCCGCCTGGGTAAACATAGCAAGAGTATCAAACCTTGTCGACACCATAAAGACGCTGAAAAAGCACGGAGTATGGGTATACGGTGCAGAGGCAGACGGCACTCCGATAGACAAGGCTGACCTTTCCGGTCCGGTAGCTCTTGTAATAGGAAGTGAGGGCTTCGGGCTCGGAAAGCTTGTAAGAGAAAACTGCGACGTTGTATTATCCCTGCCGATGTTCGGAAAGGTAAATTCGCTCAATGCTTCCGTGTGCGCAGGCATACTGATGTACGAGGTCGTAAAGTACAGATAATCCCGATAATATAAATATAAGAAAGGACGCTTGATATGGCTGATTATTCAATTGACGATATTTTAGCGGAGCTTGACGCAAAAAAGAGCGGTTCTTCATCCGCCGATAATATTACAGCCGATAAGGACAACGGCGATATACCGCCGAGGCACAGCGATATAACCGCTACGGCAATTATAGAGGGTCTTGACGGCACCGACGACGGGGTATACATCCGTGAAGAAGACGGAGACACTGAAAAAGTTGACGCAGAGTATATAAACGAGCCGTCAATAACCGACGCTTCAGATACCAATGTCGACATTGACGAAATAACAGGCGAAAAAAGCGATGTTGACAAGGTGCTGAGTGAAACGGATAACTTTATGGTATCCGATGAAAGCAGTGAAATAGACATTGACGAGCGCACGGCAAACGCAAAGGCGGCGGCAGAAGCCGAAAAGCCGGCCCCGGTAAAGCCGTCCGAACCGCCTCAGCCTGTACACGAAATAAAAAAAGATATCGTAAGCGATGAAGAAAAGCGCAGGATGATGCTGGAAAAGGAACGTGAAAACACGGATCCGGACGATATGCTGGCACTTGTGAATCCGCTTGAAGTAAAGGAAAAAGTCAACGAGCAGGTAAAAGAGAAAGAGCTCGTTTCCGTAGCGGAGCTCAGCAATATGTATGCAGGAAACACGCAGGGTATCGCAGGCGATGACTTAAAGGCGATAGCTCCGCAGAAGACAGCTCTTGCCGAAAAGATAAGCGAAACCGCCGATATGAAAATTGCAAACGAAAGCGCATCGGACGATGAAGAAAACGACGAAGAAACGGTAAAGGAATATCATGGCAAGAAAACTACCGAGAACCTTATCGAAAAGCTCAACAAGAACCTTGCTCAGCAGAGAAAGGAAAACGTCAAAGCTTACCGTACAATAACACTGAATACGATAAACGGCGACAAGCAGACGCTTCCGCACCCGCTGAATATAGATTATCAGAAGCAGATCATAGAAGCGACCGGCGCTATTCCTACCGAAAACCCTGTTGTAGAAGAAGAAAAGCAGGCTGAGCTTGCGGCAGCAAAAAAGCACAAGCTCAAGGATTTTGTTCTTGAAGACGACACACCCGAACAGGAAGAAGAGCCTGCACAGGAAGAAGAATTTGAGGATTATGACAGCACCGGACAGATATGGGCAGACCTTTGCGCAAGCCACAAGGGACTTAAAATAAGGCTCGGACTGCTGACCGTAATTACAGCCATAAGCGTTATAATAAGTGCGCTCAACGACTTTAATCTGTTTGCAAAGCTCGGACTCGGCACAAGTTTCAACTTCATAAACGGAACGACCGGCGATGTCAACTCATTGATATACATTTATCTGGTACTCGGTGTACTCGGATTTGCGATATGCTCGACCGCTATCAGCAACGGCGCAATAAAGCTGTTCACCGGTAAAGCGGACTGCGACTCCGTATGTGCGCTGACCTCAGTTCTTGCTCTTATCGGCGGTGTTATTGCACTTGTCGATGTACAGACATTCAAGCTCGGTCATTCGTTCATATATCTGTCTACGGCGCTTGTAGGACTTATGTTCAACACTATCGGCAAGATATATATGATATCCCGTGCAAAGCGCAACTTCAAATTTGTATCGGGCGACAGCCAGAAATATTACGCTGAGGTAATAGACGGAGAAGAACGTGTTTCAGCTCTCACAAGAGCGGTCGGCGACCGCCTTCCCGTAATTGCGGCAATGCGAAAGACCGAATTCCTGACAGATTTTCTCAAATCAAGCTACTGTGACGATGAAGCAGACAGAATGTCGGTCAAGCTTATAGTTGCATCTGTAGCGGCAGGTCTTGTAGCCGGCGTACTCGCATTTTTAAATCCGTTCGGAAGCGAATTTTCAACAAGCGGTGCAGAAAATCCTTTATACTGGGCAATTTCAGCGGCAGTGGCAACCATATCGGTAGTAGCGCCGTTCTCACTTCTGCTTGTTGTAAACAGACCGCTCGCACGCGCTTCAAAGAAACTGAGCGAATGCAACGCCGCTCTTCTGGGATATGATGCGGCTGTAGAGTTTTCAGACGTAAACACCGTTATGGTTGACGCAAAAGCGCTCTTCCCCGCAGGAAGCGTGCAGGTAAAGAAGCTCAAGCGCTGGCAGAAGAAAAACTCTGTTGTAAAGACAAGCGTTGACGAAGCAATACTTATGGCGGCAAGCCTTGCAATACATACCGACGGAATACTTTCATATCCGTTCTATGATATGACGCTCGGTAACAAGGATCTTTTGAAAAAGGTCGACAACTGTATTTACGAAGATAATTGCGGCGTTACCGGTTGGATAGGTACAAAGCGTGTAATGCTTGGCGGCAGAGCGCTTATGGAAACCCACAGCATAGACCTTCCCAACAAAAAGAACGAGCGCAAGTACTGCCCCGAGGGGCTTGAACCGGTCTACCTTGCGGTAAGCGGAGAGATAGTTGCGATGTTTGTAGTCGGCATGACCGCAAACCCCGAGATCCGTGCCACTCTCAGCGAGCTTCAGTCCAGAGGAATAACCGTGCTTGTGCATACTACCGACTCACTGGTAACTGTAGAAAATCTTGCAGACCTGTTTGAGCTTGACGCTTCGCTTATAAAAGTGCTTCCTCATGAAGCCCACGAAGAATACAGTGAAAGCACAAAGTACACCTCACGCGGAAACGGCGGACTCTCATGTTGCGGCACTTTCACATCATTTGCAAGAGGTGTTATGGCGGCAAAGAGCCTTATCCGTGACTTCTCGGTATCAAAGGCGGTTATGCTGGGTACATCGGCACTCGGACTTCTGTTGGTACTGATAATGGTACTGTTAAGACAGATGTCACTGCTTACACCAAGCGTAATAACACTTTACAACACTGTGGCGGCACTTGTTATGATGGCAGTACAGAACGTAAGAAAATATTGATGATATTAAACGGTGCATCATATTTACGATGCACCGTTTAATGCATTTTTTGTGCAAATTCCACTATAATCTTGACTTTTATGCTATTTTGTGGTACAATTATCCTATATAATTATCTGAAAAAATAAAGACGGGAGGTGGATCGCTTGTACATCGGCAAATTTCATAAATACGCAGTAGCAGGGATATGTCTTGTGGGAATGCAGAATGACCACTCTGCACATATTGTAAAATTAGCCTCGGACGCTTTGATAAAAAAAGGCTTCAAGGTTATGATATTCAACGCATTTACAGATATGTATCACGATACACCGTATTCAAAGGGAGAAGCAAGCGTCTATCATCTTATTAACCTCGATATTGTAGATGTTCTTGTCATTATGCCTGAAACTATAAAGAGCGAATGGATAACCGACACGGTCATAAGATATGCACACGCCGCAAAAATACCCGTAATAATGCTTGACGGCAGTCATAACGGCTGTACGAATATAACATACGACTACGGCAGGTCGCTTGAGTCGGTAGTGGAACACGTCATAACAGAGCATAAATGCACCGACCTGTTTTTTATGGCAGGCACAAAAGGCAACTCTTTCTCGGAAGAAAGAATAGAGGCTTTCAAGCGTGTTCTTGCACGTCACAATATTGAATTTAATGAGAAAACGATGCTCGGCTACGGAGATTTCTGGGATGATCCGACAAAAAAGACCATCTCGGATCTTATTGCGTGCGGAAGAAAAATGCCTCAGGCTATAATATGTGCAAATGACACTATGGCTATCGCCTCAATGAAAGCTCTTGAAGAACACGGTATGAAAGTTCCCGATGATATAATAGTCACGGGATTTGACGCTATATATCAGGAGCGTATTTATTCCACCACCAGACTGACAACCGCACAGATGGACGCAGATGAGTTTGCGACAACCATTGCCGACACCGCATACGGATATATCAAGGGCAATGAAAAACCGTCCGATAAGCATATCCATTTCTCTATGATACTCGGTCAGAGTTGTGGCTGCGGCGATTTTGACGTAGCTTATACCAATGAAAAGCTGGAGCATATGAATAAATATAGTCTTGCACTGTATGATGCAGAGAGCAAGATGGCTTCGTTTTATACCCATACGGTAAACTGTGACAAGCTCGACGAGCTTACAAAGATTATGGGCAGATATTTCAACTACCGTGCGGCACTGTGCCTGAACGATGATTTTCTGGCCAAGGAATCAACCGTCATACCTAAAGCGTATCACAGCGTTTTTACCGAAAATATGACCGCACACGTCATAAGGATGTGGGACGATTACAGCTATAATATAAATTATCCGACAAAGAAGGTCCTTCCCAATCTCAACGAGCTTATCAAAAGATATAATACCATTATGTTCTGCCCTTTGCATTTTCAGGAGCAGGTCATAGGCTATTATGCCGCCGTTGCGGACGATCTTCTTGTAAATCCGGGCAGCTTCTACTATGTTCAGCGACTGGTGGAATCTATAAACCAGGCACTTGAAAACTTCCGCATAGAATATCTTCTGAGAAGAGCAAACAACGAGCTGTCACTGACGCATTCCATAGACCCGCTTACCGGTATATACAACCGCAGAGGATATTTTGAACGTATAAGCGAGCTTATGCACGGAAGCAAAGAATGTAACGTTATTCTTGTATCGTGCGATATGGATCGACTTAAAGAAATCAATGATACATACGGTCACTCAGAGGGCGACATTGCTATAAGCGCCGTTGCAAACGCTATAAAAGCAGGTTGTGGAAAAGACGGTATCTGCGCACGTTTCGGCGGTGATGAATTTATACTTACCGTACCGTACAACGCCGATAAACAGCGTGAGCTGTCACGGCTGATCGGTGAGATCCAGATGGAAATCGACAAGTTCAACCGCAGCGCAGGAAAGCCGTATGAGGTGTCTATAAGCGTAGGCGGATCATACGGCACTGTGACCTGCATTGATGATATCAATGAGCTTATGCGCAATACAGACCACCTTATGTATGAGCAGAAACGCCTTAAAAAGGCAATGCTTGTCCCTGCAACGGAAGCACAGCAGATCAGGCAGGAAGTAAAATCTGCCGTGCAGGACTATAATCAGCGAATGCACAAGATTTTCGCCGATTTTGACCGGTGCACCTACTTCTATATGAACTATATAGATTTCAAGTGGTATGTGATAGAGAACAAATGCACGCCGAAATGCCTGCTTTCATCTTCTGTCGGACCGCTCCGTGCAATTTGGCTCAGCGGCGCAATATATCCCGATGACAAGCTGCTGTTTGACAGCTTCTGCCATAAGATAAGAAAATCTTTCAACGACGGTATAACAGAGAAATCGCTTAGCGTGAATATACGGCTGTGTGAAATTGAAGGTGCGCCGCCTGTCTGGTACCGTATCGATGTTCATCTTGCCGGCAAAAGCGGAAAAATGGAAGAAGTTGCAGGCTACATAAGAGTGCTTGAAACCGATGAAATAATTAACCTCGAAATACAGGATTATTACACAACGACCGATAATCCGATAATGTTCCATGATATGATATCACAGCGCCTTAACGCATACCCGGATACAAAATTTGCACTTATACAGTTTGACGTGAAGCGTTTCAAGCTGATAAACGAAAATTACGGTGAAGACGCAGGAACAGAAATGCTCCATTTCCTGACACATCAGCTGAACAACTATTGTAGCAATCCCAGACTGAGCGCAAGGATGAGCGGCGATGTATTTATGTTGCTTACTCCATACACGGATAAAGACGACATTTTAAAGACCATATCTGAACTGCAACTCAATCTCAAGGGTTTCCGCGAATACAGCTATGAATTTGTATTCGGCGTATATCAGATAGACGACCGCAGTATATCTGTCAGAACGATGTGCGACTGTGCCGCTATGGCAAGACAATCTATCAAGAAAAACGCTCTTGAAAGCGTTGCATTCTATAACAAGAATAAGCAGAAGGCGATAAAGGAACGTAAGTTTGTCGAATCGCATATGAAAAAGGCTTTAGACAACAACGAATATATCATCTATCTGCAGCCGAAGTTCAGCATATCAAGCGGCGAGGCTATCGGCTATGAAGCGCTTGTAAGGTGGCAGAGTCCCGAGTGCGGAATGATATATCCCGACAGTTTCATACCGCTGTTTGAAGAAAACGGATTTATCACAAAGCTGGACGCTTATGTATGGGAATGTGCCTGCATGGTACTGCGTGACTGGATAGACAGGCATTACACGCCGCTTCCGATCTCTGTCAATGTTTCCCGTGCAAACCTTGACAATGAATCATTCCTTGATGTCCTTGACGGGCTGATTGACAAATACAGACTGCCAAAGCACCTGCTTGAGCTTGAAATAACCGAGAGCATAGAAAATGACGCAACACTGCGTATGACCGAAAAGATAAAAGAACGCGGCTTTATTCTGCTGATGGACGACTTCGGCTCAGGCTACTCATCGCTGAACACGCTTCAGGATACAAGATTTGACGTGCTGAAACTCGACCGTGAATTCTTCTCGACCCATATGTCAAACGATCGTGGAAAGAAGATAATAATGCACACCATCTCAATGTCAAAGGACGTTGGTCTGGGGCTTATTGCGGAGGGTGTTGAAACCGCAGATCAGGCGCAGTTCCTCGAAAACTGCGGCTGTGATACTGCGCAGGGCTATCTTTATGCAAAGCCTATGCCCGTGCAGGATGCAGAGAAATATCTGAAAAATACCATACAGGATAAAACAGATAATGAAGGCGTAACGCCGTAGTAAAAAATCACCCGATGCATTTTAGCATCGGGTGATTGTCGTTTTTGCTTTTACATCAATGATTCCGGTCTTCCTTCAGTTTACGGCAGACTGCAAGATTTGCCGCATAATAATCTTCTCTTGACATATAATTGCTGAAAACTTTTTCATACATATAATCAACACGGCATATTTCCGGGCGGTCTTTATATATACTGCAAAGATTTCCGGAAAGATATATGCAGACTCCGTCGCCACGGTCGTATACGGCAAGCTGTTCAACACGGTCTATATGTCTGCAGCACTCGCCGCAACCGGTACAAGGAAAGTGAACATCTTCATTATTCATCTTCTGATTCATCAGACTCAAAGATTGCGTTTATATTCTCCGCAGTAGTCAGCGATTCCGGTGTAAGATTGCCGTCTTCATTAAGGATAGGCGTATCAAGAACAGATTTTATCGCTTTCGCCATCGTCATAGATGCTGCAACTACATTCTGTTCTTCTTCGGTAAATGTGCTGTAATCGGTTCCGCTTGTTTTGATTATCTCTTCAAGGCTGAAAATAAGTGGTGCAAATACAGTATCAAGCTTGAGAAGTAATCTCTTGAACATAGTAGCTCTCATTCGTATACCCTTGCAGGCAACTCTCGCTGTTGTTATTTCTTCCTCGTATTCCCTTGCTTTTGAAAAATTTTCGTATGCCGCATCACGGTTTGCACTTGCTTTTGCCCCTACTACAAAACCCATTATGGCAAGAGCAGGTCCTGCGATAAGTCCGCCGAGTACCGCAGTTCCTCCGGCAATGCCCAGACCGCCTGCGGCAAGCGAACCGCCTCCGAGGAACGCAAGCGTTGCGTTTGTTGCGGCAGCTCCGCTGAGAGTTGCTATTGCCGTTCCTGTTGAAGCGGCGGCAAATGTCATTGTAGCGCCGTATGCGCCGATTGCCGTAAGAGCACCGGCGGCTGCTCCGCCCGCAAGACCTCCGGCTACGCTTGACGCCTTCATCTGCATTTCCTTAAGCTCACTGATAGCTTGTACATCTGTATGGAACTTATCAATTTCCTGCAGCCCCTGAGAGTCCTTGAGATTAACATTATGTAGCTGTTCAAAAGCGGCTACAAACGACTTGATATCCTTTTCAAGTATGTCAAGCTTAGCCTGTCCCAGAGCCGCCAGAGCATGTCCGCTTTCTTCTCTTGACGTGTTCATCGCTTCAGTCGATCTGTCTATGATTCTCTGTGCCACATCGTTTGTGTCATTGGCGTCATGCTGATCTATACCGGCTTTTATAGACTTACCTACACCGAGTGCGGCGGCGCCTATTCCAGCAATAAGTAAAAATGGTATCGGCATATTTATCTCTCCTTTACGCTATATCAGCCTCAGAAACAGAAAACTCTATATCTGATGCTAAGCTTTCAATCTGACTATTGATTATATTCAACTGTGCCGAAACTTCGTCATAACTCAGTCCGGATTGCTTAAACCATTCTTTCTTCTTTTCGAGCATAAGCATGGTTTCCGCTGTATCTGTCATTTCGGAGAAAAGAACATCATCAATATCGAGGAAGGTTTTGCAGAATGTTAATATTATTTCTTCATCGGTCGAATAATCTTCATCTGCATATGCCAGACTGACAAGCGTCCATATAATGCGCGCAGATTGAACTTCATCGTTAATTATTCCACTGTGTTCTTCAAAAAGTACAAGAGCTCTGGCACATAAAATCATTGAGCGCCACCAATAGTCTTCATCACGCAGAAAATCATCATAGTATCTGCCATATTTAATCAGAAAAGCTTCTATATCATGGGGATGTATTTCCATAGCAGATGCTATTGACTCTATCTTCTCAATTTCGCTGTCAGCCCCATCTCCGTCAGCCATAATAAAGCTGTAAAAAAGCTTGAGCTTGTCTTTCTTTTCTGTTTCAGATGAATAATAGGAAGAAAATTCAAATCCGTCATCTATATTGACTTGAGCTTCGCTGATTTTTTCAATTATACCTGAAACTATATTCTGACACACTGCAATTTTTTTATCTGTTTCTTGTAAAGCTACCGTTATTTCATCGTAAGATTTACTACGGTCTTTTTTTAATGCGTCTTTGCTTTCTTCAAGAGCTTGTGCTTTTGAATGAAGTTCGCACAGCTTATCAAACTTATCTCCTTTGATTCCGAGAAAATCAGTCAGAAAACCGATAATTACGCTCTCTTCATCCGAAAATTCACCGTCGCAACCGCCGTAATCTACAAGATTCCATATCACCTTACCGATATAGCTGTTTATTCCGGATATATTTTTACTGAGCAAACGTGCGATAATCGCCATTTTAGAAATGATATCATCCTCATCAATATCCTTCAGTTCATTTTCGCACTCCCGGATAAGCTTATTGACATCGTCCATATCAATATCATTTTCGTGCGCAAACCTCTCCAGCCACTCACGTTCTGCATCACTGACCTTGCCGTCAGCTCTCAGAAAGTAGTAATACAGCTTGATCTGTATTTTATCTTCTTTGTTAAGAAAAACTGACATTTTTACTCTCCTCCGTTTTTTATTTAAAGCTCAAAGGCTTTATTACTGTTCATCAATGCGTCAAATCCTTTTTTGTCGCTATATTGCACTTGCCCGCCCAGTGCCTCGGTTATCTTGTTTGAACCTGCTATAAACCCGTCAATATCTCCTATACAAAGAGAATTCTTGATTGCGTCAAACGAATCGTTAAATACTTCCATCTTATCCTTAAGATATTGGTTGATCGTATCATTCAATTGACTGCGATAGGCTTTTATAAGCGCTATGTGCTGTTCGCATTCCTGCTCAACACGTATACGTTCTTCCCGTGCAAGTCTGGCATCTTTTTCAAAAATGTATGAGAGAACGCTATAGCAAGCAGAGGCAACCGCATAGCCTATCATACCTCCTGCCATACCGGCAAATAAGCTTACCGCATTAACCCCTGTTCCGAATAGACCGACTACATAACAACTGCCGTACATAGCGCCGATAGTGCCTATACTGTCTTCCTGTAACTGATTCACACACTCTTCACCGGTAATTTTGCCATCGAAATATGCATAAATCTTTTTTGCCGAGTTTACAGTGAAAGTTGCAATTGTACCCGGAAGATTAAGCGGGGAATTTGCAAAATTACGAATTACGGCTTTACTTGAATTCTGGGCAAAACCTTTTATCAGCGCACCGCCTGCGCCTGAGGCATATGCTGTTCCTGCTGCTCCTGCGGTATCCTTTACAACATCTTTCGCCGCTTCTTCCGATTCCTTATCGCCTTTTATACATGCAACAAGATTCTTCACAAGCGAAACCGTACCGCCGACACCGGCGCCTATCGCCGCCGACTCCAAACCCGCACGATTTGCAATCTTAATAACATCTCCGGCAGTAGAAAGAAAAGGATGCGCTGCCGCAGATCCGGCACCTTTTGTTGAAACCGTACTCTTGCGCACATTCTTTTTAATTTTTTCGCATCTTTCGATCTGCTGTTTTATCTTTTCTATCTGTTCCGGATTGCCTTTTTCGGTCTGTGCCTCCAGTTGTTTATGGAGCTTTTCAAGCTGCTTGTCGGCGGCTTTTATTATTCCGTCATATTGATCCGACGGAACAACCATTTTATTATCCGATTCGAAATACTTGTCATATTTTTTTGATCTGAGTTTATCGAAAGCTTCTTCGGGAGTTTTGCCGACAAACTTCATCTGTGAGCCGCTTCCCTCGATTATCTGACCGTTTTTATCAACGTCGTAATGATCTACCCGCTGATCGTTTACTTTTCCGAGGTCGTCGGTACGGACTTTTCTTGTAGGATCTCCCTTAATAGCTCTTTCAGCGTTTACTCTTGCAGTTTCCTTGACCTCTGCGGCATATCCGGCACGCTGCTTCATATTGGAGTATTTGTAATCCGGATTTATCTTGTGCTGCGATATAGACTTAAGGCTGTCATGGAGTTTAATTCCGTTTTCGTTATCTATACCGTTATACGCTACAAGATGTCCTTTGATTGCACTTCCGTAACGCTTTGCAACGTCACCTGTAACACCTGTTATTGCTCCGTTTTCTGCAATTTTCTGAACTTTAGACTTTTCACTCATTAAAACGCCTCACGATATGTAATGCTTTTGAGAATATTGAATTGCATTATTCTTTTTGCTAAATTAAATAATATCACTTTTTTAATCGAATGTCAATTGTTTTTCGGCAATTCATACAATACATACTTATTTTTCAAGCCGTTTTTTATTCATAATGACAGCAGCTATATTGCTTTAATATATTTTCCGCCTCGTCTTTTACCCTGTCTTTCAACCACTGCGGTGAAACGACCTCACAGTGACTTCCGAACCCCATCACAAAGCACATGATATTCTCCTCGTTCTGCATTGTGCAACGAAGCTCTGTTGTATCTTCATCTATCGGCGTAACCGTCTGATCTCTGCCGTAGATACGTTCACGGGCGAGCATCGCATATCTGCCGTGCAGCAGCATAACTATCTCATACCAGTCGCCGTTCTTTTTCATGCCGAAATCGTCAAGATAGTCGCTTTCCTTGTATGTCGCAAGAACTGTGAAGCGGTTTTCCGTGACAACCATCGACTGAATACGGCTCAGCTTGAAATAGCGGATCTCGTATGACTTTTTATCATACCCAAGCACAAACCACGCATTGTTATACATAAACAGCTTATAAGGATCGAAGCGTCGGTGCGACACCTTGTTTGACAGCGACAGATAATCCATCTCAAGCTCTTTTCTGTGAGCGATGCACTGCGCCACCGTATCATACCGTCTGCTAAGCTCCTGCTCGTCAACGGCAAGCGGAAAACGGTTGGCAACGGATATTTCCTGCGGCTGTTCGTGCTTTACCGCCGCAAAGACCTTTCCCATCGCTTTTTCATAATCGCCAGAGTAAGGAAAATCATTGCGGCTCTTAAGATATTCCGCTCCGGAGGATAACGCGCGCTGTTCGGCTTCATTTAGCCTTACCGTAGGGATCACGCTCTGCGTTATCAGACGGTATCCGCCGTATTTGCCGGGGATACCCTCTATATAATAGCCTGCCATTTCAAGCTCTGTGCGGTACTCGGCTATATTGCGAACGTTTGTTTCAAGGATTTCCGCAAGCTCCTGACCCTTATACACTCTGCCCGAGCTTAAGATCTGAAGCATTTTAAGGCAGTTTGACGTTTTTCCCATCTGTCCTCTCCTCGTATATTAAAATAACACAAGGTAATTATACATTATTTATGTTGCAAATGCAATTCTCAAAGACGTGCTAAAAACTCCTTCTTCTTTTCTGCAAACTCTTCTTCCGTAAGTATTCCGTTTTCTTTCATTTCGTGAAGCTGTTTTATCTGCTCCATTACAGCCTGCGGATCTTCCTTCTTTGCAGACGCCATGCTTGAATGATTCTGCATATTTGCCGCCGCCTGCGACGCTTTATCCTTGAGATTTTCTGCCGCACCTGCGATGCTTCCTGCGGCACTTTGTGCCATATTTCTGATACCGTCGGTATTAAATCCGCCGAGCGACGATTTTGTCTGCTCACCTGTCGGTAAAGAAGTTGTAACAGTGTCAGTTTCTGCGGAATTTACTGCGTCAAACACCTTGTTGCCCTTTAGCCCTAAGAACTGTATTACCGACATTGCTATAAGGGCGAGCATAAGAATAAGTATTATCCAGAAGCCTATCAGATAGTTAAGCTCTACCTTTGCGGATACTCCCGTGCCTGCGGTCGCTCCGCCTGCCGCCGCATTCACTGCCGATGCCGCCGAACCGGGCGCTATGAACAGGCAGACGATACCTGCCACCGAGCCTATAGCGGATATAATCTTTCTGAAAGGCTTCAGCTGAGGGATATAACAGCTTGCCGCTACTGCCACAATGCAAAGTATAAACGCAAAGCCGAAGATTCCGCCGTCCGTCACAAGCGAAAAGCCGTTCATCGACTGGTCGGCGCTTCCGCCGCCGAATCCTCCGACAGAAACCTCCGCCTTTACCGACATAAAGGGAAGAAACAGTGCAACTATTATCACGGCACATATAATTCCCATAAGGTTTTTAAGTATAAATTCCTTGTTCAGTTTCATAATAACGTTCCCCCCGAATTAAATTCCTTCTCTGTAATATTCCTCTTCCTCGCATATTACTATGTTTCCACTGCCGATAAGCGTTGAAGAAGATATTTCAGTATCTGAACCAAAATCAAAATATATAACATATCTTCCGTCATCATATAAACCGAATGTACCGTCATCTCTGAGTGTTATATAATCACCGTAGTTTTTGTACAGATAATCGCTGAAAGCTCCATATGTTACATAGCCGTCAAAATCCGTAAAGAAAGATATTATAGGGCACTCAACCATAATAGCCTTGCCTCGTCCTATAACCGGGTGTCCGTCAATATAGTCTTTCCTGCAATAGTAGATATCAAGACCGTCCTTTTCGTAGCAGGCATAATATCCGGTATAAACGCTGGCTGTAATTCCCCATACGTCGGCAAAATCGTTGTCAAAATAATACTGTATATTGTCCGGAAGCGCTATTGTTCCGTCAGTAACAGTTGCAGGAGCTTCTGGCTGTGTTTCGGCAGGTGTTGTTTCCGGTGCAGGTGTTGTCTGCACTGTAGTTTCGGGTGTTGTCTGTGCTGTTGTCACCGCTGTTGTCTGCGGAGCAGTCGTTGTAGCTTCCGGCACTTCAGAAGGTTCTTCATCTGAAACATCGGGTACGGAATAATCCGCTCCGTCCTTATCGTAGATACCGTTAAAAAGCCCACTGCCGTTAGCGTCTGCAACGATTGACATCTGCTTTTCGTTTACGTTTGCTATGCAGGTATCGCTGTAGGTCTGACCGCCTGCAACTATTGTAAGTATCAGCTTTCCGTCCGCTATATCGTATGTACCCTCGTCGGATTGCGCCGTGACCGTGCCATCTGCCGCTGTCTGCTTATATGACAGCTCCTTGTTATCCTTGAATCTCAGCTCGTATGTGCTGTCGCCCGCTTTCTTGTACCAGGCACCGTAAATGTTTACGGTGTTCAGCTCCATTGTTGCGCTGACAGTCGGACTGCCGTCCCCTTTCTGACCGCTTATTACAAAATAGGCAGCCAGTGCGACAGCTATTACTGCAATAACGACAACCAGTACGATTATGTTGCTCTTGTTCATTTTTTTCTGTTCCATATTTACTCCTTCTCATTTTTCTTTTTCAGAAGTTTTCTTATAGTCCTCTCCGAATAGTTGTACTCAGTGGCTATCTTATTAAGCGAATCAGACGTACCGTCATAGGTTTTTTCCGCCTCCAGTGCAACATATTCCTTAGAATAAAGCCGTGTGGGGAAATTTATCTGACTGCCCTTCATCTGATTGTAAAGCTTAACGGTATTTTCAAAGCCGACAATGTCACATATCGTCCCGTATACGCCGTTAAGCGATTCCGATTTGTTATTCTTATCCATGGCATCTCCCGAAATCTGTAATTTCATAACTTTATTATATACTGTTGACCGCATCTTTTCTTCTGCCCTTTTCCACGCAAAAAGACTTGGAAAAGAGCTTTGAAAACCGCTTGAAAACACATTGCAATGTTCGTTTTTCAAGTATATTAAACCACCGTTTGCCACATTATTTATGTATGGATTGAAAACTGTTTGGAAAAAGGGATAAAAAAATTCCCGACCTGTAAAAACAAGCCGGGACTTATCATATATGTAATTTACTTTCCCGTATGAGCGGACTTTATCATTATAATTGTGCTTCTGAACTGTACGCTGAGCATATCGGAAACCTCCTTGTCGGTGAACAGACATATATTTGACGAAAGCAATACGCCTATTCCGTAAGTGAATATCCAGACCTGTCTGAACAGCGTCATAGCGTCTTCTCTTGACAATGCGTAATCGTTCATAATGTACTCAATGCACTTGTCTGCGGTAACTCCCAGCATAGACGAGAACATTTCTTCAAATTCGATTGTGTGATCCTGTTCCTTCATAAAAAGAAGTCTGAACAGCTTCGGCTTTTCCTTTGCAAAAGTAATCATCTGAATGCCGACCTGCTTGAATGCAGGCATATCCGGAGTTTCCTTTTCCGCATACTGTCCGAACACTTCCATAGCCGATTCACGGACGGACTGTTCAAGCTCTTCCATATTTCTGAACGCTGTAAAGATAGGGCGTGTCGATGTTCCCATAGCCTCTGCAAGACTTCTTGCGTTCAGCGATTCAACACCGCTCTCGGCAACTATTCCGAGCGCTATTTCGGTTATCTCTTCTCTTGTATATTTCGCCTTGGGTGGCATAATATCACCTCGTGATATGGATTTTTTCTGTAACGCTAGTTGCGCATTATTCATATTATATCACCGCTGTTGCATACTGTCAACCGTTTTATATTATCTCTTCAAGCTGTTGTAAAAAAGAACAAATGTTTTTTACAAAGCAACAATAACAGGTGTTGAATCGTTTAAAAACTTAACATTTTATATTGACATATGGCGCCCGGTATGTTACTATAATAAAAACAACGAAAAAGGTTCAGGAGGAAATTATTATGGACACACAAAACAACTATCCTCAGCAGTATGATCAGCCACAGCAGAATCAACAGGCATATAATCAGTACGACCAACAGCAGTATCAGCAGACGTACGACCAACAGCAGTATCAGCAGACGTACAACCAGCAGCAGTATCAGCAGACGTACAACCAGCAACAGTATCAGCAGGCATACAATCAGCAATACAGTCAGCCGTATCAGTACGGTCCCGCAAGACAGCTCAACACGCACAGAGGACTGCTGAAATTCATATTGCTCGGTATCATTACATTCGGAATTTATCCGTTGGTTTTCTTTTCAGGAATTTCAGAGGATATAAATCTGGTAGCAAGCCGTTTTGACGGCAAGAAGACAATGCACTTCTGCCTTTTGTTCTTCCTGGTAGGACCGATAACATTCGGCATTGCGGATATAGTATGGTTCCACAGGATCTCATCGCGGCTTGGCAACGAGCTGACAAGAAGAGGCATTCCTTATTCGTTCGGCGCAGTGGATTACTGGCTGTGGAATGTTCTTGGATCGCTTATTCTTATAGGTCCGTTGGTTTATATACATAAGCTTGCAAAAGCGTCTGTACTTATTGCTCAGGACTACAACGCAAGAGGCTAATAAACAGAAATATAAAACCGACCCGGCTTTGATACCTGGTCGGTTCAGTCTGTAGAAAAAGTCTGTTTTTTATAAAACAGAGCAAATTCTCCATCCCTAACCCCAAACCCCTTCCCCTTGGTGAAGGGCTGTGTATGCTTGGTTGGCTTTGCGTCCTGCAAAGCCTTGTGGCATACACGCCCGGCATCCTTGCCGGGGCTATATTACTGGGGCTACCGCCAAGTCCAAGCAAGGACGCTTGCAGTCAGCCTCACAAAGTCACTGCACGATCTTTATCTCATCTCTGGTAACAGTCGCCTCGTGATTATAGAACTTCTTAAGCTCGTCTACCGACATATAGTCGCCTGTAAGCTCGCCTTTCTCGTTGATAAGATACTTGCCGTTCCACGGTGCCGCCCACAGCCACACCACATTGTCCCTTGCCATTATATCGGGGTCGGGAGCTTTCGCACATTCAGTCAGTGCAAGCATACGCTTGTTTAACGAAAGTGCGTCAGTAGCGTACATAGCCGCAAGGTGTGCCGTATCGGTATTATCATACACATCACAGCCGATTATATCGACATAATCGTCACCGGGGAACATCTGCGGATCAACATCCGCAGTATATACCCACAACAGATTTGACAGTCCGTAAAGCTCGTCAAACCGCCTGTGCATTGTCTGCCACAGCCATTTATACGTCTTGCTGTTCTTCTCCCACCAGTACCAGCCGGCATTGTCGGTCGGCAGAGGCGTAAACAGCAAAGTAACGCCGCTGTCCTTGAGGACGGAAAGCTGTTTTGCCACAGCGTCCATATCCGACAGTACAGCATAGCATTCCTCGGATATTGTTTCATCTTTAAGAAGAAGTGCCAGCGACTCTTCATTCATTACTGCAAGATCCTCGTAGTCACTAATCACCGAGTCAACATCAAAACTGCTCTCGTCAAGATAGAACGTTGTCTTGCCTATCGGAGTATACCAGTACCAGGTATAGGATACTATGCCGCCGTTTTTCGCCCACTCCTGTGCAAGCTGTATATCGATATTGCTCTTCACAAGCTTTGAACCGCTGGCCGTATAATATCTCAGGTCGCTGACCCTTATTGCAGGAAAACGTCCTGTGTTTCTGACAATAGCGTCTATCTCGGTGTTAGTGTTCGGTGTGACATTCTGTGCGGTAAGCGTTTTCTTGCCGTATATTCTCTTGAAATAATCCATAAGAGCTATGCGCTCGGTGTTCACGTCTTTCCCGGATATCCACGTTCCTGCGTCACTGTACCGCTTATCGCTTGCCCTTTCGGTATTCTTTACCGTTATCTTGTCAATAGAAACGGTATTTTTGACCGTCTGCAGCGTCACCTTATGCTTTCCCTGCGTAAGATACACCGGGCACAGCGAAATGCTCTCAAACGTATCGCTCTGCACCACATTGTATGCGCCGTACAGCTCGCCGTTTATACGCTTATAAACTCCGTTCTCACTGTTGATCTGCTTTTCGCCGTCAATCGTCAGTGTTATGCTTCCGCCCTCTTTCGACAGCGCACTTATCGAAATATCATAGAACTGCGTTGAAGAAACATCAAGCTCAAACGACGCCTGCGTATACGCCCCGACAGTTATATATCCGTCGCCGCTGTATTTCTTGCTGTCGGATATAAGTTTGGTGTCGGGTATTTTCTCGGCTTCAAGCGTATAACTGAACGCCGATTTATTCAGCTTATATTCCTTTGTAGTGCTCTCCGTGACAATATTCGCCTCGGGTACGGAGCTTTCCTGCGCCGCTGTAGTTTCCTCACCCTGTGCAGAAGAAATATCCGAGTAGTCTATTTCTGTACAGCCCGCTAAAGTCACTGCCGCGATTACCGCCGACAGCGCCCGCACCGCCGTTGTTTTCCTTATGTGCAAGTCAGTCCTCCTGCTTGATAACCACTATGTCGCCCGACTGTATCTTATCCGTAAACTTTGCACTGCCGCCGTTTACGCTGAGTACAAGTCTGCGAGTGGGATTTTCAATATCGATATCCGCTCTTTCAAACAGATCGATAAGCATATAAGGCGTCTTACTTTCCTTTTCGGGAAGATCGGTCGGAACGCCGTTGAATACTATCGATACAAAGTTGCCCTGTTCTTCTGCCGGCTCAGCCTGAACTGCCGTATATGCGTTTACGTCGGCTTCTGTCACCGGGACAGCCGATGCCGCCGTACCTTTTTCAAACCCGAGTATATCGCCGTTTTTCAGTATATAGTTCTCCGGCTGAACCTGTCCGTTTACATACACCTGCGCCGTATCGGTATCTCCGCCGTACTGCATAAGGAATGCTCCGAGCGTTCCGGCGTCGTGTATCTCTATATTGTCGAGCGGCTGTATCTCATAGTCTCCGCCGACTTCCTTGCCGTTTACATATGCACGCTTTCCCGCAACCGCATTTTCACCGCAGAATATGACCCCCGCCTTGGAAAGATCATCTGCATAGTCACGGATAAATGCGTGCGCATTTTCGCCGTTTACCGCAGGAACAAGAATGATATCATCACCCTGTTTTATCTTTGTTGTAAGTGCGGCAGGATTGCCGTTGACCGTGATTATCGCAGGAGTGAACGCAGTACCCTTAAGTATCTTCGTTTCGCCGTTAAGAGTGAACTTAAGCCCTGCTCCGCTGTGTCCCATTATCTGAGAAGTCCTGAAACCTGCCGAGCCGAGCAATTCAAACACGCTCAGCGACTTTGTGTCGAATACTCTTACCTGTTCGCCGTTTAGCGTCACGGTAGAGAAATCATATGCCATATTGGTGCAGGCTGTCACTGCAATGCCGACAGGAGTTACATATTCCGGACCCAGCTTCCTGCCGCCTACATCAACGTTTTTCATAAATTCCTGACCGCCGACCGCTACTCTGCCCGGGTCGATCCCAAGCTTCTCGGCGAGTGCATCGGTAAGTCCGTTTGCCATACTTCCGCCGCCTATAAGGAACATTGCGGCAGGGCTCTGACCGTTTGCGTCGCATACGGTCTGACTTATGACATCGGCAAGGCTGTCAACGGACGGACTGCATTTCTCAAAGAAATCCGCCTTAGATATAGTCTGCTCCCTGCCGAATATATCACGATATGTAATGCTGTCCGTATCACCGCTCGCCTGTATCTTCATGCTCTCAGCCATATTGAAGTCAACAAAGAATTTCCTTACTATATCCTCGCTTATCTCATCGCCTGCAACTGTCGCCATTGCATAGGCAACTATCGCTCCGTCACGGGCAACCGCAATATCCGATGTGCCTGCGCCGATATCTACAAGCGCAATGTTGATAAGTCTTATTTCGGGCGGGATTATCACGTTCATTGCGGCGATAGGCTCAAGCGTCATACTCTTGACCTTAAGACCCGTCTTATCGGTAACGGCATATAAGCCCTCTACAACGACCTCAGGCAGAAATGCACCGATAAGGTCTATTGTAACTTTATCACCTTTGTGACCCTCAAGGTTTGCCATTGCGTAATCGTCAAGGTAGTAATGCACTACCGAATGACCGACACAATAAAACACTGCTTCCTCTTCACGGAATTTTTCATCAATGCCGCCCTGAGCCTTTTGTATCGTTTCGTATTCCATGGTGCGTACCATATCGGCAGTAATGGTATTTTTATCTGAAACGTCAAAATCCATTGACACGCGGTAGGTCTTGAGCGCACGTCCTGCGGCGGCTACCGAAACCTCGGTAAGCTTTATGCCGTTGCGCTGTTCAAGCATTTCCTTTACAGTCCTTGCAACCTTTGCGACCTGCTCTATATCTTCAACCTGTCCGTCTATCATTGCACGCTTTAAGTGCGGAACGCTCTCGGTATCGGTGACACGGAATACCTCGCCGTCCATATATCCCAGCACCCCGACAACCGTCCTTGTTCCTATATCAAGTGCAAAAACGGTATTACCCTGCGGTTTCAGCGTCTTTTTAGCGGGTGCAGATGGCTTTTTTGCGGCAGTTTTCTTTGCTGTAGAGCCTGTGGCTGATTTAGCTGCGGTCTTTTTATTTTCGCTTGTATTTTTTGCAGCAGATTCTTCTTTTCTCGGTCTGCCTCTTCTTTTAGGTGCGGGCATTTAATTTACTCCCTTTCATTAAAAATATAACAAATCGTGTCTTAAATTCCGTAAACCCGTGCAGGTTTACTTATCTTTTGAATTTTCGGTTTTCGGTTTTTCGATTTTTTGCCGATACCGATTTTTTATCGGAGCTTTCATTAATATAATTACTGCTGATTATAATTATAATTAAATTTCCGGAATAATTCAACCTTTTTTCTGTTTTTTATCGCAAAAAAATTGAAAATCAACGTTATTTATGCTAAAATAGAAACCAAAGGGGAAATGAGATATGGAAATAGTAAAAATGACAAACGAATATTATTCCGATGTTTATGAGCTGTGGCTGACATGCAGGGGAATGGGACTGAATAATCTTGATGACAGCGAACAGGGTATAAATAAATTCCTTCAAAGAAACCCTGATACCTGCTTTGTGGCATTGCAGAACGAAAAGGTTGTCGGAGTTATTATGGCAGGCTCGGACGGGCGCAGAGGTTATATTTATCACACAGCGGTAAATCCGCTTTACCGCAAAAGAGGAATAGCGACAGCGCTTGTAGAAACGGTTATGCAGGCTATGAAAAATATCGGAATAAATAAGGTCACACTTGTTGTTTTTGAGCATAACGAGGGCGGCAATAAATTCTGGGAAAGGCTCGGTTTCACCGAAAGAAACGACCTTGTTTACAGAAACAAGGCAATTAATGAAATGATAAGGAATGATACCTGATGGATATTTCAAATTTAATCGAAGAAATGCCAACGCCGATACACGATTTTCTTGTAAAGAACAGTGAAAGTCATACGATACGCTGTTATATGCCGGGACATAAAGGAACGGAAAATCCGCTTGATATTACCGAAATCGACGGTGCGGACAGTCTTTATGACACAGATACGAACGGCGGAAAAGGGATAATAGCACAAAGCGAAAAAAACGCGTCAAGGCTGTTCGGAAGTAAAAGAACGCTGTACTCCTGCTCGGGAAGCACGCTTGCAATACAGACAATGCTTACTCTTGCAAAGCTGAGAGGAAACGGCAAGGATCATATTATAGCAGGGAGATATTCGCACCGCAGTTTTATAAACTCCTGCATTCTGCTCGGACTTACTCCGTCATGGGTATATCCCGAAGAATATCTCAGTGCCGCAGTTACCCCCGAAAGCATAGAGGCGAAAATCAATTCAAGAACGCTTGCGGTATTCATAAATTCAATAGATTATTACGGCGGAATGAGCGATATTTCCGCAATAGCGGAGGTATGCCATTCTCACTGTATACCTTTGCTGGTTGACAACGCACACGGCGCATATCTTAAATTTGCGCCGGTCGATCTGCACCCGATGACGCTCGGTGCTGATATGTGTGCGGACAGCGCCCACAAGACATTACCCGTACTGACGGGCGGCGCATATCTGCATATAGCAAACGAGAAATACTGCGCTATGGCAAAAGAAGCAATGACGCTTACAGCAACCTCAAGTCCGAGCTATCTTATACTCGACAGTCTGGACAGATGCAACAGGACAATAGCCGACAAACCGTTTCACATAGCGGAAATCTGCAACAAGATAACTGCGCTGAAACAGCACTGTGCGGATATTGGATATATACTGTCACCGAGCGATTATATGAGGATAACATTCGATTGTGCGGCTATACATTCGACCGGCTTTGCCATGGCTGATATGCTGAGAGATTTTGACATAGAGTGCGAATATGCGGACGAATACCGCTGTGTAATGCTGTTCGGAAGCGCAACCACGGATGTGGATATCGAAACGATAAAGACAGTTCTTACAGCGAACACTCCAAGATCGATATTCGTAAGAAACCTGCCGTCCCCTCCGATACATATCAGGACCCAGACCGCCTGCTCGCCGTCAAAAGCATTCTTTTCCGGAAAGGTGAAACTTCCCGTCATGATGTCGGTGGGCAAGATCTGCGCTGCGGCGGCGGCTCCTTGCCCTCCGGGAATACCGCTGATAATGCCGGGCGAAACGATAACGATAGATGCGGCAAGGACGCTCCGTGACAAAGGCGTAAGCGATATTTCGATCGTTGTATGATGTGCCGCAAAAATATAGCATAAACGCCGCAGATCATATAAATTCATAATCTGTCCCGGATTTGCGGTATTACCTTTACTTTAAGGCGAAAATGTGATATAATTATTCCGAAAAAACAAACTTACAAGGATAACCCGGTACAGAAAGGACGGTAATCTTTATGAAACTTATATATGCGATCGTAAATAATGATGATGCTCATTCGGTTTCTTCATCGCTTACTCAGGCAGGCTTTCAGGCAACTAAGCTTGCATCCACCGGCGGTTTTTTAATGTCGGGCAACACCACGTTTCTTATATGCTCTGAGGACGATAAGATAGATGAGATAATCGCTATAATCAAGGATCACTCACACAAGAGAAAACAGTTTGTTCCCTCGGCTGCGTCTTACGGTGTCGGCAGTTACACAAGCTTTCCTGTTGAAGTATTTGTCGGCGGCGCAACTATCTTCGTAACCAACATTGAGAGATTTGAGAAAGTCTGATGCCGGGCGATATTGACAGCATAAAACTGTTCGGAAAACAGCGTGAAATAGCTCTGCTGTCTGAAATGTCTGAAAACGACCGACTTCCTCACGGAATAATGTTTACCGGTGAAAAAGGACTTGGCAAGCGTACTCTCGCAAAGTGGTGTGCTATGCTGTACCTGTGTTCCGCACCCGAAAACAATATGCCGTGCGGTAAATGCAGGAATTGCCGTAACATCATTTCAGGCGAGCACGCAGATGTTATATACGCAAAGGGAGAAAAGTACACAAAGGACAGCGTGCGTGACAATGTACGCTTTGCCTCTACTCTTCCGAACGACTGCGATACCAGGGTCTTTATCTATGAGGACTGCGAGGAAATGACGGAAGAACAGCAGAACGTACTGCTGAAAGCTATTGAAGAGCCGTCAAGACACAACCGCTATATCTTCACCTGCTCGAACACCTCGGCGATTCTTGAAACGATAATGTCAAGACTTGTGACGATTCCTGTTTCGGAAATGACGCAGGACGAGTGTATCGCCTGCCTAGAATACAACGGATGCGACGGCGACAAGGCTAAACAGTCGGCTGAACTGTACGGGACAAATCCCGGCAAGATACTCGGCATACTGTCCGACGAAAAACGTATAAAGCTTTATGACACGGCGGAAAAGCTGATCGATGCGCTGTCGCGCAGGGACGAATATTCAGCCGCCGCAGTCTTGTATTGCTGTACGGCAAGAGAGGAGCTTTCCTCTGTCAATGCCATACTGTATGAGCGTGTTACGCAAACTCTGTGCGAGCTTGAAACAGGCGAAAATTCATCGCAGACCGCACCGCTCAGAACGCTTACGAAAGCAAGGCTGTACCGTCTTTATGAAGTGCTTTCAGAATTTGCGCTTCTTGACGGAACGAATATAAATGTAAAGCTGATGCAGGCATATATGCCGGCAAAGCTGTTTGGTGTACTTGAATAGTCCACCTGTTATGAAAGGAATATAAATGACTGAAATTATAGGCGTCAGATTCAAAGATGTCGGAAAAATATATTACTTCTCTCCCGCCGGCAATAAAATTGAGTGCGGAAGTCACGTTATAGTGGAAACCGCAAGAGGTGTGGAGTGCGGCGAGGTCGTTATCGCAAACCGCAAGGTTGAGGACAGCAAGGTCGTACAGCCGCTCAAGAGCATAATCCGCATAGCCACGGAAAAGGATCTGGAAACGCAGAAGAAGAACCGTGAAAAAGAGCAGGAGATCATGAAGGTCTTCACTCAGAAGATAGCCGATCACAAGCTTGATATGAAGCCTATCGATATAGACTGTACATTTGACGGAAGCAAGATACTGTTCTACTTTACCGCCGAAAACAGAGTTGACTTCAGAGAGCTTGTAAAAGATCTGGCATCGGTTTACCGCACAAGAATTGAGTTACGTCAGATAGGCGTGCGTGACGAAGCAAAGATGCTCGGCGGACTGGGCATTTGCGGAAGACCGTTCTGCTGTAAGACTTTTCTCGGAGAGTTTCAGCCTGTATCGATAAAGATGGCAAAGGAGCAATCACTGTCGCTGAATCCCACAAAGATCTCAGGCACTTGCGGACGGCTTATGTGCTGTCTTAAGTATGAGCAGAACTGCTATGAGGAGCTTCTTGCGATAACTCCTAAGGTCGGTGCGCTTGTTGAAACTGCCGAGGGCAGAGGTATTGTCGAGGACGCTAATCTGCTGACAGGCGTACTCAAGGTAAAGCTTGACAAAAACCCCGACGCCGCCGCTACGGCATTCAAGAGGGAGGATGTAAAGCTTCTCAAGGACGGCAAGATAAGGATCAAGAAGGAAGAATTCCAGGCGCTCAAGGGACTTGAGGACTAAGCGGGCGGGCGGCTGTGAGCCGCTTCAAGTTCCGCCTTTGGAAATGTTCGAGGTTGGCGGACGATGGCGAAACGGCGGGCGGCAATATGCTGCTTCAAGTTCTGCCTTTAAAAGTGTTTGCAATCTGCAAGCGGTAGCAAAACGGCAGGGTACACAAATCAATAAATTGAATATAAGCAGTCATAGCGGTTAGCGATGACTGCTTTTTTATTGCGGCAATGTGCCGTTCCAAATTTCTCCTTCGGAAATGTTTGCAATTGGCAATCGGTAGCGATACGGCGGGGTTACACAAAGATGTATTTTATTCAATTAGCAGGAAAACCGCTGTCAAAGGACGGCGGTTTTCTTCTTATAAATTTTAATGATTATCAAAAGTTAGTTCTCAACTTTTAAATTAGTTACGGTTTGTCACTTCAACCGTCAACCCATTTCATAAATTTTTCGATATCCCAAAACGATTTGCCGTTCCATATAAGCGCATCTTCAAGCGCTTCGATACATTCACTTGCGGACGCTTTAGTGACCGAGAACACGGTTTTGTCTGTTGAAAGATTATATATTTCCAGTCTGACACTCATTACTTTTCCGTCCGGACTTATCCGGGACTGACATCCATTGAAAAAATATTTTTCGTTGTTATAGATGACATAATGATCCTCATAATAGAGTTTATCAAGAAAATCGTATACATTTCCATCAATCATACCATTTCCTCCCAACTAGATATTTTGCATATTTATCAAACGTTTCTCGATCAAGATAAGCCGCATTAGTTCGGTTAAAATTTTTATCGTAATAGTGAATATGTAAAACCGGTTCTCTGTTGCCGGTCAGGTTTGGTTCAGGATGATATGCAATTTCAGCTGTTAAATAATGATTATCATCATATATACGCAGCATATTTAAAGTCCCGTCTTTGTGCAGCTTAAGATACATTTTGCTTGAATGTGATTCAGCCGGCAAATCGTGTAATCCTGAACCGGGTTTGCCGAATAAAACTTTTACGTCATCCACCATACCGACTGTTTCGTATGTATATGGTGCATAATTGCCGCATGCAAATGTTCCTCGACCGCCCATATCAGCGCACCACCTTTCTTGATGAGAGATAGTCAACAGCTATAATATTACCTGTCATTTCATCAAAGGGCTTGCCAAAGCAGACAATTGCCGACGGGGACAGCTTTTCAAGCATGGCATTATACCCACGCATAAAATCGAACTTGTTGTGTTTGCAACCAATCATACCTATTGCTACAACACATCCGGATTCAACGCCGTCAAAACAGAAACTAAAGCTTCTTGTATCGCCCCAACTGATTGTAGGGATAACCGTAAGCCCATTGCTCTGCCAATAAGCTCCTACCCAACGGTTGTGTGCGACACTTTCAATTTGCCGCCAAAAGCTCATGTCAGAATATGTTGAAAAATCAGGCGTTAATAAAAATGCATATTGCGAGTATTTTTCAAGTGTACGTTTGGGATTTTTATAGATACCTTCAAAACGATAGTCGTCAACAAAAAAATGAACGCCTTTTGCTCTGTTTAACTCGTTATCGTTGCGACGAGTATCAGAACAAGCGATTAATGCAATATTTTTTGTGTTTATCGCCTGCTTTTGAATAATAGGTAACTGCCATTTCCCGGCAGTGCTGAATTCATTTCTCATAAAAAACGTATTGTTACGCATATCAAGACTTGTCATAAAGTCTCCTTTCCGGTGAAAAATCACCTGTCATTTTCGATTTTATCTAATTTGCGAATTGACAAAGAAAGGACATTTATGTTATAATAATCAAACACTACTAAGATTGTTTTAACATTCTTATCCGAGAACGTATCGAAAGCTTTGACCAAAGGCTTTTGATACGTTTTTTCTTTGTCACTGAAAATAAACCATAGAAATCACCTTACCTCTCTTAAGGAATGATCATTTTTTCTTATCTTGTTTTATTCTATATTTAGCGGAAGCTTCTGTTACAAGGTATTTTTTCACGATTTCTTTTGCTTTCATGCCTTTTGTAGCGTCATACGGAATTGTGACTTCACCGCATAGAGCTTTTGCCTGCTATTCTACACTGCGGTATGATGGAATATTGTCAGTTTCTGCAACGGCACGATTTGAAACTGGTGTAAAGCCAAGATAAAACAGCACCACGTGGCATATTTCATGACAAATAAAGCTCAAAAATGCCGTGTTATTATTATAGCATGCACCCTCATAAACAGTTTGCTTGATGTATATTACAAAACCGCCATCAGATTTTGGCATACAACAAGCAAACACATTACTGGGCAGCTCAGAATCATCAACAATTTCATATCCGGTTTCAGAAAATAAATCTGATAATCGTTCTAAAGCGAATAAAACAGGAAAAGGAGTCTCATCGGATTCGCATCCGAATGCTCTTCTTATATACTTTGCAATAAATCTTAATTGTACTCTGCTTACAGGTTTAGTTTCATAGTCCATTATGCATTACCGCTCCTTTTTAAAAGTTCTAATATTTTTGCTGCTGTTTCTTCATCAATGTCATCAAAAGATCTTGCAAATTGTAATGCTGCTTCTCTTTGGTAGAATTGAGATTGTGAAAGAGAAATTTTAATCTGAGTTTTTGAAATTTCTGCTGATTCTTTCATTTCGGCAATTTGTTCTTTGTCCAAAGCATAATGCTCGGCTATTGTATCAAACCACTCAACGGGCACATTTTTCTTACCGTTTTCCACAGCTGATAAAAATGGGGTAGATACGCCGAGCAGCTTTGCCACATCACCCATAACCTCGTGATGCTTAACACGCAACAGCCTCATAAATTCGCCAAATTTTGTGTATGCCATCTTCATACACCTCCTTTTACCATACATTGTATCACATAGTTGCACTTTTGTCAAGTATATTTTTTAATCTTTTTTTGGTTAATTCAAACTTAATGTAATTTAACCGTTATTGATAGATTTGCGATTGTCAAACGGTAGTAAAACGACAGTGTTGCACAAAGCATAAGATAAATGGAATATTGGCGGTCATGGCAGTTGCGGCAACGTGCCGTTTCAAATTTCTCCTTCGGAAATGTTTGCAATTTGCGGTCGGCGGACTATAGCAAAACGGCAGGTCATACAAACAGATAATTCATTAACGGAAAACCGCTGTCATAGGACGGTAGTTTTTGTGTTGAGCGATAAACTTTTATTCTGACAACCTGTTTGACAATCAGCTTGTTTGATAGTATAATGGATATATATCAAGCTTTAAGGAGAACGGTATGAACATAGGCGTTGACTGCGACGGCGTACTCACCGACCTGTACGAATTTATAATTGAATACGGCAAGAAGTGGTTCAGGCGTGAACCGGATAATCCGTCGGGATTCAGGGCTACCGAGGTTTTCGGCTGTTCAAAGCTGAGCGAGGCTATGTTTGGCGTCCGTTATTTCTTATCATACTGTAAAAATGCGCATCCACAGGAAAATTCGCTGAGTGTTATAGAAAACTTCAAGAAAAACGGTTACGGGGTGTATCAGATAACCGCAAGGCGGTTTGCGGCATACAAAAATCCGCTAGGACTTTACAGCAAGAAGCTGTACACCGACTGGATACGGAAAAATAACTACGATTTTGACGGTACTTATTTCTGCACCGAAAAGGATTCAAACGGGGACAAGCTGAGGGGGTGCAGAGAATACAAGGTCGATATAATGATAGACGATAACCCGAAAGTGTCAACGTTCTTAGCCGATAACGGCATACAGGTACTGCTGTTTGACGCACCTTACAACCGAGGGCTGGAGCACAAGAATATCAGACGTGTGCATAATTGGGAAGAGATAGGGGAAGTTGTAGAATTAATGAATAATGAATAATGAATGATTAATAATGAATAATTGCGGAGCCACCTGCGGTGGGAATTTTAAATTGAGACAGTACAGAGCGATGGATAGCGGTGCTTTGCATAGTATGTGGAAAGCAATTCAGACAGACTGCATTCAGGAATAAATTATTTGATCCCAAATCAGTTTTTCACTCTTTTATCTGTCCGAAATTCTTGACAAGTTTCATTGTGGTGTGCTTTGCACGGATCGAAAAATAATGCCGATGAGTTTTCATCGGCATTTGTTATATATGGTTTTAAGCGAACACGGTGAAATTTTCGTTTTCGGCAACGGGTTTTCCGTCGGGGGTATCGCTGTACTCTATGCGGTAATCTATACCGTGTTCTCTCAGCATATCAAAAAGCGGAGCGTACATATCGAGAATATGTCCTGCGTTTTTCGCATTCAGCCATATATGGCTGTTTTCTTCGCATTCGGGCGGCGTCGGCAATGAATCAAGCACCGGCATCATACGCTTTAATATCTTCTGCTCACGATTTGTGAGAATGCGCCTGTGAAATATCATCTTCATAAAGGCGACTATATCGTATTCACGTTCTTTATGCGGCACGAACACACGGATATATCTTGCGTAAGGCTCGCCGTTCACACGGTGGTCATACAGCATATCCGGACGTTTTCTGCGGGTGACCTCAAGGGCGGTTTCTTCCTGCCATTTTGCAACAGCATCGTGCGCACCTGTCAGCAGGACAGCGGGAACGGCTCTGTCATGCCATATCTCCGGACGGGTATACTGCGGATGCTCAAGCAAGCCGTTATAATGGCTCTCTATGCTGTAGGCATCGCTGTTGGGAAGCACTCCGTCCTGAAGTCTTGCTATCGCATCGGTCAGTATAAGCGCAGGAAGCTCGCCGCCGGTCAGAACGTAATCTCCTACCGAGATCTCCTCCGCATTCAGCTCGTCAAGCACTCTCTGGTCAACGCCTTCATAATGTCCGCAAAGTATTATAAGGCTGTCCTCTGCGGCAAGCTCTTTCACAATATCCTGCGTCAGCACTCTGCCCTGCGGCGACATATATATCACACGGGGAGAATCCGACTCCTGCTTTATTGCGGTTATGCAGTCATATATAGGCTGTGCCTGCATGACCATACCCGTGCCGCCGCCGTAAGCCTTGTCATCGACACGATTGTGCTTGTTTCCGGCATAATCACGGATATTGTGACAATGTATATCTATATGACCCGCTTTTCTTCCTCTGCCGACTATGCTTTCCGACAGGTACGATTCGCACATATCGGGAAAGAGGGTAGCTATATCAATCCTTATCATAGGTTCTCCGTTTATTCTTCGTCAAACAAGCCGTCAAGCGGTCTTATAACAAGATAGCCGTCATCTATATTTTTTTCGAGCAAAACCTCAGGGATTGCAGGGAACATCAGCTCCTTGCCGTCAGGGGTCTTAAGTTCGTATACATCCGCCGCACCGTGCTGGTATATGTCGGTGACCTTGCCGTAAACCTTGCCTGTATCTGCGTCACGGACTTCAAGGCCGATAAGATCCTGAATGAAGTTTACGCCTTCGGGAAGTTCCACATCGTCACGATCCATATACAGCATTTTGCCGACTATCGTCTTAGCCTCGTCAACATTATCTATACCGCCGAGTTTAAGCACGGCGAGAGTTTTATGGGGGCGTGCCTTTTCGACCTCAAGCTCCTGCTTGTCCTTTCCCAAAAACAGCCTGTCAAAGCTGCATATAACATCGGCACTGTCGCAGTAATACTGTACTCTGACTTCGCCGCCAAGCCCTTGTGTCGCTACTATCTTACCTATCTCAAGAAACTGTTTTCTCATACTGTCCTCACTTGCTCATTATTTCAAGAATGTCTGCGGGCTTACGGGCGATATACTTTGCGCCGTTGTCACGAAGTTCCTTTTCGGTGCGAAAGCCCCACAAAACTCCGCAGGAGGTGAAACCTGCATTTACAGCGGTTTGCATATCTACTCCGCTGTCGCCTATGTACAGCACCTCGCAGGGCTGTACGCCCAGTTTTTCCGCTACGTCAAGTGCACCGTCAGGACAGGGCTTCGCCTTTATTCTGTCGTCAAGTCCTCTTATATAATCGAACACGCCGCCGCCTAAAAAATGCGGAACGACCTGCTGTGCTATATCGTGCGCCTTGTTGGTTATAACGCCGAGCTTCATACCCTTTTCACGAGCGGAGCGTAAAAGCTCGGGTATGCCGTCATAGGGGGCGGTCTTATCCTCGCTGTGAGCGGAATAATACTCCATAAACATAGCGAGCGCCTGCTCCTTATACTCCTGCCTGTCGGGCGGCAGGCACCGCTCTATCAGCTTAGGTATGCCGTTTCCGACAAAATATTTGTATTCGTCTATCGTGTGGGTAGGAAATCCTAATTTGCACAAAATGTTATTTGCGCTGTCGCCCAGATCGTCAATCGTATTCAAAAGCGTACCGTCAAGGTCGAAAATAAGTGCTTTATAACTCATAAAATACCTCTTTTTCTATGCTGTTTTCTATAATATTATATAGCTTAACGGTTGTTCTGTCAACCGAGATGACATATTAAATTTCCGGGATTTGCACAAAAAGTTATTGATTAAATGCCGTTATTATGCTAAAATCGGTACATACGGCAAGATGTGTCGTAAACAGGCTTTGCATAAAACATCAAGAAAGGAAAAAGCTATGAGCACAAAAATGTACATAAACGGCAGTGACAGAAAGGGGCATATAAACCCGGAGATCTACGGTCATTTTTCGGAGCATCTGGGCAGATGTATATACAACGGTATATATGTCGGTGAGGACAGCAGTATTCCGAACACGAGAGGCATCAGAAACGATATAGTCGAGGCTTTTAAGAATATTAAGATGCCTGTCCTGCGCTGGCCGGGCGGATGCTTTGCGGACGAGTATCACTGGAAGGACGGAATCGGAGAAAAGTCACAGCGCAAGAAGATGATAAATACCCACTGGGGCGGAGTGACGGAGGACAACAGCTTCGGCACGCACGAATTCTTCGATTTCTGCGAGATGGTAGGCTGTGAGCCGTATCTGTCGGGCAATCTCGGCTCGGGTACTGTGCAGGAAATGTCGGAGTGGATAGAATATATCACCTCGGACTGCGATTCGCCTATGACGCAGTTAAGAAAGAAGAACGGCAGGGAAAAGCCGTGGAAGCTGAAATATCTCGGAGTCGGAAACGAGAGCTGGGGCTGTGGAGGAAATATGTCACCGGAGCAGTATTCCGCACTTTACAGGCAGTATCAGACGTATTGCAGAAACTACGGGGCAAATCAACTTTACAAGGTCGCCTGCGGACCGAGTGCGGATGATTATAACTGGACGAAGGTTATAACGGAAAATATCAAGCCGTGTCACACTAATGCGGTGAGCCTGCACTACTATACTGTGCCTACGGGAAAATGGGAAGATAAGGGCAACGCTACCGGATTTACCGACGAGGAATATTACATAACGCTTGAAAAAACGTGGTATATGGAAACTCTTGTAAAGCGTCACTGCGATATTCTTAATGTAAATAATCCCGAAAATAACATAAAACTGGTTGTAGATGAGTGGGGAACGTGGTATAATGTAGAGGAAGGCACTAATCCGGGATTTTTATTCCAGCAGAATACGATGCGTGACGCTATGGTGGCATCAATCAATCTGAACATTTTCAACAGCCACTGTGACAGGATCTCTATGGCTAATCTTGCGCAGGCGGTGAACGTTCTTCAGGCGCTTATCCTTACGGAAGGCGAAAAAATGATACTGACACCTACATATCATGTGTTCGACCTGTACAAGAACCACCAGAACGCAGAGCTGTGCTACAGCAGTATAGCGGACGAAAAGCAGGAGGGATATAATCTTCCCGTTATTTCGCAGAGCGTATCGGTAAACAGCGACAACGAAATGACTTTAACGGTTTCAAACTGCTCGCTTACGGAATGCAGGACGATAGAAGCGGATATATGCGGATTCAGTTTTGACTCTGTAAGGGCAAGGATACTGAGCGCAGAGAGCAATGCTCACAACACCTTTGACGAGCCGGAAAACGTTACGATCACGGAATTTGACAAGGTAACAAAGAGCGACAGCGGAATAACATTCACGCTTCCGCCTTGCAGTGTTGCTGAAATAATTCTTTCATGAACGTCTGCAAAAGATGTCTGCTGAGCCGTATGAGTGCCGAGGCGTTTCAGAATATCAAAGAGAATATAGAGCTTATTCCCGATGAGAAAAAAACTGATGAAGCGCTGTACAAAAAACGTCTTGAAATATGTACGGAGTGCGACTGCCTTATAAACGGTATGTGCAGTAAGTGCGGTTGTTTTGTGGAGATGAGGGCAGCTTTCGCTGTCAGCCGATGTCCGCACGAAAACAAGCTCTGGTAAGTGAAAGGAAAAAATGTTATGGCTAATATGAAAAAGCTCGAGCGTGATTACGGCGACATTCTGTGGACCGGCAAAAAGTGCATAATGGGTATGCCTATCTCATTTACAAGATATATACTTACGCCAAGCGTATTATATACGAAGGTGGGATTTCTCAATATCAAGGAGGACGAGATCGAGCTTTACAAGATAGTTGACAAGACTATGAAGCTGTCGCTGGGTCAGAGAATGGTCGGATGCGGTACTATCGTGGTAACGTCAAGGGATTGCGATACTCCGAACAAGGAGCTTAAATCCGTCAAAAATCCGAGAGAGGTAAAGAAGATACTTGACGAGGCGGTAAAGCTGGAGCGTGACAAGTACATGGTAAGAGGCAGAGATATGGTCGGTGCAAACCTGCACGGTCACGGCGATATGGGCGAAGGCAATCTGCACAGCGAAGATTTTGACGAAATGGCGGATATGTAATTGGACAAGATCAAGGAAATATTTAAAATGGCTCTGCACCCGTCACAGTGGAAGGAGCTTTTTACAAGATACCGTGAGATAATAATGTATGTTATCTTCGGGGCGCTTACAACGCTTGTGTCGATAGTGACGTACTTTATAATCCGCTGTATATTCCCGAATGAAGAAAGCGTACCTCTGTTTTTAAAATGGACATACAGGCTCAATTTCAGCGGAGGGGATTCTTCAACGGTATTGCCCAACATCATATCGTGGATAGTGTCGGTAACATTTGCGTATATCACGAACAGGATATGGGTATTCCAAAGCAAGGTAAAGGGTGTAGGCAAGAATATAGTACAGGCGCTGTCATTCTATGCGGCAAGGCTGTTCACACTGTTTGTCGACCTTATAATAATGTTCCTGCTTGTAAATCTTCCGAACATCGAGAACGGGCTTTATGAGTTCTGTGCAAAGGTGTTCTCGAACATTGTTGTGCTGGTGCTGAATTATGTTTTCAGCAAGGTGTTCGTGTTCAGGAAAGAGAAGAAGCAATAAGCTGTATAAAACTGAAGCGCAGTCAAAAAGACTGCGCTTTGCTTTTTTACGATAAAGTAAAAAGGACTGTGCAAACGCAACAGTCCTCTTTTTTCATTACTTGTCAAGATTGTACTTCTTCTTGAACTTGTCAACACGTCCGCCTGTGTCAACCAACTTCTGCTTTCCTGTAAAGAAAGGGTGGCACTTCGAGCAGATTTCAACCTTTATATCCTGCTTGGTTGATCTTGTTTCGATAACCTCGCCGCAAGCACACTTGATAGTGGTGGGCTGGTAGTTAGGGTGGATACCTTCTTTCATGCTGTCACCTCCTGACCTTTAGAATTGATCTAAATTACAGCTTTCGCCATGATTTCAGAATATTGCGCTTTCACGCTTAGGTTACTATTATAACATATACAAAACTGTTTTGCAATAGTTTTTTCAAATTTCCCGAAAATTTTATATCACAGACAGTTTCAGCCTACTATCTTTGTGAAATCTGCCGAGAGTTTAACCTGTTTTTCGGCAGCATCTTCAACGCTTGTGCCTACTGTTGTGTAGTAAAGCTTGATTTTAGGCTCAGTACCGGAGGGTCTTATTACTACGCTTGCGTTATCCTCAAGGTAGAATGTGATAACGTTTGACTTGGGGAGCGTCAGCTCTTCCGTCTTGCCGCTTTCGTAATCTGTCTTTACGCTGAGCTTGTAGTCAGCCTTGCCGATAACCTTAAGACCTGCAACAGCGTCAAGCTTTTCGTTTCTGAGAGTATCCATAATAGCGTTCATCTTCTTCATACCTGTTTCGCCCTCGAATGTGAAGGTATCAAGCTTGTTGCAGTAGAAGCCGTAGTCGCTGTACATCTTTGCTCTTGCCTGTACAAGAGAAATACCCTGTGAACGATAGAATGCCGCCATCTCGCAGATAAGCATAGACGCTACAACAGCATCCTTATCTCTTACATAAGAGCCTGCAAGGTAGCCGTAGCTCTCTTCAAAGCCGAAGATATATCTGCTTTCCTCGCCCTTTGCCTCTAAGAAGCCGATCTGCTCACCGATGAACTTGAAGCCTGTGAGAACTTCTCTGAGTTCTACGCCGTACTTAGCGGCGATAGCCTTTACAAGATCTGTCGTAACTATTGTCTTTACTGCAACGGGGTTTGCGGGCATTGTGCCTGCGGCTGTACGCTCCTTGCAGATATATTCGAGCAGCATTGCGCCAACCTCGTTACCTGTGAACAGAACGTAGTTGTCGCCGTCGGGAACTGCGATACCTACACGGTCGCTGTCGGGGTCGGTAGCAAGCAGTAAGTCGGGCTTTTCTGTCTTGCAAAGCTCAAGACCTAAGTGCAGAGCTTCCTTTATCTCGGGGTTGGGATAGGGGCAGGTAGTGAAGTTGCCGTCAGGCATTTCCTGTTCCTTAACAACTACAACGTTGTTTATGCCGATCTCCTTTAAGATACGGCGGACGGGCTTGTTGCCTGCGCCGTTAAGAGGAGTATAAACGACCTTCAGTCCGCTCTTTGCACAAAGCTCGGGGTGGATGGACTGCTTTTTAACGTTTGCGATATATTCGTCAATAACATCCTGACCGATGTACTTGATTTTTCCTTCGTTTACGAACTGCTCAAAGTCGCCGCTCTTTACGTCTGCGAAGATATTGAGTTTTTCAATCTCGCCGAGAATCTTTTCAGCGGCTTCAAGAGTAACCTGACAGCCGTCGCTTCCGTAAACTTTGTAACCGTTGTACTTTGCAGGGTTGTGGCTTGCGGTAACAATGATACCTGCGTCACAGCCGAGTGCTCTTACAGCCCAAGAAAGCATAGGTGTGGGCATAAGCTCTGTGTAGATGTTTGCTGTAATGCCGTTTGCGGCAAATATAGAAGCGGCGTGCTTTGCGAATACGTCAGACTTTATTCTGCTGTCGTATGCAACAGCAACCTTAAGATCGCTCTTGCCTGTGTTCTTGAGGTAGTTTGCAAGACCCTGAGTAGCCTTACCTACGGTATAAACGTTCATTCTGTTTGTACCTGCGCCGATAACGCCTCTCAGACCGCCCGTGCCGAATTCAAGATCACGGTAGAAACGATCGTTTATTTCTTCGTCCTTGCCCTTTACGCTCTCAAGCTCTGTCTTTAAATCGGGATCCTTGACTGCTTTTTCAAGCCATTCGTTATAAAGCTCTGTAGTGTTTGCCATAATAGTCTGTCCTTTCTGTATAAAACGGTAGCACAGTTCGCTGTATTTGAAAATTAGCTAAATATAGCTGCGGCTAACCTAAAATTCCATTCACCAAACAGTATAACATTTTTCCGCCGTAAATGCAAATAAAATCTTAAAAATAATATTAGATTTTTCAGCAGTAAAAAAACGTGTTTTTGTTGAAAATATACCTAAAAGGTTGTATAATTATTACATAGTTATCACTTAAAATGAAATGAAAACGGGTGAAAGTATGTATTCTCAGGTAAACGGCATGGGACTTTTCGGTATGAATGCCTTTAAAGTCACCGCAGAAATAATATCCTCAAGAGGTCAGCCGTCCTTCGATATAGTAGGACTGGGCGACCTTGCCGTGCAGGAAAGCAAAATGCGTATAAAAGGTGCGCTTTCAGGTATCGGCATAGCGATAAGCGGTCAGAAACTGACGGTCAACTTAGCTCCGGCAGATGTGCGCAAATGCGGGTCACTGTACGATTTCACGATAATCGCCGCCATTCTTGCGGTAAACAATATAATAACCGACGATTTATCGGACTGTGCCTTTATCGGAGAGGTTTCGCTCGGCGGTTCGCTTGTTTTCACGGGCGGAATTATAAGCATGGCGATAGAAGCCAAGAAATGCGGTATAAAACGGCTGTTTCTCCCTGCCGAAAACGCTAAGGAAGCGTCCGTTGTCGAGGGTCTGTCCGTATACGGCATAAGCCATATTTCCGACCTCATTAACCATTTCACAGGAAAGAAGCGTATATCGCCCGAACCTCCCTACGTTCCGTCCGCTGAGATGTTTGAAACGGAGGACTTATCCGATGTAAAAGGTCAGGCACTCGCTCGTCACGCTCTGGAGGTAGCCGCCGCAGGCTTTCACAACGTACTTCTCATAGGTCCTCCCGGTACGGGAAAAAGCATGATAGCAAAGCGTATACCGTCTATCCTTCCTCCGATGACCTTTGACGAAAGCATTGAAACAACAGGAATACACTCAATAGCAGGTATGCTCGACCGTGAAAAGCCGATAGTCACGGTTCGTCCGTTCAGAAGCGTATCACATACCGCCTCGGCAGTAGGTCTTATCGGCGGCGGAAGTATACCTCGCCCGGGTGAAATATCACTTGCACATAACGGAGTGTTATTTCTTGACGAACTGCCGGAGTTTGACCGCAGGACACTTGAAACGCTCAGGCAACCGCTAGAGGACGGAATTATAACCATATCAAGAGCGCAAGGGTCGGTGTCATACCCTTGCGATATTATGCTTGTTGCCGCAATGAACCCCTGCCCTTGCGGAAATTTCGGCAACCCTAAGGGAAAATGCACCTGCTCTCAGAATATGATACAGAATTATCTCGGCAAAATAAGCCGTCCTGTTCTTGACAGAATAGATATACAGGTAGAAATGCCGCAGTTATCTTACGAGGAAATAAGCAGTGCGAAAAAGGGCGAACCGAGCAGTGCCGTGCTTGAACGCATAATGAAAGCGAGAGAAATACAGCAAAAGCGTTTTGCGGGTACGGAAATACGCTCGAACTCCAAGATACCTCCTGCGCATCTTCACGAAATGTGTCCTATGGACGAAAACGCAAAGAAGATGCTCTCCGACTGCTTTGATAAAATGGGGCTGTCGGCAAGGGCATACGACAGGATACTTAAAGTAGCACGCACCTGCGCTGACCTTGCAGGAAGTGAGATAATAAGGCGGCAGGATATATCATCGGCGGTAAATTTCAGAAGCCTTGACAGGAAATACTGGGGCGCAGGAAAATAACCGTCATTTGCCGCTTTATTATATTTATATAATGCGGTGAAATATCAGACAAATCAGCCTTGTTTTTGCCGCCGCAGAATTATAAAAATGCCGAAATTTTTCTGTCGGCTTGACAAAAACGAAATCAAAACGCTAAAATAAATACAGTCGAGTAGCGAAAGCGTAAATCCGGACACGGATTTACGCTTTATTTTTTTGCCAAAAGAAAGGAATATAAATATGGAACAGGAAAAAGTAAACAGACTCGGAACAGAGCCTGTAAGAAAGCTGTTGCTCAAAACGGGGCTTCCCGTGATACTCTCAATGGTATTGCAGGCGGTCTACAACATAGTTGACAGCGCATTTGCAACGAATATGCAGACGGGCGGCGAGACGGCGGTCTTCAGTCGCTTGTCGTATCGCTGCTGCGTCAGCTTGTGCTTGTACTGCCGGTAGCGTGGGGATTTTCACTGCTTGTTCTCGGCGGTGCGCCCGATATGCTTATGTGGTGGGTGTTCCCGATAGCGGAAATAATTTCCGCTGTTGTATCGGTCATATTCATGATAAGCCTTGACAAAAAGAAAATAGCCGTGCTGAACTGACAAAAACAGCCCACTGATTTTACACAGCGGGCTGTTTTACTATATTCTGAAATTAACTCAATCTACAAGCTCGGGATCAAATGTTTCATGCCACGGAAGTCCCCACTTGTTCAGTGCGTCCATAAACGGATCGGGATCGAATTCCTCAATGTTGTAGACGCCGGGCTTCTTCCACTTGCCTGTCATTACCATCATTGCGCCTATCATAGCAGGAACACCAGTCGTGTAGCTGATAGCCTGTGAGCCGACTTCCTTGTAGCACTCCTGATGATCGCAACAGTTGTAAACCTTGTAGTGTACTTCCTTGCCGTCCTTCTTGCCTATGCAGATACAGCCGATATTGGTCTTGCCGACTGTTCTGGGGCCGAGCGATGCGGGGTCGGGTAAAACTGCCTTAAGGAACTGGAGCGGTACTATCTCCCTGCCCTCGTACATAATGGGCTTGATAGATGTCATACCGACATTTTCGAGGCACTTCAGATGTGTGAGGTAGCTCTGACCGAATGTCATAAAGAAACGGATACGCTTGATACCCTTGATATTGAGTGCGAGCGATTCAAGCTCCTCGTGGTGCAGAAGGTACATATCCTTTTTGCCGACCTGCTCAAAGTCGTACTCTCTCTTTATTTCCATAGGCTCGGTTTCTACCCACTTGCCGTCCTCGATATAACTGCCCTTTGCGGATACCTCACGGATATTTATCTCGGGGTTGAAGTTTGTCGCAAACGGGTAACCGTGGTCGCCGCCGTTGCAGTCGAGAATGTCAATGTAATTGATCTCGTCAAAGTAATGCTTCTGGGCATAGGCGCAGAATACACCGGTTACACCGGGATCGAATCCGCTTCCGAGAAGTGCGGTGATGCCTGCCTTTTCAAACTTCTCTCTGTATGCCCACTGATACTTGTACTCAAACTTTGCCGTGTCGGGATGCTCGTAGTTTGCCGTATCGACATAGTCTGTCTTTGTTTCAAGGCAAGCGTCCATTATTGTAAGATCCTGATAAGGAAGCGCAACGTTTATTACTATGTCGGGCTTTTCCTTATTTATAAGCTCAACGAGCTGAGGAACGCTGTCTGCGTCTACCTGTGCGGTCGTTACCTTAGTCTTTGTGCCCTTTTCCTCTACCTGCTTTTTCAGTGCGTCGCACTTTGACTTTGTGCGGCTTGCAATGCAGATCTCAGTGAAGACCTCGCTGTTCTGACAGCACTTATGAACTACTACTCCGGCAACGCCGCCGGCACCGATTATCAATGCTTTTCCCATCTCTATTTTCCTTTCCGTTCTGCCATATGGCAGACAGTCACTTGAGTTACAAGTAGATTATACACTATCGTGTGTAAAAAAACAAGCAAATATTTATATACTGCATACAAGCACACCGTAATCAAACGGAGAGAGCTTTATCGTCTTTTCTTCGCTCTCGTGAGGCTTTCTGAGGAATTTCGGGTCGGTATATTCGCCCTTCATATAGTCGTCAAGCTTAAACGTCTTAGGATATTTCGACTTGTTCAGGAATATAACGGCTGCCTCACGGTTGAGCTTGTCGATCCTTGCAAATACACATTCTTCAGGCGTACAGCTTAAAAACTTCATTTCGCCCTGAGCGAATGCCTTGCTTGACTTTCTTATCCGTGCAAGCTGTTTTGTGAAGTCTATCATATCAAGATTTTCCTTGCCCCACGGATAGCAACGTCTGTTGAACGGGTCCTTATAGCCCTCAAGACCTGCTTCATCGCCGTAATAGATGCACGGCACACCGGGCAGGAAGAATTGAAGTACCATAGCGCATTTAAGCAATGAAAGACCGTAAACGTACTGTTCCGGAGAAAGATAGCGTTCAGCCTGCCACTCTCTGTCGTGCCAGCCTACATCTTCTCCTGCAAGTCTTGTCAGAATACGTTCGGTGTCGTGAGTTGACAGGAAGTTCATCAGCATATCGGCACTGGGCTTGGGGTAATGTTCAAGTATAGTCATAACTCCGTCCTCAAAGCCTCTTGCGTCGCCGTACTTGCAGTAGTTTATGATAGCTTCCTTGAAAGGATAGTTCATAACGCTGTCAAGCTGACCGCCTATAAGGTAACGTCTGCGGACGCCGTAACTTTCCTTGTTTGAAGCATCTTCCCATACCTCGCCGTATATTACCTTGTCGTCACCCTTGGCTTTGACTGCCTTGTTGAGGTTGTCAAGGAACTCATCGGGCAGTTCATCGGCAACGTCAAGTCGCCAGCCTCTTGCACCCTTGTCTATCCAGCGCTGTAATATGCCGTTTTCGCCGCAGATGTATGCGGTGTAATCGGGGTTGTTCTCATTTACATTAGGCAGAGTTGTAATGCCCCACCACGATTCATACTCAATGGGATAGCGTGAGAAACAGTACCAGTTTCTGTAGCGGCTGTCGGGATTTTTATACGCACCCTCATGCTCGCCGTATCTGCCGAACTTGTTGAAATAGATACTGTCTGCACCTGTATGCGAGAATACACCGTCAAGGATAATATCTATGCCGTGCGTTCCGGCTTCCTTGCACAGATGCTCAAAATCCTCATCCGTACCGAGCATGGGGTCGATATGCTCATAGCAGGCGGTTGAATAACGGTGATTTTCGTGGGATTCAAAAATAGGGTTCAGATATAAACAGGTAACGCCTAAGCTTTCAAGATAAGGAAGCTTGCTTTCTATGCCCTTAAGGTCGCCTGCAAAGTAGTCGTTGTTGCGGATTATGCCCTTATCATCGGGACGGAAGAAAGGCGTATCCTCCCAGTTTTCATGCACTATTCTGTCCGAGGGCACATTTTCGTGCTTTTCGCCGCTGCGGCAGAATCTGTCGGGGAATATCTGATACATAATGCCGCCCTTTATCCAGTCGGGAGCCGCCATATCCTTATCAAAGACGGTAAGCTGGAACAGATCGCCGTTATCAAGAACGCCTGTTCTCGCTCCGCTGCGCTTTACATATCTTCGGTTGCCGTCTATCATCAGCGAAAAATAGTAATGATGCAGTCCTGTATGCTGTGGGTTGAAGTTACAGGTGAACACGTTGCAGTCTGTTGTGCTGTCGGTTATCTCGAGCGGTACAAAACGTTCTTTTTCACCCGGACGGAACATTACGAGAGTAGGGTCTGTAACGTGCCATTCCTTAGGAAAACGCAGAGAGAACGTGCTGGGCTGAAACTGTCTTATCGCTCCGAACGGGCTCTTATAGTTCAGATCAAAGCAGTCGAATATCGGAGTATCCATTAAAAACATTCCTTTCGGATTAAAATCGGAGGGGTTTTAATCGGGTTTTAAATACCCGAAAAAGTCCGTTGATTACAACGGACTTTTTGCTGTATATCGGTTTATTGATTAAAATAACTTCCAGATGTCACGTGCATAGTCTGTAACGGCACGGTCAGCAGAGAAGATACCTGCGGAAGCGATATTTGTAAGGGACATCTTGTTCCACTGATACTTTTCCTTATAAGTTTCGCTTGCCTTGGCCTGCATTCCTCTGTAGCTGTCAAAATCAGCAAAGCACATATATCTGTCTGCGTGACGCAGTGAGTTTGCAACTTCTTCAAATGTAGCGCCGTTGATGCCCTTGTACATCTTTTCGAGCACGCTCTTGATAACAGCGTGTGAGTTGTATATCTTTTCGGGGTTATAGCCCTCAGCCTTGAGCTGATTTACTTCAGGCGTCGACATACCAAAGATGAAGATGTTGTCATCGCCTACGGCACCGTGGATCTCAACGTTTGCACCGTCATAGGTACCCATTGTAAGAGCACCGTTGAGCATAAGCTTCATATTACCTGTACCGGAAGCCTCTGTGCCTGCGAGAGAGATCTGCTCTGAAATTTCGCTTGCCGGCATAAGTATCTCCGAAAGTGTTACCTTGTAATCTTCAAGGAATACAACAGCGAGCTTTTCATTAAGCTTGGGGTTCTTCTTGAGCTCTTCGCCTATGCACCAGATCATCTTGATTATCTGCTTAGCCATATAGTAGCCGGGCGCTGCCTTTGACGCAAATATATATGTCTTGGGAACAAAGTCGGCATCAGGGTTGTTGAGCAGATAAAGGTAATCTGCGATAATGTTCATTGCATTCAACTGCTGACGCTTGTATTCGTGCAGACGCTTTACCTGAACATCGAAAATACCGTTGCAATTGAGCTTAGTGCCTGTTGTATTGTATACATACTTTGCGAAAGCCTGCTTGTTAGCCAGCTTTACAGCGGCTAATTTATCAAGAACCGCCTTGTCATCCGCAAACTTCTTGAAGTCTGCAAGCTTTGAAGCGTCCTTCTTGAAGCCGTCGCCTATGCACTCTGAAAGGAGGTTTGTAAGTCCCTGATTGCTTGCGAGTAACCAACGGCGGTATGCGATACCGTTTGTAACATTCTTGAAGGCATCGGGAGTAACAGTGTACTGATCGTGGAATACGCTGTCCTTGATGATTTCGGAGTGGAGCTTAGAAACGCCGTTTACAGAGCTACTTGCCGCACAGCAGAGGTTAGCCATCTTTACACGGTTGTCAAGAATTATAGACATTCTTGTAACCTTTTCGCTGTCGCCGTTTGTTACTTCCATAAGATGAGCGCAATAACGGTTGTTTATCTCAACTATAATAGCGTAGATTCTGGGGAGTATTCTCTGCATAAGGTCAACATCCCATGTTTCAAGCGCTTCTGCCATAACAGTGTGGTTTGTATAAGCAAATGTATTTGTGATGATGTTCCACGCTTTATCCCATTCATAACCGCAGTCATCGAGCAGTATTCTCATAAGCTCGGGGATCGCAAGTGTGGGGTGCGTATCGTTTATATGGATAGCTACCTTTTCGTGCAGATTTTCAAGAGTACCGTAAACGTTCATATGACGCATTACGATATCGCCTATAGATGCAGCGCTCATGAAGTACTGCTGACGCAGACGGAGCGCCTTACCTTCAAGGTGGTTATCATTGGGGTAAAGTACCTTTGTAAGTGAATGTGCGATATTATTTGCACCGATAGCCTTTGCGTAATCGCCCTGATTGAACATATTCATATCGAACGACATACTCTCTGCACTCCAAAGACGGAGCTTTGATACGCCCTTGCTGTCGTAACCTGACACATACATATCATAAGGAACTGCGTTTACCGTCTTATAGTTAACGTGGTTTACGCTGTGGTAGTTCTGCTCCCACTTCTCATGGATCTCACCATCAAAGTGAACCTCGATAGCCTGGTCGGGTACGGGTACGAGCCATGCTCTGCCGCCGGGTAACCATTCATCGGGAAGCTCCGTCTGCCAACCGTCGATGATCCTCTGCTTGAAAATACCGTATTCGTAAAGGATAGAATAGCCTGTTGCGGGAAATGCACAGGTTGCCAGTCCGTCAAGATAGCAGGCTGCAAGTCTTCCCAGACCGCCGTTACCGAGTCCTGCGTCGGGCTCTTCTTCGTATATATGCTCAATCTTTACATCGAGCTTCTTGAGTGCTTTTGCTACTTCGTCCTGCATACCGAGGTTGTAGAGGTTTGTCTTTAATGAACGTCCCATAAGGAATTCCATTGAAAGATAGTAGACCTGCTTTCTGCCCTTTGAGTTGCAGTCGGTCATGAACATTGAGCGCTTTTCCTTAAGGTAGTTTACAACTATCTTTGATAAAGCCTTGTAGATCTGAGTGTGCGTTGCTTCTGCGGGTGATACTCTGAAGTCGTATTCCAGTACCTCCGTCAGCTTACGGGTTATTTCATTTTCTGTAAACGGTGAAGTCATATAAATTTTTCCCTTTCTTCCGGTCCGATTTTCTTACAGTCTAATTATACAACATACATTATCCTTATTCAAGGCTGAATAAAATATTTTGTAAATAATAAAGTGAAATTGCACTAAAATCAATTGCCGATTTTATGCAATTTCACAATAAAATTTTTCCTGTTAAGGATTTATTTACTGATAATTGACAAAACGCGTGTTACATACACGTCACGCCTTTATCTTAAATGCCTTGAAAATGTCGTTTTTATCCTTGATTTTTGACAATATCATCAGCTTGTCGCCGATCTCAAGCGTGGTATGACCACGGGGAATTATAAGTTCGGTTTCGTTACGGATAATAGAAATGATATTGAGAGTAAGCGGTATATCCATTTCCATAAGCGGAACATTCTGAAGCGTGAATGTATCATCAAGTACTATCTCAAACACGCCCGCCTTGCCTGCGCCGAGAGGAAGAAGCTCCTTTATCTTACCGCTGTCTATCTCTCGCTCAAGCTGACCTGTGATGTTATCGGTCGAGCTTACAACGATATCAACGCCGAGTTTCTTCAGTGCGTCAACGTTTTTAGGGTTGTTGACCTTGGCTATCGTCTTCTTTACCTGGTACAGCCTTTTTGCAAGCTGGCAGGCAACAAGGTTGTCCTCGTCACGTCCCGTTACGGCAATTACGCTGTCGGCGTCGGCAACTCCCGCCTGTTCAAGCACAGAAACGCTCGTACCGTCACCTCTTATGACTGTTATGTTAAGGTCGTTTGCAAACTTCTGACAAGCGTCCTTTTCCTTTTCAACAACAGATACATCGTATCCCTTTTCAATAAGAACCTTGGTAAGATAGTAGCCTATCTTTCCGCCGCCTATTATAAGCGAGTGCATTTTTTAAATCCTTTCTTTTACTTTCATCTGTCATATAGCCTTTGAGAATATCAGCTTGTCGCCCTCTCTCATAATGACGTTATAATTATTCACTATCTCCATAGTGCTGTCCGCCCTGATTATCGCATACAGAGTTTCGTTCTCCTCGTATTCTATGTCAACGGGAGTCATACCGATAAACTCCTTAGGTATTTCCATTGTGGTAAAACGCACCATGTGAGAGCCGAAACTAACATACTTTTCTTCAAGCATCGGCTTGATCGCAGAACAAATGGCTTCAACCGTAAGCTTTGTAGGGCAGACGGTTTCAAGTCCGAAATGAGCGAAAATATCTCCTCTTTCAGGGTCAAGGATACGGCTGATAACTTTCTTTACTCCGTAAACCTCCTTTGCAAGCTGTGACACCATTATATTGGTATTGTCATCGTCGGTTACGGCGCAGACAACGTCGCAGCTTTCAATTCCTGCCTTTTTCAGATTATCCTGATCTATCGGCACGCCGCATAACAGACTGCCTTTGAAATCAGGCTCAAGCATTTTATCTGCCTCTGCCGATGTCCTTGCGATTATCGAAACGTCAATACCCTCTTCGCAGAGCGTATTTGCAAGACGCGAACCTACCTTTCCGCAACCAACTACCAGTACGTTCATTAAAAATTCAACTCCTCTCCGGCACGCAGGTACTGCAGCCTGTCGCCGAGTATATCTTTCATTATATCATAACCTTTTCTGCCGGTGTTGTGGCAGGTGTAAATGCTTCCTGTACGCAGTTTTAAAAGCTCCTCTGCCGAACGTGTTATACTGCCTTGCGACGAGATCAGTTTACCTGAATGATTTGTATAACCGAAACAGCCGACAACCGACAAAACCGGTGCGTTCCAGAGCCGTTTTGCCGTATTTACGATACCGGCAATGCCTGTATACGCTCCACCTGTCAGTATAACAAAGCCGTCGCGTCTTCTTTTCGGGAAGCATACCGCAAAGCATTCTTCCGAAAAATCGTCCGCAACATAGAAACCTTTTTTCTTTATATAATAATGCCTGTCGGTTTCGGCGGACTTTTCTTTCTTATCTACAGCGACAAGATAAAAATCCTTACAGATTTCCGTGAAACGCTCAAATCGGAAAATATTATATTTATCGCTTTTGTAGAACGACTGCGGAAGTCCATTCCTGACACGCAGAAGTTTTTCCTTTTTAGCGCAATCTGCCGCCGCATCTTCTCTTATAAAAATGCGCAGGTTCTTATTTTTACGGACTGCCGTTTCGACGCCGCCCGTGATATCATCGCTGTTCAGCGGTAATATAACCGTATCCGCCTTGCCGGCGGCTATGCCGAGCCGTTCGGCATTGCTGAAAAACAGCGCCGATGCGCCTGTGCCGAAAAGTATTCTGTTGTCACCGTGTTCGATGTACAGGCAGATCCCGTGTTCGTTGAACAGCTTTGAACCGGCTGTTTCATCGTCTGACAGAGATACTATTCTCAAAAACGACATTCCTTTCCGTATATTTTAAGGCAATACCGTAAAATTCTGTGTGGTGTTGCCTTAATATATTATCACATATTCGTTTAAACTTCAAGCTTATAAAGCCAAAGAACAAAAAATTACGGCAGAACTTCCATTCTGCCGGTGAAATTCAAATAAAACGAAACAAACTTAAGTAAGGAATAAAAATGAAAATCAGATATTCAACTGTCGCCGGTAGCAATAGGCAAACAGCGAATAAGCAAAAAATTATCAGCTCAGTATCTGCAGAAGCCGCTCGATAAGCATACCGATCTGGGGCTTCGAGAACTGTTCATCCGCGCCTACGGAAAGTCCCTTCTGATACATCTGCTCATTTATGAGCGAAGAGAACAGGAATACAGGGATCTTCTTCAGTGTGGGGTCGGATTTTATGAGCTTTGTGAGATGATGTCCGTCCATCTGCGGCATCTCAATATCTGTAATTACAGCGGCTACACGCTCGGTGACATCGCCGTTGTAATTTGAAAACTGCGAAATGTAGTCCCATGCCTCTTTACCGTTCGGGAAAGCACGGATCTCCTTAAAGCCTATATCCGAGAGGCTGTTTACTATCATCTTGTTGAGAAACTGCGAATCCTCAGCTATTACGATATGCTTTTCAGCTGTCACTGCCGTAGCCTTTGCATTTTCGGCGCCCCTGAGATCAAGTCCTGCCGCCTTGTTGATATCGCTTACTATCTTCTCAAAGTCCAATATAACAAGTATCTTGCCGTTTACCTTGGCAATACCCGTTGCAATGCCTGTTGTGGAGTCGCCCGAAACCTGCGGAGGCTTTTCTATAGCTGTCCAGCCTATACGCTGAATACCCTGTACTGCGGTAACGTGGAAACCTATATCCATGCCGTTGAACTCGCAGATTATAAAAAGACCTCTTGCGTTTGCGGGTTTCTCGGTACCGAGAACCTTATGCAGATCTATAACAGTGATAAGCTTGTCACGGGGCATAAACACGCCCTCGATCTCAGCCGGTGCCTGGGGCATCGGAACAAGCTCCTGCTCCATCATTATTTCACGCACCTTGGCAATATTTATGCCATAGGAATTTCCGCATATATTGAATTCCAAAAGTTCCAGCTCGTTAGTACCGCTTTCAAGCAGTATGCCGGTATCATTTGCATTGTAAGCTGCCATAATATACACCTTCCGTTGCCATTCTAATCTTGAACTGATATTTATTATACACCATATCCACAAAAAAGTAAATAGATAAGTTGCACTTTTAGTTAAAAACAACCAAGTTTTGAGGTTGGATTTGTGATTTTGCACAACTCAACCAATAAATTCCTTAATAAGCGAATTTTCAGGAACCGCATCCGGGGAAACGGCGTCTATCATCGACAGGAACTTAGGCAATTCGCTGTAGCGGTTGACCTGTCGGATACATTCTTCAAAATCGTTGCCGCACAGCTTTGCAAGCACACTGCGGTATACGGAAAGCTCATACGGGAAAAATGTATCTATATCGAAATCGGCAAGGTGCTTATACGGCATTATATAAAGGCTCTCGCCGCGCTGAACGCTCGGGAACTGCTCTATTGTCCTGTGATAATCCCTGCCTCTGAAAAGCTTGTCGCGGGACAGTCTGCGGATAAGACGTATTTTCGACGGGTGAAGAAGTTCTCCTTTTTCGTCTGCTATTCTGGTGCGGACGCTGACATAGATAAATGTTGCGCTGTCATGCATTTTTCCGGTAACATCGGGGTTCAGAGCGTGTATACCCTCGATAATTACGACCGTATTTCCGTCACAGCGTATCTTGTTCCCCTGCCGTCTTGAATTGTCGGTAAAGTCGAACTTGGGAAGCTGTACCTCTCCGCCCGAAGCCAATGTACGCAGATCCTTTTTCAGAAGCTCACAGTCTACTCTTGCCGGCGCTTCAAGATCTACCCTGCCGTTTTCATCCGGCGGTATCACACCCGGGACGAAATAATCGTCCATAGATATAACGACAGCCTTTATGCCCTTGGCAATAAGGCAATCGGCTATGCGATAGGCAGTCGTGGTCTTACCTGAGCCCGAAGGTCCCGACAGCAGCACAAGCGGCTTTTGCTTATGGCACTGTGCTATGCTTTCTGCGGCGGCAGAAATCTTATCTGCGTATTGTTTTTCCGACGTTTCGATGAATTTATCCGTATTTTCCGCACGGCGGTTTAGCTCGCTCAGCGTTATTATTTTTATCTGTTTTCTGTTCTGTTCCGACAGTGACAAAAAATCACCTTCCGTTATGATAATGAGTAGTTTAATCATACCACAACGGAAGGTTTATTTCAAGTTTTAATTATAAATCATCGGCGTCCTGCACGGGCTTTTCGTAAATATTGTCGCATACTCCCGTGTAGCTTCCGTTCGGGTCAAAATCAGAGCTTCTCAGAGCCATTACACTGAGCGCCCTTCTCATTACCCTTGCGGTGTCGGCATAACCCGTACCGGGACGCTTCTGTAACGATTCATCGCGTTTTATTTCCATCAGCTTCTCCTTTCAAAGCATCGGATCATATCCGATATTGTTATTATTCCGCACGAATAACGAAAAATATCAAACAATTTTTGTATTCTTTTCAGGAAGATGAACAGTATCTCAATATAAATATCTGCACACAGAAAAATAAGTGCAGTTTTGTCTGATTATGTCGGGAAATGTGCTATTTTTGCTGAATAAACGCAATATTTGCTTTTAACATTGACAATAAATGTCGCTATGTGTATAATTGTATAAAACAACGGTAAGGCGGATAACTGCTTACAACCGGAAACAAGGAGAAGAAATAATGATTATCTGTAAAAATTGCGGCAGACAGCTGCCTGACGGAAATCAGTTCTGCGATACATGCGGAGCGCCGCTTTATGAGCAGCAACCTCAGCAATACGCTCAGCCGCAGCAAAACTATCAGTACACTCAGGATCAGCAATATGCCCAGCCTCAACAAAATTATCAGTACGCACAGGATCAGCAATATGCACAACAGCAGTACGATCAGTATCAGCAGACGCCACAGTATACTCAACCTCAGTATGCTCAGCCACAGGCGGCATATACGGCAAATACACCTGCTGCAAAATCGTCCGGTAAAGGTAAAAAGATTCTGCTGATAGTAGCTATAGTGCTCCTGGCGGTCGTCGTTGCGGCTATAGCGGCTTCATTCCTGCTGAACGGCGGTTCAAAGCAGAACTACCTATATGTCAAGGACAACACAATATATGCGACTTCTGGCAGTGCAGAAGGTCACGAAGTCACAGACCGTTTGGGCAGTTCATACGATGATATACATCTGAGAAACTATAAGCTGAACAGCAACGGCACACGCATATTCTATGCGAATGACAACGGACTGTACTGGAATGTCACAACTGACAAGAAATCGGAGCCGACAAAAATAGCCTCGTCTGTGTCAAGCTTTGAAATTGACGCAAACGGCGACAATGTTGTTTTATACACTGATTCAAACGATCTGTACAGATACAATGTTGCCAAGGACGAAAAAGAAAAAATCTCATCAAACGTCGGTACATACAGATGTGACGATTCACTGAACAAAATAGCATTTATGACATATGACGAATCGCTGTATTTTGTCAACGGAAACGCCGATAAGGAAAAGATCGACAGCGATGTATCATACTGGGACTGTAACAGCAACTACACGGTTTTCTATTACAGCAAGGATGATTCTTATTACAAAAAATCCGCAGGCAGTGAAGAAAAAGAAAAACTCATATCCGGTTTTTACAGCCAGCTGGCGATTTTCCCCGATTCAGGCAAGATTTATTATACTAAGGAAAGCAAGATCACAATAAAATACTCAGATGTTGTAATTGACGACCTGGCAGACTCCGACTCAAAGATGAGCGAGCCTGTAGAGCCCGAATACCCCACAAGGGGCGATTATCCCGACTATCCGTTCTCTTTCGATTTCAAAGATGAAAAGCAGTACGAAAAAGCCGTAGAAGAGTACAATAAAAAAGTTGAAGAAATAGATGCGGCATATGAGAAGGCATACGAAGAATATCAGGACGCTTACGAGAAATACCGGAACGACAGAGATGAGTACAGCGCAAAGCTTTCCCGTGACGAGCTGAGAAAACAGATAAACGAGGGAAGCGCCGAATTCACAAAATATCCGCTCTACTACTATAACGGCAGTGAAGAAAAGCTCATTGACGACAATTACGGCAAGGAATGCCTTGCTCGTCTTGGCAAGTCGAAAAATTACAGCACTCCCGTTATGGCGTATAAGCGTTCAGCCTTAAGCGGCAACAATGATGATACAAAATTAAAACTGTCCCAGATAAACAGTGTCTATGATATTGAGTCAAGATTAAATGACTCCTCCTACAGCTCGTCAACAACAGATAATTCATCTACTGTGTACATAGCCAGAGAAGATAAGATTCTTGAACTCAGCGACAGCTTTATAGGAGGATTTACGATTTCCGAAGACGGAAAAACAGTTTATTATACGGTAGGCAGTGCAAGCGATTCGTCGCAGAGCAAAGACTTATATAAGGCTGACATTTCCGGCGATACAATATCCGAAGGCGTTAAAATCTGTGAAGATGTTGCCCAACTGAAGATGATCACATCAGACGGCCACATTGTTTATATGAAGGGCACCGGAAGTACGGATTCTATGGATCTTTATATAGATGACACACTGGTAGATAATGATGTGTACAATTATGCAAACGTATTCTATCAGGACGGAACTCTTTATTATGCGACCGACTACAGTTCATCAAGTAGCAAAGCTACACTCAAGTGCAAAGGCTCGGGTGACAGCGTAAAGATAAAAGACGATGTATCGCTATATTCCGTTCTTCCGGACGGCGCGGTAGTATTCCTTTACGACTACAGTACAAGCAGTTATACGGGCGAATTATACATCTATAGCGGCGGAAAAGCCGAAAAGGTTGATGACGACGTTCAGATTATCGTTCCCGTTACCGGCAGCAGAGCCGAATATGAAAGTGCTTTCAGTTACAATGCCTCTTACAATTACGGTTATTGATCACGATTAAATCGCAAATTTAAAAGTCACCGTACCCATTCCCCGGGGTACGGTGACTTTTTGCTTTTGCTTCACTTGTTGTTATATCCTGCAATTTCATCAATATGGCTGTAGATATATTCCTGCGCCTGCTTTGAATAGACAACCGCCGTATACTCTTCGCCGCGCTGTGATGTGCGTTGCCTTGTTTCTATTCCGAGCTTTAGTCCTTCTTCGGTAGGAAGTCTTGTTCTTCTGCCGCTTGGAAGCTCGGTGTTTTCAAGTATGCCCTGTTCTTCAAGCCACTTTGAAACAGAGCCCGTTTTGAGCGCACCCGACTCGTTTTCATTTACATAAGAATTGATATTCTGTGTCATATCGGTTGCTGTTACATAATTCTCCGAAGCCGTGAGCTTTTCACGCATCTCATCTGTAACAATGAAAGGCAATCTGTTGCGTCTTTCCCTCGGCAAACCGTTCATTTCTGCTATAGCGTCTATGTTGTCAAGAATAAACTGCTGTGCCGCCGGGCTGAGCATTATTGCATATCTCGGGAAACCGCCCGGAGTGAGATATTCGTTAAGGCGTATTCCCTCAGAAATGCCGTTTTCGGTCGGCACTCTCTTGAGTTTGCCGTTAGGCAGGCGTTCCTCGGACAGCATACCTATCACGGTCAGCCAGTCGGCAATCGCAGAGCCTTTCAGCTTTACGGAAACATCACTGTCAATATGCTTGTTTATCATATCGGTGAACGTAGACAACGATACTTCATTTATAAAGCACTTGAACCTTGCTCTCGCTTCATCGGTTATTACCACCGCACCGCGTTTCTGCGGCTTTATGACTTCAACGGTCTTTTCCGCCGTTACTTCCCCACCATTTTCGATAACCTTTTCAAGTATCCCTGAAATGTAGAAAAAACAGCGCGACAGCTTCACGTTATTTACAATGTCGTCATCGGGTACAGGCTTACCGGTAAAAGGGTCTATCCCGTTTGCAAGCTTGTCTATGTATTCCTTTGCGTGCTTCATGGTGTCAAGTTCTGTGGGCATAAAAGCTCCTCCTGTAATATGATAACTATATTTTAGCATATACAGGCTTTGCTTTCAATACAAATATGGATTTCTTGGCATATTTTTCTGTCTGTGATATTATGTAATAAAGATTATTCCTATCGTGAAAGGAGCTTAAATGCGGCAACTTTTCAACAAAAGCGGCATGATAACAGTATTTTACTCTGCCGTGCTCACACTCTGCACCATTCTTATGTCATTATTCTTCAATATCGGCTCTTCGGATATCACCGACCGTTTTTCGGACGACGCCGTATTGCTTGAGATCACTCAGGATAACTACAGCGATAACGCTCTTTCCTACAGTGATATTGCGGATATTCTCGCAAAAAACAAAGCACGAGGAGCTATGCTTATCAACGCGTCCGGCAAAGGCTATGCGCTGTTCAATTATTCGGACAGCGACCTGTCATATGCGCTTATGAATAGCGATGATATCAGGAGTGATACTCTAAAGGCTGTTGTTTCGACCGGGAAGCTGACGCAGACTATGGATATCGGCGGTAAGCAGACTATAAATCTGTTTTCTTCCGATCACGAGGTTATCGGAACGGATATTTATTCCGGCGCAAACTCATTAAACGCCTATACGACAAATTTCGCCGGGGTCGCAAAAAGCACGGTGATATTTCAGAATATAACTCTTATTGCCGACTGCGGTGAAGGTACGGCATACATTGCAAATAATATAAGAAACGACATAGAAGCTGACCGCGATACGATAAGTTGCTCTGTAAACGCCCAGTCGGACGTTAAAACTGCGGCAGGCGGCACTAAGGGCTTGTCTGCTGTGACCGTTGTAATAGTAGCGCTCACAGGTATCTGCCTTATACTAAGCTCCGGGGTATTTATGTCGGCGTGGCTTGACTCAAAGCAGTCGGAAATGGTCGCACGCAGGATATGCGGCGCTGACAGTGACGACATACGAAAGCTGATATTCTTATACGCCGTTATTGCCGATGTGACAGGAATGGCAGTCGGTTTTCTGCTGACCTTTATTATATCGCTCATTCCGCAGGTCACCTTCTACCTCGGAAGCATTCGTCTTTCATACGGCTTGCTTATCGCAGTTATACTTACGGCTGTAAATATAATAACCGCTTACAGACAAAGTGTAAAATACAGCGGCAAAATGATAAACAGCCTGAGGAGGGAATAATATGCGTAACGAAAAAATCCAACTTATTATAAATGATATACGCTCTTCTCTTCCCCTCTATCTGCTGATATTCTGTCAACTTCTGCTTGTATTCTATGTTGTTAGCTCTGGCTGTGATTTTTTATCCGAGGCAGGAAACGGCACTGCCGCTCAGGATATCTCATATGACAGCCGCAACGATAACTATTATGTAAAATCGAAAACGGACGATGAGATCAGGGTGGCAATTTCGGGCGAAACAAACGAGCTTTCATATTACATAGGCGCAAACTACAAAACCGTAGACTTTGCATATCTTGACAGTCTTGTATACGGCGATAACATATCGGGAGATATTTATGATGTGTACGGAGTAACTCCCGCTTTTTTTGATTATTACAATATAACGGTCGCACAAGGCAGGCTGTTCTCCGATGATGAATACGGCGGTGACGGCAATAACATTCCCGTTGTAGTCGGAAGCACAGCCGCAGACGGATATTCGGTAGGAGATAAATATCTCGATAAATACGAAATAGTCGGCATTCTGAAGCCCGGACAATATACATATATGGTATCGTACGGCGATATGGAGGCAACATCTGTTGACACGACAGTATATATGCCGATAATGAGCAAGGAATTTCTTAAAGAAAACGGTATCGATTACCCCACATTGCTTATTTTCGCGGAAAATAAAAACGCACTTTCGGCGATCAACGAAAAAGCCGCAGAGCTTGGTATTTACGGCTATAATTTCATTTCAATAAACGATATGATAAAACAGCATTCAGATACATTTTTACAAAACAGCATAGTTATGATCATAATCGGAGCGATAATACTTGTGCTTTGTCTTCTGAGCCTTATCGAAACAATGCTCACATATGTCAGAAAAAATATATCCGAGCTTCTGATACACGTCATATGCGGCGCTACAATAAACGATATTATTTTAAGGGTCGGGGCAGGTGCATTTTTCGTGGTATTTTTAAGCGGCGCGATAATGGCTGTAATCCTGCACACGTTGACAGCAACTATTGCGATAATTATTACCGGAATAATCTCCGTAATTATTTCTCTTATACCTGTTGTAACAACACTGAAAAAGAAGTCGCTTATAATCGCCGTGAAGGAGGAAAAGCTATGATAAGCGTAAAAAATCTCACAAGAAATTTCTCGTCGGGCGAGGCTGAGGTCAAAGCGCTGAAAGGCGTAAGCTTTGATATAAACAGCGGAGAGCTTGTCGCGATAATCGGAAAAAGCGGAAGCGGAAAATCCACCCTGCTCAATATTCTCGGACTGCTTGATAAGCCGACAGACGGCGAATACGCTGTAAACGGCAAAAATGTATCTTCTGTCGGAGAAAAACAGCAAGCCGGGCTTCGCAATGCCGTTATCGGCTTTGTAATACAGGACTTTGCACTGGTCGAAAAATACACGGTAAAGCAAAACGTGCGCATACCTCTGATATATTCAAAAAAGCAGATCGACAAAGAAAAAGCGGTAAGGCTTGTTTTGCAGAAGGTCGGGCTGTCCGATAAGATATCGACCCCCGTATTCAAGCTTTCGGGCGGTCAGAAGCAAAGAACCGCTATTGCAAGAGCTATAGTAAACGAGCCTGAGATCATACTTGCGGACGAACCCACAGGAGCTCTTGACAGCGATACAGCCGATGAGATAATGCGTATTTTCGAAACGCTCAGCCGCGAGGGTAAAACCGTCATTATAGTAACTCACGACAAGGATATCGCGTCACGTTGCGAAAGGATAATAGAGATAGCGGACGGAGTTATAATAAGCGACAGGAAAAACGTAATCTGAACACCAAAAATTTCATCTGATATTTAAAAAATCTCCGAACATAATAATGTTGCAAGGTCAAAAAGGACCTGCAAAAAATTACGGAGGAAAACAACAATGGCTAGTACCAATAAAAAGAACAAGGCAGCATTAAGCAGCATCAAGATGCAGGCCGCAAATGAAGTAGGCGTACCCCTTAAGGATAACGGTTACAACGGCGACCTTACTTCAAAGCAGGCAGGTTCAATCGGCGGTCAGATGGTCAAGAAGATGATCGAATCTTACGAAATGTCAAACCAGCAGTAACCTGAAATATCACAATCGGTCCGATGTCCTCAAAGCGGCATCGGACCGATTTATTTTCGGCATAATGAAAGCACCGCCTGTCGATGAAAGAAATCCGCTTAAAAAATGCAAAATGTGCGAAAAAGATATTGAACTTTTGCAAGAATAGTGCTATAATTTTCTTTGTACAATCAGTCGGTACTGCAAGCATACATAATTTTCCTGTGTTTTCATCGGACAGATGCTGAAAGGAAACGGTATTTCGCTTGCATAAGGCAGACGAGCTGCCGCTATGGCGGAAATTACGGCGAGAAAATCGCTTTCAGGAAGGAATGTTTTTACAATGGAAATCAAAATTGAGAAAACTAAAACACCTAAGGCAAAGCCCGTTGACGAAACAAAGCTCGGTTTCGGTCACATCTTTACCGATCATATGTTCGTTATGGAATATGACACGGGCAAGGGCTGGCATGACGCAAGAATAGTTCCTTACGGGGATATTTCTATTTCACCTGCCGCTATGGTTCTTCACTACGGACAGGAAATCTTCGAGGGTATGAAGGCATACAGAACTCCCGACGGCAGCATTCAGTTCTTCCGTCCGGAAGAAAACTTCAAGAGAATGAACATCTCCGCTGAGCGTCTTGTTATCCCTCAGTTAAACGTTGACGATTGCTTACAGGCTCTCCACGAGCTTGTAAAGATAGATGCGGACTGGGTACCTCATACAGACGGTGCTTCGCTTTACATACGTCCGTTCATATTTGCCGCTGATCCGTTCCTCGGCGTTCGTCCCGGCGACAAGTATTACTTTATGATAATCATGTCACCCTCAGGCGCATATTACGCTTCGGGTCTTGATCCCGTTAATATCTATGTTGAAACAAATTATGTCCGTGCGGTAAGAGGCGGTATGGGCTTTACAAAGACAGGCGGTAACTACGCCGCATCGCTCATCGGTCAGGACGAGGCTCACAAGCAGAACTACTCACAGGTACTGTGGCTTGACGGTGTTGAGCGTAAGTACATTGAAGAAGTAGGTGCTATGAACATCTTCTTCGTAATCGACGGCGAGGTTGTTACTCCCGCACTTCAGGGCTCTATCCTTTCGGGTATCACAAGAAAGTCATCTATAGAACTGTGCAAGAAGTGGGGTCTTAAGGTAAGCGAAAAGAGAATTACAATACAGGAAATCGCAGACGCTTACGATGCAGGCAAGCTGAATGAAGTATTCGGTACAGGTACAGCCGCTGTTATCTCGCCTGTAGGTCACTTAAAGTGGGGCGATAAGGTTATGCTTATCAACGACAACAAGATAGGACCTATCTCTCAGCGTCTTTACGATACAATGACAGGTATGCAGTACGGCAAGCTCCCCGATGAAATGGGCTGGATCGAAAAGCTGTAAGGCGCAATAAATTCCGACCTTTCTGTACAGCAAAACGGTCGGATTGAAAGTTCATCGTATTAAAACGGTATTTTAACCGTATTCAATTATATGGCAGACAAGCACGACAGCGCAGATACGTTGCCGTGCACTGCTTTTAAACGCAAAACATGAAAGGAAATTTCGCACATGAAAAACACAGAAAAAACCATGGATAAGCTGGTCGCTCTCTGTAAGGGCAGAGGCTTTATATATCCCGGCAGTGAGATATACGGAGGACTTGCAAACACATGGGATTTCGGACCTCTCGGCGTTGAGCTGAAGAACAACATCAAGTCCGCATGGCGTAAAAAATTCATACAGGAGTGCAAGTACAACGTAGGTCTTGACAGTGCTATCCTCATGAACCCTCAGACATGGGTAGCATCGGGTCATATCGGCGGATTTTCCGATCCCCTTATGGACTGCAAGGCTTGTAAGACACGTCACAGAGCGGATAATCTTATCGAGGACTTTGACGGCACAAACTGTGCGGGCTGGTCAAACGAGCAGATGATGGATTATATCCGTGAAAAAGGCATCACCTGCCCCAACTGCGGCAAGGCTGATTTCACAGACATAAGACAGTTCAACCTTATGTTCAAGACATTCCAGGGCGTTACAGAGGATTCTAAGAGCGAACTTTACCTCCGTCCCGAAACAGCGCAGGGTATCTTCGTAAACTTTATGAATATCCAGCGTACTACCCGTAAAAAAGTACCTTTCGGTGTCGCACAGGTAGGTAAGTCATTCAGAAACGAGATCACTCCCGGCAACTTCATCTTCCGTGTAAGAGAATTCGAGCAGATGGAGCTTGAATTCTTCTGCAAGCCCGGCACAGACCTTGACTGGTTCTACTTCTGGAAGGACTACTGCAAGAAGTGGCTCCTGTCCCTCGGCATAAACGAAGAAAACTTAAGACTGCGTGATCACGATCAGGAGGAGCTTTGCTTCTACTCAAAGGCTACAACCGACTTCGAATATCTGTTCCCGTTCGGCTGGGGCGAGCTTTGGGGCGTTGCGGACAGAACCGACTACGACCTTACACAGCACATCAAGACAAGCGGTCAGAAGATGGAATATTTCGATCCCGAAACAAACGAGAAGTACGTTCCTTATGTTATCGAGCCTTCGCTCGGTGTTGAGCGTCTGTTCCTTGCAGTTATAACTGAGGCTTATGACGAAGAACAGCTTGAGGACGGCACAACAAGAAACGTTATGCACTTCCACCCTTACCTTGCTCCCGTCAAGGCGGCAGTTCTGCCCCTGTCAAAGAAGCTTGCCGACAAGGCAGGCGAGATCGCAGACGAACTTTCAAAGTACTTCTGCGTTGATTATGACGATGCAGGCGCTATCGGTAAGAGATACAGAAGACAGGATGAGATCGGTACTCCCTTCTGCATCACATACGACTTTGACAGCGTTGAGGACGGTTGCGTAACAGTCCGTGAACGTGATTCTATGAAGCAGGAAAGAATGCCTATCGCAGATGTAAAGAAGTACATCGAGGACAGAATTGCGTTCTGATAAGATAAGTAACAGGACTATAAAACAAAGCAACAACATCGTGTATTTTTAATACAACGACTTATAAGCGCGAACGTTTCAGTTAAAAACACCGGGAACAGTCTGTAAAAGACCGTTCCCGGTGTTTTTCATTACGCCTATGGCTCTATAGCAAAAGACAAAATACATCAGGATAATTCCGATTTTGCTCATACTGTCATCTTATCTGTAAGACGACTATGAGCGATCAATAAAAAATCGGATACCGTCAATGCGGTATTTACCCTCGCCAAAAAAGAAATAAGCGTAGCCGTCTATATTGTCAAGAAAACCTGTGTTTTCTGCCAGCGGATCGAATTGTAGCAGCAGTTCATCATCTGTTTCGTAGCCTGATGAAGGAATACCAAACAGACGAATACCGTCAAAATCTTCATCGACAGGCTCAAAGCTCATAAGCCAATCCTCGTTCAGATGAGCGAACCGAGGTTCTGCTTCATTGAAATCATCAATAACGACATTCGGCTCGCCGTCATAATAATACGCCATCGCCTGATAAGGATACATCTCAACATCGAGGAAAAGGTAAAGATAGCCCGTATGCGGCAGTTTGTTATCTGTGTCAAGCTCTGCAATATCCGAAAGCCGTATTTGTGCAAAAAAGATAACATCATCGGAGAACGATTCCAGCCACTTTGCAGGAATTACCGGTGCACCGAAAAATTTACTTGCACTAAGGTCGTGCTTTCCGTCTGCCTTTTTTATTTTTATTCCGATCGCATTCATAGCAGTATAATCCTAATTCAGTTTAATATCGTAGAAATACCCGCCGTCAAAGGAGCGTGGTTTATAAGTTATTTCTTCGCCCTTGTTTATTTTCCACGATTTGTTATATTTCGGGTCAGTGCAGTGTACCGAAAAACTGATACTGTTTTCTGTCACCTCATCAATGGTAAAATGCCGCTTGCCTTTTCCGAAATCGGGAAGCTCCCCGACTTCACAGGGAAAGCATACATCAGCGGTTATTCTTTCACGGTAACCTCCCGCCATTCGGTTGATTGCCCATGCGGTTTCCTTTATTCTAAGTTTCACCGTGCTCTTCCTCCGTATCGGATTTTCCGCTTTTGAAACAGATATTCTCCTGTTCCTTACCGTTTTCATGTCACTGCCGTTTTGAAGAGCTGGCACTGTTCATCACCTTTTGGATCACCATTCAAAATCTTTTCTGAACTCTGCCAAATCCACACCGCCGGTATCTCCGCAAATGCTGCCTTCTGCAGTAAGACGCAGAATGTTTCCGAAATTTGCACACACAGCGGCAACAATGCCCTTTTCAACAACGATTGAGGTGTCTGCAAATTTTCCAACAGCCTTTATTGTACCGTCGTTAAAAACAAGCGCCGTGCATTCTCCACTTGCCGAGATCATCCCGACATTGCTATACTTGCCCACATCGCACTGTCCCTTGTCGTTTTTGCCGCAGGCGACAACCGTGCCGTTTTGAAGCAGCCCCACAATATGTTCTTTTCCGCAGGCAACGGCGGCAATATCTTTCCATAATGCAAGTTCGTCTGCCACAGCTTTCGGGAAACCGCAGGAAACGACCGTTCCGTCTTCACAAAGCCCGACCGTGCCGTAACAGCAACATGCGATTGCTTTCACGCTTTTCCATGCGCCGACTTCTTCAAGGTGACACAGCTTTTTACCCGCACCAACAACCGTTCCGTCATAACGCAGTCCGACAAAATGCCAGCCGCCGCAGGCAACGGAAGAAAGCCCACTCCAATTCTGCACTTCGGGGAGCGAAGCTTTTATTTCTTTGTCCGCAAGTAGCCCCTTTTTCCATGTGCTGTCGGCAAACAGTACGCTGCCGTTCCCTCCGAGAATGATAATATTCGCAGCTTCATAGCAGGAAAGACAGCTTGCGTCACTGCCGTTATAGGCTTCGATAATCTCGTTGTTTTTCTTCATTCTGCTTGAAATATGAAGAACACCGTTTTTGTCAATTCCGTACAGTGCCTGATCGAAATGGCAAAACCGCTTTCCGAAATCGTGCATCAGTTCTACAGCAGGCAAAGCTTCTTCCTTTGGCACGTTTTCAGCTGTAATGCTGTTTTTCATAAAGTCCGCCAGGCTTTCCGGTGATATGTCGAACTCTTTTTCTTCAGGCTCGGACAAAGGCTTATCTGTAAGCGGCGCAGGCATGGGAGGTTCAGGTCGCTCTGCAACTGCATTTGCGGTATCTCCACCCCGTAAAACAGAATCGACCACATAGCGGTCTCCCTCCCAATGTCCGAGTGTCACCGTGCCGTCAGGAGCAGTCTCTTTGCCGTTTCCGGTTTTTGAATTATCAACAAAAGTTCCTTCGTAAACTCTGCCGTCGGCGTAGCGTACAACAGCATAGCCGTTTAGCTTACCGTCCAGGAAATCACCCTCATAGGTCTCGTTTTTTTCGGCGTTATAATATGTTCCTTTTCCGCTGTATTTTCCTGCCAAAAACTCCCCCTCATACCGATTCCCGTTTGCAAAGGTTTCTTTTCCGTATCCGTGTTCCTTACCTTCCTGCCAATCTCCCTCGTATCGGTTTCCATTCGCAAAGGTTTTCTTGCCATATCCGTGCTTTTTGTCGTCCTTCCATCCGCCCTCGTAAATTTCGCCGTCGGCGCAGACGAGCCTGCCGAAGCCGTTTCGCTTACCTTCATAGAATTCGCCCTCGAAACACCATTTGCCCGGCATTTCCTCTTTGCCGTGTCCGTGGCGCTTGCTCATATACCAGTCGCCGTCGTAGGTGTACTTATCCTCCGCACGGGTGTATTTACCCTTGCCTTGGCGGTAGCCGTTCTGCATATAACCGCTATACAGATTACCGTTCTTGTACCAATGTTTTTTGAAATATCCTGTAAAGGAATACCGGATCGTCTGAGATTCGGTGTGCTGCTGCGGTTTTTGCTGCGGTACAGCTCCTACCATTTTCGGACCGTTTTTATAAGCGTCTGTTCTTCCGGAATAACATTCCCAGCAAAGGGCATTGCCTCCTGCTGCATTCCCGTTGCTTCTTCCGCATTTTGGACATGTTCCCATAAATCATTCCTCCGTTTCTTTGAGCAGTTCGAGCAGCTCGTCAATTTTATATTTATTCCCGCAATTCTTCTCCCATATTCGGGTCTGCTCGTCCTCTTCGCCGCCCATCAGCTTGTTCGCCATAGCGTCGCCGTAGCCGGAATTACTCGCCTCCCAATATGCGCCCGAGAGGCTTTTCAGCTTCTCCTCTAACGTCATTGAGTCGTTTACAAGATAGGAAAGCATTTCTTCCAGCTCTTTGATTCGACTGCGTTTTTCGTCTGTCATTATCTTGCACCCCTTATGCACAACTCATTTAAAATACTCATTTTCGGTTAATGTTGTGATATGTTGATTTAAATTTCGTTTATCTTGCCACCTGCTATTTGAATCAGCTTTCTTGCCTCGTAGTCGGAATAGCCCATAGACCTAAGCTCTTCATAGCTGTAGCCGGGAGTCATAGCGCCAAATATTCCGGTAACAAGGACTATAACGGCAACAGCGGCAAGCCACACAATAAATATTGCGGCGGGCGCTATGCTGAATACGATCACGGTTGAAAGCACCGCCATCATCAGACAGCGCAGTGATGCCGTGCCGTCCTTTGTCAGGCAGAACTGTGCAGTAAGCCCCAGCTTCTTCCCAAACGCCGCTTTCACGCAAAGTATTCCGCCGAGAAGCATTGCCATAAGGAAGCACGCCTCAATACCGAACATATTGTTAAAAATCGGACTTTCACCCTCCGTTGATGTACCACCGCTTCCGGTAGCGGCATTGAGCAAAATGGGCATTGTTACAAAAGCTCCACGCATAATGTCATAGCCGCCGAAAATGATTGCAAGAACCTTGGCAAGACCCGGCTTTATGAATGAATACTTTGCACTGTAAACGGAAAACAGCGGCAAAAAAACAAAAATAACAACGACGCCGAACAGCGTATTGCCAAAGTCCTTGATCTGCATGACAACCGTGCCAAACACGGAGCTTTCATCCTTTGGCACTATCCACAGAGCGATCATCAGCGCAAAATTCAGTATTATAGCGAGAACAGAAAGAATTTTTCCTATCACGCCGAAAAAGCCTTCCAGCCCGAAGCGGTCAATAAATCGCAGTGCCCCAAAGGCGGGAATCAGCACGCAGAGCTTGTCATAGGTGTCAAGATCGTCATAATCTCCGACATTTTTGCTGATACAGAATATGTAGGAGAGAATAAGCAGTACAGCCGTGACGATCCACCAGATACTGATTCCGCTGATAAATCCCAATACGACAAAGCCGATAAACCAGATTGCGCCGAGTATCCGGCTCTGACAGGCGGCATAGCCCACCACAAAACCCGGAACCAGCATAAGACTGAACAGCCCTCCCACGGCAGTCCATACATCGGTATACATATTTGTGTATGCGCCCATGAAATTTTCGGGCAGGAGATAGACGCCGCCTGCCGCAAGCATCAGCACTGCCATAAACGCCGTGCCGAATAATAGTGTTATGACTTTTTTGAACATAGTTTCCCTCCTTGTCCGCTAAGATATTTGTGCTTCTGCCCTCGGTATGCAATTTTCAATTGCATCACAATTATGGTAATTTTTATTATATCATAATAGTATTGCAAATGCAAGCAAACGACCGCATAACGAGCTGTTTTTATACAAAATAATATAATATCATTCCCCCTTGCATTTCTTCCCCCTTTATGCTATACTTATCCTTAACCGAATATCGAAAATACGGTACGAAAGGCTTTTTGCCCGGTAGGTAATAGGGAATCCGGTGAGAATCCGGAGCAACCGTCATTACTGTATCTGAGCCTATGCTCACAAGTCAGAATACCCCCGTATTTTTCGGCATTGTCTCTTGGACGAGGAAGAAGTACAGCCGATCTTCAGCTAAGGCTGTACCTTTATGCTTTTTTGCATATCCGTATGGCTTGTGTTTGCTGTGCTTAAAGATCAGTTGTGCTTTCACTTTTTTTGGTGAAGGCATTTTTTATTGCCGTTTTTCGTATTTGTTTACGGAGGTGACGTTATGGCGGACGAAAAATTAAGCAAGGCTGTCGCTATGCTTTGCGAAAAGTATGAACAGCTTGGCACTCTGCCAAAACGCTCCGACTTTTCTCCCGATGAGGTCTGCTTTATAAAGCAGAAGCTGGGTCCGTGGACAAGGGCGCTTGAAGCCGCAGGGCTGAAAGAGCCTCCGGCGGTTTCAACAAAGGAGAAAAGCCGTGAAAAGCGTGAACGCTCCAGACAAAGAAGAAAAGCGGCAAAACGCAGATTAGACGGTTAAGCCTTACGGCAAAAAAGAATAAAGGAAGGTAAAACTATGACAAATGTAAAGAAATTTACAGCAAAAGTGACAGCTTTACTGCTGGCACTTTCACTGGCACTGCTGTCAGTACCGCAGGTGAGCTTTACTGTATTTGCCGATGATGATCTCGGAAGCGTCCGTGTTATTGTAGAAAACACAACGTTTACAGAAGCGGTCAGCGGCGGTGACGCTCCTGCGTGGACAGGTACAAAGGTCGACAAGTGGGTATCGCTTGACAAGACCTCAAGTGCAATGACCTGCATAAAGGACGCTATCGAAAGCTCCGGCTTTACTCAGCAGGGCGCAGACGATGGCTACATAAGCGAGATTGCAGGCCTTGCGGCGTTTGACGGCGGCTCGATGAGCGGCTGGATGGGTACGCTCAACGACTGGTTTACAAACGAGGGCTTCACAGCCTATACCGTTGCTAACGGCAAGCTCGTAAGCGGCGATGAGATCCGTATGCAGTACACTATGGACTGGGGTGCTGACCTCGGCAGTGACTGGAGCGGTACAGATACATCGCTTAAAGCAATAAACAGCGATTACGGCACACTTTCCCCTGAATTCAGCGAAAAGACCTATAATTATACTCTTACAGTTCCTTTCGGCACAAAGAGCATCAATTTCCGTCCTACCGCACTGAACAAGAATTTCAAGACAGTAAGCAAGATCGGCGATAAGACGCTGAGCCTTACAAAACCTACAGAAATAAAGGACGGCGATATTATCACCGTTACGGTAGGAGAGGGTGCAACAGCAAGCACTTATAAGGTAACAATAAAGGAGGGCGCAAGACCCGCCGCACGTTTTGACAGCTTTGCACTTTCGGCTTTCTCACTTGACGGCTGGGACAATGACGCTTTCGACCCCGAAAAGCTCGAATACGATGTAAAGATAAAGTCATACAGTACATCATCTTTCTATATCAACAGCGGAACTAAGTTCAACAAGGACCTGCTGAAGTGCTATGCGGTATACACCGATATAAACGGAGTTGCACAGAGAAACGAGATCAAGTCCGGCAGCTTCAACAGCATTTCTAATATTCCTTTCGGCTTGACTAAGCTGATTTTAGAGCTTTGCTACATTGACGATGAAAGCATAAAGACGCAGTATGTGTTCAACATAACACGTCCCTATGACTACACTGCGGAAATCGCAAGCACAAGCGGCATTACGCTTGTTCCTGCCGGCAGAGAGCTGTATGCGACAAAGTATAACGGCTTTGCAGAGGGAACGGTTTTCAGAAATGACGAAAACGGCAATGTGACCGATACGACCGGCACAAATGCAGAATGCCACAGCTACACAGCCTATGTTTTAGGCGACACCGACAGCGTTGCGCTTACTCTTAAGGGCAAAACCGCAAACGTTCATTTCAGAGCGAAGGCTGACGGCGAATACACAGAGCTTAAAAGCGGTGAAACAACTCCCGCATATTCATTCGATAAGGACGGCGCTGTTACAGTATCAATAGACGCTGTTTCGGACGGCGATTATCTTACAGACAAGTTTGATGACGCAGACAAGATAACAAGCTACAAAATAAAGCTCGTAAAGGCTGACGTTTCCGTAAAGAATGTACACTTTACCGAGCTTAAAAGCGAACACGGCGATATGTATCCCGCATTCGACCCGTCACTTCTCAGCTATAATATAGTTATAGCAAATGACGCAGAATTCCCCACAGTATATTTCAAGGTTGCCGACGGTTGCACAGTTACGGTAGGTAAAGATGCCGCAACAGCAGACGAAAACGGCGTTTACAGCCTTGTTACCAAGAGCGCCAACACTACTGTAACGGTAACAGACGGCACTCTTTCAGAAAGCTATACTGTCAAGGCTACAAAGAGAAGCAAGTATGACGTACCCGACAAGGTCGTTGATTATCTTTGCATCAACAGCCAGTACACCAACGTTTCCTACGGTGTAGGCGCTGAGCAGACGCTCGCAGGCACTATAAAATCACTCGGTAACTTCGGCGGTTATATCACATATTACTATGACAACCCCATTACCGATGATCCCTCTAACCCCTACGGCCTTGACTTCTACGCATACGGCAACAGCTTTGTAAGCGGCGGAAGTGCGGCTGAAAGCGGTCAGGTGTATGTTTCTGAGGACGGCAAGACATGGTATGCACTCGCAGGCAGTGAGCACTTTGAAGATACAACCATCACCGATTACGAAGTAACATACAAAAAGACAGCCGACGGTAAAACAAGCTGGACAGACAATCAGGGCAACTCAAACGACGGCTCAAAGCAGACAGGCAGATGGGTTTCACCCAGCGTTTACTATATGAACGATCTTGCAAAGGGCGATACAATCACACTCAGAGGCGTTGTTATCCCCGGCGTTCAGGGCAGCATACAGGGCGACAGCTCTACAGCTTCCTTTGTAGGTACGACAAGATTCGGCTATGTTGACTACTTCAAGAACGGCACGATAGGCGCTAATGTAAACGCATACAGCGAAAATGCCGAATCAAACGGTTTCGACTTAAAGTGGGCGGTAGATGAAAACGGCAACCCCGTTACATTCAAAAACGGCGTTCACTATATAAAGATACAGACGGCAAGCAACATCTGGGCAGGCATATTCAACGAGAAATCGACAGAGGTTTCTTATGTTGTAAGAACAACTGCAAACGAGCAAGAGGTCGGCACGACAGCGCTTCCCGGAAAAATAGTCTTAACAGACGCAAACGGCAAGACAATAAAGGAAATCACTCCCGATGATAACGGTGTTTACGAGATAAGCACAGGTATCGAGGAAAGCGTGAACGTTTCCGTTTCGTGTGCTGACGATGATAACATTTATATCAACAATCAGCGTGTAGCATCAGATACGGCGGCAGAGATCGCACTTGATCAGTCTGAAATAAAGGTTGTCAGAATAATCGTTCAGAACGGCGAAAAACAGCCCGTATACGCTTACTTAAAGCTTGTTCCCGATGATGTTAAGGCGGCTGAGCAGGTCGAAGAGCTTATTGACGCTATAGGCGATGTAACGCTCGACAGCTATGACAGCATCACAACGGCAAGAACGGCTTATGACAAGCTCAGCGACAACGCAAAGACGCTTGTAGAAAACTACGAAACCTTAACAGCCGCAGAAGAAGCTCTCGCTAAGGCTGAGGCTGACGTTGTAAGCAATGCGATAAAGGCAATAGATGCAATCGGCAAGGTAACCGCTGACAGCAAGGATAAGATCGAAAACGCAAAGGCCGCTTACTCGGCAGTTCCCGAGCGTTTAAGAGATAAGGTCACAAATTCGGATACTCTTGACAAGGCAACAGAAAGATTTGCTGTTATCGACACGATAAAGCAGGCAGGTGCAAAGAGCGAAGATCACTTTGGCACTGTTCTCGGTACTCTTGCGGATAACGATATCTACCCCGTTCAGTCTATCGGCGGCGAATGGTCGGTTATCGCACTCGCAAGAGCAGGAAAGCTCTCTGCCGACAAGGCGGCAAAATACTACAGTGAGCTTTGCGACACAGTAAAGGCTAACGGTTCAGACAGACTTTCAGACAGAAAGCCTACGGAGAACGCAAGAGTTATAATCGCTCTGTCCTCGCTCGGAAAGAATTCCGCAGACATCGCAGGCTATAACCTGCTGAGCGGTCTTGACGATATGGACTATATCACATCGCAGGGTATCAATGCGGTTATATTCTCGCTTATAGCATTCGATACTACAGATTACAGCGCAAAGACTCACGATGAGCTTATCGCTTATATCGTTGACAATATGACAGGTAAGGGCTGGGCGCTCGCAGGCGATACCGCAGACGTTGACATTACGGCTATGGCTATACAGGCACTCGCTCCCTATGCGGCTGACGAGAAGGTAAATGCAGCTATAGACAGCGGTCTTGAGTTCCTCGCAGAATCTCTTGACGAGAATGCAAGATATGCAAACGGCAGTGAAAGCACCTCGCAGGTAATTATCGCTCTTGCCGCTCTCGGCATAGATCCTCTGACAGATTCGAGATTCATAGTTGACGGCATCACGCTTATCGACGCACTTGAAAGCTACGCTACAGAAAACGGCTACAGCCACACACTCGGCGGCGAGGAAAACTATATGGCTACCGAGCAGGCGGCACTCGCTCTTACAGCTTATGAGCTTTCAAAGGACGGCACTTCACTTTACGAAATGTCGGCAAAGAATGAGCCTGCAACTCCCGATGAACCGGTAAATCCCGATGAGCCTGTAACACCCGGCGACAGCTCAGGTACTCCCGATGAGCCGATACTCCCCGGCGACTGCTCAGGCAAGCCCGAAGATAAAAACGATCCCATAAATCCCGGTACAGGCGTGCTTGTAACAGGCGGTATGGCAGTTCTCATCTCAGGCGCAGTTATGCTTGTTTCAAAGAAAAAGCGCAAATAAGTAAAACTATTATGTAAATGCTTGTTCCGTACCTGTTTTTGTGATAAAATAGGTGCGGAACAATTTTTACATAACTGATATTTCACGGAGAAAAAATGAAAGTTTTTTTTGATAAATACAAATATATACTCGGTCTTGGGTTGGCACTGATTGCTGTGGTGATAATTGCGGTAATTTCCGCCGTTGTGGGAAAAGATACTGCCGAAAACAGCGGCACGTCATACTTATCGCCCGAAACATCATCGTTTACAACTGCAGAAAGCATGATTGCAACAACAACTCCAAAAACAACTGTTAATTCTCAGGCTCCGCCTGTAACGACCGTTACGGACACATCTTCACAAACTACCGCTTTACAAACCACATCTCAGACGACCGCAAACAGTCAAAAAGCAGAAACGACTGCAACAACCGCTTATATAGCAACCGTGCCTGCGACTACCGCCGAAACTTTCAAAGCAACCGAAAAACCGATCACGGTAACAAGCACTGCAAAGGCTACCGCAAAAGCCACAACTACCGTTAAATCCACGACCAAAGCCACCGCTAAGGCGACAACTCCGAAGCCCGCCGACAAACCGATAAAGAAATATGACAACACCTGCACATTCGTTATAGAATGCAAAACCATACTCGATAACAAGGATAAACTGAAAAAAGGACTTGAAAAGTATATCCCCGATGACGCCGTGATATTCAGCAAAACGGTCGGATTCGACAGCGGCGAAAGCGTCTACGATATACTCCGACGTATATGTGACGAAAACAGCATTCAGATGGAGGCAAGCTACACCCCTGCGTTCAGTTCATACTATGTAGAGGGTATCAACAACCTTTATGAATTCGACTGCGGTCAAGGTTCGGGCTGGATGTACAGCGTAAACGGTGTTTTCCCAAACTACGGCTGTTCATCGTACAAGCCCGCAAACAACGATGAAATAGCGTTCCGCTATACCTGCGAGCTCGGCTATGACCTTCAAAACTAAGGAGCAAAAATGGAAAGAACACACCCTGTAACAGCGGCAATATATTTTCTGTCGGTGATACTGATAACCGCAATAGTGCAAAGCCCCGTCTTTATGGCAGAGGCTCTTGTCTGCTCTGCCGTTTTTGCTTTTTTACTTAACGGTAAAACCGCCGCAAAAACGCTTGCGATAATGTTTCCTATGGCAATCCTTGCAATGATAATAAATCTGCTTTTTTCAAACAGAGGCGTTACCGTGCTTGCAAAATTGCCGAGTGGCAACAGTATCACGCTTGAAACGCTTATTTTTTCGCTGTTTACAGGCGCTATGACAATATCGCTTGTAATGTGGTTTATCGGGCTGAACAAGTGTATGACAAGCGATAAAACGGTATATCTTCTCGGAAAAGCGCTGCCGTCACTCGCCTTGCTGTTATCAATGACACTGCGTTCAGTGCCTATGTTCGCAAGACGTGCAAAGCAAGCGGCGGCGGCTCAGCGTTTTGTCGGAAACGATATATACGAGGGCAACTTCAGAAGCCGTATCAAAAGCGGTGTTCACGTTCTCTCCGTTGCGGTAACGGATACCCTTGAGCATAGTGCATATACCGCCCGATCTATGAAATACAGAGGTTACGGTACGGCAAAACGTACAGCCTACAGCATATTCCGCTTTGCGCCGACTGATCTTATCATAACAACGGTTACGATAATCTGCACGGCGGTCATAACAGTCCTGTTTGCAAGCGGTAAAGCCTACTATCTCTACTACCCCGAATTTATCCTGCCGCTGACGGCTTTCGATATTTCTGCGGATGTTTTCTGGCTTATACTCTGTGTAACGCCTGTTGTAGCCGAGCTTTATTCACGTTTTAAACGGAGGGAAAGAAATGGAACTTTATAATATTTCAAATCTGTCATATTCCTATCCCGGCTCGGATATGAACGCGCTCTCCGATATTTCGCTTAAAATAAACAAAGGAGAATTTGTAATAATCTGCGGAAGCTCGGGAAGCGGAAAATCCACCCTTTTAAATCTTATGAAAGCGCCTGCCGACGCAGGAACGCAAAAAGGGAAAATTTCTTTCGGCGGTCATTTTGCCGGCTTTGTCACGCAGTTTACAGACGAGCAGATCGTCTGCGACAAGGTTTGGCACGAACTTGCCTTCGGTGCGGAAAGCATAGGACTTTCACAAAACGAAATACGCTCGCAGGTTTCCCAGACCGCTTTGTTCTTCGGCATAGAGGACTTGCTGTACTGCGACTGCGACAAACTCTCCGGCGGTCAGAAGCAGATGATAAACTTAGCGTCTGTAATGGCTATGGATCCCGATGTACTGCTCCTTGACGAGCCGCTATCCCAGCTTGACCCTATCGCATCCACGCAGTTTATTTCACTGCTTGTAAGAATAAACAAGGAACTTGGTAAGACCGTGATAGTTGCTGAGCATCAGCTCGGCGGTCTTTTGTCCGTTGCAAAGCGTGTGGTTATGCTCGACAACGGCAAGGTGTGCCATGACGGCGATGCAAGCTCTCTTACAGAGCATCTGTCCGAAAACAATCACCCTATGCTTTTTGAAATGCCTGTAGGCATAAGAGCAAGCGCATCTGTCAGCAATGTTCTTCCACTGCTTGACGTTCCCTCCGCTAAGGACTGGTATATTGCATACGGCAAAAACAACGGGCTTAACACTCCCGGCATTACCGACAACAGCGTATCGGAAGAAAGCTGTATATCCGTAAAAAATCTGTCATTCGGCTATAAGAACAGCAAAAGAGATATTATAAGAAACCTTTCGCTTGACATAAAGCAAGGGAGCATAACCGCAATTGTGGGCGGCAACGGCGCAGGAAAATCGACCCTGCTCAGCCTTATCTGCGGTACGCTTAAGCAAAACAGCGGAAAAATAACGATAAGCGGCGGAAAGATTGGTTTTCTTCCGCAGGACCCTACCCTGCTTTTCAACAAGGAAACGCTCAGAGAAGAATTTGCCGGCAATGCCGATGAGATAGCCTCCGCATTTAATCTTACGCACCTGCTGTCACGTCACCCGTTTGACTTATCCGGCGGGGAGCGGCAGAAGGCGGCGCTCGCAAAGCTTATATCCTACGGGGCTGATATCCTGCTCCTTGACGAGCCGACAAAAGGTGCGGACGCAGTATATAAGCAGATGTTCTCGGCATTATTGAAACAGCTTAAAGCAGACGGAAAAACGATAGTGATCGTCAGTCACGATATGGATTTCTGCGCCGAAACGGCGGATATATGCGCCCTGCTTTTTGACGGCGAAATAAGCGTATCTCTGCCGCCGCCACAGTTCTTCGCCGATTCCTCGTTTTTCACTACAGACAGTGCGAAAATCGCCAAAAACGTATGCGATAATGTTTACACTGTCGCAGGGCTTATAGCTTCTCTCGGAGGAAAAGCCGAAAACTACGGCGATCTCTCCGGACGTTTTCACGGCATAAAAGGCGATAAGCCCGACACAGCAGTACCGCAACGCAAAAAACGCAAAAGGCTGCCGATTTTCCGAAAAGTAATGCTTTCGCTCGGCAGTGTCGGATTTGTTTTTATGCTTTTAGCAGGTACCGGCATATTCCCTTTTGAGATATCGTCAGAGCCGTTCTGGCTGCAATATGCGTTGCTGTGCGTCCCGATGATCATGCTTATAATCGGCGTTGCCCCGAAAAACACAATGGCAAAGCCGCCCGTAACCGCAAAAAAAGTAACGCCGTCCGATATTGTCGCATGGGTTATAACCGCCGTTTTTATTCCTTTCACAGTGATACTCGGCACACTTTTTATCCCTAACGGCGCAAGAAAGCATCTGCTGATAATTCTTGCCGTGCTTGTCGAGTGCCTTGCCGCTTTCTTTATCAGCTTTGAAAAAAAGAAGCCGTCCGCAAAGGATATAGCGGTGCTTGCCGTGCTTTCTGCGGCGGCTGTCGCAGGAAGGGAGCTTTTCTTTATGTTTCCGCAGTTCAAGCCCGTTGCCGCAATCGTTATCATCAGCGGAACGGCGCTCGGTGCGCAGGCAGGCTTTCTTGTCGGTGCGGTTTCTATGCTTGTATCGAATATGCTGTTCGGGCAGGGTATGTGGACGCCGTGGCAGATGTTTGCAATGGGTCTGCTTGGCTTTTTTGCAGGTATCATCTTCTCAAAAAAGCGCAGCACGCTCGCCCTTTGTATCTACTCCTTCCTGTCAGTCCTCGTTATTTACGGCGGAATAATGAATATATCAAGCGTTCTTACCTACACGACAGATATAAACTTGCAGACGATTACCGCATACATCATCTCCGGAATACCGTTCGACCTTATCCATGCCGTTTCGACTGTGATATTTATCTTGATAATCGGCGAGGCGCTTCTTAAGAAATGCTGTCGGCTGAGGATAAAATTCGGTCTGTTTCAATAAATTCGACAAAATTATTAACATAATATTACATTTTTCTACTTTATTTTTAAATCGTTATTGAAATGCGCCCGACTTTAAATTATAATTTTATAAGAAGTATTATAATGAGAGGTGGGCGTATATGTCATATGTACTTGAAATAACTGATGACAACGGCGAGATTAAGTACGTTTCAGCAGGTACAGCCGCCGTGTATTGTCCCGAATATGCTTCAAGATATGAAGATAAAAGAAGCGCTATGACTGTAGGTACTACACTCATAAAAAACGGAAGATTCTCGAACTTTGAGGTAAGGCAACTGAGCTACGAGCTATGTCTTAAGGCATATAAGAGAAACCGTGCAAGGTCGTTTTTTCTGACTTATCCCGATAATTTCAAATGATAACTGCGGCAGTTGAAACCGCAGTTTGTTTTTTATAAAAGAAGGGATACAGCGTAACGCTGTATCCCTTCTTGTTTATCTCTTCTCTTCTGCGAGCCTTGCAAGCGTTTTGCAGAGCAAATCAATGTTTGCGGGTTTTGCAAGGTGTGCATTCATACCCGCCTTTACGGTTTTGCTGACATCTTCCGCAAAAGCGTTTGCGGTAAGAGCAATAATAAATACACTTTTTGCGTCTTTGCGGTCAAGGCTTCTTATTGCCTTTGCCGCCTCGCAACCGTTCATGACCGGCATATTCATATCCATAAGAATAAGGTCGATATCGCCTTCCCTGGACTGTGTAAACTTATCCACGGCTTCCTTGCCGTCGCAAGCCTGAATCACCGTTGCACCGCAGGCACTGAGCATATCGTACATTATTTCACGATTAAGCTCGTTGTCGTCAACCAGCATGATATTCATACCTTTTAGTATATCCCTGTCGACAGACTTTTTGATATCTGTCGCCGCATTTTCTTCCTTGTCAGGCTTCAGCGGAAGCGTTACGGTGAACACCGTACCCTCTCCGACTTTGCTTTCAACATCGATAGTGCCGTTCTTCTGGCTGACAAGGTTTTTGACTATCGCCATGCCAAGCCCGGTGCCGTTATATCTTCCCGTGCCGAACTGAGCGCCCTGACTATACGGATCAAACAGCTTCGGCAGGAACTTTTCGGATATTCCTATACCTGTATCTCTGACAGTGAAAACATAGTTGTAATTGTTTTCACCTGCCTGCTTTACACTTACGCTTATCGTATCGTTGCGGTTTGTGTATTTGAGCGCATTTCCGACAAGGTTTATCAGTATCTGTGATAATTTAAGCGGATCGCCTATAACCTTGCTGTTTTCAATATCAATATCAAGTACGAAATGCTTCTCCTCGTTTTCGGCACGTTCCGCCATAGGCTGCATCATCGAGGTGATTTCCTTTTCAAGGTCGAAATGCTTTATTTCAAGCGGTGACTGTCCTGATTCAAGACGTGAAACATCAAGTATCTTGTTTACAAGCTCCAGCATTCTTCTGCCCGTGATTTCCGTCTTTTTATAATAATCAAGGCGTTTTTCCTCAGGGCAGGCAGGATCGGCGGCAAGCTCGTTCATTCCGAGAATTATATTGATCGGAGTTCTGAGCTCATGGCTCATAGACGCAAAGAACTGCTCCTGTGAATTCTTGCTGCTCTCGGCTTCCCTCAGTGCGCACTCAAGCAGTTTGATATGTTGCAGCTGACGCTTCTTTTCCTCATCAATAACATGGAATGCGATTACAGCCTTTTTGCTGTTCACGTCATCGTCAAGAAACAGGTTTACGCTCATCCATTTCTTTACGCCGTCGATCTCTCTTACAAAACTGCCGCCGTAATTTTCTGTACGCTTTTCAATGTTATCCCTGACTTTTTCAAGTGAAAATGCACAGTTCATCTCCTGTGCCGTATCCTTATCCATAAAAGAACAGATTGCTTTCAAAAGATCATCATAACTACCCGTAGCGGGCAGTATTTTCTTAATATCGTCTGTGCCTTTTATCATTGCATAAGTGCCGTTTTGCATATCTATACGATAGATGGCATAGAACGAATTACACAGCGCACGGATAGTATCGGTTGCACGGAGCGTCTGCCTTGTGAATCTGTTTTCTCTCAACCACATAATAATTGCAATTATAAGTAACGCCGCAAACAGCACTATGTACATTAGTATCATCCAGTTTATTTCTGCGGTAAGAACTGCATAAGGAACAGTCACGGCAACAGACCAGCCGTTTTCAAGCCTTGTATAGTAGAATGCACATTTTTCGCCCTCAAAGTCAATCATATTGTCGTTGATCTTATGATCGCCGTCCTTCATCCTGAGATAAAGGCTCTCGGAATATTTGTTGATCGTGTCCTTATCGGCGATGAAAGGGGTCTTTGTGTATACTGTTTCGCCGTACCGGTTAAAGACATAGTAAGCGCTTCGCTCCGGTAAATCTATATCTGCGTGATCGGTATCAAGGTTTTCATCGGTGAGGTCGATTATTACCGCATTTCCGGTTTCCTGATTTGCCGCAGAGATAGTAACGACATTAGGCTTGTCTTTTTCGGTAAGATATGAGTTTGTGAAAACAACCTCGCCGTTAGCATCGAGAGCTCTTTTGTACCATTCCTGATTTTTATAGTTGTAGCTTTCAATGCCCTCTACGTTGTCCGAAGCTATAAGTCTGCCGTTCAGAATAACATAACATAACAAATTTTCATCCTTTGTGGATGATTTAGCCTGTTTGAAAAACGTTTTTATAGCATTCAGCATACGATCCTCGGATACGTTTGCGTTTACCATGTCGTTTATCTGTATCATTCCGAGTTCAATGATTGTCGTATACACAGATATGTTTTTCTCTTCTTCCGAGGCATAGCTTTCTACCAGATTTTTGCCGAGAGAATTTGCATTGTTCAGTACGGCGATATATGAGCCGAATATTCCGAGAAATGCAATAATGAATATCAGTATGACAATAGTGAACATACGCAGATTGACCTGCTTTATGCGCTTTTCTGTAGCTTCGTAAAATCGTTTCATATTTCCTTTCATTAAAAGCCGACCTTACCCGGTTCGGATAAAGTCGGCTTTTATCTGCATATTTATCTTTCTTCCCTGAAGTACGCTTCACCGAGCGCCTTAGGAGGCTGATTCTCTTTCTTCTTTCTCATTGCTATGAAAATCAGCACTATAATAGTGGCGATGTAAGGGAGCATTGTTAAAAACTGCGATGGTATCTGTATCTCCCAGCCCTGCATCTTGTAGTTTAAACCTCTCAGCATACCGAAAAGGTAAGCGGCAAATATCGCCTTGAGCGGATTCCATGTGCTGAATATGATGAGAGCAACGGCTATCCAGCCTGCGCCTGCCGTAACGTTATCCTGCCAGGTTGTCAGGAATGCGGTTGACAGATAAGCGCCGCCAAGTCCGCAAAGAAAACCGCCGAGCAGAATATTGACATACTTATGGAGCGTAACATTTATACCCGAAGCGTCAGCCGCACCGGGATTTTCACCAATCGCCCTTACATAAAGTCCGAGCTTTGTCTTGTTGAGGTAGAAATATGCAAGCACGGCTATGATAAGTCCGAGCCATACATATATATCCTGCGAGAAAACAGCCTCTCCGAGTATCGGGATATTGCCGAGAACAGGTATTTCTACAGGGCGGAATGCCGAGCTTACCGACTGGGGTATCTGTTCGCTTGATACCCAGCCGCCTATAAGACCGGAAACGCCCGTGCCGAATATAGTCAGCACAAGGCCTGTAACGACCTGGTTTCCTCTGAGCGTGACGGTTATAAAGGCATATATAAGCGCACCTGCCGCACCCGCAGCACCTGCCGCCAGCATAGCAAGCAGAGGATTTCCCGTAGCGCACGCAACCGTAAAGCCGAGTGACGCACCCATAAGCATCATACCCTCGACGCCGAGGTTCATATGGCCTACCTTTTCACAAAGTATACCGCCGACAATGGCAAACAGTATCGGAGTACCTGTCTGAATGGCGGTCTGTAAAAACAGACCTATCTGATGAAGAATCTCCATTATTCAGCCTCCTTTACTGCGGTATGCTTGCGAAGCGATATTTTATAGTTTATAAAGAACTCACACGCAAGAACGAAGAATATGATGACGCCCTGCATTATTTCCGTAATGGACGAGGGTATCTTCATTACCTGAAGCGAGCTTCCGCTCTGGAGAAGTATTGAGAACATAAACGACGCAACCACGATAACGGGCGGCTTCAGCTTTGCAAGCCAGGCGGTGATTACCGCCGTAAAGCCAAGACCTGCCGACATCGAATCGGTTATCGACTTCTCAACGGCGCTCGACTGCATAAAGCCTGCCATTCCGCAAAGACCGCCGGAGATAAGAACTGCAATCACCAGAATTTTAACCGTATTCATACCGGCATATTTTGCGGTGGTTTCGCTTTCGCCGATAACGTCTATCTGATAGCCGAGCTTTGTGTAGCGGAGCAATATCGTCATAATAATTACGAGTACCAGCATTATTATCCAGCCTGCGTGAATGCCGAATACATCGGGCAGTACCGCATTTTCCGAGAAGTTAGGCACCTTTGCCGCACCGAGTGCCGCAGGGTCTTTCCACGGACCGTATTGCAGGTAGCTTATAAAGGCTATCGCAATATAGTTCATCATCAGCGTTACAAGCGTTTCGCTCGCACCGAACTTAGCTTTGATGACCGCAGGGATAAGCGCCCATAAGCCGCCGCAGACAAAGCCTGCAACGCACATAAGCGGTAAAAGGAGTATAGGCGGCAGATCCGGACACATAAAAGCCATTGATGCCGCACCGAAGGCGCCCATATAGAACTGACCCTCAGCGCCGATATTCCAGAACTTCATTCTGAACGCTATCGCTATACCGAGCGAAAGAGTGGTAAGCATTATCGTTTTGTTCATAACGTCCTTGAAACGCTTGAACGGGGTCTGTACTATTTTGCCGAAAACCTTGAAAGGATCATAACCCATTATAGCAAGAACAATGCCGATAAATATCAGCGACAGCACGATGGCGCCTATTCTTATAAGAACGTCAACGAGCTTTGATGTGCCTTTCTGCCGCTTTGAAATCTGTATCATGCTCATACGGCTTTCTCCTCTCCCTTGTTTATACGGTCGCCCACCATCATAAGACCTATGTCTTCCTTAGTGACGGTCGTGGGGTCTACTATGTCGATTATCTCACCGTCGTGTATTACCATAAGTCTGTCGGAAATGCTTTTCAGCACGTCAAGATCCTCGCCTATGAACAGCACGGCAACGCCTTTTTTCTTCTGCTCGTTGAGCATATGATATATATTGTATGACGCACCTATATCAAGACCTCTTACGGGATAAGCGGTTATAAGCACCTTGGGCGAGAGCCATATTTCTCTGCCGAGAAGCACCTTCTGTATATTACCGCCGGACAGCTTCTTTACCGTGTAGTTTACAGATGGGGTGTAAATATCAAAATCGTGTACGATCTGCTCTGCGAGTTTCTTTGCAAATTTGCTGTCTATGAACGGACCGGGATTATGGTTATAGGACTTCAGGATAACGTTGTTCGTTATGCTCATTCCTGCCACAAGACCCATACCGAGTCTGTCCTCGGGAACAAAACTCATACTGATGCCCTTGCGGATTATCGCTCTGGGATCGAGTCCCTTTATGCTGTCGCCGTCAAACTCAATATCGCCGTCGGTCATTTTGTCAAGGCCTGCGATTATCTCGCAAAGCTCCTTCTGACCGCTTCCCGCTATACCTGCAACGCCGAGTATCTCACCGCCGTATACGTCAAAGTTCACGTTATCAAGCACGTTTACGCCGTCTGTGTTTTTCTTCGTGAGATTTTTCACGGAAAGCATCGGCTTTGCGTTATAGTCACAGCACTGCGGACGCTCTATTTCAAGAGTTACCGCCTTGCCGACCATCATCTCGGTAAGCTGCTGAGGGGTCGTTTCGCTCGTCTTTACCGTACCGATACATTCGCCCTTACGCAAAACGGTAACACGGTCGGAAATATCCATAACCTCCGCCATCTTATGAGTGATAATGATTATCGTACAGCCCTGCTCCTTCATCTTTCTGAGAATAGCGAACAGTGCGGTTATCTCCTGCGGTGTAAGCACCGCTGTAGGCTCGTCAAGTATAAGAACGTTTGCGCCTCTGTAGAACACCTTCATTATCTCTACAGCCTGTTTTTCGCTGACAGACATATTGTATATCTTCTTGTCGGGGGTAACGTTAAGGCCGTATTTCTCGTTCAGCTTGTTCACATGGTGAGCCATACGCTTTTTCGATGTGACAAAATGCTTTATATGACCCATTACCACGTTTTCTGCGGCGGTCATTACATCGACCAGCTTGAAGTGCTGATGTACCATACCGATGCCTGCCTTTATAGCGTCACCGGGAGAGCCGAAGTGCATCTTCTTACCGTCGATCGAGATAGTACCGCTGTCGGGCGTATATATGCCGCTGAGCATATTTACAAGGGTACTCTTGCCCGAACCGTTTTCGCCGAGCAGGGCAAGTATCTCGCCCTTGTATACGTCAACGGAAATATCCTTGTTTGCGTATACCGAGTCAAACGATTTGGTTATGTGTTCAAGTTTTATATAAGGGTCTGCCATATAACCTCCTTGAAAGTTGCGATTTGTCTTTTTAAAACATCGCAGATATTCCGATGCTTTAAAAAGACAAATCGGGCAGCCGCAAAGGACTGCTCGTATTGTCTTTAATAGTCTTAAGATTCTGTGACCTGTAGATTATGCGGGGATAGTACCTGTTACACCCTTAACAAACCAGTTCATGTTCCAGATCTCGTCATCTGTCATCTTAACGCCGTCTTCAACCTTCTTGTTGCCGTCCTGATCGTAAAGAGGACCTGTGAAGGGTTCAAGTGTGCCGTCAATGATAGCCTTCTGAGCTGCGTCTACCTTTTCCTGTGTGCCTTCTGCGCAGAGGTCTGTCAGCTTGTCAAGGTATGTCATGTTAGCGGCAAGACCTTCCCAGTATGCACGGCTTGTCCATGTACCGTCAATAGCCTTCTGTACATCGTCTGTGTAGAATGTCTTCCAGTCGAAGCAAGCGGCTGTGAGGTATGCCTTGGGAGCAGCGTCTGATGTGGGGAAGTTGTAGCCGATGCAGTATGCGCCCTTTTCTTCAGCGGCAACCTGAGGAGCTGTTGTATCCTGGTGCTGAGCGATTATGTCAACGCCCTTGTTGAGAAGCTCAAGCGCTGCCTGCTTTTCAACAGTGGGGTCATACCATGTATCTGTGAATACTACTTCTACCTTAGCGTCGGGGTTTACAGACTGTACACCGAGTGTGAATGCGTTGATACCGCGGATAACTTCGGGGATACCCTTAGCGGCAACATAACCGATGTAGTTCTTCTGTGTCTTCATACCTGCAACGATACCTGCAAGGTAACGAGCCTGGTATACCTTACCGAAGTAGGTTGACATATTGTCTTCTCTCATATAGCCTGAGCAGTGAGCAAACTTGATCTCGGGGTGCTCCTTAGCCATCTGGTCTGTACCTTCCATAAAGCCGAAAGAGTTAGAGTAGATGAGGTTGCAGCCTTCATCGATAAGCGTCTGGATAGCTTCCTTTGTGTCGGCAACGGTTTCGGGTACATCCTCAACGTAGTAGGTCTTTACACCCATAGCCTCAACTGCAAGTCTGCCTGCATCGTGAGCCTGTGTGTAACCGCCGTCATTGATCTTGCCGATGTAAACAAAGCCTGCTACAACATCATTCTTCGATGTGTTGTCGCCTGTGCTTTCCTTAGAGCTGTCGCCTGTGCTTTCCTTAGAGCTGTCGCCTGTGCTCTGTGTGTCGGAAGTCTTGCTTTCATCCGTACCGCTTGTTGCGGCATTGCCGGAGCAGCCTGTGAGTCCTGCTGTAAGTGCGCAGGTTGCCGCCAGTAAAATGGCGATAAGTTTCTTTTTCATGTTTTTCCTCCCTATTAAAACAGTAAAAGATATATTAACGGCACTTTGCCGCTAAATACGGTTATTTACGGCTCAGTGTCTGAAAATACAGCCGCCGTCAACGCTCATTGAGTCAACTATTGCGAGCGATTCTACCCTGATGCCTTTTGAGCGGACAAGCTCTCCGCCCTTCTGGAAGCCCTTTTCTATAACGATACCTGCGCCTGCTATACTTGCGCCTGCGCCCTTTACTATGTCGATAAGACCGAGTAAAGCACAGCCGTTTGCAAGGAAGTCGTCGATTATAAGCACGTTGTCATCGGGCGACAGGAACTTCTTGCTGACTATTACGTTATATGTACGCTTGTGCGTAAAGCTCTCGATAGAGGTCGAATATACCTCGCCGTCTATGTTTACGCTCTGCGCCTTCTTTGCAAACACGACAGGACATCCGAAATACTGCGCCGTAACGCACGCAATGCCGATGCCCGACGCTTCTATAGTCAGTATCTTGTTTATGCTCTTGTCGGGGAACAGTCTGCGGAACTCCTTGCCGATCTCATTGTAAAGCTCAATATCCATCTGATGATTGAGAAAGCTGTCGACCTTGAGCACGTTTCCCTCTTTTACTATACCGTCCTTGTTTATGCGATCTTCCAGTAACTGCATTTTACTTTTCCTCCGTTTATTTCAGTAATTCACGTCCCATAAGTACGCCCATTACAGACGCCATCATAAGTCCTCTTGTCCAGCCGCTTGAGTCGCCTAAGCAATGCAGTCCCTTTACGTTCGTGTTGAAATGCTCGTCCATCTTTATACGGTTGCTGTAGAATTTAAGCTCGGGTGAATATAAAAGCGTTTCACGGCTTGCAAAACCGGGAACGACCATATCCACAGCCTTTATGAAATTAATAATGTTCGTCATTGTACGGTAAGGCATAGCCGCCGTGATGTCGCCTGCAACCGCATCGGGCAGGGTAGGTCTTACGTTGGAGAAATTAAGCTCCTTGGGCCATGTACGCTTTCCGTCAAGAATATCGCCGTAACGCTGTACAAGAATGTGACCGTTACCGAGCATATTGGTAAGCTCGCCGACCTTCTTCGCATATTCGATAGGCTGGTTGAACGGTACGCTGAAATTGTGCGAGCAAAGTATAGCAAGGTTTGTGTTGTTGCTCTTCAGTTCCTTGTACGAATGACCGTTTACAACAGCTAAATCGTTGTCGTAGTTCTCCTGACTCACAAATCCGCCGGGGTTCTGGCAGAATGTACGCACCTTGTTCTTAAACGGCAGTGGATAGCCGATGAGTTTTGACTCGTAAAGGACGGCGTTTATCTCCTCCATTACCTCGTTTCTGACTTCCACTCTTACGCCGATATCAACAGTACCCGGTGTATGCTCTACATTATGCGCCTCGCAGGTCTTTTCGAGCCAGTCTGCGCCCTTACGGCCTGTTGCGACCACTATCTCGTCACCGTATACGGTTTCCTGTTCGCCGCCGTCACGGGCATTTGAAATGATAACGCCCTTACATACGCCGTCTTCTATTATAATATCCTCGCAGTTCTTGCCGAACAGCACCTCGACGCCGCTTTCGATAAGATACTTTTCTATCTTGAAATAAAGCTCGTGCGCCATTTCCGTTCCTAAGTGACGGATAGGACAGTCAACCAGCTTCAAGTTTGCGTTTATGGCTTTCTTCCTTATATCTCTTATCTTGTCGGGGTCGCTTACGCCCTCAACGTGCTTATCCGCACCGAATTCAAGATATATCTTGTCTGTGTAGTCGATGGTTTCCTGTGCAAGCTCCTCGCCGATAAGCTCAGGGAGCGTTCCGCCGACCTCGCACGACAGCGACAGCTTGCCGTCTGAGAATGCACCTGCGCCCGAAAAACCCGTTGTGATATGGCAGTAGGGCTTACAGTTCATACAGTGCTTTGTTTTTGCCTTAGGACAGCTTCTTTTCTCTACCGAAGCGCCCTTTTCGATTATCAGAATTTTTTTGTCTGAGCCGTTTCTGACCATTTCAATTGCGGTGAATATTCCCGCAGGTCCCGCTCCTACAATTACTACATCGTATTTCAATTACTTTTCTCGCCTTTCCGTTTAGTAACAATACGGCGTTTTACCGCTCCTTTGCAGAAAAACGCCGAATTACACCAATATAATTATTTTGACACAATTCGAGCCTAAAGTCAATATCAAACCGATACAAAAATGAACTTTTGTGAATAATTTTTATACCGCTTCCGGTAAAGCGGAAAATATAATACAGTTTGCGGAAGAATAAACATACTTTACCTATACAACGAACAGTTGTTCAATGCTGTTCTTCCTATTCTATTATCTGCAATAATTATACGGAAATTATATCCGAAGACCGACAAAAGCACTTTTTACACAAAAGTACTTGACATCAGTCCGAAATCGGATTATAATATCTCTCAGTCCGATTTCGGACTTAAACATTTGCCGACAAGGAGAATCAGTTTGGATAACAAAAACAACAGGAAAAAACTGTATGAATATAATAACGTACTGAAATCAATAGATGATTGCTACAGGAATATAGCAAAGCGCTACGGTTTTTCGGAAGCGGCTTTCTGGACGCTGTACACACTGCGTATGGAGCCGGGCAACATAACGCAGAGCGATGTCTGCACCGTGCTGTATCAGCCTAAGCAGACGGTAAACTCCGCACTGAAAAAGCTCGAAAGCGAGGGGTATATAACACTTACTCCGGCAGGTGCGCACACAAAGAATATCAGCCTTACAAAAAGCGGAACAAAGCTGTGCGAACAGACGGTAGATAAGGTGATAGAGGCAGAATGTGCCGCACTCGGCAATATGACAGATGAAGAAACCGAGAATATGACTGCGCTTATGAAGCTGTACAGCATACTTCTTAAAAGTCAGACGGCAAAAATATAAAGATACAAGAGGAGAACAAAGGGAAAATGAGCAAGATAAAACTTTCGGATCACTTTACTGTGGGACGGCTTTTCAGGTTTGTACTGCCGTCGGTGGCTATGATGGTGTTTATATCCATATACGGCGTTGTTGACGGCTTTTTCGTATCGAATTTTGCCGGCAAGACCTCTTTCGCATCTATCAATCTTATAATGCCGTTTGTAATGATACTCGGCGGTGTGGGCTTTATGGTCGGCACAGGCGGAACGGCGCTTGTTTCGCAAAAGCTCGGCGAGGGTGACGAAAAGACCGCAAAACGCTATTTCACGATGATGATAATGCTGACGGTGATACTCGGTGCGGTACTCACAACATTCGGTCTTATCTTTACCGAAAACGTTGCGGTGTTCTTCGGCGCAACTTCCGAAATGCTGGGCGACTGTGTGCTTTACGGCAGAATAGTGATCTCCTTCACAACGGCTTTTATGCTCCAGAATGTATTCCAGAGCTTTTTTATTGCCGCCGAAAAGCCGAAGCTAGGACTTATCTCAACTATAATGGCAGGCTGTACGAATATCATACTTGACACTGTATTTGTAGGTCTTATGGGCTTTGGCGTTGCAGGTGCGGCATTTGCTACGGGCATCAGCGAATGTGTCGGCGGAATATTCCCTCTTATCTACTTTCTCCGTCCGAACTCAAGCATACTGTGTCTTACTAAGACAAGGCTTGAGATAAGACCGCTCCTGCGTGCCTGTGCGAACGGTTCGTCGGAACTTATGTCGAGCATTTCCTCATCGGTCGTAAGCATAATCTACAACTTTCAGCTTATGAAATACATAGGCGAAAACGGCGTTTCGACCTTTGGTGTAATGATGTATGTGCAGTTCATTTTCATAGCGATATTTGTGGGCTATTCTATCGGATGTGCGCCCGTGATAGGCTTCAACTACGGAGCACAGAACCGTTACGAACTGAACAATATGCTCAAAAAGAGCCTTTGCTTTGCGGCGATAGCGGGAGTTACGCTTGTCGCATTGTCGGCGGTGCTTGCAAGCCCTCTTGCAAAGTTATTTGTCGGCTATGACGCAGAGCTTTACGAGCAGACACGTCACGCTTTCAGGATATTCTCGCTGTGCTTTTTACTTGCAGGCTTCAATATATTCACCTCATCGTTCTTCACCGCACTCGGAAACGGCGCTATCTCTGCGGCTGTGTCGTTTATGAGAACGCTTATATTCCAGGTTTCAAGCATCCTTATACTGCCCCTTATTTTCGGTGTTGACGGTATATGGATGGCGAATGTTGTAGCGGAATTTTTCGCTTTCCTGCTGTCGCTGATGTTCCTTATCGTAAAGAGGAAGAAGTACGGATATTGGCAGAAGAATGTTCCTTTGCCGGTTGGATCCGAATCGGTAATGACAAACGAAAACGCAGAATAAGCGGTTATATAAAGCAATATAGAGCGGCGGCTCGGTAGTGTTACCGAGCCGCCGATGTTATTTTTAACTTGTGATAATTATAAAGTAATCGAGCAAAGTGCCGAATTTTCCGGACACCGTCCGGAAAATCTATGGGTAAGTTTTATAGAATTAAACACTGTATAGATTGAATTGTACATCATTTTCTCCCATTCAGCCCGAATTTCCTTGTATACGCATCAAAGTCAACATAGCAGTGATCCATATCAACATTGCCGTCGATTCCGCTGATACTTCCCTTCCACGAATACTGCCACATAAAATATGTTCCGCTGTATGCAGGCTTGTCGGTGTCAACGTGAGCCACCCACACGGGATACTTTGAAAGTGCCGTCATATCAAGGTAGCTGTTGAAAAACGAAGCGTAGGAATATACGACAGGCAGATAGCCTGCGTTTGCTATCTCCTCGCAGAACGCTTCCGTCATCGCAGTGAGGGTCTGCTTTGAATAGCCTTTCTTTACATACCACTGATCCTCTATATCAAATACTACAGGGTAGCTTATCTCATAGCCGGAAATAAGGCTGAGTACGAATTTAGCCTCATCTCTCGCTTCTTCGACCGTTTCGGCATAGCAGTAGTGATACACTCCGGCAGGAATGCCGTTTTGCATAGCGCCTTTCATGTTCTCGTGGAAATATGTATCGCTCGTCATAGGGTAATCATCGCTTATCCTGCCACGGCTTGAACGTATCATAGCAAAGTCGATGCCCGAACTTTTCACCTTAGCCCAGTCTATCGTGTCGCCCTGCGCCCACGAAACGTCAATTCCCGTCAGAGCGTCGGAAGTGTAAAGGGAGATCGTTTCGACAGACATTGCCGAGTTGTCATAAGCTCTGCGGTTGTCGGTAACGCTGCCGTTTTTGCTGTTGGTGAACATACCCTTCAGCGTATATGAACAATCGTTCCCGAGCGTCAGGTTTCCATTGTTTACCGTTTCACAGCCGCTCATTATTTCAAATTTACCGTCTATGTATGAAGTACCGCTGAATGCAGTATTGCCCGACAAGCTCAGTTCGCCGTATGACGTAAACGATGAGTGTACGCTGACAGTTCCCGTAAAAGCGGTCTGTGCGGTTTCGGAAAGCAGAGCAGTTCCCGAAATGTCAACTGTCGATTTTCCACCCGAAGAAAGCGTTCCGTCAACGCTTAGCTGTGAACCGCTTTCAGTCTTGAGTGTACCCATTGTTATGAGCGATGCGCCGTTGTCTACAACAAGATTTCCCGACACGTCAAGCGTTTTACCGTAGGGCACGTTAACAGATGAGCCTGCGAGCACCACCATAACCGTATCTTTTGGTATATTTATATTGCCGCTGAGCGTTATATTGTTTTTTATGTAATAGGTTCTTCCCGATACCGGTGCGCTTGTGCCGTCCCACGAATACGGGTCAGCCGCCGCCGCAACAGGCAACGATACCGAGCAGAATATAAATATCGCCGATAAAACGGCGGCGATTATCCGCTTTTTAATCTTCATTTGCTTTTCCTTTCAGTCGTCCGCTTTACAGGTATATTACAAAACCGGACACCTATCCAAGATAATTATGTCATATTCCGCACCGTTTGTCAATATTCACGGCGGTGCGACAATTCCTGCCGTTACATTTTTCGTCATTCCGACAGTATTCCCCGTTCTTATTTGTACACAGTTACAATATATTAAGTACGGTGCGTTATTGACAGTGCCGTAAAAAAAGGTTATAATCTCTATATCTATGGGCTTTGTCCGAACAAAATAAAGCAATGTTGTACGGTAGAATATATGAATAAATATGTAAGAAATATGACGCAGGGAAGTGAGCTTAAGCACATACTTATGTTCACTCTGCCCTTGCTTGCAGGAAATCTGTTCCAGCAGTTTTATAATATAGTCGATTCGGTAATAGTCGGACGTTATCTCGGTCACGAAGCACTGGCGGCAGTCGGTGCGACAGGCTCGATAACGTTCCTGTTTTACACGCTGTGTAACGGACTTTCGGCAGGTGCGGGAATACTGATAGCGCAGAGCTTCGGTGCAGGACGGCATGACGATGTAAAGCGTTTTATCGCAAACTCGGCTTATGCGCTCGGCTTTGTAGGGCTTGGGCTGACGATTATTTCGGTAGCCTTTGCAAATCTTCTTTTGCAGATGCTCGACACTCCGCAGAACATACTTGCAAACGCTACGGATTATATGCGTACAGCCTGTGCCGGAACGATTGCGGTAGCAGGCTACAACTGGATAAACTCGGTGCTTCGTGCGCTCGGGGATTCAAAAACTCCGCTGTATTTTCTTATTGTCGCAAGTATACTGAATGTAGGGCTTGACCTGCTTTTTGTAATGGTATTCGGTATGGGGGTAGTCGGTGCGGCGCTCGCTACAGTTATCGCACAGGGTGTTTCCGCTGTCGGAAGTATTTTGTTTGCGGTAAAAAAGAACGAATATTTCCGGCTGAAAAGAGAACATCTCAGGCTTCGCAGGGAGCAGTTTGTGCGTTGTATGAAAACGGGTACGCCTATAGCGCTTCAGAATGCGCTTGTTTCCGTATCGATGATTTCACTTCAGAAGACCGCAAACTCATTCGGAGATATAGTAGTTGCCGCATACACTGCGACAATGCGTGTAGAACAGCTTATACAACAACCCTTCAATTCGCTCGGCACGGCGCTTTCGACCTTTGCGGGTCAGAATGTCGGAGCGGCAAAGCCCGACAGAGTGGTAAGAGGCTATCACCGTTCAATGCTTATATCGACCGCTTTCGGTTTGCTGATGCTCGGTGTGTTCGCATTTACAAGCAGATATATAGTCGGCTTCTTCGTTACCGAAGAACAGGTTATAGATATAGGCGCAAAGGCGCTTTTGCTGTCTGCCTTCTTCTATGTTCCGCTGGGCTTTATCCACACGACAAGAGGACTTTTAAACGGTGCGGGCGATGTAGGATTTGCATTCCTGAACGGTCTTGCCGAGGTAATAGGCAGAATAGGCTTTGCGGCAATACTTGTTAATATACCCGGTGTCGGAATGTGGGCTGTATGGACAACGACCTGTCTTACATGGGTGCTGACAGCTGTAATGTGTCTTATCAGATATAAGGGCGGCAAATGGCGGAAAAAGTGCCTTGTTGATATAAACGAAAACACAGCATCGGAGGACGCATATGCTAAGCAATAAAACATACTCCGAAAAGAACGACGCTCTCCTGCTTGCCCACGCTGCGGTGCTCCTGGTGCTGTCGCTTCTTGTGGCAGTGCAGGGTATATTTGAAGTAATAGATTATATTCCGCATATAATTTCGGCAGGCTGCGTCACCTGCGCCGCATACACAGTATCGATTCCGGCAACTCTTATAATGTACATATGGTTTTCGGTGTCGGCGGCAGTGTACTATTACAAGGATTCGCAAAAAATGTTCCGCATTATTCCGCTGATGTGTATTATCGGAATAACGCCGAGCCTTGTTTATGACTTATCGTTCATATCGGAAAACGGTTTTGTTTCCGGCGGAGAATATAACGTAACGCTGTATCTTGTTATGGATATATTTCTTCTTCTGGACTCGATAGTTATGATACAGCTTGTACGAGGTACAATGAGCAGAAAAGCCGCTATGATATGTCCTGCGATATATCTTGTTACGGGGCTTATATACTTCTCGAGCGTTTTCGTATTTTACGGTTCGGTCGAGGGTACTAATTTCATGGGATATTACTTCTGTAACAGCGTAACAAATATTGTTTTCTCACTGTCATTGTTCCGCCTTGTAAATGTGATCTATCCCCAAAAGCAATAAAAGGAGTAAAACAGATGGATACTAAATACATAGCTCTTACTTTTGACGACGGTCCGAACACCGTCACAACCCCGCAGGTACTTGAAATGCTGAAAAAGCATAACGTTACGGGCAGCTTTTTCCTTGTCGGCGATAACATAAACGAGGAAAGCGCAAAGGTAGCCCGTGAATGTTTTGAATACGGCTGTGAGATATGCAACCACAGCAGGACGCACAGTGCGATGCCTCAGCAGACAAGCGAAGAAATAAAGGCTGAAATTGAATACACGAACGAAAAGATAAAGCAGATAACAGGCGGTGTCGCCCCGAAATTTTTCCGTCCGCCGTATATTGCGCTTTGCGACAGTATGTATGACGATATACCGCTGACATTTATCTGCGGAAACGGTGCGGAGGACTGGCTTGACGAAATATCCGCAGAAGAACGCAGTAAGCGAATAATTAAGCAGGCGCAAAACGGTATGATAATACTTCTGCACGATATGGAGGGCAATTTCCGCACGGTACAGGCGCTCGATACGATGATCCCGGAGCTTAAAAGGCAGGGATATACGTTTGTGACGGTAAGCGATCTATTCACAAAGTGCGGCGTTACACCTCAGCACGGAAAAATCTATACAAATGTGCTGACGGATTAAAAAGCATAAATAGCCCCTATTTTCCCTCCCGATGCGGCGTTACACCTCAGCACGGAAAAGTTTATACAAACGTGCCGGCAGATCAAAAAAGCGTAAATAGGGTCGCAGGGGCGATAGTCCCCGTATTCTCCCGGCAAGGACGCCGGGCGTGTTTGCACAAGGGTTATGCAGGAAGCATAACCAATTAAGCAAACACAGCCACTCCCTTAGGGGAGGGGGCAGGGGGTGGGGATAAAATG
>PPYF01421251.1_pt1 | contig 120565 bp, 105 predicted proteins | sample 1559871 | NCBI WGS metagenome assembly PPYF01 (sample SAMN08240021, study PRJNA423297) | Human gut metagenome, whole genome shotgun sequencing project.
AAAAAAGGAGCAACGCCTTGCTCCAACCTTTGTTAACCTTAAATCTAATACTATGAAAAACACAGTGCAAAGATACGGAGTTTTGGCAACTTTGCAAATTATAAGCTGCTAATTGGTGTTTTTATAACACTAATTAATAGATTAAATCCTGTGTTACAGGTTTGTTAAGAGTTTTATCCCTTGGCAATTCTCATGTAATATATGAAGAGGGGGAGTTTTTACCCCCATTTCTCTTTCATCAAATCTTCCAGTTTCAACAACTCGTCACGGTATTGTGCAGCTTCAATAAATTCGAGTTTCTTGGCTGCTTCCTGCATCAGTTTGCGAGTACGTTCGATACTCTTTTCCATTTGCGCTTTACTCATATACTGCACTACCGGGTCTGCTGCAATGTTCGGAGTAGAAGGTTCTACATAAGCATGTCTTTCTTTTAGCAGTTCATCCGCCTCTTTGGCATTACCGAATACCGACAAGTTTCTGGCCTTTTTAATCTGCTGCGGAGTAATTCCGTTTGCTTCATTGTATGCCAACTGTTTTTCCCGGCGGCGATTGGTTTCGTCAATCGTCAGTTTCATGCTATCCGTCATCCTGTCCGCATACATGATTACCTTGCCGTTTACATTACGGGCAGCACGTCCTGCGGTTTGCGTCAGTGAACGGTGGGAGCGGAGGAATCCTTCTTTGTCAGCATCAAGAATAGCAACGAGCGACACTTCCGGAAGATCGAGTCCTTCACGGAGCAGGTTGACTCCGATAAGCACATCATAGATTCCTTGCCGGAGATCATCCATAATCTTCACACGTTCCAATGTATCTACATCACTATGGATATAGTTACATCTTACATTATTATTAAGAAGATACTCTGCCAGTTCTTCTGCCATTCGTTTGGTTAGTGTGGTGACGAGTACGCGTTCTTCCTTTTCAATGCGGAGCTGGATTTCTTCCATTAAGTCGTCAATCTGATTAAGGCTCGGGCGCACTTCGATGACAGGATCAAGCAGTCCCGTAGGACGAATCACCTGCTCTACGACGATACCTTCAGACTGAATCAATTCATAATCTGCCGGTGTGGCACTGACATAAATTACCTGTTTCGCCATTTCCTGAAACTCTTCGAATTTCAACGGACGGTTATCCATAGCCGCAGGCAATCGGAAACCATATTCCACCAGATTGATTTTACGTGCACGGTCTCCTCCGTACATCGCACGGATTTGAGGTACACTTACGTGGCTTTCGTCAATGACAATCAGAAAATCATCCGGAAAGAAATCGAGCAGACAATAAGGACGAGTGCCGGCAGCACGACCATCGAAATAACGGGAATAGTTCTCAATTCCGGAGCAATGCCCTAATTCCCGGATCATTTCCATATCGTAAGTCACCCGTTCATAGAGCCGTTTGGCTTCATATTCTTTACCGATAGACTCGAAGAATGCCACTTGTTTGGTCAGATCATCTTCTATTTCGTGGATAGCACGGAGAGTTGCCTCTTTGGTCGTCATAAACAAATTGGCCGGATAAATCTTATAGGCGTCAAATGGTGCGATAGTGACTCCTGTGATAGGATCTACTTCTTCTATACCATCAATCTCATCCCCCCAAAAGGTGACACGGAGCAGATTGTCGGTATAAGCCAGATAGATATCCACAGTATCACCTTTAACGCGGAAATTTCCACGGTTCAAGTCAATATCATTGCGGACATACAAGCTGTCTACCAGACGACGTAAAAAGACATTGCGGTCCATCATCCGTCCCCGTTCTATTTCAATGACATTTTTGTAGAAGTCCGAAGGATTTCCCATACCGTAGATACAAGATACGGAAGAAACCACTACCACGTCTTTTCGTCCGGAGAGTAGGGCAGAAGTGGCCGCGAGTCGAAGCTTGTCGATTTCGTCATTGATGGCAAGATCTTTCTCTATATAAGTATCACTGCTCGGGAGATAGGCCTCCGGCTGATAATAGTCATAGTAAGAAACGTAATATTCTACCGCATTATTGGGGAAGAAACCTTTAAACTCACTATAGAGCTGGGCAGCCAATGTCTTGTTATGGCTCAAAATCAACGTAGGTTTGTTGATATTGGCGATCACATTGGCAATGGTAAATGTTTTTCCCGATCCGGTCACTCCCAGTAAAGTCTGTGCGGGAACTCCCTGAAGTACCCCTTCAGTCAGTTGTGCTATCGCTTCCGGCTGATCCCCGGTAGGTTTGTAAGCTGATGTTAGTTCATAATTCATAGTTAAATCCTAAAAAGTGGAGCAATATTCGGTAAAATAATCGAGATAACAAATCATTTTTCCAAATAAATCCTTTACTTTGCAACATATTAATATCAAAAAACAGATTCATACAACTAGTAATACCAGAAACACATGATTTGGAATGAGAGCATTGAGTGTATGGACCGCGAAAGTCTTCGCAAGATTCAAAGCATACGACTCAAGAAAATTGTAGATTACGTCTATCACAACACTCCTTTCTATCGAAAGAAGATGCAGGAAATGGGAATAACCCCCGATGATATCAATAGTATCGATGATATTGTAAAACTGCCGTTTACCACGAAACATGATTTAAGAGATAATTATCCGTTCGGACTTTGTGCCGTGCCGATGAGCCAGATTGTACGTATTCATGCCTCTTCCGGAACGACCGGAAAGCCGACGGTTGTCGGATATACCCGTAAGGACTTGGCCTCTTGGGCGGAATGTATATCACGTGCTTTTACCGCTTACGGAGCGGGCCGTTCTGATATTTTTCAGGTATCATACGGATACGGACTGTTTACGGGCGGACTGGGAGCACATGCCGGAGCCGAGAATATCGGTGCTTCTGTTATTCCGATGTCCAGTGGCAACACTGAAAAACAGATTACCTTGATGCATGATTTCGGATCGACAGTGCTTTGTTGCACCCCTTCTTATGCGCTCTACCTGGCAGATGCAATCAAAGATTCCGGTTTGCCACGTGAAGAATTTCAACTGAAAGTCGGTGCGTTCGGTGCGGAACCCTGGACGGAAAATATGCGTCATGAAATTGAAGAGAAACTGGGAATCAAAGCATACGATATTTATGGGTTGAGTGAAATTGCCGGACCGGGTGTCGGTTACGAGTGCGAATGTCAGAACGGCACTCACTTGAATGAAGACCATTATTTCCCGGAAATTATCGATCCGAATACTTTGCAACCGGTTGAGCCGGGACAAACGGGCGAACTGGTGTTTACCCACCTCACCAAAGAGGGTATGCCATTGCTCCGTTACCGTACGCGTGATTTGACTGCCTTGCATCATGATAAATGTTCTTGCGGTCGTACATTAGTACGTATGGATCGTATTTTGGGACGCAGTGATGATATGTTGATTATCCGTGGTGTAAACGTATTCCCGACACAGATTGAATCCGTTATCCTTGAAATGGCAGAATTTGAACCGCATTATTTGTTGATAGTGGGTCGTGAAAATAATACCGATACGATGGAGCTCCAGGTTGAAGTACGTCCGGAATTCTATTCTGATGAGATCAACAAAATGCTGGCTTTGAAGAAAAAGCTGGGAGGACGTTTGCAAAGCGTACTTGGATTGGGAGTCAACGTGAAATTGGTAGAGCCTCGCAGCATTGAGCGTAGCGTAGGTAAAGCAAAACGTGTGATTGATAACAGAAAAATATAAATAAGTATTAGGTATTAAGTATTAAGTATTAACCATGCGGGTGATCTTGGAACTACGGTAATACTTGTTGCCTAATACCTAATGCTTGTTACTTAATACTTATTACTTAATACTTTAATAAATATGGTAGCAAAACAACTTTCTATCTTTTTGGAAAATAAGTCAGGCCGTTTGACGGAAGTGACTGAAGTGCTGGCGAAAGAAAATATCAATCTTTCTGCCTTGTGCATTGCCGAAAATGCTGATTTTGGTATTTTGCGTGGAATTGTATCCGATCCGGATAGAGCATACAAAGCTTTAAAAGATAATCATTTTGCAGTGAATGTGACTGATGTAGTAGGTATAAGCTGTCCCAATATACCGGGTGCTTTGGCAAAAGTGCTGGGATATTTATCAGACGAGGGTGTATTTATTGAATATATGTATTCGTTTGCCAATAACAATATTGCAAATGTGGTAATTCGCCCCAGCAATCTGGATAAATGTATCGAGGTATTGAAAGAAAAGAAAGTCGATCTGCTGGCTGCAAGTGATTTGTACAAGCTGTAGATATAGCAGTAAACGATAAACAGGGAACGGTAAATAGCTGTGTTGTCTTTGAATGGGATAACACATTTGTTTGCCGTTTTCTGCTATAAAAAATAGTGACGCTATCCGATGTGGATAGTGACGGTATGCTTCACCGATACCGTCACTATCCCGGGCATATACCGTCACTATTTTTTTTCTGCCTTATAACAAGTTTTTTTCTGTCTTATAACAAGGAATCTGACGTTTGTTCGTCAGGTTTATGTCAATCATGATTTCTGTGTGATTCGTTTATTACCTGCCGTTTACAGTTTGGTGTTTGCAATTCGACGTCATTTTCTCTCCTTTTGTCGATGTTTAACGCCTTTTATGTATTAAAAAACACAGATTAATTGCTAAATTCCCAGCGAATAAGTAACTTTGCGCATTATTTTTAAATAGGATGAAGAAAAATATCATTATAACTTTGCTTGCGGCGGCTACTCTGACATCATGTGGAGAGTACAATAAATTGCTGAAAAGCACCGATTACGAATACAAGTACGAAGCCGCCAAAAACTATTTTGCGAAGGGACAGTATAATCGTTCAGCTACGTTGCTGAATGAGTTGATAACCATTCTGAAAGGAACCGATAAAGCGGAAGAGTCTTTGTATATGTTGGGAATGAGTTATTATAATCAGAAAGATTATCAGACAGCTGCCCAGACATTTATCACCTATTTCAATACGTATCCCCGTGGCACTTTTACCGAACTGGCACGTTTTCATGCAGGTAAAGCTTTATTCCTGGATACCCCGGAACCACGTTTGGATCAATCAAGCACTTATCAGGCTATCCAGCAGTTGCAGATGTTCATGGAATATTTCCCGAACAGCACAAAGAAGCAGGAAGCACAGGATATGATTTTTGCTTTGCAGGATAAGCTGGTTTTGAAAGAACTTTATTCTGCAAGATTATATTATAATCTGGGTAATTATTTAGGCAATAACTATGAGTCTTGTGTAATCACAGCTCAAAATGCACTGAAAGATTATCCTTATACTGACTATCGTGAAGAACTTTCTATCTTGATTCTGCGTGCAAGACACGAAATGGCTATCTATAGTGTAGAAGACAAGAAGATGGATCGTTACCGCGAAACAGTGGACGAATATTATGCTTTCAAGAATGAATTTCCTGAAAGTAAATATTTGAAAGAAGCCGAGAAAATATTCAATGAATCACAGAAAGTAATTAAAGACTAAATTTAAATAGATTTATGGACTACAAAAAAACGAATGCTCCTGCTACAACAGTAACCCGTGACATGATGGAACTCTGTGCTGATACAGGTAATGTTTACGAAACTGTTGCCATTATTGGCAAGCGTGCTAATCAGATCAGTGTAGAAATCAAAAACGATCTTTCAAAGAAATTGGCAGAGTTTGCCTCTTACAATGACAACTTGGAAGAAGTGTTTGAAAATAGAGAGCAAATCGAAATTTCTCGTTATTATGAGAAATTGCCGAAACCGGACTTGATTGCTACGCAAGAATACATCGAAGGGAAAATATATTATAGAAATCCGGCTAAGGAGAAAGAAAAACTTCAGTAATTTATTTTCTGACGAAGAATTTGATAGTCAAGTAGTAAGTGGGATGATTATCCCTACTCCTTATTGCTTGGCTATTATTGTTTAACTCAACTACTATTTAGAATACTTATGATTCAACGAATTCAAACTGTTTATTTATTGATTGTTGCAGGATTACTGATTACAGCTATGTGTATGCCGATAGGTTACTTCATTGATACAATGGGCGAACATCCTTTTAAGGCATTAGGATTGGAAATAAACGACGCTTTTCAGTCTACATGGGGGTTATTCGGGATTCTGATGCTTAGTACTATCGTTGCCGTGGCTACCATTTTTTTATATAAGAACCGTATGTTGCAGATTCGCATGACGATTTTCAATAGCTTGTTGTTGGTCGGTTATTACATTGCTGCCCTTGCTTTTTATTTTGCGTTGAAGAATGATGCAAATATGTTCCGGGTAGGCTGGGCATTGTGTTTACCACTTATTTCCATCATTCTGAATATATTGGCTGTTCGTGCTATTGGACGCGATGAGGTGATGGTAAAGGCTGCGGATAGATTGAGATAAGACTTTTCCCTATATCTGGGTAATTCGTTAATATGATTAATGAAAAGCATCGCTTTATAAGAGTTAAAGCGGTGCTTTTTGCTCTCTAAAGCTATGCTTTAGCATCCCTAAAACGGTGCATTTACTGAATATCTCTGTTTTAAAGATACAAATAAGGCAACTAATTCATTGCGAGTTAGTTGCCTTATTTATTTAAAGAGTATCCCTAAAGCGATGCTTTGTAGATATTCAAGCTCCTTCTCTCGAAAGGGAGGAGGGAGAGGATTTTATTTCTTCAAGTCAAATAGGTACGTGAGCTTTATGGTAATTGTTCCATGCGCTGCACGGGCGAAATAGTCTTTCTTTGTGGTGCTGTAAAAGTCGGACAGCGCAAAGTAGTAACGGCCTTCAACGATGAAGCTACCGGCTTTCTTTGTTCGGAGTTCTACACCGCCGCCACCGGCAATACCGTAGTCGAATTTATTCTGAATCTTAACTCCATACACCGCTTTCTGTGTATTGGATAAGGTGTTCATATCAATACCTTTTATTGTTTCCGATTCGCTTATCAGAAAGCTGATTTGAGGACCTGCATGAACAAAGAATTGTAATCCTCTGTCTCGTCCGAAAGCAAGATGGGCTAGAAAAGGAATATCAATATAGGTCATTTTGCGGGTATAAGTTTTGCTCGGATCCTTCGAGGTGACTTCATATCCGTTATCGTCCAATGATACCGTTTCAAACAATTGGTCCCAACCCCTTTGTGATACATTCAATTCGACTTGTACACCGCAAATCATGGCGAAATACTTCTCGGATATATAACGTGCCGTCAAGCCTCCGGTAATTCCCATCAAGCTATTTTGCTTGATGCTGGGAGTGAAAGAAACACTGTTTAAGTTGACACCTCCATTAACACCTACTGATAAATTGCTGCGTGCTTCTCCAATTTGGGCAGTGGCAGGAAGAGCAAATCCCGTAAGTAGGAGTGTTGCAATCAAAAATGGTTTTATCTTTATCATTTTCGTATTATTCGAAGTCAAGTTTTACTAATTCAAAATTCTTAGTGAAACGTATGAAGAACACTTTTTTATTAATAAATCCTCCCCAGTTGTTCACGCGCTGGAATTTGAATCCTGTCTGGATTGGCGTCAGGTTCATCTTAGGCAGATTGTTTTCCAATTCCGAGCTATAGAGCGATAATCCCTTCAAGAAGAAGAAACCGGTGTCGAAGCCAAGCATTGCGTAATTGGGGTATTTGCTTGCCAAATCTTTACTATACCATTTATGATAAGCGTTGGTGAATTGCACGGCTGCCGGGAACAATGTATTCGTATAGAATGAAGAGTAGAAATATACATCCAACTCAAAGAAATTTTCCAGATGATCTCTAGTGTAAGTCTGCCATTCCGGGTAGCCGAACAGGTGAATTTTTTCTGCAGGATTCTCTCTGACTAACAACGTCAGTTGAGGGAGTACCTTAATCAGTAAAACATTACTGCCCGATGTCGGGATAAAAATGTTTTCTTTATCACTGCGAAGTGTTGCTTTCAATGTTTCTTTAGTTGCGCTTTCGCTGACGGTTCTCATAGGAATTCCTTTGCTCTTCAACTCTTGTTTCAAGCCGCTGATAAATTCCGCTTTCTCCTTGTCAGCACTCGACGGTTCGATGAAAATAACGTTCGCATTAGGGAATTGGCGGGTGAAATGCTCATAAACCTCTGAATATAAATAAGATTGAGGCGTATTAATCTGATAAATAGCAGGATTTTTGAATACCTCTTCTCCTTTTTGAGAGAAAGGGATCACCAGGCGTATATCGTTCTTCTCCGCGAAGTCTGACAATGGTTTTATTTGATTCTGATGCATCGGACCGATGATGATATTCATACTCTTCATCTCGTTTTTGGCAAGAATCGTATTTAATGTAGAAATGTCTTTTCCACTGTCATATACATATAAATCAAGAGAAACGCCCGTACGTTTCAGACTGTCTACTGCCATCAGGAAACCTTCGTAATATTCCACCATGCGTTTGTCCTCCTGGAAAGGTAACAACAAGGCAGCCTTAATAGTAGACAGCTTTTGGGGAGTCTCCTTATTTTTGCGGAAAAGCTCGCTATTGCTGGGAGGAACAGCGTATGGATCTTCCTTCTGTGTAGGTTGTACGGTGGTTGCTGCCGGGTAGGGGATGCAAAGAAATTGTCCCTTTTTCATGCCCTTTTTCAGTTCCGGGTTAGCGTCAATCAACTCCTGCTCGCTGATTCCGTATTCACGGCTCACGCTGAATATAGTCTCTTTGCGCTTTACCTTATGCATATCTTTGCATCTCGGAACAACAGGGCCTTGAATAGTCGATTGTTCAGTAGGCGTTTGAACTACGGCGTCAGTTTGTTCTTCTTTTTTCTGCGGAATCAGAATAACTTGTCCGATACGGAAATTCTCGGCACTCAAACCTGGGTTTGCTTCACAAATATCTTTGGCGGACACATTATACATCGTTGTCAGTTTGTACAATGTTTCTCCGGCTTGGATCGTATGGAATGTTTCTCCTTTCTGACTCTCTTTTCCGGTAGGGATTTTGATGGTCTGTCCGGCATAGATTTTTTCGTCACAACCAGGATTCAGACGTATGATGTCTGACGTAGTGACATTATACATCTTGGAAATGGAGTATAAACTTTGTCCTTTTTCGATGGTATGCAAGAAATAAGATTGGTTTTCCTGTGCATAACTGATAGCGTATGAAACGCTTATAAAAAGCAGAAATAAGAATATTCGGTTTATCGGTTTCATCAAATTATAACTATTGGTTCTTGAAATCAAGGAACAAAGGTACAAATAATGCCCTATATCTTCATAAGATTTGAGTTAAGAAAATAATATTGTGCTTTTTTAGGAGCATATTTCGGGCGGAAACATTAATTTTGCAACATTTATGGAAGGATATGAATATGCAGGAAACAGAATATATTAATGTGTACGGTGCGCGCGTGCACAATTTGAAGGACATTGATGCCGAGATTCCCCGTAACAGCTTGACCGTTATCACCGGATTGAGCGGTAGTGGAAAATCTTCTTTAGCCTTCGATACGATTTTTGCCGAAGGACAGCGCCGCTATATCGAAACTTTTTCAGCCTATGCCCGCAATTTCCTGGGCAATCTGGAACGTCCGGATGTCGATAAAATAACAGGCTTGAGCCCGGTTATCTCCATTGAACAGAAAACAACGAATAAAAATCCCCGTTCTACCGTAGGAACAACTACCGAGATCTACGATTATCTCCGTTTGTTGTATGCCCGTGCGGGAATCGCCTATTCGTATCTGTCGGGGGAAGAAATGGTGAAATACACCGAAGAGCAGATTCTGGATTTGATTCTGAAAGATTATAAAGGAAAGAAAATATATCTGCTGGCGCCATTGGTACGTTCACGTAAAGGACATTATAGAGAACTTTTTGAACAGATACGTAAAAAAGGATATTTATATGTACGAGTAGACGGAGAAGTGCGTGAAATCACGCATGGTATGAAGCTCGACCGTTATAAGAACCATGATGTAGAAGTGGTTATCGATAAATTAGTGGTTGCAGAGAAAGACGACCGGCGTCTGAAACAGAGTGTGGCAACTGCCATGCGTCAGGGAGACGGGCTGATGATGATTTTGGATGCCCAGTCCGAAAGTATCCGGCATTATAGTAAGCGACTCATGTGTCCTGTCACCGGGTTGTCTTATCGTGAACCTGCTCCGCATAACTTCTCATTCAATTCACCGCAAGGAGCGTGTCCGAAGTGTAAAGGGTTGGGAGTAGTCAATCAGATTGACGTGGACAAAGTGATTCCCGATCGTGAACTTTCCATTTACGAAGGTGCGATAGCTCCTTTGGGAAAATATAAGAATGCGATGATTTTCTGGCAAATCGGTGCTTTGCTTGAGAAGTACGATGTAACGTTGAAAACACCGGTTAAGGAGTTGCCGGACGATGCGATTGATGAAGTGTTGTATGGCTCTGACGAACGGATTAAAATCAAGAGTTCGCTGATCGGCACTTCATCCGATTACTTTGTTACCTATGAAGGAGTGGTGAAGTATATTCAGATGTTGCAGGAGAAAGATGCTTCTGCGACAGCGCAGAAATGGGCGGAACAATTTGCCAAAACAACGGTTTGTCCTGAATGTAAAGGGGCTCGCCTGAATAAGGAAGCTCTGCATTTCCGCATCCACGATAAGAATATTAATGAATTGGCAAACATGGACATCAACGAGCTGTATGACTGGTTGATGAAGGTAGATGAGTTCCTTTCCGATAAGCAGAAGAAAATATCAGTAGAGATTCTGAAAGAGATTCGTACACGTTTGAAGTTCCTGCTGGATGTTGGTTTGGATTATCTGGCGTTGAACCGTAGTTCTGTCAGCCTTTCCGGTGGTGAGAGCCAGCGTATTCGTTTGGCTACACAAATTGGTTCTCAATTGGTGAATGTGCTTTATATTCTCGACGAGCCGAGTATCGGTCTGCATCAGCGTGATAATTTACGTCTTATCAACTCCTTGAAAGAACTCCGTGACATGGGAAACTCCGTGATTGTGGTGGAACATGATAAGGATATGATGTTGGCTGCCGACTATGTTATCGATATGGGACCAAAAGCCGGACGTCTCGGTGGAGAGGTTGTTTTTGCAGGAACTCCCCAGGAGATGCTGAAGACCGATACGATGACTTCGCAATACCTGAATGGAAAGATGAAGATAGAAATCCCCGCCAAGCGTAGAAAAGGAAACGGGAAATCTATCTGGCTGAAAGGAGCGAAAGGGAATAACCTGAAGAATGTCGATGTAGAGTTTCCGTTAGGAAAACTAATTTGCGTGACAGGTGTATCGGGAAGCGGGAAATCTACTTTGATTAATGAAACTCTGCAGCCGATTCTATCGCAGAAGTTCTACCGTTCTTTGCAGGATCCTTTGGAATACGATTCGATTGAAGGATTGGAAAATATCGATAAGGTAGTGAATGTCGATCAATCACCTTTGGGACGTACGCCACGTTCCAATCCAGCTACCTATACCGGTGTGTTTTCTGATATTCGTAATCTGTTTGTAGGTCTTCCGGAAGCTAAGATTCGCGGTTACAAGCCGGGACGTTTTTCCTTTAATGTTTCAGGCGGACGTTGTGAAGCCTGTACGGGAAATGGTTATAAAACAATTGAAATGAATTTCCTTCCTGACGTATATGTGCCTTGTGAAGTATGTCACGGCAAACGTTATAACCGGGAAACACTGGAAGTACGTTTCAAGGGAAAATCGATTGCCGATGTATTGGACATGACAATCAACCGTGCCGTAGAATTCTTTGAAAACGTTCCGCAAATCTTGAGTAAGATAAAAGTATTGCAGGATGTCGGACTCGGATATATAAAGTTGGGACAATCTTCTACCACTCTTTCCGGTGGAGAAAGCCAGCGTGTGAAACTGGCAACGGAACTGTCGAAAAGGGATACAGGCAAGACCCTTTACATCCTTGATGAACCGACTACCGGACTTCATTTTGAAGATATCCGTGTACTGATGGGAGTACTGAATAAGCTTGTAGATAAAGGGAATACGGTTATTGTCATCGAACACAATCTGGATGTGATTAAAATGGCGGATTATATTATCGATATGGGCCCTGAAGGGGGTAAGGGCGGGGGAGAACTCCTTAGTTACGGAACACCGGAAGAGGTTGCGAAGAGCCCTAAGGGATATACACCTAAGTTTCTTCGCGAAGAGCTGGGGCTCTAATTTGAAGCATAGAGTGAGGGCGTTCCCCCAATAAAGTCAACTATCTCTAATCATATTAATTAAGGCGCGGATTACATGGTTTTTATTTAATTAGAGCCGTGTAATCCGTGTCTTAATAAAAGTCATGGAGGACTTTGTCTCCCGCTAATTCTTTATTTATCAGATATAGAAAGTATAAATACAACGAAAATGAAAATCAATAAAACAAATGCCGCACGGCTGTTAGATAAGGCTAAGATAGCCTATGAACTGATTCCCTACGAAGTGGATGAAAACGACTTAAGTGCTGTTCATGTAGCAGCAGATTTAGGAGAAAACATTGAGCAAGTGTTTAAGACTCTTGTCCTGCATGGCGATAAAAGCGGATATTTTGTCTGTGTCATTCCGGGAGAACATGAAGTTGACTTGAAACTGGCAGCTAAAGCATCGGGTAATAAGAAGTGTGATTTGATTCCCGTAAAAGAACTTCTGCCACTTACCGGATATATCCGGGGAGGTTGTTCGCCTATCGGCATGAAGAAACATTTTCCTACTTATATCCATGAAACCAGCCGGGAATTTCCGTATATTTATGTAAGTGCCGGGGTACGGGGACTTCAGATAAAAATAGCTCCGGAAGATTTGATTCGTGAATCCAGAGCAGAAATTTGTCGTTTATTTGAGGAGTAGTTTAACAAATCATTGTGCAAAAACTCAAGAAAAAGTATATATTTGCAAGAAATATTTATTTAAATCAATCATTTATTAATTCTAAAAACTTATATCTATGTTCAGTAAACACCCTAAAGGTCTGATTGCTGCAGCTTTAGCTAATATGGGAGAGCGTTTTGGCTTCTATATTATGATGGCGATTTTGACATTGTTTATTTCAGCGAAATTTGGATTGTCCGAGACAACTACCGGATACATTTATTCCGCGTTCTATGCTTCCATTTATATTTTAGCTTTGGCGGGAGGTGTTATTGCTGATAAGACGAAAAATTTTAAAGGCACTATTTTAGTAGGGCTGATATTAATGGCTATCGGTTATTTGATTATTGCCATTCCTACTCCGACCCCTGTTCCTAGTATGGCTCTTTACTTGGGATTAACCTGTTTCGGACTTTTGGTGATTGCTTTTGGTAATGGTTTATTTAAAGGAAATCTGCAGGCTTTGGTAGGCCAGATGTACGATGACCCTAAATATTCAAACCTACGTGATGCCGGTTTCCAGATATTTTATATGTTTATCAATATTGGGGCTGTTTTTGCACCGTTTATTGCTATTGGTGTGCGCAACTGGTGGCTGAAGGTGAACAATTTTGATTATGATGCCACTTTACCTGAATTGTGCCATCAATATTTAGAAAAAGGAAATGATATGGCTCCACAAGCAATGGAGAATCTGACAACTTTGGCTAAGAGTGTTGTTCTTGACGGGACTCCTGTAACAGATATGGGTATGTTTGTTAATAACTACCTTGATGTATTTAACCGTGGTTTTCAGTATGCTTTTATGGCTGCTATTGGTGCTATGCTTGTTTCGCTGATTATTTATATGGCAAATAAGAAACGCTTCCCGGATCCTGCGACTAAATTGGAAACCAGTAAAGGTACTGCGACTGTGAATAAGGAAGAAATCCAAATGAGCGCTACTGAAATCAAACAACGTATCTATGCTTTGTTTGCAGTATTCGGTGTTGTTATTTTCTTCTGGTTATCTTTCCACCAGAATGGTTATTCTTTGACTTATTTTGCCCGTGACTATGTGGATTTGAGTGTTATTAATATCGACTTAGGTTTTACGCAGATCAAGGGAGCTGAAATATTCCAGAGCGTTAATCCGTTCTTCGTTGTATTCCTGACTCCATTTATCATGTGGATGTTCGGCTCAATGAAAAAGAAGGGTAAAGAACCTTCTACCCCGATGAAGATTGCCATCGGTATGGGTATTGCCGCATTAGCGTATGTATTCTTGATGGTATTCTCCTTTACATTGCCTTCGAAAGAGGTGTTGGGTACTATGAGTGCTGCTGAAATAAATGCTATTCGTGTGACTCCGTGGATTATGATCGGTCTGTATTTCATCCTTACAGTTGCCGAATTGTTCATTTCTCCTCTGGGATTATCGTTTGTATCTAAGGTTGCTCCTCCTCATTTGCAGGGATTAATGCAAGGTTGCTGGTTGGCTGCAACAGCTGTGGGTAATTCACTGCTGTTTATCGGTGGTATTCTTTATACCACTGTTCCTATCTGGGCTTGCTGGTTAGTATTTGTAGGCGCAACAGGTGCTTCTATGATTGTAATGCTTTCAATGGTAAAATGGTTGGAACGCGTAGCGAAATAGAATCCCGTCATTGACTAAATAACAAAATGCCCCGGAACATTCACGATACTTGTTCCGGGGCATTTTGGTTTATTAAATATCCAATCCCATAATATAATCATTCATATAATACCCGTTGCCAATCGGGAAATCACCTTTCCGTAACTTTCTCATTCCCATGTATTCGTAAAACTGCAAGGCTTTATTGTTACGATTCACGTTAAGTTCCATCAGACAAGGTTCCGGGTGCATCTCCTTGATGCATTTGATTGCTTCCTTAAATAAGAAACTGCCGCAATGCGTACCCTGAAAGCGGGGGAGAACATAGATTTTCTGAAGATGGAATACATCTTTTTCCTGTTGCTGCACAGAGACGTATCCGCATGGTTCATTCTCTTTATAGGCGATGGAATACACATGCCCTTCTTCCTCCATTTGCTTGCGCACATTGGAAGGAGCATACATCCAGTCCATCATATAATCCAGTTGTTCAGGAGATAAAATATCCTTGTAGGTGGCGGGGAATACCTCCTTTGCCATCATATGAATAAGCTCGCAATCGGCTACCGTTGCTTTTCGAATTGTAAACATACGTACTTTCTATTTTATGGTTTAACGGGCACAAATATAGCCATTATTTCTTTTTATAATAAGGTAAGCACTCTCTAATGTTTTAATTATTATTAATTTATAGTACTTTGTAATGCAAGGTACTTGGGTAATGCATATATTTGTGCCATCTAAAAGAAGTGAATAATGAAAGTAGACAATGTAAAATCACAGATGAGGAAAGGCATGCTTGAATATTGCATCATGCTTTTGCTGCACAAAGAGCCTGCCTATGCTTCTGATATTATTCAGAAATTGAAAGAAGCCCAGCTGATTGTAGTGGAAGGCACCTTGTATCCGTTGCTGACCCGTCTGAAAAATGACGACTTGTTAAGTTATGAATGGGTGGAATCTACCCAAGGACCTCCCCGCAAGTACTATAAACTCACTGAACAAGGAGAAACCTTTTTGGGAGAACTGGAAATTTCCTGGAAAGAACTTAACGACACAGTGAATCATATAGCCAATAGATAATCCGAAAAAGAAGAAATAAAAATGAAAAAGACATTGACCATAAATTTAGGAGGAATAGTTTATCATATAGATGACGATGCCTACCGGCTGTTAGACAATTATCTGTCTAATTTGAAACATTATTTTCGTAAACAGGAGGGTGCGGAAGAAATTGTAGACGATATTGAGATGCGTATTGCCGAACTGTTTGCCGAGAAAGTAACTGAAGGAAAACAGGTCATCACAGTTTCGGATGTAGAAGAAATTATCGCCCGCGTAGGCAAACCGGAAGATTTTGGCATTGCTGACGAGGATACAGATTCACAGAGAAGAACGGAACAAGCATCGTCCGCTAATCAAAATAATACGCAAACCTCTGCCCAACGTCGCTGGTTCCGTGATCCGGATAATAAATTGTTGGGTGGTGTGGCAGCAGGACTGGCAGCTTACTTCGGTTGGGATATCACATTGGTGCGTATCCTGATGATTATTCTGGTGTTTGTGCCTTATTGCCCGATGATTATCCTTTATATTATCGGATGGCTCGTTATTCCGGAAGCTCGTACCGCCGCAGAAAAGTTAAGTATGCGTGGAGAAGCGGTAACCATTGAGAATATTGGCAAAACAGTGACAGACGGCTTCGAACGGGTAGCAGATGGGGTTAATAATTATGTGAACTCCGGTAAACCTCGTACCTTTCTTCAAAAGATAGGCGATGTATTTGTTTCCATTGCTGCCGTTCTCTTTAAGATATTTTTGGTAGCTCTTGTCATTCTTTGTTGCCCTGTCTTGTTCGTATTGGCTGTCGTATTGGTAGCGTTGGTATTTGCGGCAATTGCTGTGGCAGTCAGTGGAGGAGCTTTACTTTATGAATTGTTGCCTGCCATCGACTGGATGCCGGTTGCTTCCGTCTCTCCTATGATGACATTATTAGGTACGATTGCCGGAGTTGCCCTCATCGGTATTCCATTAGGAGCTTTCTTGTATACTATCTTGCGCCAGCTATTCCATTGGTCGCCAATGGGAACAGGTTTGAAATGGTCGTTACTGATTTTATGGATATTGGGTGCGGTCATTATGGTTATCAATCTTTCTGCTCTTGGCTGGCAACTGCCTCTGTATGGGCTACACTGCTGTTAACTAAGCCTCATTCTATTAAAAAAGGATAATATTTATTCTTTTATAAGTAAATGTACCCCGATAGTGTGTCCGGGGTACATTTTTTGTTTTCCCTTATTCATCGTAAATCGAGATTTTTTAGTAAGTTTGTAAATACGTATTCAGGAAATAAAATGGGTGAACATATATGTTTTAGGAGAAACGAACGTTTAGCGACAGTCAATCCTTATTGGAGAGGAAATCCGATGGTGCGCGGACGTTTTTTTAACAGGCAGCATCGCTTCCGTCCGGGGATGGGCAGCGTGTTGAAATGGCGTCTTTCGCCCAATCCCCAACGCAAAGAGAAGAAGACGGTGAAATGGGACCCGAAAGTTTGTTATCTTCGCTCATTGGATGCGATGGTAGGAGATTCTCTGATATGGCTCGGACATAATTCTTTCTTTCTTCAATTAGCAGGTAAGCGAATCATGTTCGATCCGGTGTTCGGCAGTATTCCTTTTGTGAAAAGACAGAGCGAATTTCCTGCTAATTCTGATATATTTACGGAGATTGATTATCTACTTGTCAGTCATGACCATTTCGACCATTTGGATAAACAGAGTATAGCCCGCTTACTGAAGAACAACCCGCAAATGAAACTTTTCTGCGGCTTGGGAACCGGTGAACTGATTCAGGGATGGTTCCCTGAAATGAAAGTGATTGAAGCCGGATGGTATCAACAAATGGAAGATGAAGGATTGAAGATCACGTTTCTGCCGGCACAACACTGGAGCAAACGTTCCGTACGCGATGGCGGTCAGCGACTGTGGGGAGCTTTTATGCTGCAAGGAAATGGGATTTCTCTTTATTATAGTGGTGATACGGGTTATTCCAGCCATTTTCGTGAGATTCCCGATCTGTTCGGAGCACCGGATTATGCTTTGTTAGGTATCGGTGCATACAAACCTCGCTGGTTTATGCGTCCCAACCATATATCGCCATACGAATCCTTGACTGCTGCCGAAGAAATGAATGCAGGTCTTACCATTCCCATGCATTATGGCACATTCGACTTGTCTGACGAGCCTTTGCACGATCCTCCGAAAGTTTTTGCAGCAGAGGCAAAGAAACGGAAGATTCCTGTGGAGATTCCCTATTTGGGAGAGATTGTAAAATTGAAAAAACAGAAATAATTAAAAACGAATAAAGAGATGAAGAAATTAGAAGTAAAAGATTTGAAAGAAAACTTTTTCGAAGCGATTGGAAAAGAGTGGATGCTGGTTACGGCCGGAACAAAAGAAAAGTTTAACACGATGACAGCAAGTTGGGGTGGCATCGGCTGGTTGTGGAATAAACCGGTTGCTTTCGTTTTTATCCGTCCCGAACGGTATACGTATGAATTTGTAGAGAAGAACGATCACCTGACTCTTTCTTTCTTAGGGGAAGAAAATAAGAAGATTCACGCTATTTGTGGTTCTAAGTCGGGACGTAATATAGATAAAGTAAAAGAGACCGGATTGAAGCCAGTGTTTACAGAAAATGGCAATGTGTTGTTCGAGCAGGCACGATTGAGCCTGGAGTGTAAGAAGCTTTATGCTGACGGTATCAAACCGGAATGTTTTCTGGATAAGGAATCATTGGAAAAGTGGTACGGTGGTGCTCATGGCGGTTTCCACAAGATGTATATTGTAGAAATTGAAAATATTTATTCGGAGTAAGATTTAGCCGATTTATGATGGATGCAATGGAGAAGGCTCTGAACTCAAGTAGATTGAGAACAGAGCCTTCTGTTATTTTACTTTATTGGAAAGTCGTTAAGCACAGATTATATGAAATATGCAGTTTTAGTGAATCAAATGACTGTGAGATTCGTATAATCCGTGCTTTAAAATTTTACTTAGATGGAGCTTTCTTCACCCATTTGTCCAGCCATTCGAAGAATGTGCGTTGCCATAGAACCCCATTCTGCGGTTTCAATACCCAGTGGTTTTCATCTGGATAAATCAGCAACTCTGCAGGAACACCACGCATCACGGCAGCATCGAAAGCAGCCATTGCCTGATTAGCCAAAATACGATAGTCTTTTTCTCCATGAATACAGAGGATAGGCGTATCCCATTTCTCCACGAATAGGTGAGGAGAGTTGGCAAACGTACGTTGTGCCACCGGGTTTTGTTTTTCCCAGTATGCGCCTCCCATATCCCAGTTGGCAAACCATTTCTCTTCAGTTTCCAGATATTGCATTTCCATATTGAAGATACCGTCGTGGGCAATGAAGGCTTTGAATCGTTTGTCATGATGTCCCGCCAACCAGTATACGGAGAATCCTCCGAAGCTGGCACCTACACATCCCAAGCGATCTTTGTCTACATACGGCTCTTTTGCCATTTCATCGATAGCAGTGAAATAATCTTTCATACACTGGCCACCGTAGTCACCACTGATCTGTTCGTTCCATTCCACACCAAATCCCGGCAAGCCGCGACGATTCGGAGCAACAATGATATAATCATTGGCTGCCATAATCTGGAAGTTCCAGCGATAAGACCAGAACTGGCTTACCGGACTTTGCGGACCTCCTTCACAGAACAGCAAAGTCGGATATTTCTTGTTCGGATCAAACTGCGGAGGATAGATTACCCATGTCAACATCTGTTTGCCATCTGTTGTTTTCATCCAGCGACCTTCCACTTTACCCATTTCCAACTGATCATAAATCTGCTTATTCTCCTGTGTCAATTGAGTGGTTGCACCATCTAGTGCCACTGTATAAATCTCATCACCCATGCTCATTGAATGACGTTTGGCGATCAGTTTATCCCCGAAAAGAGCTACACCTTCATAATCGTACATTCCTGAAGTAATGGCCTTTACCGAATCATTTGCCAGGTCAAGTGCATAAATCTGCGACTCTCCATGCCATACACCTGTGAAATAAATCATCTTTGCATCTGCTCCCCATACAAAAGCGTCTACATTCGATTCGAATGCTTTGCTCACAAAACGTTTCTCTCCGGTTTCCAGGTTCATGATGAACAAACGGTTTAAGTCGGCTTCGTAACCGTCACGTTCCATACTCTGCCAGGCAATATACTTGCCATCCGGTGAATATTGCGGATTGGTATCGTACCCTTTGTTTTCTTCCGTGATATTTTCCGTTTTTTGGGTGTTCAGGTCATAAACGTAAATATCGGAGTTGGTAGAAATCGCATATTCCAGTCCTGTCTTTTTACGGCAAGTGTAAGCCACTTTGTCCGAAGTTGTATTCCAGGCAAGTTGCTCAATGCCACCCCAAGGTTTCATTGGACTTTCATACGGTTCTCCGTTCAGGATATCCACGATATTGGAAATACCGTTACCGTCGAAGTCGGCAATAAAAGGATGTGGAGCTGTCGTTACCCATTCATCCCAATGTTTGTACATCAGATCGGTCACGATGATACCTGTGGCTTTCGGCAGGTCCGGATATTTATCAGCAGTGCTTTCTTTCGTCTTTACTTGTGAAATAAACAGCAGCTTTTTGCCATCCGGTGAAATGGAATAACCTTCGATGTCTCCGTCGTAGTTGGTCAATTGCTTGCGTCCGCTACCGTCCGGGTTCATTTCATAGAGCTGGCTGCTTCCGTTGTCATTACTTAAGAATGCAAGTTTGGTGCCTCCTTTAATCCATGTCACTTCATTTTCCTGATACGGGGTATGAGTGATTTGCTGGTTTTCGCTTCCGTCTGCGTTCATCACGAAAACTTCCCGGTTACTCTTGTTTTCCGGTACACTGTAATACGCTACCGTATACGCAATTTTCTTTCCGTCGGGCGATACGGCGAATCCGCCGATACGTCCCATAGCCCAAAGTGCTTCGGGAGTCATGCGCTTCCCTTCGATCTTAATATCCGATTTCTCGATAAGCACCTGATCTGTTTTGCCTGCGTCTTTGGTTCCTCCGCAGGCAGCTAACAACATTGCTGCCGACATCATAAATAAATTAGCTTGTCTCATATATTTTATAAAATGTTTATTTTCTTGCGAAGATAGTGAAAAAAGGATTTAAATCTTCTTTTTCTGCCAGTTTCCTTTCTTCATATACCAGTAGCAGAACAACAGTATAAAAGTACCGTACACACATTCCGTTGTCCAGGCAAAAGCGACGTCCATCCGCAGGTACATAATGAAATATGCAGAGTATGTGACATAGATAGCCAGTACACAGAGTTCCATAGCCAATGCAGTCCGCGTATTTCCTGTTCCTGATACCGATTGGAAATACACATTGGCAGGCACCAGTACCAGATAGGCAGAACATAGTACCCACAGTGAAGGTACGGATGCCGCCCTTAAATCCGGGATGTCTGTATAAATGCGCAGAATCAGATCCGGGAATAAACAGAAGAATACCAGGATCGGCAATACAAAGATATATCCGATACGGATATGCTGTTTGATAGTTCCCCGTACACAATCCTGTTCGCCTGCACCGATCAGGTTACTTACCAGTGAACCGCAGGTGGAAGCAAATGCCATTGCAATCATAAACGGTATCCCCGACACGTTACGGATGATGTTGGCAATCGCCAATGACCGCTCTCCCAAATGTTCCACAAACAGGAAGAACATGAACCAGGTAGACAAAGAAACGAAATTCTGAATCATTGTCCACACAGAAACATTCAGTATGCGTTTCAGTGTTTTTCCATGGAATTTGGGCAATATGTTCAACGCATATTTCTTGCAGTCAATTCGTTTCCAGGTATAGATGATGAAGAAAATCACCGATACCATTTCGGCCAGTGACGAACCGATGGCAGCACCGGCAATTCCCAGTTGCGGGAAACCGAATTTACCGAAGATCAGGATATAGTTGAATACCACATTCGAAAGCACCATTACGATAGAGTTCAGCGTCAGTGTTTTGGTTTGTGTCGTACCTACAAAGAAGGCGCGGAACATGACCATGACAAAAGAAAAGAAGAACCCGTACACACGCCAGTGAATATAACTTTCGGCTGCATCGTAAATGTGAGGAGACGAAATGATATTCTTTAAGATATATGGTGAAAATACGATGGAGAATGTGAATAAAATCACTGCCATGGCAAGCAGGAAATAAATGCCCTGATAGAAAATCGGTCCGATTTCCTTGTAGTTTCCTTCTCCGTTGCGGCGGGCAATTAATATCTGTGCGCCGATGCTGAAGCCGAATGCCATCATGAAGATAGCAAGATAGTATACCCCTGCGATAGCAGAAGCACCCAGCTCGATTTCTCCTACACGTCCCAGGAAGGCCGTGTCCGTCATGCCGATCATTTGCTCCATAATCAGACTGATCAGGATAGGGAAGGTGATCGTCCAGATTTGTTTATACGAATATTTAGTTTTCATCTTATTATATTATTTAGAGAAAGAAAGCCGGGCAACCAAAATAGGGTGTCCGGCTTTCTTAGAATATGATTCGGGAATAATTCCTTATTTTTTATTCTGTCTTTGCTGTTGCAGTAGCTCTTGTTGCTTTTGCATCGCTTCCAGGCGGGCAGCAAATCCGGTCTTTTTCATTTGTTTCGGGTCCTTCTTTTTCGCTTCAAGAATAGCCAGCAATTTAGTTTCGTCGGTCGTTTTACGAAGCAGAATCATAGTACCCACGCTAATCAGCGTTGACACGAAGTAGTAATAGTTCAAACCTGACGGATAGTCGTTCAAGACAAACAAGAACATAATCGGCATCAGATACATCATCCATTTCATTGCCGCCATTTGTGGTTGCGCTCCGGTATCCTGCATAGACATCGTGTACTTCGTGTTCAAGATGTTTGTCACCGTCATCAGCAAGCAGAACAAGCTAAGGTGGTTGCCCAGGAACGGAACATGGAATGGGAATGTGATGATAGCGTCATAAGTAGAAAGGTCGTCCGCCCACAAGAAACTCTGTTGACGCAGCTCGATAGCACTCGGCACGAACATAAACAAAGCCATCAGGATAGGGAACTGCAATAACATCGGCAGACAGCCGCCCATCGGGCTTACCCCGTATTGGCTGTAAAGGCCCATCACTTCCTGCTGTTTCTTCATTGCATCTTCCTGCTTCGGATATTTCTTGTTGATTTCGTCAATTTTCGGTTTCAATACACGCATCTTGGCAGAAGACATATATGTTTTCCAGGTAGCCGGATAAACCACGACTTTCACCATGATGGTCAGAATCAACAGTACGATACCCATGCTCAATCCCCAGCCGGACAACCAGTCGAATACGTTGATTGTGATAAACTGGTTAATCCAGCGAATCAACGGCCAGCCCAGATAAACCAGTCTGTGAAGTTCCCATTTCTCGTCACGGCCTTTATCCAGCGCTTTCAGCGTCTTAAAGTGGTTCGGACCGAAATAGAAATACATCTCTGTCGGTTCTTTGCCTGTTGGATCAAAGAAAGTATTCATTTCAGCAGAATAATCTTTGATATATCCGCTTCCTTGCTGCTCCATTTTTGACTTTACGGAAACCTTGTCGAAATCCTGTTCAGCAATAAATACAGACGAGAAGAACTGATTCTTGAAAGCTACCCAATCAATGCGTCCCGGCAAATCCTGACTGTCATCTTTGGCAGCAGATAAGTTGTCCACATTGTCACCTGTTACTTTATAAGTCAGTTCCGACAGACGATTCTCATAGGTGAATCCTTTTTCCAGTTGGCGGGCGCGTTGTGACCAGTCGATGTCCACATACTTGGTGCTTGCCAACTTGTTTTCCATGCCTGTCGCTTTGATTTCAAAGTTCATCAGGTAGCTATCCGGTTTCAGCGTATAGATGAAATCGATATAGCTTGCGCTATCCGCAGCCAGACGCATGGTAACACTACTATCCGTCTTGTTTACAGCTTCAAAGAAATAATCTTTGGTCTGGATGGCTCCTGCTTTGTTGTAGAAGTTGAAGTTCATCGAAGCATCGTCACCGTCGAACAACATAATCGGTGTCTTTTTGTCCTGTGCCATATAATCCTTCAGCATGGCTGAATAGACACGTCCGCCTTTTGTTGCGAAAGTAATTTCCGCTACATTATTCTGGATGCTGATTTTAGAATCGGTCCCATGCAAGGCATTGAAAAACAAAGCAGAAGAATCGGCAGCCGATGCAACCTCTTTTTGGCTGTTAGCCAGCGCAGCTTCTGTTTTCGCCTTCAGCGCTTCCTCCTGCTGCTGTACTACGGCAATAGAGTCATAGTATCTTTTTTGTGCAGCTATCTGTTCCTCGCTTGGACGACTCAAAAAGCTGAATCCTACCAATAATATGCCTATTAGAACGAGACCTGTGATGGTGTTTTTATCCATTCTTATTTTAATTACAAATTATAAAATTACAAACTACCGGTCGTTTACCGCGTATTGTTAGCCTTTTGCCGTTGTTTTTTCGTTTTCGATGGCAGCCTTCACAAATGCCACGAACAACGGATGAGGGTTCAGTACCGTACTGCCATATTCCGGATGGAACTGTGTACCGACAAACCATTTCAAAGCCGGGATTTCAACGATTTCTACCAGATCCGATTCCGGGTTGATACCTACACATTTCATGCCGGCAGCTTCATATCGGTCTTTATAATCATTGTTGAACTCATAGCGATGACGGTGACGTTCCTGAATATGTTCTTGTCCGTAAGCCTGATATGCTTTCGAACCTTTCTGCAATACACATTCGTAAGCACCCAGACGCATCGTACCACCCATGTTGGTGATTGCTTTCTGTTCTTCCATGATATCAATCACGTTGTGCGGAGTCTTTTCATCCATTTCACGTGAGTTGGCATCAGCGTATCCCAGTACGTTGCGTGCAAATTCGATGGCGATGCATTGCATACCCAGACAAATACCGAAAGTCGGAATGTCATGCGTACGTGTATATTTGATAGCGACAAACTTGCCGTCAATACCCCGTTGACCGAATCCCGGACCGATCATTACACCTGCCATGCCTTTCAAAGCTTCACCTACATTTTCGTCTGTCAGTTTCTCACTGTTTACGAAATGAACTTCCACTTTGCGGTCGTTGTAAGTACCTGCCTGCGATAAAGCTTCGCGGATAGACTTATAAGCATCCTGCAAATCGTATTTTCCAACCAGTGCAATATTGATCGGTTCTTTGGTTTCTGCAGCGTGACGACGTTCCAGAAATTTACGCCATGGGCCTAATCCCGGAGTTTCTCCTACCGGTAGTCCCATCTTTTCTAGGATAGTGCTGTCCAGTCCTTGCGCCTGCATCAGGATAGGTACTTCGTAAATTGTTTCTGCATCGATAGACTGCACAACGGCTTTATCATCTACATTACAGAATTGTGCCACTTTCTTGCGCAGTCCGTCACTTAGCGGATGTTCGGCACGCAATACCAGTACATCCGGCTGGATACCCACACTTTGGAGCTCCTTTACAGAATGTTGCGTCGGTTTTGTTTTCAACTCTCCGGCGGCAGCAAGGTAAGGAACATAAGTCAAGTGTACACAAAGAGCGTTCTTTCCGAGTTCCCATTTCAACTGACGGATACTTTCGAGGTAGGGGAGTGACTCGATGTCACCTACCGTACCACCGATTTCAGTGATTACAAAATCAAACTTGTATTTATTACCAAGCAGTTTTACATTCCGTTTGATCTCGTCTGTGATGTGAGGAATCACCTGGATCGTTTTACCCAGATAGTCTCCACGACGTTCCTTGTCAATGACGCTCTTGTAGATACGTCCCGTAGTAATGTTGTTCGCCTTTGTCGTTTGTATTCCCAGGAATCGCTCATAGTGTCCCAGGTCGAGGTCGGCTTCGTGTCCGTCTACGGTTACATAGCACTCTCCGTGCTCATAAGGATTCAATGTTCCCGGGTCGATGTTGATATACGGGTCAAACTTCTGAATGGTTACATTATAACCTCTTGCTTGCAGCAACTTACCGATGGATGATGAAATGATCCCTTTTCCTAATGAAGAGGCAACACCACCGGTGACGAAAATATACTTTGTTTCTCCCACAGCTATAACTGTTTTAATAATTGTTTACTTAGTAGTAATCTTACGAACTTAAAAAGCGCAAAATTATAAAAAAAAGAGGAAGATTGCAGACTTTCGTCTCTACAATTTTATTAAAAAATGCAATTTTGAAAGAATCCTATGATTTCTGAACAAAATAATGTAGCTTTGCAGCCTAAACCATAGACAAATATGATGAGAATTACTACTTTATGTTCAGCGTTTATCCTGTCAATCTTATCGTTATCGCTTTTTGCGCAGGAACCAGTCGAGGCTGCTTCACTTCCGACTGACTCTCTGCAGCCTGCCCCTGAAGTGATTAAACCAGCTAAAACGGTCAAACCTTCGGCAGTTGTGGCAAAGGCCAGAGTTGTGGAAGCTGATACGCTTTCGGCAGAGCTTCAGAAATATTTAATGCTAAAACTTAATCTGTCAGGTCCGACTCCGAAATTGGATACTGTTTCTTATTTATATAATAGGTATGTTGCGCAATTGGATTATTTGAATGATTTGTCTGTGCCGCCACGTTATATTCCGTCCGATCCCGATTATTTTCGTCTGTTTACACCTTTGGCATATTATTATGCTCCGATGGCTCAATACTCGAAGCTGGAATGGAAACCCATGCAATTGGATACCACTCCTCAACTGACGCAAGAGCTTTTGCCATACGATACCCTGGCATTTACCAAAACTCAACGTGCCGAGAAGATAGTCAACAGCGCGTTGATGGATCTTTATTTGGCGCGTCCGGAATTAGTTGTCACTACGGAGGATCGTATCATGAGTCGTGACGTGTTCCGTCATGATGTGAAGCCGAAAATATCTCCCAAAGCAAATGTTATTCATCTGTTTCAACCGGAAAACATGGATGATAATGTAGGAAAGGCCAATATGAAGATTAGCAGGCCTAACTGGTGGGTGACCGGAGGTAACGGATCGTTGCAGATCAGTCAGAACCACCTTTCGGATAACTGGTATAAGGGAGGTGAAAGTAACTTCTCCGGATTAGCCACTTTTCAGGTTTTTGCCAACTATAATGATAATGAAAAAGTCCTGTTTGAGAATCAACTGGAAGCTAAAGTGGGTATGACTTCCACTCCGTCAGATGAATATCATAAATATCTTTTTAACACCGACCAATTCCGCTTATATAATAAATTAGGTTTGAGGACTTTCAAGAATTGGTACTATACCATTTCTTCCGAGTTTAAGACACAGTTCTTCAATGGATATAAAGCTAACAGTGAAGAATTGGTTTCGTCTTTTATGTCTCCGGCAGATTTGGCGGTCAGTGTCGGTATGGATTATAAATTGAGTAAGAAGAAATTTAATCTTTCTGTGTTTATGGCGCCGTTGACTTATAACTTGCGTTATATCGGTAATTCTGAAGTAGACGAAACAAAGTTTGGCTTAGACAAAGGAAAATGCTCTAAAAACGACTTTGGTTCCCAGTTGCAATCCACATTGAACTGGACCATCATCTCTGCAGTAACTTTAGAGTCTCGTCTCAATTATCTGACCAACTATCATTGGGCACGTGTAGAATGGGAAAATACATTCAACTTCGTTTTGAACCGTTATCTTTCTACCAAGCTCTATATACATACCCGTTTTGACGATAGCTCGAAACCGACTGAAGGAGACAGCTTCTTCCAGTTGAAAGAATTGCTTAGCTTCGGTATCAATTATAAGTGGTAAGTAAATCGAAAGAATAGAAATCAGGCGCGGAATTTCCGCGCCTGATTTGTTTAGGGATGTTGTACAAAATATGGGTGGTAAAATAGAACCAATGTGATAGCGGATTTTTCACGTCCAAGATAGTCTTAACTGTATATTTCTATTTGTATGTAAAAAAAGAAAGCGTTTTTTCTTGTTTACTATTTATAATTTTATCTATCTTTGTCACCGAATTCAATCCATTGCCTAAGGGGTATGGAAAAATGAGGGGTAAAAATACATGATCATTAAGAAAAATGACGATCGAAATCTTCTGCCAACAGATGTGATTGGCAGCAGCGTAGCGCGCTCAAAACGTTGGTTGGTGGCAATCGTACGTATTTGTCACGAGAAAAAAACGGGTGAGCGGCTTACGAAAATGGGGATCGAAAATTTCCTTCCAATTCAACAAGAAGTTCATCAATGGAGCGACCGCCGTAAAATTGTCGACCGGGTACTGCTTCCGATGATGATTTTCGTTCACGTTGATCTGCAAGAACAAAAAGAAGTCCTGACTTTATCTTCTATCAGCCGTTACATGGTATTACGTGGGGAGAGTACTCCGGCTGTTATTCCTGATCAACAAATGTTGCGATTTAAGTTTATGCTCGATTACTCGGATGAGACGATTAGCATGAGTACATCGCCATTGGCTCCGGGAGAGAAAATACGGGTAATCAAGGGACCATTGGCAGGATTGGAAGGGGAATTAGTACATGTGAATGGGAAATCGAAAGTTGCTGTTCGATTGACAATGTTAGGGTGTGCATGTGTAGATATACCGGCTGGGTGTGTAGAGCCGGTATCTGAAAATGGGGATTTACGTGATTGAGTAATCAATCTATTTTATAGGGGTATGGGGATTTTACTGCAAAAATGTAATGAAAGTCTGTAAAATAGCAGGCAGTCTATCTGACATCGGTAACCAAACAGTGGATATATTTATCGATGACCTCTCTCAAAAATAAAAATCCATAAAGTATTATGAATTATATCTTTACAAAAGATATAGTGTAGAAATGTATGTCCGTATCGAAAGATGAAGGGATTCTCTGTTGGGCTACACCAACATGGAAATCGTAGTCATAGTCCTTGTACTGATCATAATCAATCAGATAAATCAAATTTCGAAATATTATTTTATTCATTTATACTATAATGGAAAAAACATTGAAGGGCATAGTGCAATATGCCCGCAAAAATTATTTCAGTTATTGGGTTATTTTAGGTATTGACACGGCAATTTCTGTATTATGTTCGTTGGTCGCTTATGCGGTAATTCATTATATGGCGCATGTTCCAATGACCGACTGGATGCTTTGTAAGTTTGCTTGCGTTTCTTTGGTGGCAAGTGTTGCGGGCTCTTTATTATTCCATACTTATCGTAATACAATTCGTTTCTCACAGGCACGTGAACTTTGGCGTATCATGTGTGCCGTTTTATTTAAAATTACCTGTTTGGTCATTATTTCTTTTGGAGTTATATATGAGACCCAATTGCCATATAATTATAAAATATCCTATCTTCTATTTGATGGTTTATTGACTTTAGTGATCTTGACAACCTTCCGTGTATCATTGATAATCGTCTATGATTTTTTATTGGATTGGGTGAATAAAAAGAACACACGTATTCTTATTTATGGTACTAATGAAGAGAGTGTAGCCTTGAAGTTACGTCTTAGGGATAGTGCACATTATAAAGTAACCGGTTTTTATGTATATGGTAAAAATAACAGCCGACGCCGATTGGCAGATCTTCCCGTTTATTACTTTGAAAATGAATCGGATGTTGATTATATCATGCGGAAGCGCGGAATTAAGGGGATTCTGTTTGCCCGTTATGAAGATACCCGCCTGGAAGAAAAACGACTTTTGGAATATTGTAAAAACAATGAACTTAAAACATTGATAGCTCCTACTATCAGTGAAGCGGACTCTGACGGAAACTTTCATCAGTGGGTACGTCCTATTAAGATTGAGGATTTGTTGGGTCGTGCCGAAATTAATATCAACCTTCGTCAGGTTGCAGAAGAATTCAGGGGAAAAGTGGTGTTGGTGACTGGTGCGGCAGGCAGTATTGGCAGTGAACTTTGCCGTCAATTAGTGCAGATGGGAATTCAGAAACTTATCATGTTCGACTCTGCAGAAACACCTTTGCATAATGTCCGTCTTGAGTTTGAGAAAAAATATCCGAATATAGATTTTGTTCCGGTGATTGGTGATGTGCGTGTGAAGGAACGCGTTCGTATGGTATTCGAATTGTATCATCCTCAAATTGTTTTTCATGCTGCTGCTTATAAACATGTGCCTTTGATGGAGGAAAATCCTTGTGAGGCTGTGCTTGTCAATGTAACCGGTTCTCGTCAGGTGGCTGACATGGCTGTGGAATATGATGCAGAAAAAATGATTATGGTGTCTACGGATAAAGCTGTAAATCCTACTAATGTAATGGGTTGTTCCAAACGTTTGGCAGAAATCTATGTTCAAAGTCTGGGATGCGCTATCCGTGAAGGAAAAGTGAAAGGTCATACAAAATTTATCACCACTCGCTTTGGTAATGTATTGGGTAGTAACGGTTCTGTCATTCCTCGTTTTAAAGAACAGATAGAGAATGGTGGGCCGGTGACTGTTACTCACCCCGATATTATTCGTTTCTTCATGACCATTCCCGAAGCTTGCCGTTTGGTAATGGAGGCCGCCACAATGGGTGAGGGCAATGAGATCTTTGTTTTTGAGATGGGAAAAGCAGTCAAGATCGTTGATCTAGCGACTCGTATGATCGAATTGGCTGGCTATCGTCCGGGTGAAGACATCAAAATAGAATTCACGGGATTACGTCCGGGTGAGAAGCTTTATGAAGAGGTCTTGAGCGATAAAGAAAATACGATCCCAACAGAGAATAAGAAAATCATGATCGCCAAAGTTCGTCGGTATGAATATACTGATATTCTTGATACTTATGCAGAGTTTGAAAGGTTGTCGCGTGCGGTAAAGATCATGGATACCGTGCGGTTGATGAAGAAAATAGTTCCGGAGTTCAAATCAAAAAATTCTCCGCGATTTGAAGTATTGGATAAAGAATAATAAACTGGAAAATTTTATGAATAAACTATTTTACATGTATATGAATATACAAGGTATGGGACGCAATGTGCTTGTTTGCTTGATTACAATACTTCTGTTTGTTTCCTGTCAGTCATATAAAAAGGTACCCTATCTGCAGGATGCGGAAATTGTGGAACAGACAGCTCAACAGGAAAATTTGTATGACGCCAAAATAATGCCTAAAGACCTGCTTACTATTGTGGTTTCATGTACCAGTCCGGAGTTGGCGATTCCTTTCAATTTGACGGTAGCTAGCCCTGCTAGTGTGGCTACCGGGAATACACAGTTGACAACCCAACCTGTCCTACAGCCCTATCTGGTGGATAATGAAGGAAAGATCAATTTTCCGGTATTAGGCGAATTAAAAGTGGGCGGTTTGACAAAGAAAGAGGCAGAACAATTAATTATAGAAAAGTTGAAACCTTATATCAAGGAGACTCCGATAGTAACTGTCCGTATGGTTAATTACAAAATCTCCGTATTGGGTGAGGTTGCCCGTCCCGGTACTTTTACCATCAATAATGAGAAGGTGAATCTGTTGGAAGCCTTGGCCATGGCGGGTGATATGACCGTCTGGGGACTTCGTGACAATGTAAAACTGATTCGTGAAGGCGCTGACGGTAAACAGCAGATTATAACATTGGATCTTAACAGTGCGGAAACCATTCTTTCCCCTTATTATTGGTTGCAGCAGAATGATATTGTTTATGTGACTCCGAACAAGGCGAAAGCTCGTAACTCTGATATCGGTAACAGTACAAGCCTTTGGTTCTCCGCCACTTCTATCTTGGTGTCATTGGCAAGTTTATTAGTAACAATCTTCAAATAGTATTACTGTATGGTTGAGGAAAAGAAGGAAAAGTGTATGGAACAGTCTGAAGAACAGTTTAATATTCAGGAAATCCTTTTCCGTTGTCTGGTTCACTGGCCTTGGTTCGTGTTTTCAGTGATTGTCTGTATCGCCTGTGCGTGGGGGTACCTGCGACTGACGACACCCGTTTATAATATTTCCGCCACAGTCTTGATTAAGGATGATAAGAAAGGTGGTGGTACAAGTGTGTCTTCCGAACTGGAAAGGATGGGTTTGGACGGTTTTGTCTCTTCATCCGGTAATGTTGATAATGAAATCGAAGTGCTCCGCTCGAAGTCTTTGTCCGAAGAGGTGGTCAACAATTTAGGTCTTTTTGTCACTTATATGGATGAAGACGAGCTCCCGAAAAAGGAACTTTATCAGACCTCTCCCGTATTGGTGAGCCTTACTCCGCAGGAGGCGGACAAGCTTCCGGGCAGGATGGAAGTCGCCATGACTCTTCAACCGACAGGTGTGATGGATGTACAAATGAAAGTGGGTGATAAAGAATACCGGAAAGAGTTTGAAAAATTACCTGCCGTATTCCCGACCGATGAGGGTACGGTCGCATTTTTTGTAAATAATGATACCTTGTCTGCTGTCCGTCCGGAAAGCGTGACGAAAGAACGTCATATTACGGCTTTCATTAACCGGCCTTTCTCTGTAGCAAAAGGATATGCCAGCTCCTTGTCGATAGCTCCCACCTCAAAAACGACTTCTGTTGTTGTCATTTCATTGAAGAATACCAACCCCCGTCGTGGCAGGGATTTTATCAATAAGCTGCTTGAGATGTACAACATCAATGCGAATAACGATAAGAATGAAGTTGCCCAGAAAACGGCAGAGTTTATAGATGCACGTATCGGTATTATTTCCAAGGAGCTGGGTAGTACTGAGCAAGATCTGGAAAATTTCAAACGTACAGCCGGTATTACGGATTTGAGCAGTGAGGCTCAGATCGCCTTGACTGGTAATGCGGAATATGAGAAGAAACGTGTGGAGAATCAGACCCAGATCAACCTTATTGTTGATTTGCAAAAATATCTTCAGGGTAGTGAATATGAAGTGTTGCCTGCCAATGTTGGCTTGCAGGATGGTGGCTTGGTTGGAGCAATCTCTCGTTATAATGAGATACTGATTGAACGTAACCGTCTGTTGCGTACTTCAACGGAAAGTAACCCGGCGATTGTCAACCTTAATACCAGTATTCGTGCCATGCGTAGCAATGTGCAGGCCACTTTGGATGCAACGTTGAAGGGGTTACAGATCACGAAAGCCGATCTGGACCGTGAAGCGAGCCGTTATTCCCGTCGTATCAGTGATGCCCCGACTCAGGAACGTCAGTTTGTGAGCATTGCCCGCCAGCAGGAAATCAAGGCAGGTCTTTATTTGATGTTACTTCAAAAACGTGAGGAGAATGCCATCACTTTGGCAGCTACTGCAAATAATGCCCAGATAATTGATGCAGCGATTGCTGATGATAATCCCGTTTCCCCTAAAAGGATGATGGTCTATCTGGTTGCTTTGTTTTTTGGAATGGGAATTCCGGTAGGTATCATTTATCTGATAGGTTTGACCAAATTCAAGATTGAAGGACGTGCCGATATCGAGAAATTGACTTCACTTCCTGTTGTAGGTGATATTCCATTGGCGGATGAGAAATCCGGATCAATTGCGGTTTTTGAGAATAAGAACAACCTGATGAGCGAGACTTTTCGTAATGTTCGTACCAATCTTCAGTTTATGCTTGAAAATGGTAAGAATGTGATTTTGGTGACGTCCACTATCAGTGGTGAAGGTAAATCCTTTGTATCATCCAATTTGGCTATCAGCCTTTCTTTGTTAGGGAAAAAAGTAGTAATCGTTGGTCTTGACATTCGCAAGCCCGGTCTGAACAAAGTGTTCAATATCCCGCAGAAAGATCATGGAATTACTCAGTTCCTGACTAACCCGAGTATGAACTTGATGGATCTGGTTCAACCTTCTGATATCAACAGGAATCTTTTTATTCTTCCTGGTGGAGCAGTTCCTCCCAATCCGACGGAGTTATTGGCCCGTGACGGATTGGAGAAGGCTATTGAAACATTGAAGACTAACTTTGATTATGTGATTCTGGACACCGCTCCTGTTGGGATGGTAACCGATACTTTGTTGATAGGTCGTACCGCTGATTTATCAGTATACGTATGCCGTGCCGATTATACCCGTAAGGCAGAGTTTACTTTGGTTAATGAGCTTTCTGAAAACAAAAAGTTACCTAACCTCTGTGTCGCCATAAACGGTTTGGATCTTCAGAAAAAGAAGTACGGCTATTATTATGGCTATGGTAAATACGGCAAGTATTATGGCTATGGCAAGCGTTATGGTTATGGCTACGGCTATGGAGAAAAACATACTGGTCAGGAATAAACTACTATTGATAAATCCAAATCAAACATAATATGCGTGATTTCAAAGAGATTCGGGTCGCAGTAGCCGGAACCGGCTATGTGGGACTGAGCATAGCGACGCTGCTATCACAACATCATCATGTAACCGCTGTGGATGTAATCCCGGAAAAAGTGGAGAAACTGAACAATAAGGTTTCTCCTATCCAGGATGATTATATCGAGAAGTATCTGGCAGAAAAGCCGCTTGACCTTGTAGCCACTTTGGACGGGAGGTCAGCCTACGCTGACGCTGACTTTGTGGTAATAGCCGCTCCCACAAACTATGACCCGGTGAAGAATTATTTCGATACGAGTCGTGTGGAGGAGGTTATCGACCTCGTGCTTGAGGTGAATCCGGATGCCGTAATGGTCATCAAGTCAACGATTCCTGTGGGTTATACCCGTAACCTTTATGTAAAGTACGCCCAAAAAGGAGTAAATAAGTTCAACCTGCTGTTCTCACCGGAGTTCCTTCGTGAAAGCAAGGCTCTTTATGACAACCTTTATCCGAGCCGTATCATCGTAGGTTATCCGAAGATCATCGACCGTCCGGAGTTTGCGGAAGAAAATGAGGCGATCCGCTCCGTCACGGATGTCACTATGTTGGAGGAAGCAGCTAAAATATTTGCCGCCCTCTTGCAGGAAGGGGCTGTCAAAGAGAACATCGACACGCTCTTTATGGGCATGAAAGAGGCTGAAGCAGTCAAGCTCTTCGCCAACACCTACCTGGCTCTCCGTGTCAGCTATTTCAATGAACTTGACACATACGCTGAAATGAAAGGATTGGACAGTAAAGCCATCATTGAGGGCGTAGGTCTTGACCCACGTATCGGGACACATTATAACAATCCCTCATTCGGTTATGGCGGTTACTGCCTGCCGAAAGATACCAAGCAACTCCTTGCCAACTATCAGGATGTACCACAGAATATGATGTCCGCAATCGTGGAGTCAAACAAGACCCGTAAGGATTATATAGCCGATGCAGTACTCCGTATGGCGGGGTGGTATGGTTATTTAGAAAATAACGAATACAATTATTCTGATTCTTCCAATCAACCTCCGGTTGTTGGTGTGTACCGTTTGACGATGAAATCAAATTCTGATAATTTTCGCCAGTCTGCTATTCAGGGAATCATGAAGCGTATAAAGGCTAAGGGGGCAGAAGTCATTATCTATGAGCCTACGCTTGAAAATGGCACATTGTTCTTTGGTAGCAGGGTTGTGAATAACTTAGAGGAATTCAAGGAAAGTAGTCGTGCAATTATTGCCAATCGCTATGACACTTGTCTCGATAATGTGAAAAACAAGGTTTATACACGAGATATTTTTGGAAAAGATTAAATAAATGAAAAATATACGGCTATGAGTATTTTTACAGATAAAACCCTTATGATTACCGGTGGAACTGGTTCGTTCGGTAACGCGGTATTAAATCGTTTTCTTCGTACTGATATTGGTGAGATTCGTATCTTCAGTCGCGACGAGAAGAAGCAGGACGATATGCGTCATGAATATCAGTCAAAATATCCTGATGTCGCCCACAAGATAAAGTTTTTTATTGGTGATGTGCGCAATCTTCAGTCTTGTCGCAGTGCAATGCCTGGAGTAGATTATATTTTTCATGCAGCTGCCCTCAAGCAAGTTCCGTCTTGTGAATTCTTCCCAATGGAGGCAGTAAAGACCAATGTTATTGGTACTGACAATGTGTTGACTGCAGCTATTGAGTCAGAAGTTGGTGCAGTCATCTGTTTGTCAACAGATAAAGCGGCGTACCCAATCAATGCGATGGGTATTACTAAAGCAATCGAGGAAAAAATAGCAGTGGCAAAAAGCCGTTATTCCGGTAAGACCAAGATTTGTTGTACACGTTATGGCAATGTAATGTGTTCTCGTGGTTCTGTGATACCACTTTGGATAGAGCAAATACGTAATGGTAATCCTATTACTTTGACTGAACCTAAGATGACGCGTTTTATTATGTCATTGGAAGAAGCTGTTGATCTTGTACTTTTTGCTTTTGAACATGGTCAAAATGGTGATATTCTCGTACAGAAGGCTCCTGCTTGTACTATTCAGACTCAGGCTGAGGCTGTATGTGAACTCTTCGGTGGCAAGAAAGATGATATTAAAGTAATTGGTATTCGTCATGGTGAGAAGATGTATGAAACACTTTTGACAAATGAGGAATGTGCTAAGGCAGAGGATATGGGTGATTTCTACCGTGTACCGGCTGACAATCGTGGTTTGAATTATGATAAGTTCTTCAAAGAAGGAGAGATAGAACGTAACATCATCTCTGAGTTCAACTCAAACAATACACGTATACTTACAGTTGAGGAGACTAAGACAAAAATAGCTGCTCTTGAGTATATCCAAAAGGAACTCTCTGGTGAAGGTAACTTTGTTCAGTAAGAAAATACCAAAGATTTATGAAGATATTGGTAACAGGGGCTAAAGGTTTTGTGGGACGAAACCTTTGCTCCCAACTTAATAACATAAAGGAAGGTAAGGCTAGCTTGTATAAAGATGTACAGGTAGATAATGTTTTTGAGTACGATCTCGGAGACACTAAGGAAGAGCTCGACTACTACTGCGCAGAGGCTGATTTCGTTTTCAATCTCGCAGGTGTCAATCGTCCACAGAATCAGGAAGAGTTTATGAAAGGCAATTTGGGCTTTGCCACCACTCTTCTTGATACGTTGAAAGCACATAAGAATGCCTGTCCTGTAATGCTCTCATCCTCAGTTCAGGCTTCTCTTACTGGGCGTTTTGGCGGCTCAGAGTATGGTCGTAGTAAGAAAGCTGGTGAAGAACTTTTCTTTCAGTATGGTCATGAAGTGGGAGCAAGGATGCTTATCTATCGCTTTCCGAACCTTTTTGGCAAATGGTGTCGCCCTAACTATAATAGTGCTATCGCTACTTTTTGTAACAATATTGCCAACGACCTCCCTATTCAGGTTAATGACCGTAATGTTGAAATGGAACTTCTTTATATTGATGATCTTGTTGATGAAATGATTTCCGCCCTCGTAGGTAAAGAACATCGTTGTGAATTTGAGGGACTTGAGGTTATTCCAGCTGTCGAAGGTCACTATTGTTACTGTCCTGTTACTCACAAGACGACTCTCGGAGAGATTGTAGACATTATTAGTGAGTGTGCGGCATCTGTCAGTCCGGCAGGAGGCAAGGCCCAGACTGCATTGGCTTTACCGCAAGGTAGCCTTGAATACAAACTTATGACTACCTATCTTAGTTACCTTCCAAAAGAGAAAGTTATTATTGATCTTAAGATGAATGTAGATCAGCGGGGTTCCTTTACTGAACTTATCCATACCCTTAACAACGGTCAGGTCAGCATCAATATCAGCAAACCGGGAATCGTCAAAGGTGAACATTGGCATCACAGCAAGTGGGAAACTTTTATTGTTGTAGCAGGGCATGGACTTATTCAACTCCGTAAGGAAGGGACAGACGAAATATGGAACTATGAAGTGAGTGGTAATAGGATTCAGGCAGTTCATATGCTTCCTGGATACACCCACAATATTATAAACTTAAGTGAAACCGAAGACTTGGTGACCGTAATGTACTGCAATGAAGTTTTTAATCCCGATCGCGCAGACACCTACTTTGATCCAGTTGAAAAGAAATAACATAATGGAGAACAAATTTCCTAAATTTGATTATAGCGATATAAAGTGGCAGGAGAATGGTAAATTGAAACTTATCATAGTTGTTGGTACTCGTCCTGAGATTATCCGTCTTGCCGCTGTTATCAACAAGTGCCGCAAGTACTTTGATGTAGTTTTGGCTCACACCGGACAGAACTACGATTACAACCTCAATGGCATTTTTTTTAAGGATCTCAAACTGAAAGATCCCGAAGTCTACATGGATGCTGTTGGCGACGATCTTGGTGCCACCTGCGGTAATATTATCAATTGCAGCTACAAACTGTTTAATCAAACTAAGCCCGACGCTGTCTTGGTACTTGGTGACACTAACTCTTGTTTGAGTGTAATAGGTGCCAAGCGTTTACATATTCCAATTTTCCATATGGAAGCAGGTAACCGTTGCAAGGATGAATGTCTTCCCGAAGAGACAAATCGCCGTATCGTAGATATCATTTCTGATGTCAATATGGCTTATTCCGAGCACGCTCGTCGTTATCTTGCAGAGTGTGGGCTTCCTCGTGAGCGTACCTATGTTACCGGTTCACCGATGGCGGAAGTACTTCATGAGAATTTAGCTGAGATTGAGGCGTCAGATGTTCACCAACGTCTTGGACTTGAGAAAGGAAAATACATCCTGCTTTCAGCCCATCGCGAGGAGAATATTGACACGGAGAAGAACTTTACTTCTCTTTTTACTGCTATTAATAGAATGGCAGAAAAATATGATATGCCTATTCTCTATTCTTGTCACCCACGTTCTCGTAACAGATTGGTGGCATCAGGTTTCCAACTTGATAAGCGTGTTATTCAGCAAGAACCTCTTGGTTTTCATGATTATAATTGTCTCCAAATGAATGCCTTTGCTGTGGTATCGGATTCTGGTACTCTTCCTGAGGAAAGTAGCTTTTTCACTTCAGTTGGTTATCCTTTTCCTGCTATCTGTATTCGAACTTCAACAGAACGTCCTGAGGCCTTGGATAAGGCATGTTTTATACTTTCTGGTATTGATACTGAGGGGCTGCTTCAGAGTGTAGATTTGGCTGTTGAACTCACTAAGGACGGCCAACATGGTATTCCGGTACCGAATTATATTGACGAAAATGTTTCAACGAAGGTGGTGAAGATCATTCAGAGTTATGTAGGAGTAGTGAATAAAATGGTTTGGCGGAAATCTTAATTGAATCACTTTTCTTTTATACATTACATTTTACGTTTAGACATAGTTTGAATAAACAAATAATATGAGAAAAAAAATAATGTTAATCTTCGGAACACGACCAGAGGCAATTAAAATGTGTCCTCTTGTTAAAGAGTTTCAGAAGAGGAATAATGAATTTGAAACAATCGTATGTGTAACAGGTCAGCATCGTGAAATGCTTGATCAGGTTCTTAATCTTTTTGACGTGAAGCCTGATTATGACTTGAATATCATGAAGCAGGGGCAAGATCTGACTGATGTGACTGCACGTGTTCTTACAGGTCTTCGTGATGTGTTCAAAGAATGTCATCCTGATGTAGTACTTGTACATGGTGACACCACTACTTCTACGGCCGGTGCACTTGCTGCGTTTTATGCACAGATTCCTGTGGGGCATGTAGAGGCAGGTCTTCGTACTCATAATATTTACAGTCCATGGCCGGAAGAGATGAACCGTCAGATTACTGGGCGTATTGCTACCTACAATTTCTCTCCAACTCCTCTCTCTGAGAAAAATCTTCTTGAAGAAAAGGCTCACGGTAACATTTATGTAACAGGTAATACTGTTATTGATGCCCTTCATATGGTAGTAGATAGGCTCAAAAAAGATGAGCTTTTGGCAAAGAAGCAAGACGATATACTTATACATGCCGGTTATAATGTAACTCGTCTTACCGATTGCCGTAAACTTGTACTTATCACTGGGCACAGAAGAGAAAATTTTGGTGACGGATTCATTCGTATGGTTACTGCTATGAAAGATCTCTCTGAGAAGTATCCTGAGATTGATTTCGTATATCCTATGCATCTCAATCCTAACGTACGTAAGCCTATACACGAAGTATTTGGTGAGGAACTCACTCGGTCAAATTTCTTTTTCATCGAACCGCTACAGTATCTCGAGTTTGTATATCTCATGAGCAAAGCTGCTATTGTTCTCACTGATTCAGGCGGAATTCAGGAAGAGGCTCCAGGACTTGGTAAACCGGTACTCGTAATGCGCGATACCACTGAACGTCCTGAAGCTCTAGCTTCTGGTACCGTTCATCTTGTTGGTACAGATTACGACAAGATCATGAACGAGGTTAGCACTCTTCTTGATGATACAGTAGCATATGAAGCGATGAGTAAAGCCGTTAATCCTTATGGTGACGGACAGGCTTGTCGCAGAATTGCAGACGTACTTGCAGACAAGGAGATTGAACGTTATGAAGTCTGCTAATCTTATTCTAATAATAGAGAAAACAAATAGAAAAAAATATTAAAATCAAACTTATGATTAATGTAATAGGATTGGGGTATATCGGGCTTCCGACTGCCCTCATGATGGCTTCTCATGGGGTTGAGGTCATTGGTACTGACTATAATAAGCAACTTGTTGAAACACTCAATGCAGGTCGTACTACTTTTAAAGAGAATGGTCTTGATGAACTTTTTCAAAGTGCTCTCAAAGCTGGCATTAAGTTTACTACAGAGTACCAGAAAACAGATATGTACATTGTGTCGGTTCCTACTCCATATGACAAATTTTCAAAGAAAGTTGATGCTTGCTATGTAGTGGCTGCCGTTAAGGAAGTAATGAAAGTTTGTCCCAAGGGGGCAACCGTAGTTATTGAATCAACTGTTAGTCCTGGTACCATTGATCGTTATGTACGCCCAGTTATTGAAGAAAATGGGTTTAATATAGGTGAAGATATTAACCTTGTACATGCTCCTGAACGTATTATTCCTGGTAATATGGTTTACGAACTTCTTCATAATAATCGCACTGTTGGTGCAGATTCTCACGAAATTGGTGAAAAAGTAAAAAAGTATTATGCGAGCTTCTGTCAAGGTGATATTGTTGTTACTGATATTCGTACAGCGGAGATGACTAAAGTCGTTGAAAATACTTTTCGTGCTGTCAACATCGCTTTTGCTAATGAGCTTGCACGGATATGTCGTCATGATAATATGGACGTTTACGAGATCATTCGTATCTGTAATATGCACCCTCGCGTAAATATTCTTCAACCAGGTCCTGGTGTAGGTGGACATTGTATCTCTGTTGATCCTTGGTTTCTTGTTGGAGACTATCCGCAACTTGCTAAAGTTATTGACGAATCTATGAAGACTAACGATTCACAGCCTACTTTCGTCTTAAATCGCATCTATGAGATTATGAAAGAGAATGGTATTACTGATAATCGTAAGGTAGGTCTTTATGGCCTCACTTATAAAGAGAATGTTGATGATTATCGTGAGTCACCTGCTCTTCAAATGTTAGAGGCTCAGGAACGTCATCTTGCACGTCCACTTCGTTGTTATGATCCGTTCCTTGAGAACCATAAGATTGCTGATAACCAATACAGTAATTTTGATGAGTTTTTGGATGATATAGAGATGGTAGTTATTCTTGTTAAGCATGACCACATCAAGCAAAACTGGGGCAAACTCAAAGGTAAAGTTATCTTTGACTGCTGTAATATTTGTCCGTTGGAGGGAGTATATCATATTTAATTTAGGCTTAAGTATGTGTATAGGTGAGACGCAGGTCTATAGTTCAATATCATCCGCACTTTAATATTTATCGAATCAAACAATGTGAACTACAGTTATAAAGAAATATTAAGCGGTGATGGTATTGACTCCTAACCTAAGGCATTTCTAGCATAAAAAGCAATTATAAATATTAAGATTGAAATTATCAATGATGGCAAGTCGCTGATAATTAGGAAAAAGTAATGGAGTGCTTACTATTTGCTGAATGCATGATAATTAAGCTCCTAGTGAATATAGATATGTTCTATTCGTTGTATTGTTAAAAGGTCTTTAATATAGAAGAACAAAGAAAAGATGTGCTATGGGAGTGGCTTGATATGTATGATGAAGATGAAATTGAAGATAAATATATAAAATACAACTTAACGATTAAAAACAATGAATCAAATGAACAAAGATTAGCCTAATCATATTAATCTGTTTAATGACGATTTACATTAGGGTGTAAACCAATAATTTACTAAGTATTTATAATGGAAACCAATAATTCCCGACAAGCGGCATGGGTAGCAATGGGAAGCCTTTTCTCGTTTGGCTTCTCGATAGTGAGTTCCATGATATTAAGTCGCTACTTTGATAAGGCTGATTATGGAACTTACAAACAGGTGATGTATGTTTACAATACTTTGCTTACTGTATTTACCCTTGGTTTGCCTAAGGCATATTCTTACTTTTTACCCAGGGTTAACCCCCAAGAGGCAAAGGACTTAATAAATAAAATAACCCGTCTGTTTTTTCTTTTAGGAGGGGTATTTTCCATTCTATTGTTTTTGGGGGCTTCTTTAATAGCTCAATTCCTCAAAAATCCGGATTTGGAAATTGCCTTACGCTATTTTTCACTAGTTCCGTTTTTGATGTTACCTACAATGGGGTTAGAAGGAATACTCTCTACCTATAAGAAAACAAAGTTCTTAGCTGGTTATACAATCACGACAAGATTATTTATGTTGTGTTGTGTTGCACTCCCAGTAATGATATTTAATCTGGATTATATAGGAGCTATTATTGGCTTTGTTATAGCTTCTATATTCAGTGCATTTTTGGCCCTATATCTGAAGGTTTATCCAGTTAGGAATAACATTAAAAATCGTACACAAACATCATATAAGGAGATATTTCAGTTTTCATTGCCTCTCATGTATGCGAGCCTGTGGGGCGTATTAATGAGTTCTGCGGATCAGTTTTTCATAAGTAGATTTTTTGGGTTAGAGGTTTTTGCGGATTTTTCAAATGGTTCTATGGAACTACCATTTGTAGGTATGATAGTAGGAGCATGCTCTACTGTTTTGTCTCCTATTTTCTCTCGAATGTCGCATGAGAAAGTTAACTTATATGAGCAATCATATCCACTTTGGAAGAGTGTTTACCAAAAAACAGCATTACTGATCTACCCAATTGTCGTTTATTGTTGGGTGTTCGCTGATGTAATAATGGTTGCACTTTATGGAGAAAAATACGAAACGTCTCAGACGTTTTTCAAAATCAAAGTACTTACCTATATTTTTTCATTGATAATATTCGCTCCATTCTTAATAAATACAGGGAAGGTTAAATTCTATGCTCGAGTAACTGTTATATTTGCCATTTTAGTGTGGCCAATGGAATATGTAAGCTTATTATTGACGAATTCACCCTATTCTATTTCAATAGTGTCATTATTATTGCATGTTGCAAGGATCTTTGTTTTCTTGATTGTTATTGCAAAGATGTTTCAGGTCAAGTTATATGAATTATTCCCATTATCACTGATAGGAAAGATTATTATACCATCATTTGTCATTTTGTATGCGGAGAGAATCCTACTAAATTATTGTCATATAGAATCTCCGTTCTTGGTTTTATCCATTAGTCTTATTGTTTATGTAATAGTCTATTGTGTATATTCAGTAATTGCTAAATTGGATTATTTATCAATTGTAAAACCACTAATTTCAAGAGAATGAAATACTTTTTAAAAGTAGCTGTTGGCTGTATTATACCATTTTTTAATGAGTGGAGGAAATTTAGATCATCTACAATACTTCCAAATAAGTACTCAGGTTATCTAAAATTTCGGTTGGGCATTAATAAACTCTATTGGCCTAAGGACAAGACTTGCTTGGTTACACATCCTAGAAAGATTTACGTAGGTATAAACAGTAAGATTGGACGACCTGGTAGTTATATTTCAGGAGCAGGAGGTGTGTGGATAGGAGATTATGTGCGTTTTGGTCCTAATGTAGGAATTCTTAGTGTCAATCATGATCTTTATGAAAGAGATAAAGCTGTGGGTAATCCAATTAAAATTGGTGATTATTGTTGGATAGGGATGAATGCCCTAGTCTTAGCCGGTGTAGAATTGGGACCTTCTACTATTGTGGGAGGGGGAAGTATTGTAACGAAATCATTTCCAGATGGTTACTGCGTGATTGCAGGTAATCCAGCAAAAGTCATTAAGTATCTTGATAAGGAAAGGGTTAAATTACCCAAACATCCAGAATATTATGGATATATTCCCAAAGAACAATTTGAAAAGGTAAGGTCAAAGTATATAGATTTATATTAATAAATAACCATGTTGAAATCAATTCGTCACTATTTCGGAAAGAGATATAATTTACTTCGTTATTTGCGTGTAGAATTTAATTTCTTATTAAAGACATTGGGAACGTGTGATACTATAAAGTCCCAAAATAAAGTTCGTGAACAATTAATCATGCAAAGTCATGTCATAGAGAAAGGGCTTTCACTTAAGGATGTGAATCTTGGTTTTGGTGTGCCCAAAATATTAAGTTTATTAAAACAGTTATGTACATATACTGCATGGTATGATGATCAGGAGACGTTAATATTTGTGCTGTCAGTTATTGATGCATATATTGAGTATCATAAGCAGCATAATACTGAGGTTAATACTGAAATCTTAGAACTGTACTCAGAATTATCACAGAAGATTAAAACACGTGAAGGCTATGAGAACCTCAATGGTGGTACTATTCAACTCACTAAGCAACAAGTACTTGACTCTATTAATTGGGGGTTTGAAAAATTTGCAAGAAGTCGCCACAGCCAACGTCAGTTTACTGGAGCCCCGGTTGATAAATCTATTCTTGAAAAAGCTTTTCAAATAGCAGAGACTACCCCATCTGCGTGTAATCGCCAACCATGGCATAGTTTCGTATTTACTAAGAAGGAAAATATTATTCATATTCTTGATATTCAAGGGGGTGCTCGCCAATTTAAGAATGATGTGGCAGCTTTGATAGTTGTTACTGCTACCCCTAATGCGTTCTATGGTCAGGAATATCATCAGCATTTTGTAAATGGTGGTCTTTACGCCATGAATCTTCTTTACGCACTGCATTCTCAAGGACTAGGCGCAGTTCCTTTGAATGGAGGTATTGATTATTATCAAGCTATACAGATAATGAGAATGTGTGGAAATGCAGACCAATATGAATTGATAATGCTTATAGCGGTTGGACAAATGCCAGATTCTTTTTCTGTTGCTAAGTCTGCACGTATTAAATATTCAAAATATACACAATTCGATTGATTATGAAAATTGGTATATTAACATTTCACCGTAGCATTAATTACGGTGCCTTCATGCAATGCTACGCACTTTCTCATGAACTGATGGTGAGGTATCCACAGCATCAGGTAGATGTGATCGATTTTGAGTATCTTCATAAGCATAATAGCTACCGAGCAGCAATGAGGCAGTTCCCATTTGGTATAGAATATTATTTCTGCTACAATAGATTTCAGTCAGACTTAAAACGGTTACCATTATCAAGTAAGTCTTTTATTACGGATAGGACGGATGAGTTATGTGACTATATTGACAAGCATTATGATATTGTCATAGTTGGCAGTGATGCAGTATGGACTTACCAAGGAAAAATGCCAGTTGATAATCCTTATTGGCTGTTTGGCAATAAGCTTAGGAATGTTATTAAGATGAGTTATGCAGCTTCAGCTTTTTCAAGTCGATTTGATGAGATTCCTCTTGAAGAACGTGAGCTAATAAAAAATAGATTATCAGAGTTTTATTACATTGGTGTTCGTGATGAAGTAACAAAGAGTTTTGTTGAGAGTTTGGAGTTAGGTATAACAGTCTATTTGAATCATGATCCAACCATCTTCTTACAGCCAGCAACTGATGTCAAGATTGCAAAAATGACTCTTCGTAAAAATTTCGTATTCAATAATAAAGAGAGTGTGTCCTTTATGACACGTGAACTACCGAAGATAGATAAACTGCGAGGAGAATTAGCAGAACAGTATAATCTACTGCACTTCTATAGACGAGACAGATACAAGGCAGACTTACTTGATAATCGTTGCCGATTTATGAATAATGTATCTCCATATGAATGGTATAATTTGTATGGACAGATGAAGTTGAATATCACAAACTTCTTTCATGGCGCTTGTTTGGGTATTATTAATCATGTCCCTACAATAGTTGTGGATGATTTTGAGCAGTCATACATGAGTAAGTATGCTCAATTAATGACTGATCTAAAGTTAACTGATAGACTTTTTTATAAGAAAGATTTCCAATATGAAAAGTTTATTGAAGCAGTTAATTATTGTCTTACTCACAGAGAAGAAGAGTCTCAGCGCTTAGCTATTGCTATTGATAAGGAGCGTGTCAAATCTCAATCTTTTTTCTTGGCTTTAGATAATATATTAAAATAATAGATATGAATCATAGAGCAAGTAAGGCTATTTTATTTATTCTGAATCCATTCATATCGGCAATATTTTCTCTGAAGGATATTCGAGATGGTGTGTCTCACCGTTTCTTATATCTGTGGTTTTTGATATTCGGTATCGGTTTTTGTGCTATAAGCGAAGTTGCCGATTCGTTTAGATATGTTGAGAAATTCATGATTGAGCATAATTATACATGGTCCCAATACATGATGGAAATCAACGAGTACTTCACTTTTGAGTCGAATATCAAGGATATATATACATTGACAGTGAATTTTTTTGTCGGACGATTTACAAATAACTACCATTGGACGTATTTTATATATGCTGCGGTATTTGGATTCTTCTATATCAAGTCACTGAAGATCTTTTTGCGTCACAATAATGTTAGTAACAATATTGTTTTCTATGCGTTGCTATTCATGTTTTGCTATAGTAATCCAATCTATAATATCAATGGTGTTCGCTTTTGGACGGCTGCTTGGATAGGAGTTTATGTGGCACTCAGCGTATTCGTAGAAAAGGACTATAAAAAATTACCCCTGTTGATATTACTCCCTTTGGTTCATGGATCTTCTGTTATTTGGGTGGTGATAATGGCGATTGCTTTATTACTTAGTCGATTCCAGAATATCACGATTGGACTCTTTATTGCTTCTTCATTTGTTTCAGCTGTTTCCTATCTTAATATTATGAATGACTATTCCTATTTGCTGCCTCAATTCTTGCAGAACCAAATATGGTCATATACTGAGTCAGAGATGGCATTGAAAAGACTAAGTGGAGTTAGTCAATATGGAAAGGCTTATGCAGACTTCTTAATTGCATTACCTGGGTATTTTCAGATACTGTTGTCTTATTTGCTCATCCTCAATCGCAAGGAAATTAATCGGGATAAGCGTGCAGGATATGTTTTGACTATTATGCTTGCATTGGCTGCTATAACCAACTTTCTTTCCGGTATTCCTTCGATGGGTAGATTTAAAGCCTTGGTAATCCCTATGCTGGTGATAGTCTGGGCTTACAACTATAGGATCTTAAAAAAATATGATAAATACTTTAATGTAGTACCTTTCATTTATGCCTATTCTCTTCTTTATTGGTATAGACGAATGAGTGCAATTTCTGAATTATATTTGTATATTTTCCCAGCTCCATTAACTGTAATCAAATATCTTTTCTTATGAAAATCTTAATAATATCAAATCATGCATATCCTGCGCAGGGGCCTCGTGCATTTCGCACTACGGAATTGTCTGAGCAACTTGTAAAAATGGGACATGAGGTTGTTCTCTATACAGTTCAAGGAAAATATGACTATACGCAGTATGAGAAAGAAACAGGTGTGAAGAGGAGGGACATTAACCCTAGGTTTGCAACTTCCGCAGATGATGAGACACATAGATACAACCTCTTTGACAAATTCATGTACCATTTTTTTCACCGTCTGCTCATGTGGCCGCAGTGTGAATTTCATTATGCTGTAGGTAAAATTATTAAGGAGAATCCGAATATGGATATGTTGATTACCATTGCATATCCACACTCAATCCACTCTGGAGCAGCTCGTGCAAAGAAGAAATATTCGGCTATTTTTCCTAAGACATGGATATGCGACTGTGGAGACCCTTTTATGCTGAATCCGTTTATCAAAGTACCAAAATTCATGAAGCGTTTTGAGGATATGTGGTGTTCAATGTGTGATTATATTGCGGTGCCTACTAAGGAGAGTTATAAGGGTTATTATGAGCAGTATTGGAATAAAATTCGTGTGATACCTCAAGGCTTTGATTTTTCGAAGACTCCAATTGCGGAGTATAAAAAGAATGCTGTTCCTACCTTCCTCTTTATGGGTTCTATATACCCTGGTGTTCGCGATCCTCGTTCATTTATGGATTATCTCCTGAAGTTTGATAAACCTTATAAGTTTATTATGATGATGCGTTCTCCATTTGAGGAAAAGTACATAAAGGAGTCTAACGGTCAGATAGAGTACATCATAGGTAAAGGACGCAAGGATGTGGTATGGGAGTGTAGTAAGGCGGATTTTCTGATCAACATCACCAATCCATCCACTGTTCAAACCCCAAGTAAGTTGGTTGATTATGGTATTGCTGGTCGTCCAGTGTTGGATGTAGAAAATGACTTTTCAGATCCTTCGAATTTCTTAAAGTTCTTTGAGGGAGATTATTCTCAAGATCATAAGATAGGTTTCTTGGACAATTATCGTATTGAGAATGTTGCTTGCCAGTTTGTGGAATTAATGAAATAGTGCCTTATGATAATTAAAGGAAAAGAAATCAAGATAAGGCAAGTATTCTGCTTAGCATTGTACTATGGGTTTGCTCAGTATCTACCTAAATCCAACACATTTGGCAATATGGGAGGGAGTATTCGTTATCTTCTTTGTAGACAGATATTTAAAAAGTGTGGAAAGCATGTAAACATTGAGCGTAAGGCACATTTTGCGTCCGGTGTTGATATTGAGATTGGTGATTATTCAGGTATCGGGATAAATGCTCAAATCCCCAATGGAACAATAATAGGCGATTATGTTATGATGGGTCCCAACTGTTTCATAATGGATGTGAACCATCGTACTTCTGATGTAACGAAGCCAATGGCTCTCCAGGGTATGGTTGAAAAAAAGATCACAAAGATAGGCAATGATGTTTGGATTGGTCGAGAGGTTCATATGACTTCGGGAAGAACAATTGCAGATGGTACTATTGTAGCGATGGCTTCTGTATTAACTAAGGACTTTCCTCCATATTCGGTCGTTGGTGGAAATCCTGCAAGATTAATAAAGAGTAGAAAATAAATGAAAATACTATTAGCAACCTCATCTGTGACCCCGAATGCGGGAATACCATCTTTCAATAGAGAATTGTGTAGTCTTTTGAATGAAGAGAACGAGGTTCATCTATTGGTTGATGAGAATATTGAATCGTATCAGGGGTATGTGAGGACATATTCCACATATGGAATTAATATTTATAATTTCGGTGATGCTTCAAATATTTTAAGTAAATTATTGATTGAGAATTACGATGTGATAATTAATAGTAATTCTCATATTATGTCTTTATTGGCTGCATTCATAGATAATAAAACACGGTTGATTACAGTATCGCATTCTTTAGGTACAATGGATTGTGATAATGCTGCATTTAACAATGAGTATATTGATAATATTATCGCTTTATCCAGCAGTTGTAAGAATTACATAATTCATCGTTTTGGAATAAAGAATAATGATAAAATTAAGGTTGTGTTTAACTCTGTGACTGATAATCCAGATTCGGCCGCTAAGAGACAAGCGAAAATGACAGCAGAGAAGATCAAGATTGTTTTTGCCGGTGGATCTGCTGCTAGTAAATCTCCAGATGTAGTTGTACCAATTGTAAATGAACTATGTAAATCGAATTTGCCTTTCGAATTTTATTGGTTGGGTATTACAACTCCGCCGCTTAAGAAGTTCCAGCCTTTCAAGGATATTCGTTTGATATTACCGAATGATGAAAGAGTAATAGTCACTGGACTTATTCCTCAACAGCAGGCTGCTGAAATTATAGCTTCTTGTAATGTATTCCTTGCCCCTTCTCGTAGGGAGGGATTTCCAATGGCTTTATTAGAGGCAATGAGGATAGGATGTATTCCAATTGTGTCTGATTTCAGGATAGCTAATCAAGAGATTATTCGGGATGGAATTAATGGTTTCATTATTTCGCACAAAGATATTAAAAGCTTTGTTGATAGGCTGTCAGATATCATTGAAAATCATGCAAACTATAAGAATGTTTATGAGGCCTCATATAAGACTTTTGTTGAAGAGTTAAGTTTCCCTGTATGGAGAAAATGTATCTATTCTATCATTTCAAGAGGTGCTTTGTATCATAAACAAAGACGAGTAATGAAAAAGTATGCTTATAAAGCGGTTGTGAATCGGTTTAAATTACTAGACAAATACAATCTTATAGAAAACTATATGACAGAAGTGTTGCCATGTGCAATCAAATTTTACAAGTATTACAAAAATAAATAATTATGCCAGTAGTAGAAGATAAAGGCAATTGGAGAAGCCGGTTTAATTCTTGGTTAGGCGATTTTGTCGCTAATGTGTTAGGTCAGCGTGTGAACTATACAATGCGTTATTATAGCCATCGACATCATTTACCAAATTTCAAACACCCGAAGGATCTGTCAGAAAGAATACTCTCTGCAATGCTTTCTAAGGATTTTTTGAAATATGCAGACTATGCTGACAAGGTAAAGGTGCGTGAGTATGTTAAGGCTAAGGGGCTTGAAGATATTCTTCTCAAACAATATGGTGCTTGGGAGAATGCCAATCAGATTCCGTTTGATCAGCTTCCTGACCATTTTATTTTGAAGGCTAATAACGGTAGTGGAGGACACTACATCTGTACCGACAAATTAAAGATGAACATTCCCGTTGTCATTAAGGAAATGAATGCAACCCTTGAGGGAGCATCACATCTTCGCAATACCGAACCTCATTATTGTGCTATTAAGCCGATGATTTTAGCAGAGGAATTGATGGGTGATGGCTCTGTTCTTCCTACTGACTATAAGTTTCATTGTATCAAGGGTAAGGTAGCGGATGTTTTTGTTGTTTGCGAACGCGAGTCTGGAGCAAAGTACTGTACACTAGATACTAATTGGCAACAGCTTCCTTACACCAAACCAGAGTTTATGCCTGCAAGTATTCCTCCTAAACCGGAGCATTTGAAGGAAATGGTAATTCTAGCAGAGAAGCTTTCCAGTGATTTTGAATTTGTCAGAGTTGATCTCTATGATTTCAACGGTAAAATCTATTTTGGTGAGTTAACTTTCAGCCCTTGGGGTGGTATCATGAACTCATATTCTAATGAGGGTGTGGAAATTCTTGGTAGAAAATTTGACGAATAATACTTGATATGAAGTTTGTTATCTGTGGCGATTTCGTAAGCCAAGACCCAAAGAGAATACAAGTTGATCAACGTCTGCTGAATTTACTCAAGAGTGCAGATTATGTAGCTGTCAATTTTGAAGCTCCAGTTAGAGGTGTGGGAAAAACTATATATAAGAGTGGTCCTGCGTTGACTCAGTCTCTAGATTCTCCTGCGTTTATCGAGAATCTTGGAGCTAACATCATTATGCTGGCTAATAACCATATGATGGATCAAGATAAGGAAGGATGTGAGACTTCTATCAGAGCATTCAAGGAGGATACCCTTATTGTCGGTGCTGGAAGTTTCAAGGATGCCTATAACCTTCGTGTGATCGAGAAGGATGGAATCAAAGTTGGTCTTTTGTGTTTGGTACATAAGGAGTTTGGGGCTTTAGGACTTGACTCTAAGTCTTCGGATTATGGTACTGCTTGGATCAATCATCCTCTTGTCAATAAGACTATTCTGAATGCCAAGAAGGAATGTGATCTACTGATTGTCCTTCCGCATGCAGGAGTGGAGGATGTCGTTGTACCCCTTCCAGAATGGCGTGCTCGCTATAAAGAGTTTATTGATATGGGAGCTGATACCGTTATCGCTTCACATCCTCATACTCCACAGGGATGGGAAGAATACAATGGCAAAAAAATTTTTTACAGCCTTGGCAATTTCTTTTTTCAGTTATTCTCTAACCAACATGGTGAAAACTGGTACAAGGGACTTATTGTAGAAATGGACATTGATGAGGATATGCAGCTATCCTTTGAGGTACACAACACGAGGTTCTCAGAAACTAGTCTTGAACTAGATGAGAGTACAGAATGTAAGTTATACAACGATTACTTGTGTGAGCTCCTAAACGAAGAAGACAAGTACTGGGAGTATCTCAATACTACCCTCAAATCTCTATGGATTGAGTATAAACTCTACTTACTCAGGGGATTAGGTGCTGTAGCTCCCACAACTGACATGCATATTCTCTCTCATGCGGTTTATGGCCTTTTGAAAGGTCCGGACATTCCGATGATGCTCAATAATTTTCAATGTGAAAGCCATAGGTGGGCGATTGAGAGGATGCTGAGGATGTAGTAAAGGATAAAAAGAATATTATGGCAAAGAAAATCGCTATGCTTTTTCCTTATACACCATCCTATAGGGAAGCGATATATAAACTGATGGATAAAGAACTTGATGTGGATTGGTTCTTCTGTGGCAATGCGAAGCGTAATCTTAAGATGTTTGACTACTCTTTGCTTAAGCATTGTGACTTGTCAATGGAAGAGAAGAAGGTGGGGGGGCCTGTGGTGTATTACAAAGGTATCAAGAAACTGAATCTTCAGCAGTATGATGCCATTATCTGTCCCGGTGTTATCCGTTCTTTCTCGGAATGGTGGCTTTTGCAAAAATTGGGCAAGGGTATGAAAGAGTCAAAACTTTACCTTTGGACTCACGGGTGGTATGGTAAGGAGTCCTGTTGGCAAAAAAATATCAAAAAGTTTTTTTTTAGAAAGGTGGACGGATTTTTTTTGTATGGAGATTATGCCAGAAATGAAATGATAAAGGAGGGCTTTGATGCCAGCAAACTACATGTCATCAAGAACTCTCTGGATTATGATAAACAGCTGGAGCTTCGTAATAACATTGTTGCTTCTAATGTTTATAAAGAGCATTTCAAAAATGACAATCCGACTATTATTTTTATCGGTCGCTTAACTCCTGTGAAGAAACTGGATCAAATTGTGGGGGCGGTTGGCATTCTCAAACAAAAAGGCGAAAATTATAACATTGTTTTTGTGGGTGATGGTGAGATTCGTCAATCGTTAGAAGTGGAGGTGGTTAAGCATCAGCTTCAAGATAATGTGTGGTTCTATGGTTCCTGTTTTGATGAGAAGATCAATGCAGAACTTATTTATAATGCTGATCTCTGTGTGGCTCCCGGAAATATTGGACTTACTGCTATGCATGTACTGATGTTTGGTTGCCCTGCTATTTCCCATAATAACTTCAAGTGGCAGATGCCTGAATTTGAATCTATTATTCCAGGGCATACAGGTGATTTCTTCGAGTACGATAATGTGGAAGATCTTGCTCGTAGTATTTCTCAGTGGTTTACATCAAAAAACGGTTATCGAGAAGAAGTCCGTAAAGCTTGCTATAAAGAGATTGATGATTGTTGGAATCCTTATTATCAGTTGAATCTCATAAAAAAAGTACTTGAGATTAAATGAAACTTGTTAGACGTGCTATAGGAAAGTGCTGCCATATGTTTCACACGAATGTGGCTAAACTTTTTTCTGAAAGAGGAAGAGTACTAATGCTACATTGGGTGGGGGATGAGGTGCAGGATGAAGAGACAGAGCCTTTCCGTATCTCTACGGAGCAATGCAGGAAGTTTCTTCAGTGGTTAAAAAGTAAGAAAACTATCCGTTTGGAAAATTGGGAGAAAGAACATGATTTTTTTGCACTTACAATAGATGATGTTCCTGAGAACTTTTATCATAATGCTTATCCTTTGTTGGAGGAGGCGGGTATTCCGTTCACTCTCTTTGTGAATGTGTCGCTTCTGGATAAAGAGGAATTTATCACTCGAAAACAACTTGTGGAGATGTCTCAAAGTGAACTTTGCACTATCGCTTCTCATGGTGTAAGTCATGGGGAGTTTGCTTTGCTCAATAAGGAACAAGCATTACAAGACCTTCAGGATTCCAAATGCGAGTTGGAGCAAATTATAGGTAAGCCTGTGGAGATGTTTGCTTATCCTTACGGCTCTTATTATGCCTGTGGTTATGCCAATAAGCATTTGGCAGGAAAGGTGTATAAATATGCCTTTGGTACAGTGGCTTGCCCGATTACTAAGCCATCATTCCTAAAAAAGTACTATCTGCCAAGGATTAATGTTGATAAAAATAATTTGAATACGCTATAATGATGAAGACAGTAAGTGTAATCATACCATTCTATAGCCATATTGACTGGCTCTATGAAGCTATTGAGAGTGTGTTGGCTCAATCTTATCCCATCCATGAAATCATTCTAGTGAATGATGGCTCAAAGGAAGATATGACAGAGTTCTTGAAAAAGTATGGCGATAAGATTCAGTATATATATCAGGAGAATGCTGGTCCTGCTACTGCACGTAATAATGGTATTAAACGTGCTACAGGCGACTATATTGCTTTTGAAGATTCCGACGATATTTGGTTACCTACCAAAATAGAAAAGCAGATAGCTTTTATGGAAGAGACTAGTGCAAAGTGGAGTCATGTAGGTTTCTATTATTGGTGGCCTGAAACAGGCAAGCAAGTTCTTGTAGATTCAAGTAGAGACTATGATGATATCTTCCTACAGAGACATATATCAACAAAGATAGCAACTCCAGCAGTAATATTGGATAGGTCTATTTACGAAGAAGGAGAGTTTTTTTTTCCTGATAAAATAAGGAACGGTGAGGATGACCAGCTTTACACAAAACTTTCAAAGCATTATAGGATAGCTCTTGTACAGGAGCCATTATTGAAAGTGCGAATGAGAGGAACGAATAGTCAGAATCATACTATTGAGCGCTTCCATCTGCGAGTACAGAACTACAATAACTGGAAAGCCGATGGAGAGCAACTAACCCTAATGATTCATGTGATTTATGGATTCTATACTTTTTATACAAAGCTCTTTGGTAAGAAATCAAATATTGTAAAAGACTTCTTTGCCAAATGTTGTTGGACGATACCATACGCACTAGAAAGGGTGTATGTAAGATATCTCTTTAAGCATACCTCGAAAGATGAAAATTTTATAAGGAGGTATAACATAATGAGTAATAATTGTAAAAGTTAAAATTGTTGATAATAGTAAGTTGATGATACTTAACGGGGACAAGGAATGTAAGCAGTCAAAAAATGGCTATTAATTGAAGGTTTTATCTTCGCTGCAAACAAAATTTATGGAATTATGTATAGCAGTGAAGATTTTTTTAAATAGTTTAAGGATATTCGCAAAAAAGTAGTTGAAGTCCAGATTGACGGTATCCCGGTTGTCAACAATGAAGAGAATTCTAAGAGCGGGAATCCCCAGCTGCGTGCCCAATAATCCGGCAAACCGACTAAGAAAGGCTCTGCCGCAAAGACATTTTGTACAAACGCGTGAAGGCGGACAAGTCCGTGTGTCATGAATCAGACCTGTTGAAACAGCCACAAGATGCGGTCATCATCAAGACTTTCTACAAATACACATACGAACAGGTAAGTTACATTTTGGAACATCAGTATCAGGCAGTATGCTATAAGACTGCAGAGGGAAAATCAGGGAGGAATACCTTTCCAATATTTGATTTATTTAAGAGGAAAACGCTGAAAAGCGACTTTCCCTATATGACATGTCAAAATTGGGCGCTTACCTCCAAACATGGCCCGTAACTGACTGAAGAAGGGAGATATCTTTGTATATACGAAGGATGGTAGCTATCCTATAGGTAATAATGCTGCGGAGCGCGTTGTCCGTCCGTTGACCACTTTGTGTAAACCATGCTTCATTTTGGCCGTGACGATGGATAAAGATGGCAGCAACTTATCATAGTATAATAAAAACTGTGAAGACGCAGGGTAGGTTTGCATGGGATTATCTCGAAAATTTTAGAATCTATATAGCATTAAAAGAAGGGACTATGAATATCTTGAATATTTTTCTTGGTTCTTCCAAGGACTTGATGTACGCACGTAAGCATATTGGAAATATCATCCGCAGACTAAATGATCAGTGGATGGAGAAGGGTGTGCGTATTCGGCTTTGTGTATGGGAAGATTTCCGCACAGAATATGAGGATAAGTCAAAACAACAGGAATATATAGATGAGTTAGTTCTACCAAGTCATATTTGTATATTCCTTTATGATAATAGAATAAACCCTTATACCCAAAAGGAACTTAATGCAAAGATAGGTCAAGACTTGTCTGCTGTTACTGTATATCATATTCCAAATAAGGACGGGGTATGGAATGAAGCGGTAGACGTGGATACGATGTTGAAAAATCAGAATATTACTCCGAATGATGTGTCAAATATCAATGATATAGATGCTTTAATAGAGAGCTTGGTAAGTAGGTATATTGTTGGAAAAGGATGGGACAACGGTAGTGCTGTAACTATGGAAACAAAGTATTTATACACAACGATACCTTGGGATTTATCAAAGGAGGTAGATGCTTATGAGGATGCAGTTCGTTCGATAGATGGAATCGCACAGGAGTTCTTGAGCATTCGATTGGTATTGCATCCGAAGAAGGACATTCATCTGCTTGAGCAGACGGATCACTACATTCCTCTTTTAAAGGAGAAAGTAAGTGAGAGTGATTTGGTAGAGTTTGCAAAGGCTCAAGAGCTTCAGCATGCTAATCCTGACAAGCGACCAGTTATTTCACTTTTTACTCGCGGAGCAATTTTCAAATCAGAAGTAAATGCTGAGTTCGCCCGTTTGATAGAAGGAAAGGATTTATTTTCGGTAAGGGTAAATCCGCCGTATGATACAGTCAGATGGCGTCTGCTTTGTTGGCTATTGCGTGTCAAGACTAACTTTATAGCTTCTGTAGATATGACATGTTTTCAGTTTAAGAATCATTTTCTGTATTACTTCGGAAAGCCAGTCGTTTCATTGACTGAGTTTGATCCAAGTGGAGATGCTGATAAGATTTCTGAAGAATTGGAGGCAAAGAAAGAGGAGATTGTCGGTAAGGGGGTATCCATGGACAAGTCTGAGATTGTAGAACTTCAGAATTTGCTGTCAGAAAAACAATTCTTGGAATGCAAACTAAAGATGGTTGTGGTTAAAGTTACGAACCAGTGGTTACTCGAATCTATTCAGTTTAAGGCGGAGGAAGTTGCAAATTTGGATTCAAAGTGTTTTGGTCACAAGTTAGCACTTCAGGAGAATATGCTGGATAATACTATTGAGCAAGCTCGGGCTATTCTTGACAGCTGGAAGGAAGCACTTGATGCTTTGAACAAAGAAGAGGACGAACTTGAAGGGCAGTTGTTAGAAGTTAATAGAGAAAAGGCTCGGACTATTGCAAACCAAATAAAGGATATTTGCCTAAAGAAAGAAAAACTGATCAAAAATCTTGTAGAGAAGAAACAGATGCCTCCTGTGGAGTTGCTGGCAACACAAATCTACATTGTTGGTCTTTTCGATACGTTTATCAAGGAGACGGCTCAACCACAAGAAGAGGATGAACTGTATTTTCGAATATTTAAAGATGCTGACACCTTTGGCTACTTAAGTCCACAGGTCGAGATGGCGCGCCTGAATTATGGTAATGCTTTCAGTCGAAAGAAAGACCACAAGGACGCATACGAATGCTATATAAAAGCAATCCGTAACTTGGGATGCTTTCCTGATAATAATGTAATGTTGCGACATTTGAAAACTCATGCTTATATCTCTGCTATTCAGACGCTATTGGATATCGACTTTCGACAGAACACGATATGGAGATTATTGAAAGATTTGCAACAAATGCTTGAAAGTTGGAAAAGTGCGGGGTATGACTGTATTGCTGAGGAAGGTGCGTATTATGCAGCATTGATTAGAAGCACAACGAGCGATTTTGCTTCTTCGCATGAGATGGTTGAGGAGGCAGAGAAAGTATTTGAAGAAGCAGGAAGTGGTAGTAGGGTGCCTGTAAATCATGAGTTCTATCATGAAGTACTTTGTTATTTACCTGCAAATATTGCAGGTTATTATATAGATAAGTTTGAAGAGTGGGGTTATAAGACAGAAGCAGGGTCGTATATAAAGAAATGCAATATTTTATGTGAAAGAACCATCGAAAATGCTCTGAGGCTACAGAAAGAAGACCGACTGATGTCGATGGAGATGCAAGGAAGAGCATATCATCAACTTGGTTTCTTGGCAGCAAACTTGCCCTCAAATTACTGGATGCAGGCAAAAGACTATTATGCAAAGGCATATAATCTACGTTTACAGATATTGCGAATAAGTAATGCGGCTTCTGATGCGGCTTCTCTTGCAGAAACAGCTGTAAACATTGGAGCTTTGTATTTGCAGATGGTTAAAGTGGATCTTTTCTGTAATTGCAATGCTAATGTGATAGATGTATTTTCTATTACAATGAGATATGCGGAAACGGCTGTGAACATCTACCAGAAACTTATGCATCATGGCGAAGAAGAGTCGGAACTCTGCTACTATAGGGCTATCCAGTTGAAGGGTAGTATAATATATCAATATGCAGAATGCGGTTATCCTACAGCTAATAAATCAGAGGGTATTCGACTTCTGCAAGAAGCATATGATTGGAATCAAAAACATTATGAGAATACATATTGTGATGTGTTCGAGGGAGTGGCAGGAGTGATATTGCGCCATGAAGGATTGATATAAGACAAAAACAGCATTAATATTTATCATATTAACATCGGAAAATCATAAATGAACGAAAAAAAGAAAATACTTTTTGTATGTCAATACTTTTATCCAGAAACATTTCGAGGTAATGATATTGCTTTTCATCTGGCAGAGAAGGGGTGTGATGTACATGTGGTTACGGGCATTCCGAATTATCCAAATGGTAAGTTTTTTTCTGGATATGGATTATTTAAGAAACGATATGAAGTGATTAATGGGGTACGAGTGACACGCTTACCAATTGTTCCTCGTGGTGAAGGCAATAAGATTATGCTTATGTTCAATTACTTCAGTTATCTGATTGTGGGTTGGGTGTGGATGTTTTGCCATGCATTGTTTCATAAATATGACATAGTGTTTTGTCAGCAGCTATCACCGGTAACAATGTCAAGTCCAGCGGTGTTGTACAAAAAAATGCGACATGTGCCACTTTATACTTGGGTTCTTGATTTATGGCCCGAAAGCTTGACTGCTGCAGGTGGTATTAACAATCAAGTTATTCTTGGATTCTTTAATTGGTTTGTGAAAAGCGAATACAAGAACTCGGATAAAATACTTACCTCTTCACGAGGTTTCGATCAAAGTATTTTGCAATATGGTGATTATTTGGACAAGATAATCTATTTTCCACAGTGGAGTGATGGAACAGCCAATATATCAGATTTGGCTTTTTCTCTTCCAGAAGAATTGCAGAAACTGTCAGACGAACATGATTTTATTATCATGTTTGCAGGTGCTGTAGGTGAGGCTCATGGTATGGAGTGTAATATGAAAGCCGCATTGAAAACCAAAGAGTATGGAAATATTAAATGGGTGATTGTTGGCGATGGACGTAAATTAGAATGGGTTCGTTCATTTGTGAAAGAATACGATCTTAAGGATACAGTACTTACCCTTGGGCGTTTCCCATCTGAAACTATGCCAATGTTTTTTGAAAAGGCAAATGTTATGCTTGTGTCTTTGACTGATTCACCATTATTTAATCTGTATTCTCCTGCTAAGATAGCTTCATATATGACAGCTGAACGACCGATTGTTGCTGTGCTAAATGGAGAGGGTGGTGAAGTTATAAAGAACGCAGATTGTGGTTGGAATGTTTCCGCAGGTGATTCTGAAGAATTAGCAAAACTTGTAATTATGCTGTCGAAGATGAGTAAGTCGGAGCTTCAAGAGAAAGGACGTAAAGGACGAGAGTATTATGATAAATTTTTCACAAAAGATGAATGTCTGAAAAATTTAGATAAGATAATGGGATTATAATAGTAATATAATTTGAAATGATAACATACATTATTATTTTTATTCTGCTTCTCATAGCAGAACTCCTCTATTTCCGTATTGCGGATAAGTTTAACATCATCGACAAACCCAACGAACGCTCATCCCACTCTACGATTGTATTGCGTGGTGGAGGTATAATTTTCTTAATTGGGATATGGATTTGGAGTGCCTTCTTCGGATTCCAATATCCTTGGTTCTTAGCCGGTTTGACATTAGTAGCCGGCATTAGTTTTGTAGATGACATCCATTCATTGCCGGACTCTGTAAGATTAATAGCCCAGTTTGCAGCTGCCGCAATGGCATTCTATCAGCTCGGCATATTGCATTGGTCAATGTGGTGGATAATATTACTGGCACTAATCGTCTATGTCGGTGCCACGAATGTGATAAACTTCATGGATGGAATCAATGGTATCACAGCAGGCTACTCTTTGGCTGTATTGATTCCGTTGGCACTGGTGAATATAAATGGTGTTTTTGTAGAACAGAGTTTGATCATATCAACGATTCTTGCTTCATTGGTGTTTTGTATTTTCAATTTCCGTCCGAAGGGTAAAGCGAAATGCTTTGCAGGGGATGTCGGCTCTATTGGTATTGCTTTTATTATACTGTTTCTGTTAGGTAATGTGATGATCAGGACAACGGATATTACTTGGCTGATATTCTTGTTAGTATATGGTGTGGATGGCTGTCTGACTATTGTACATCGTATTATGTTGCACGAGAACTTGGGCGAGGCACATCGTAAGCATGCTTATCAGATTATGGCTAATGAGTTGAAAGTGGGGCATGTAAAAGTTTCATTGCTGTATACGGTTATGCAGTTAGTGATTTCTCTTGGATTTATCTATCTTTGTCCCGATACGGTGTTTGCTCATTGGTTATATTTGGTGGGTGTATCAGCTGTATTGGCTATTGTTTACATATTGTTCATGAAAAAATACTATCATTTACATGAAGAATATCTCATATCATTGAAACAATAACGATTATGGAATTTAATAAGGAATTTTTAGACAAGCTATTTGAACAGGCCACAGAAAATCCTCGTTTGCGTCAGAACTTTGACCTACGCACTTCATCTGCCGATACCAGTCAACGTATGCTAAACGCATTGCTGCCAGAAACTAAAGTGCCCATTCATCGGCATGAAGATACTACCGAAACAGTAATCTGCCTGTGTGGCAGTTTGGACGAAGTAATTTATGAGGAAGTAGTTTCATATGAGAATGATACGGATGATTTTCAGAAGGAGATGAATGTGCAAGATGTAGTTCGTAAGGTGGAGTATCGAGAAGTACAGCGTATCCATCTCAATCCTACAGAAACCAAATATGGTTGTCAGATACCAAAGGGTGCATGGCATACTGTGGAAGTGATTGAACCATCTGTCATCTTTGAGGCTAAAGATGGAGCTTATGCTCGTTAAACGATGAAAAACAGATGAAATGAATAGGAAGTACTGAAAGTGCTTTTTAATACGTTATGTTATAATTGAACATTTACAATGGAATGAAAAAATGTAGGTCCCTAGATTCATGTGACAAACATAAATCCCTACATTTAGTAGATTAGGAGCAATATAGTGATATTGTCCTAATCTCGCTCTTCATATTAGTGTTAACACTAATATGATTTCCAAAAATACCAACTGTCTGTGAAGATCGTTGATATTTTTTTTATACAATAAGACAGTGGTGGAAAGTAAGCATCCGATAAAGTACCCGTTTTCTTTGTTATATTTTCATTGCACCTTTGCCTTTGCAATATTGCATGAACTTCTAACATATTTTCATTATGACACAAGAACAATTTAGCTCTTTACAGGAACTGCATCGTTTAAGCGGTCTGAGTCTTGTGAAATTTCTGCAACGTGAACATGTCAGTTACTCCACGTACAATTATTGGAAACGTAAATCTTCCAGTGTTCCCGATCACGAAACATCTGCTCCCCAATCAGTCTTAGCTCCCATCAGCCTCAAGTCCCCCTGTATTGCTTCCTCCTCTTCCGTTTCCGGAATGACCCTGTTGTTTCCTAATGGCGTCCGCACCCATTTGGGTGCCGGTATGGAAGAGGCCGCTTCCCGTTTGATTAACCAATACACCTGTTGCCATGTTCTGTCTGAATGATACGATGCGGTATTTTCTCTGCCCCGGCAGGACTGATATGCGCAAGGGTATCAGTTCCCTCTGCGGTGTGGTACACGAGCGTATGGGCTGCAGTGTCAGGAACGGTGATGTATTCATCTTCATAGGCAGCAGCCGTAAGTTGATGAAGCTTCTCCATGCCGAGGATGGCGGTCTGGTGATGTATGTCAAACGCCTTGAAGCCGGTCATTTCAAGGTTCCCGAATATGATGAGAAGTCGCGCAGCTATCCGATGGAATGGCGCGATCTTGTCATTATGGTGGAAGGAATCCGGGAATCTCCCGGGCAGCGTTTGAGACGTCTGAGGGCGGAACGAAATGTATATACCGTATAAAAATAGATGTCGTATTCCTTGTCTGTCCGGGATATATTTTGTACATTTATAGTGTAATTAAAAGAAACGGATTATGACTCAGGAAGAGATGCTTTCACAGATGAACTCAATGCTGCAGTCCCTGCAGCAGGTGAACGCATCCCAGGCTGAGACCATCATCAGGCTTACCCGGCAGAATGAATCCTTACAGAATCGTCTCAATGAGCTGACGGCTCAAGTCGCATGGCTGAACCGCCAGCTTTTCGGTCACAAGTCAGAGAAACTCCCGTCTCTTGATTCCAGCCAGCCTGACCTGTTCGGTGACTTTCTTCCTGATAATGCGGCTGAACTGGAAAAAGCGCGTGAAGCAGCGGTGCAGACCATCACAAAAGAAACGGTGGAGAGCAAGAAACGGGAACGGAATAACCGCAGGATAATGGAAGGTCTTCCCGTACTTGAAAGGGTAATCATCGAGCCGGAAGACATTGACCTGGAACTGTACAGGAAGATTGGTGAGGAAGTGACCCGTGTGGTGGAACATAAGCCCGGACAACTGTATATAAAGGAGATTGTACGCCCCAAGTATGCCCTTAAAGACAACACTTCACTTCCACCCCTCGGCAGAAAAGGAGTGGAGATAGCAGCCATGCCGCTGTTGCCTATATACAAAGGGATAGCGGGGCCTACACTTTTGGCGGAGATACTCCTGCAGAAATATGAGTATCATCTTCCCTTCTACCGCCAGGTGAAACAGTTGCATCACCTGGGCTTCAAGGCCAGTGAAAGTACCATAGACGGATGGTTCAAGCCTGCGGTTGAACTTCTCAAGCCACTTTACGAGGTACTCAGGCAGGAAATCATGAAATCCGACTACATACAGGGGGATGAAACGACCGTACCTGTACTGGACAAGGCAGGACATCAGACCAACAAGGAATACTTGTGGATGGTCAGGGCAGTAGTCGAACGACTGGTGCTTTTCCATTATGACAAAGGATCACGGTCAGGTACGGTGATAGGGCAACTGGCTAAAGACTTCAAGGGTTATTTCCAATGTGACGGCTTTGAGGGTTACGAATCTGCTTTCAAGGCCAACCCGAACGTGCGCCTTGTTAACTGCATGGCTCATATACGCAGGTATTTTGAGCAGGCACTTGCTGAAAACAGACAGATGGCGGAACATGCCTTAAAAGAAATACAGCTTCTATATCGCATAGAACATGACTGTGACCAGATGCAGCTTACAGAAAATGAACGAATGGGAAAACGTCAGGAACTTGCCGGCCCCATTATGGATGCCTTGAAGCTATGGATGGAAACAGAAGGGATAAAATACAGCCCAAACAGCCTGACCGGGAAGGCGATAACCTACGCCTATACCCGCTGGGAGAACATGATGAGGTATCTGCAGGACGGACGTATCCATATTGATAACAATCTGGCTGAAAATGCCATCCGACCAATCACACTGGGTAGAAAGAACTACCTGTTCTGTGGAGACCATCAGGCGGCCGTCAGCATGAGTGTCGTCTGTTCGTTGCTGGCAACGTGCAAAGCGCATAAAGTAAATCCGCGCACGTATCTGAATGACGTTATAGCAAGAATGCCATATATGCAGAAGGCAAATTATGAGGAACTGCTACAAATGTTGCCACACAAATGGAAAGAAAGGAATAAAGAATGATGGAGATACAACCATAGATGGCTGCTTAACTTGAAAGGAGATACAGCCTTTTTTTTATAGTGTACTTTATCGGATGCTTACGGTGGAAATCTAAAAGGATGCTATTTCTGCATACTCTTTCACCGCATCAAAGCACGGACATCCTTTCATTGGATTCAAGTCCCGGTGTCCCACAATCAACGCTTTCGGAAACTGCCTTTTCAACTCCCTCAGCAAGGCAAGCAGGGCTCCTTCTTGCTCCAATGTACGCGTATCTTTCGGTTTCCCGTTCGCATCCAATCCTCCCTCATAACAAACACCTATCGAATGGGCATTATGATTACGGCAGTGTGCCCCGACCTTTTCTAACGCACGTCCCCGGTGAATCTCCCCATCGCGAGTAATGTAAAAATGATAGCCCATATCGCGGAAACCACGGTGCAAGATATGATCCTGTCGGCAAGCCTCCGCCGAAAGGGACTTTCCTTCCGGCGTGGCACTGCAATGAATGATAATTAATGTAATAGTCCGCATGGGGGTTACATGCAACTTTGTATTCCGAACACACCTCCGATGGCGGTGGCTACAGTGATAATGATTTTGAGAACTAAGCTCCATACGGAGCGGGGAGATGATGAATTACTCATAATAAGAGGTTTTGAATAAATTAATAATAGTTTTCTTTGTCACAGATTTACTATAGATTTACCACAGATCTACACAGACTCACACAGATAAATAATCGACTACTTTAGTAACTTACCAATTCAATATAATCTGTGGAAATCTGTGTAATCAGTGGTGAACCTTTTAAGCAGCCGGGTCAGGTGCTTCGCCACCTCCGTCCGGTTTCGGATCAGGGTTGTCACCCGAATCAGAACCTCCTCCCGCGGTTGTCGGTTTCTGATATTCCGCCTGCTGCTTCAACTGACTGTCGAGTTTCAGATTATTAGTCGACAGATTACCGGTAGCACGAGCTTTCAGACGCATACCGCTAATGTTCTTTTCCAACGAGAACTCTTCCAGCGTATCGGCTGCCTTACTACGAATACCCACACCGAAAATGGCAAGATCATCAATTTTCACACACTTGCCGTCCAGCAACAATTCCTTGATGCAATCTACCATATCCGAAAGCACACCTTTGATGACCCCACCGGAATACGGTGAATTGTGCTTCGACATATGTTCGGCAAGCTTAGCCAAATCAAACGTCTCATCGCTTACTGCACGGGCGAACCACTTACCCGCATTCAAACCTTTCTTCTGCTGGTTCTGATAAATTTTGTAACGAATCATAAAACAATAAATTAAAGGGTTAAACAGATTGTCCGGGGATTCTTTTCCCTTTCGACGATACAAAGATACCACCCTCAAACTCTGGAAAATCAATAGTACACAGTTGCGTACAATTGTTGTCGGTTGTGTGCAATTATGATCGATTATTCAATGAAAAGGCGTTGGCTATGTAGAAATATTTTGCTATTTTTGTAACTGTAAATCAGAAACTTATCCATTATGAACGAATTCAAAATACGTGCCTACGGGCGCATGGAGCTGGCGCAACTCTATTCTCCGGAACTTACCGATATTGCCGCTTATCGAAAAATGAAGAAATGGATCTCTCTATGTCCCGGACTTCTGCAACGCCTGTACGACTTAGGCTACGAATCAAAGCGACGCTCATTCACACCATTGGAGGTGAGAGTGATTGTGGATGCCCTGGGAGAGCCTTAAATAATGCGGCACTTTATGATGCATAAAGCACCGCTTTACGATGTCTAAAGCTTAGCTTTACACCTCCTAAAGCGATGCTTTATGCAGTAAAAACGGATGCGGTAATCAAAATGAGTGTACCGGTCCAAACGATTACAGCAAGGAAGGCGGGGACAGTGGGGACACTTTCCCCGTTTCACTCATACACACACGCACGCGCGTAACTCCCTTTGCCGTCTACACTGATTAGCTTGCCTTGTCGGGTGAGACGTTTCAGCCAGGTGATGGCGGTACTTTTGTTGATACCCAGAGCTGTTGCTTTTTCCAGCAATTCCGTGCGGGTAAATTCCTTACCCAGTTGCTGGAAGAGGAAATCCCGGTCGGCATTGGGGCGGTGGCTGACTTCAGTGTTGGGGAGGAATGACAGGATATGCATGGCGTGACAGTAGAGAGGTTCCGCCAAATTTAATACGGCGTGGAAGTCTTCCGCCGAGATGGATACGTTCCAGCGGGTGACGATGCCGTCCTTGCGGTTGTCCGAAGGAATAGACTTGTCGGGTGTGAAGGGGGAGGAGGAGGAAATTTGGAGGCTGTAGGGATTCGGGTGTTCGAGCGCGCGCAACACGGCTACTTCCGACATGATCCTGCACAAATTGATAGCCATACGCGCCACAAAGCTATACATTTCTCTGTCGTTGGCTATGCTCGAACGATCGAACAACTCCGAAAAGACGGCGTCAATTTCGTTTTTCTGCTCGTTCGTGAGCTGCAGCGTGTGGATACCATTCTTCTTTATCATGTCCAGTTGATTTTTCCATTCCAGTCCCAGAGCGTTGAATACCTCTTCCCAGTCTGTTTCGTCGTCTACAAACTGGCTGACCCATTTGTCGATTCCGTACATGTAGTAGTACAACTGGCGGGAGGATCCTCCGTCTTCCGTTGTCGGGATGAAAGCTTTCACCTGGAGTGGGGTGCCCGACATCAGGAGCGAAAGGCAGACTTTTTTTGTTTCCCGATATTCTTGGTTACCGCGACGGTTGTAGGACAAGAAGTCGTGGTCGAACGCTTTGCGTAGCGTGTCACTCCAATGGCCGTGTTCCGATCCGATGGCGGTGGACAGTGTGTCGGCTTCCGACTCGAAGATAAATCCTGTACCTTCGGAGTCCATAATGTTTTGTAGGATACCTGTGCCGGTGTTGTTGCCCGAAATCAAGAACATTTTGTTAGGGGGCATTTGCGGGACTTCCATTTTTGACCGCTCTTTTCCCATCGCGTCGTATTCGGCTTTTTCTTTTTTATAGATCTTCATTTGCGCCGCCACTTTCGCGCGAATCTCGTCATGGATGGGTTGCACGAGCAGGCGGAGGTAGGAGAGGATGCCTTTGCCGGAAGCAGAGGGCGCCACGATGAAACATTGGAGGCTGGGATAATAGTATTTGCCGCCATAGAGGCATCGCACGTGGCGCGACATGCAAGCTCCCAGCGCGTTGAATGCTCCCATCAGCATGATGTCGCGTTGAATCTCACTTTTAGCAACTTTGATGATACGCTGCAGGAGTTTCGGCCAGTTTGCTTCCGGCAGAGTGGGGAGCGGGTGTTGCGGATCGCTACCGGATAGCAGTTGTTCTTCTTTTTCTTCCGTGATCGTTTCTTCGTCTGTTTCCTCATTTGCCACCTTATTATACGCGCGTGCCTGTGTGAGAGTTTGAGGGGCTGTCCTCACTGTCCCCACTGTCTCCACATAGCTGATGGCGACTCCTGTCGCTTCGGCAAGATGGAAAGCGGTGCCCAGGTGCACTTCTCCACGTTGGGTGTGGAGTGCGTTGGAGAATACCCGTTCGGCATGTTCGCGCTGATACTTGGGAGAGACCCGGCATAGGCGGTGAAAAAACTCACGTCCTGCTTCACCGCAATCCGTTGCGATGGCGAATGACAATTGTACGTATTCAAGATAAGTGGGAGCAATGTCCGCTCCTGCCATTTCGACTGCTTCGGTGAGACGGCGTAAAGATTCAACATCGGTCATTTGGATTTATGATTTTTGATTTATGATTTATTTGTTGGTGGTTCTGAACAATGCTTCCGGGTCGTAACTAAGGAAACAGGATCTCACGAGGTCTTTGCCGGAGAAATCTACTTTGGATTTTGTTTCGGAAGAAACTGCTGTTACCGTATTGTATGCCGTCTCTACGTACCGCATCGCCCAACTTATGTTTTCTGTGATATTTTGGATGTCATTTGTCGTGGAGGAATAATGGCAGGGAACAAATGCCTTTACACCCAGTCCGCTGGGGCTGACAAAGGTGAGTACAGGTTGTAGGAGAGGATCGTCATAGAGCATACGTCGCATTTCCATTGCTTCCTGATAAGAGTGGAGACCGTCTACATCTACTATCACCAGGTGAGACGGGGAGACGAAATCCTTACTGCTACGGCGGGTGAATGTGCCGCAGGGGGTCACATACGGAAGCAATGATGCTTTGGCGGCTCGTATATCTGTGGCATTCCGTACTTGTGCGGTCAGGGTTTTGAGATTCTCATTGCAAGTAATCATTTGGAAAACTTGTTCGATGGAGACTTCGCAGAAGGGGATAAGCGTGGGAGGAGTCATCAGTCGGCCTTGTTTGTCTTTGATGGGAGCGATAGGTGGCATAAAATAGGACATTCTGTAGTTGTTTGGCATCATTTTCTTTTTGTTTCAAGTTAAAATATTTATTTTTGCAAAAAATATGAGTGTGTTTCAAAACACGGCGTAAAATTAGTAAATGCAAAATAGACATCGTCCCGACATGTTGGGATGAAAGTGAAAATAATTAACCGTTACGGTGTAATTTTAACAATAAAAAAGAATGGAAAATGAAAAAGGTTTTTATGTAGCTTTAGGAGTTTACATAGGAGAGTTGCAAAAGCGTGCGGATTTGAAAAATGACGAAATATGCAAGAGCGTACACATCGGCCACTCTACTTTTAATGATTTAAAAAAGGGGCAAAACGCCCATTGAGTGATTACGTAAAAGTGGTGGAGTGCTGTCTGGATGCCTTCAATGAAGAGGAAGCCGGGGTTATCTGGGATGAATGGAGGAGAATGTATTTTCGATACAGGAGAAGAAAAGAGGAGGAGAGAGGAGAACGGTGAAAAACAGATAAAGTAAAAGTGGCAGGCGGGAAAAAGTTTCCCGCCTGCAGTCTTTATGAATGGATTTTTTTTGTAGCTTTGTGAAAAATAAGATTGATATGGAAGATTTGTCTGGTAATTTTTATAATTTAAGAAAAAGAAGCGTATGAGTAGCAAGATATACCCCATTGGCATACAGAACTTTGAAAAAATCCGGAAAGACGGTTATTTCTATATTGATAAGACTGCTTTGATTTATCAGATGGTGAAGACAGGCAGTTATTATTTCTTGAGCCGTCCCCGTCGTTTTGGAAAAAGTCTGTTGATATCTACGCTTGAAGCGTATTTCTTGGGCAAGAAAGAACTTTTTGAGGGCTTGGCCATGGAAAAGCTGGAAAAGGATTGGACTACATATCCCATTTTTCATATCGATCTTAATACGGAGAAGTATGATACGCGGGAGAGCCTGGATAGTATATTGAATTTCACATTGGAGAAATGGGAACAGCAATATGGCACCGCTCCGTCGGAAACAACTTTTGCATTGCGTTTTCGCGGCCTTATTGAACGGGCTTATGAGCAAACCGGGCAGCGTGTGGTCATTCTGATAGATGAATATGATAAGCCCATGTTACAAGCAATAGGTAACGAGGAGCTTCAGAAGGAATTCCGTAATACCATGAAAGCTTTTTATAGTGTGCTGAAGACCATGGATGGTTGTATTCAGTTTGCATTTTTGACGGGAGTGACGAAATTTGGTAAGGTAAGCGTGTTCAGCGATTTAAATAATCTCGATGACATCTCAATGCGGAAGCAATACGTGGATCTTTGCGGAGTTTCTGAAAAAGAATTGCATGATAATCTGGAAATTGAACTGCATGAACTGGCGGATGCAAATGAGCTGACTTATGGTGAACTGTGCAATAGATTGAGGGAGTACTATGATGGCTATCATTTTACATACAATTCTATCATTAAATTTTTGCTTCCCTTTTATGCGAACACCAATGCGGTAGAGTCGGAGTTTGAAATATAGAACTTTAACGCGAAAATGCGTAATATTGAGAAATGGATAGTGGAGTAATCTGTGAAATAATTGATGGAAAATCCCGGCTGAAGAAATAAAACGGCTGGGATTTTTTGTTTAGGATGTCTATTTGCCATTCTTGAAAAATATCAAATGGTAGCTATATCTTTTCCGTGTGCGATAACGAAAACGCAAAAAATAACAATTTATTATGTAGAAAAAGTTGGGGGAATGCTTCGTAGTTCATAAATAATGATTAAATTTGCCGCGATTTGTAATGCGGAGTTTGCAAAATGACGAATAATACTATAAAGCATCTAGGTATTGTGGAAAACATCCAAGGTTCTCATCTGTCGGTGAGGATTGTCCAGACATCGGCTTGCGCGGCTTGTAGCGCAAAGGGGCATTGTTCCTCGGCGGATAGTAAGGACAAAATCATAGATATTATAGATACCGCGGCTTCTTCCTATCAGGTGGGAGAGAAGGTGATGGTGGTCGGCGAAACGTCGATGGGCATGATGGCAGTGGTATTGGCTTTCGTACTTCCTTTCGTACTTCTTATTTTTTCATTGTTTCTTTTGATGGCGTGGATAGAGAATGAGTTGTATGCAGCACTTCTTTCTCTGGCTGTCCTTATACCTTATTATTTCGTTTTGTGGCTCAATAAAACGCGACTCAAACAACAATTTTCATTTACTATAAAACCAATAAATAACTAAAAACATTATGAATTTGATTCTGATTGCAGTGATTTCATTGGGAGCTATAGCGCTCGTGCTGGCCGCTATTCTTTATGTCCGGTGAAGCTGAACCGATGGTAGCAGTGGTAAGATGTAACGGAACGTGTGCCAATCGTCCGCGTACCAACCAATATGATGGTGCGAAGAGTTGTGCTATTGCCGCTTCGCTGTATGGTGGGGAAACGGGATGTAGTTACGGATGTCTGGGGTGTGGTGACTGTGTGGCTGCTTGTCAGTTCGATGCCATCCACATGAATCCTGAAACGGGGCTCCCGGAAGTGGATGAAGCGAAATGTACCGCTTGTGGCGCCTGTGTGAAGGCTTGCCCGAAGGCGATCATCGAAATCCGTCCGCAAGGAAAGAAGTCACGCCGCGTGTATATCTCTTGTGTGAATAAAGACAAGGGAGCTGTGGCACGTAAGGCTTGTACAGTGAGCTGTATCGGCTGTGGCAAGTGTGTGAAGACTTGTCCGTTCGAGGCTATTACGCTGGAAAACAATTTGGCTTACATCGATCCGAACAAGTGTAAATCTTGCCGGAAATGTGTGGAAGTTTGTCCGCAGAATAGCATTATCGAGTTGAATTTCCCGCCGCGGAAACCGAAAGAAGAAGCTCCGGCTGCTCCGAAACCGGCTACAAAAGTGGAAACTCCTGCTGCAAAGGCTACAGAAGCTCCGAAAGTAACAGAATAATAACAGAAAAAAATACAGAACTGTATGTTAAAGACATTTTCAATTGGTGGAGTTCATCCACACGAAAATAAATTGTCGGCACATCAACCTATTATCACAGCGGAAGTTCCTGCAAAGGCTGTTATTTTGCTGGGGCAGCATATCGGTGCGCCTGCAAAACCGGTTGTAGCGAAAGGGGATGTGGTAAAGGTAGGCACACGGATTGCCGAACCTGCCGGCTTTGTTTCGGCAGCAATTCACTCTTCGGTCAGTGGTAAAGTGGCGAAGATTGATACCATAGTCGATGCCAGCGGTTATGCGAAACCTGCCATCTTCATTGATGTGGAAGGCGACGAATGGGAAGAAACAATCGACCGTAGCACCACACTGGTGAAAGAGTGTGAACTTTCCGCAGAAGAGATCGTGAAGAAGATTGCCGATGCCGGAATCGTAGGTCTGGGCGGTGCTTGTTTCCCTACACAGGTGAAACTTTGTCCTCCTCCTTCTTTCAAGGCTGAATGTGTGATTATCAATGCCGTAGAGTGTGAACCTTACCTGACTGCCGACCATCAGCTGATGCTGGAACATGCGGAAGAAATTATGGTAGGTGTTTCCATCCTGATGAAAGCGGTGAAAGTGAACAAGGCATTTATCGGAATCGAAAATAATAAGCCGGATGCTATCGAACTGATGACCAAAGTGGCTTCCAGCTATGCAGGTATCGAAGTAGTGCCCTTGAAGGTGAAATATCCGCAAGGAGGTGAAAAGCAGCTGATTGACGCGATTACCAAACGTCAGGTGGCGAGCGGTGCATTGCCTATCTCTACGGGAGCAGTCGTGCAGAACGTGGGAACAGCATTTGCCGTTTATGAAGCTGTACAGAAAAATAAGCCGTTGTTCGAACGTGTGATTACCGTGACAGGAAAGTCGGTTGCGAAACCTTCCAACTTCCTGGCTCGTATCGGTACACCGATGAAACAGTTGATTGACGCTTGCGGTGGTCTGCCCGAAGATACGGGTAAGGTGATCGGTGGCGGTCCGATGATGGGTAAGGCGCTCGTAAATATCGAGGTTCCTACTGCGAAGGGCAGTTCCGGTATCCTGATTATGAATCAGAAGGAAGCCAAACGTGGTGAGGCGCAGACTTGTATCCGTTGCGCGAAGTGCGTGAGTGCCTGTCCGATGGGACTGGAACCGTACTTGCTCGGAGCCTTGTCCGAAAACGGAGATTTTGAAACAATGGAAAAAGAAAGAATCATGGATTGTATCGAGTGCGGCTCTTGCCAGTTCACTTGTCCTGCCAACCGTCCGTTGCTCGACTACTGTCGTCTGGGCAAAGGCAAAGTAGGTGCTATGATTCGTGCACGTCAAGCTAAAAAATAACGAATATGGAAAATAAATTAATCGTATCACTATCACCCCACGTTCATGGCGGAGACAGCGTACAGAAAAATATGTATGGCGTGTGCTGGCATTCAACTTACCGTCTAATCTCCCTATCTGGATTATCATTCTGGGTGCACTGTTTGCTATCGGTGTAGGCAAAATGTCTTTCGGCGGATTAGGTTGCAATCCTTTTAATCCGGCACTGGCAGGACGTGTGTTCCTGTTGCTTTCTTTCCCGGTACAGATGACCAGCTGGCCGGTAGTCGGACAGTTGACCGCCTATACGGATGCTACCACCGGTGCCACTCCGCTGGCATTGATGAAACAAGCGATTCATGCTGCAGATAAAAGTGCGGCTATGGATGCTTTAAACCAGATTCCGGATGCATTGAGTTTGCTGATCGGACAGAATGGCGGATGCTTGGGTGAAGTGAGTGCATTGGCTCTATTGATCGGACTGGTTTATATGCTCTGGAAGAAGATCATTACCTGGCATATTCCTGTGTCTATCCTGGCTACCGTGTTTATCTTTGCAGGTATCATGCACTTGGCAGATCCGGAAAAATATGTTTCTCCGATATTGCAGTTGCTCTCCGGTGGTCTGATGCTGGGTGCTGTCTTTATGGCAACCGACTATGTGACTTCTCCGATGAGTAAGAAAGGAATGTTGATTTATGGTGTATGTATCGGTCTGCTGACGGTTGTCATCCGTCTGTTCGGTGCTTATCCCGAAGGTATGTCGTTCGCCATCCTGATTATGAATGCGTTCACTCCGCTGATTAACACCTATTGTAAACCAAAACGCTTTGGGGAGGTAGCGAAGAAGAAATGAAAAAGTTAGAATCATCTTTAAAGAATATGTTGCTGGTACTTACGGGCGTGACTGCTGTCTCCGTAGCGTTGCTGGCTTATGTAAATGAACTGACAAAAGGCCCCATTGCCGAAGCGAATGCGAAGACACTGAACGAGGCTTTGAAAAAGGTTCTTCCCGAATTTACCAATAATCCGGTAGCGGAAAGCGATACGATCTTCAGCGAGAAAGACGGAAAGAAGAATGTTGACTTTATCGTTTATCCGGCTAAGAACGGCGAAGAATTGGTAGGAACGGCCGTCGAAGCTAAATCAATGGGATTTGGTGGCGAACTGAAAGTGTTGGTAGGCTTTAACGCCGAAGGTAAAATCTATAATTACTCGTTACTCGCTCACGCGGAAACTCCGGGACTGGGTTCTAAAGCCGACAAATGGTTCGGAGCATACGACCCGGCCAAGGGAGAACAGGCTGTGTCTCATGAAGAGAGTAAAAAGTCTATTTTGGGGATGAATCCGGGTGAAGCTCCGTTGACCGTCAGCAAAGATGGGGGAGCGGTGGATGCCATTACAGCTTCTACCATTACTTCACGTGCGTTTTTGAATGCTGTAAATGCTGCTTATCAGGCTTATAAGGCAGAAGGTGGTAAAGTGAATGGTGTCAGCGGTGCTTCTCAAAAGGCTACAGGCGCAGACTCTGACACTGCTACGGGAGCTACGATAAAAGTTGAACTTACTGATTCGGTCAGTGCTAAATAAGAAAGGAGACAGATATGAATAACTTTAAAGTAATGATGAACGGGATTATCAAAGAGAATCCTACGTTTGTACTCCTGCTCGGTATGTGTCCTACATTGGGTACGACTTCGTCGGCCATCAATGGTATGGGTATGGGACTGGCTACCATGTTCGTATTGATCTGCTCGAATGTGGTGATCTCTTTAATCAAGAACCTGATTCCGGATATGGTGCGTATCCCGTCGTTTATCGTGGTGATCGCGTCTTTCGTAACCTTGCTTCAAATGGTGATGCAGGCATACGTGCCTGGACTGTACGCTACGCTCGGACTTTTCATCCCGTTGATTGTAGTGAACTGTATTGTGTTGGGACGTGCCGAAGCATTCGCCGCCAAGAATAACGCAGTTGCTTCTATGTTCGACGGTATCGGCATGGGACTTGGTTTCACCATTGCCCTGACATTGCTGGGGGCTGTCCGTGAATTTCTGGGAACCGGTAAGATTTTCGATCTGACCATCATGCCGGAAGAATATGGAATGTTGGTATTTGTATTGGCTCCGGGTGCTTTCATCGCTTTGGGATACCTCATTGCGCTGATTAACAGTTTCAAGAAAGCCTAATTCAATTAAATAAGAAAAGAATATGGAATATATATTGATATTTATTTCGGCAATCTTTGTAAACAACATCGTGTTGTCGCAGTTCTTGGGTATCTGTCCGTTCCTAGGCGTATCTAAGAAAGTAGAGACTGCGATGGGTATGAGCGCTGCGGTTGCTTTCGTGTTGACCATCGCTACCATCGTTACCTTCCTGATTCAGAAGTTTGTATTGGATGTTTTCGGGCTGGGATATTTGCAGACGATTACGTTCATTCTGGTCATTGCCGGATTGGTGCAGATGGTGGAAATCATTCTGAAAAAAGTATCGCCTGCTCTGTATCAGGCTTTGGGCGTGTTCTTGCCTTTGATTACAACCAACTGTTGTATTCTTGGTGTGGCTATCCTGGTGATTCAGAAAGACTACGACCTGCTGACAGGTGTTGTGTACGCGTTTTCTACGGCCATCGGTTTCGGTCTGGCACTGGTGCTTTTTGCCGGATTGCGCGAACAGATGAGCCTCGTGAAAGTACCTAAAGGAATGCAAGGCACTCCGATTGCCTTGATTACCGCCGGTTTGCTTGCTATGGCATTCATGGGATTCTCCGGCGTGGTGTAAGGATTTACAGTTGATAATTAAATAGGGGATTGGAAGCTCTGCTGTATGGCGTCATACAGCTTTGAGTTTCCAATTCTTTTTTATACCTGATTGCCACCCAATCGTACCTAAATTACTTTTCAGCAAATAAAATTGTGGCAAATTATTGCTATTCCATTTTATTTCCATACATTTGTAACTCAAACAATGATAAGCCGAGAAACTAACCATTTTTATAAAGTATATGAAAGAAAGAATTTTAGTAACAGGCGGGACAGGATACATAGGGTCTCATACTGTTGTAGAACTACAAAACAGTGGATATGAAGTAATCATCATCGATAATTTATCAAATTCAAGTGCTGATGTTGTTGACAATATAGAGAAAGTTTCCGGTATTCGCCCAGTTTTTGAAAAGCTGGATTGTCTGGACTTTGCTGGTCTTGATGCAGTATTTACAAAATATAAAGGAATTAAGGCGATCATTCACTTTGCAGCGAGCAAAGCAGTAGGAGAATCGGTACAGAAACCGTTGCTTTACTACCGTAATAACCTGGTTTCTTTGATTAACCTTCTCGAACTGATGCCAAAACATGGAGTAGAAGGTATTGTGTTCTCTTCTTCCTGTACAGTATACGGCCAGCCGGATGAATTGCCGGTAACAGAAAAGGCTCCGATTAAGAAAGCGGAATCGCCATACGGAAATACGAAACAGATTAATGAAGAGATTATTCGTGATACGGTAGCTTCAGGTGCTCCGATCAATGCGATTATGCTGCGCTATTTCAATCCGATTGGTGCGCATCCTACGGCATTGCTGGGTGAACTGCCTAATGGGGTTCCTCAAAACCTGATTCCATATCTGACCCAAACCGCCATCGGCATCCGTGAGAAACTAAGTGTGTTTGGTGATGATTATGATACACCGGACGGTTCTTGTATCCGTGACTTTATCAATGTTGTTGACTTGGCTAAAGCCCACGTGATCGCTATCCGTCGTATCTTGGAAAAGACACAAAAAGAAAAAGTGGAAGTGTTCAATATCGGTACAGGACGTGGCGTTTCTGTATTGGAATTAATAAATGGCTTTGAAAGAGCCACCGGCGTAAAATTGAATTATCAGATTGTCGGACGTCGTGCAGGCGACATTGAAAAAGTTTGGGCGAATCCGGATTTCGCAAACCAGGAACTGGGTTGGAAGGCTGTAGAAACTTTGGAAGATACTTTACGTTCTGCATGGAACTGGCAGCTGAAACTCCGTGAAAGAGGGATTCAATAAAAGAGATTTGTTTTAAAATAAACATAAAAGATTAAACAAATCGTGCATGCGATTTGTTTATCTGATGCTAATCGACCTGAAGCTGTTTATGAGTATGCGAATATACGTAAATAGTACTTATGCCTCCCCGGCATAGACAGGAAAGATTGCATAGTAGTTTTGTCGTGTTTTATTTTGTGTTTGTGTTGTGACGGTACTACGACGTGAGTCGTGGTACCGTTTTTTGTTCGCCCATACTGGGCGAACAAAACTATGTTTATAGCTTTCCTTTGAAACAGAAAACGTCGCTTTCTCCTATTGTTTCCGGTAAAGAAGTTCCGGGGGCGAACAGTCCGAACACTGAAGAGCCGGAGCCGCTCATGGAGGCGTAGATCGCTCCTTGATGATAGAGTTCTCTTTTAATTTCCCCAATAACGGGATGTTGCGGGAATACACTTGCTTCAAAATCATTGATTAGGATATCCTTCCATTCTGCAACTGGACGCAGGATTGCCTCTTTGACCGGATATTCCGGACGGTGGGGATGAATATTTGAAAAAGCTTCCCGGGTAGAAACGAAAACGTTCGGTTTGACAATCATGATTTGGTAACCGCTTAATGAAAGCTCGATTGGTGAGAACAGGTTTCCGATTCCTTCGGCATAGGTCGGCTTGTTTTTAATAAAGAAAGCACAGTCCGCTCCCAAAGTGGCGGCATATACCTCCAGCTGTTCTTCGGATAATTCCAGCTGAAAATGATCGTTGAGCAACTTTAGCATAAAAGCGGCATCGGATGAACCGCCCCCCAGTCCGGCTCCCGAGGGAATATGCTTATACAAATGAATTTCGACAGGGGGAAGATGAAACTCCTTATCCAGCAATGAATAGGCCTTTGCCACCAGGTTGTCTTCCGGATTGCCGGCTATCTCCATGCCATACTGGTGGAGGGTAATCTTCTTTTCTGTTTCAGAAGAAGTACGGATTTCGAGAGCGTCTTCGAGGGCTACCGGATAGAAAACGGTTTCCAGATTGTGATATCCGTCCGGGCGTTTTTCCGTGATGGAAAGTCCCAGGTTTATTTTGATATTAGGAAAAGCGAGCATTTGATTTATGATTTATGAATTATGATTTATGGGTTGCTAAATTGCGATGTTGTGGCAAAGATACTAAAATCTTCATTTTTCTTTATTCATTCTTCATTATTATATTCTATCTTTGTCGTTCCGATTGGAAAAAGCCTGCCAATGGAAGCCATCCAATCATAAATCATAAATCAAAATTCATAAATCATAAAAGTTTTTCATGGCCGAACAGAAAAGAAATACCCGCAATACAAAGTCTACTAAGGTACAACCGGTAAATGATTATGGTCGTATTCAGCCGCAGGCACCTGAACTGGAAGAAGCAGTTCTGGGAGCTTTGATGATTGAAAAGGATGCTTACTCATTGGTGAGTGAGATTCTTCGTCCCGAATCTTTTTACGAACGCCGGCATCAGTTGATTTATTCTGCTATCACCGATCTTGCGGTGAATCAGAAACCGGTGGATATTCTGACTGTAAAGGAACAACTTAGCAAACGCGGAGAACTGGAAGAGGTGGGAGGCCCGTTCTATATTACTCAATTGAGTAGTAAGGTGGCTTCATCAGCGCATATTGAGTATCACGCCCGTATTATTGCACAGAAATCTTTGGCGCGTGAGTTGATTACGTTTACGAGCAATATCCAGAGTAAAGCGTTTGATGAAACGCTGGATGTGGACGACTTGATGCAGGAAGCGGAAGGTAAACTTTTTGAGATTTCGCAGCAGAACATGAAAAAGGATTATACGCAGATCAATCCGGTGATTGACGAAGCCTATAAGCTGATTCAGAAGGCTGCGGCGCGAACCGACGGTTTGAGTGGTCTTGAGAGTGGTTTTACAAAGCTCGACAAGATGACTTCCGGTTGGCAGAATTCCGACCTTATCATTATCGCTGCACGTCCTGCGATGGGTAAGACCGCCTTTGTCCTTTCTATGGCTAAGAATATTGCTGTCGATTATCGGAACCCGGTGGCGTTGTTCTCTCTTGAAATGAGTAACGTTCAGTTGGTGAATCGTTTGATTGCGAATGTCTGTGAGATTCCGAGTGAGAAGATCAAAAGTGGACAGTTGGCAAATTATGAATGGCAGCAATTGGACTATAAACTGAAGAATCTGATGGATGCACCGCTTTACGTGGATGATACTCCGTCTCTGTCTGTATTTGAACTTCGAACGAAAGCGCGTCGTCTGGTACGTGAACATGGAGTGAGAATCATTATTATTGACTACCTCCAGTTGATGAATGCGAGCGGTATGGCGTTTGGTAGCCGTCAGGAAGAGGTTAGTACCATTTCCCGTTCGTTGAAAGGACTGGCGAAAGAGTTGAATATTCCGATTATCGCACTGTCGCAGTTGAATCGTGGTGTGGAAAGTCGTGAAGGTATTGATGGTAAACGTCCGCAGTTGAGTGACCTTCGTGAATCGGGAGCCATCGAGCAGGATGCCGATATGGTGTGCTTTATCCACCGTCCGGAATACTATAAGATTTATCAGGATGATCGTGGTAATGACTTGCGTGGTATGGCGGAGATTGTCATCGCCAAGCATCGTAATGGTGCGGTAGGCGAGGTGTTGCTCCGGTTTAAGGGAGAATTTACCCGTTTCTCCAATCCGGAGGACGATATGGTTATCCCGATGCCGGGTGAGCCTGCCGGGGCTATGCTAGGATCGAAGATGAATACAGGTGATGCCGGCTCGATGCCTCCTCCTCCCGCGCCTGATTTTGCACCGCAGACAGCGAATCCGTTCGGAGCACCGGGGGATGGACCTTTGCCGTTCTAGTTGCGTCCTCTGTGGTGAAATAACGCGCAATTTTTTATCAAACCTTCTCGGTCAACCGAAAAATCTTATTAACTTTGCGAATCTTTTTGAGAAACAATAAAAAATTAAGTATATGAATATCTCTTATAACTGGCTGAAAGAGTATGTCAACTTCGACCTGACGCCCGATGAAACGGCTGCTGCGTTGACTTCTATCGGCTTGGAAACAGGTGGTGTAGAAGAAGTGCAAACCATTAAAGGTGGTTTGGAAGGACTTGTGATCGGTGAAGTGCTGACCTGCACGGAACATCCTAACTCTGACCATTTGCATATTACTACTGTTAATCTGGGAGACGGTGAACCGGTACAGATTGTTTGTGGTGCCCCGAATGTGGCTGCCGGACAGAAAGTGGTGGTAGCTACTTTAGGTACGAAACTTTATGACGGTGACGAATGTTTTACCATCAAGAAATCAAAAATCCGTGGGGTAGAATCTACAGGTATGATTTGTGCCGAAGACGAAATTGGGATCGGTACGGATCATGCAGGTATCATCGTATTGCCGGAAACTGCTGTTCCGGGTACGCTTGCCAAGGATTATTATAATATCAAGAGCGATTATGTACTGGAAGTGGATATCACGCCTAACCGTGCGGATGCCTGCTCTCACTATGGGGTAGCTCGTGACCTGTATGCTTATCTGATTCAGAACGGTCGTCAGGCAACTTTACAACGCCCGTCAGTGGATGGCTTTAAAGTGGAAAACCATGACTTGAATATCGAAGTGAAGGTTGAAAACAGCGAAGCTTGTCCGCATTATGCCGGTGTTATCGTGAAAGGTGTAACGGTGAAGGAGAGTCCGGAATGGCTGCAAAACAAATTGCGCCTGATCGGTGTGCGCCCTATTAATAATGTAGTGGATATTACGAACTATATCGTTCATGCTTTCGGTCAGCCGTTGCATTGCTTCGATGCCGGAAAGATTAAAGGCAATGAAGTGATTGTGAAAACAATGCCCGAAGGTACTCCGTTCGTTACGTTGGATGAAGTGGAGCGTAAGTTGAACGAACGCGACCTGATGATTTGCAACAAGGAAGAGGCCATGTGTATTGCCGGCGTATTCGGCGGACTGGACTCCGGTTCTACGGAAGCCACGACAGACGTATTCATCGAAAGTGCTTATTTCCATCCTACATGGGTGCGTAAGACGGCTCGTCGTCATGGCTTGAATACGGATGCTTCTTTCCGTTTCGAACGTGGTATCGATCCGAACGGCGTGATTTATTGCCTGAAACTGGCTGCTTTGATGGTGAAAGAACTGGCTGGCGGTACGATTTCTTCTGAAATAAAAGATGTATTCACTACCCCTGCACAGGATTTTATCGTCGATCTTGCTTACGGAAAAGTACATTCTTTGGTAGGTAAAGTGATTCCGGTAGAGACAATCAAGAGCATTGTGACCAGCTTGGAAATGAAGATTACCAATGAAACGGCAGAAGGACTGACATTGGCTGTTCCTCCTTATCGTGTAGACGTGCAACGTGATTGCGATGTGATTGAAGATATTCTTCGCATCTATGGATATAATAATGTGGAAATTCCGACTACGTTGAACTCCAGTCTGACTACAAAGGGTGAGCACGACAAGTCGAATAAATTGCAGAATCTGATTGCAGAACAACTGGTGGGCTGTGGATTCAATGAAATTCTGAACAACTCACTGACTCGTGCTGCTTATTATGATGGGTTGGAGGCTTATCCGTCCAATCACCTGGTGATGTTGCTCAATCCGTTGAGTGCTGATTTGAACGCTATGCGTCAGACTTTGCTGTTCGGCGGACTGGAAAGCATTGCTCATAACGCCAATCGTAAGAACGCTGATCTGAAATTCTTCGAATTCGGTAACTGTTATTATTTCAATGCTGACAAGAAGAACGAAGAGAAGGTACTGGCTCCTTATTCGGAAGATTATCACCTGGGCTTGTGGGTAACCGGTAAGAAGGTTTCCAATTCATGGGCGCATGCGGATGAAAATAGTTCGGTGTATGAATTGAAAGCGTACGTAGAAAATATATTAAAACGTCTGGGACTGGATTTGCACAATCTGGTTGTAGGTAATCTGACAGACGATGTTTTTGCTGCCGCACTCTCTGTCAACACAAAGGGCGGAAAACGTCTTGCTTCTTTCGGTATTGTAACTAAGAAGCTGTTGAAAGCATTTGATATCGACAATGAAGTATATTACGCCGACTTGAACTGGAAGGAATTGATGAAAGCCATCCGTTCTGTGAAGATCAGCTACAAGGAAATTTCCAAATTCCCTGCTGTGAAACGCGACTTGGCATTGTTGCTTGATAAGAATATACAATTTGCCGAAATCGAAAAGATTGCATACGAAACAGAGAAGAAGCTGTTGAAAGAAGTGGAACTCTTCGATGTATATGAAGGTAAGAACCTCGAAGCGGGTAAGAAGTCGTATGCGGTGAGCTTCCTGCTTCAGGATGAAAACCAGACTTTGAATGATAAGATGATTGATAAGATCATGTCGAAACTGGTGAAGAACCTGGAAGATAAACTGGGTGCCAAACTTAGATAAACTTAAAATTGTCATTATTAAAAATATAAACCAATGGGAAGAGCATTTGAATATAGAAAGGCCGCTAAACTGAAAAGATGGGGCCACATGGCTAAAACTTTTACAAGACTGGGTAAACAAATCGCTATCGCTGTAAAGGCAGGCGGTCCGGAACCTGAAAACAACCCGACGCTGCGTTCGGTGATCGCTACTTGTAAGCGTGAAAACATGCCGAAGGATAACATTGAACGTGCTATCAAAAACGCAATGGGTAAAGACCAGAGCGACTACAAGAGCATGACTTATGAAGGATACGGCCCTCACGGTATTGCTGTGTTTGTAGACACATTGACAGACAACACAACTCGTACGGTGGCTGACGTTCGTTCGGTATTCAATAAGTTCGGTGGCAATCTGGGTACAATGGGTTCTCTTGCGTTCCTTTTCGACCACAAATGTGTGTTCACTTTCAAGAAGAAAGACGGATTGGATATGGAAGAACTGATTCTCGATCTGATCGACTATGACGTGGAAGATGAATATGAAGAAGATGATGAAGAGGGAACAATTACTATCTATGGTAATCCTAAGAGCTACGCCGCTATTCAGAAGCATTTGGAAGAATGTGGCTTTGAAGATGTCGGTGGAGACTTCACTTATATCCCGAACGACTTGAAAGAGGTTACTCCGGAACAACGCGAAACATTGGATAAGATGATCGAACGTCTGGAAGAATTTGATGACGTGCAGACTGTCTATACCAACATGCAACCGGAAGAGGGTGAAGAGTAAAGTAAGGTTATGGAATATGTTTATAAGACCCAGGGAACTTGCAGCACGAATATCGAACTGAATGTGGAAGATGGAGTGGTGAAGGAAGTTGCTTTCTGGGGAGGATGTAATGGTAACCTTCAAGGTATTTCCCGCCTTGTGAGAGGAATGAAGGTGGAGGAGGTGATCGCAAAACTTGAAGGAGTGCGTTGTGGTGGCAGGCCGACATCTTGTCCCGATCAATTATGTCATGCATTGCATGAGATGGGATATTGATTGATCTTCATTTATGTAAATTATATATTGATTTGTGACCTCTGGCAATTGGTTTGTCGGAGGTCATTTTTTTTGCAGAAAGTCCTTATTTCCTTTTCTCGAGTAGTCCTTACTCAATCCTTTTATAATAATGTCCTCATAATTAGTGTATCATCTGTGTCCATAGGTCATCTACTTATTGGTCGGTATTTTGAACTAAAATTGATTCTCACTCGTTATTTATAAGTATATTTGTACTGGATAAACTATTATGCAAAAATGAAGAATATTTTTCAAGACTTAAGACGCAAAGATCATAAACGCTATCTAGGTGGACTGGATGTTTTTAAATATATTGGTCCGGGGCTGCTGGTTACTGTAGGATTTATTGATCCGGGAAACTGGGCTTCTAATTTCGCCGCCGGTTCCGAATTTGGCTATTCCTTGCTTTGGGTGGTTACCTTGTCTACTATCATGCTGATTGTCCTTCAGCACAACGTTGCTCACTTGGGAATCGTTACCGGACTTTGCCTTTCGGAGGCGGCCACTAAGTACACCCCTAAATGGGTGTCACGACCTATTCTTGGCACAGCAGTACTGGCGTCAATCTCTACTTCCCTGGCGGAAATTCTGGGAGGTGCCATCGCGTTGGAAATGTTATTGGATATTCCTATTATATGGGGAGCTGTATTGACTACGCTTTTTGTCTCCATCATGCTTTTCACTAATTCGTATAAAAAGATAGAACGTTCCATCATTGCGTTCGTTTCTGTTATCGGGCTTTCATTTATTTATGAGTTGTTTCTGGTGGAAATAGACTGGCCGGCTGCAACGGCGGGGTGGGTGACTCCTTCTTTCCCGAAAGGCAGTATGCTGATTATCATGAGTGTGTTGGGAGCGGTAGTGATGCCTCATAATCTGTTCCTTCATTCGGAGGTGATACAGAGTCACGAGTACAATAAGAAGGATGATGCTTCTATTAAGAAGGTATTGAAATATGAGTTGTTTGACACTCTTTTCTCAATGATTGTCGGTTGGGCGATTAACAGTGCCATGATTTTGCTGGCGGCCGCCACTTTCTTTAAGAGCGGTATTCAGGTAGAGGAATTGCAACAGGCTAAGTCTTTGCTCGAACCTTTATTGGGAAGTAATGCGGCAATCGTATTTGCATTGGCATTGCTGATGGCGGGCATTTCGTCAACCATTACGAGCGGAATGGCGGCAGGTTCTATTTTTGCGGGTATTTTCGGCGAGTCTTATCATATCAAGGACAGTCACTCGCAGGTGGGAGTTCTCTTGTCTTTGGGAATTGCCTTATTGCTGATTTTCTTTATTGGAGATCCTTTTAAAGGATTGATTATTTCGCAGATGGTACTTAGTATTCAATTGCCTTTCACCGTGTTCTTACAGGTGGGACTGACGTCTTCCCGAAAGGTGATGGGCGATTATGTCAATAGTCGTTGGAGTACGTTCGTGTTGTACTCGATTGCTATTATCGTTTCGGTACTGAACATTATGCTTTTGTTTTCATAAAATGAACATGAACTTATAAATATAGAATGATGAAAATTATTACTTATAACGTGAACGGACTACGTGCTGCCGTATCTAAAGGGTTACCGGAATGGCTGGCGCAGGAGAATCCTGATATTCTTTGTCTGCAAGAGACGAAACTGCAACCGGACCAATATCCGGGAGAAGTGTTTGAAGCATTGGGCTACAAGTCTTATTTGTACTCGGCGCAGAAGAAGGGATACAGTGGAGTGGCTATACTTACCAAGCGGGAACCGGACCATGTGGAATATGGGATGGGAATGGAAGCATACGATAATGAAGGACGTTTCATCCGTGCGGACTTCGGAGACTTGTCGGTAGTCAGCGTTTACCATCCTTCGGGAACGAGCGGAGATGAACGCCAGGCCTTTAAAATGGTCTGGTTGGAAGATTTCCAGAAATATGTGATGGAGTTGCAGAAGTCTCGTCCCAACTTGATTCTTTGCGGCGATTATAATATCTGTCACGAGCCGATTGATATTCATGACCCTGTCCGGAACGCGACCAACAGCGGTTTTCTTCCTGAAGAACGGGAATGGATGACGCGTTTCCTGTCTGCGGGATATGTGGACTCTTTTCGTACGCTTTGTCCGGAGAAACAGGAATATACCTGGTGGAGCTATCGTTTTAATTCGCGTGCCAAGAATAAAGGCTGGAGAATTGATTATTGTATGGTCAGCGAGCCGGTACGCCCGCTGTTGAAACGGGCGTATATTTTGAATGAGGCCGTACATTCCGACCATTGTCCGATGGCTTTGGAAATATTATAGAATGGTAATACTCAATTTACGGGTGTCTCCTCCGTCGCGAAACTCGCCGAGGTAGACGCCTTGCCATGTACCTAAGTTCAAACGGTGGTTTTTGATGGGGATGGTGACCGAGCTTCCTATCAGGGAGGCTTTTATATGGGCACTCATATCGTCAGGGCCTTCAAGGGTATGGATGAAGTAGGGAGCACCGTCGGGGACAAGTTTATTAAAAAACGTCTGAAAGTCATGTCGTACGTCCGGATCTGCATTCTCGTTGATAGTCAGTCCGGCAGAAGTGTGTTTGATAAAGACTACCAGCAGACCGCTTTCAGGAAGTGGGGGTAGCTGTGAGACAATATCGCGCGTGATTAGATGAAATCCGCGCGAATAATGAGGTAGTTGGATGTCAAATGTTGTAGCCATATATATTTTAGTTTTTTAAAATTTGGATGGTGGATTCAGATCTACATACGGATCTTTGACGGCTGATTCCATCATCGCGTTGATTGTAATTCCTGTATCTTCTTTATAATTCCTTCTTTTGTTCCATTCACGTATGTCCTTGAGAGTGACATCACGTTTCTTTCTGTTTTGAGGGAAATTACTTTTTCTTTTCCTATCGGCATATTCATCCTTTCTGGCTGCGCTCATCATAGCTTGGATGGCAATGGCTGTCGATTCTTTATATGAAATAGTTTTGTTCATATTTTCTTTTTTTTGATTTTAATCTTTACGCCCTATCTGATACAAAGATACTTTTTTATACTTTTGTACAAAATAAAAATGCAAAATAGTTTATGGAAGATAGAATACAGAAAGCAGTGGAGCTTTTTAAGAGTGGATATAACTGCTCACAGTCGGTGGTAGCGGCTTTTGCGGACATGTATGGATTTACACAGGAACAGGCATTGCGTATGAGTGCTTCTTTTGGCGGGGGCATCGGACGAATGCGTGAAACGTGTGGAGCTGCCTGCGGCATGTTTCTGGTGGCAGGCTTGGAAACCGGTGCTACGGAAGCAACTGACCGGGAAGGTAAAGCTGCCAATTATGCGGTAGTGCAAGAACTGGCGGCTGAATTTAAGAAGCGTAACGGCTCGCTGATTTGTGGCGAATTGTTGGGATTAAAGAAAAAAGAGCCCGTCTCCACTATTCCGGAAGAGCGTACTGCTCAATATTATAGCAAGCGTCCCTGTGCAAAAATGGTTGAAGAAGCGGCAAGAATTTGGTCTGAATATCTCGAAAAGCATCCAAAATGAGCTCCTAAAATGCTTTTTTATTACAAAAACGGTAAAAAAGTGCTCAATAAAGTGTTATATAACATAAAAATAACTATCTTTGCCTCCGAAATAAAATCTGAAAGTCTTTTGACTGGAAAGATTTTAAGCATGTCTAACTAAAATTGCAAAGCAAATGTTGAAAGAAAAAGCTGGTGTAATTGCAGGTACTATCTGGAATGCACTGAACGAAACAGAAGGAATGACTGCCAAGCAGCTTAAAAAAGCAACTAAATTGGTTGACAAAGATCTGTTTCTCGGCCTTGGCTGGTTATTGAGAGAAGACAAAGTCTCTGTGGAAGAAGTTGAAGGTGAACTCTTCATCAAATTGATCTAAGCGAGTAACTCACTTAAGCAATAAAAAAATGCGTTGGTACATAATCATAATGTTATCAACGCATTTTTTTTTATTCCGCCATTTACGTATCTTTGCACACCAAAAAGATAAAATAATAAGAATTCAGAATGAAGAATATACGCAACTTTTGCATTATTGCTCATATTGACCACGGTAAGTCGACTTTGGCTGACCGTTTGTTGGAGTTTACACATACCATTCAGGTTACTTCCGGGCAGATGCTTGATAATATGGATCTGGAGAAGGAAAGAGGGATCACTATCAAGAGCCATGCTATCCAGATGGAATATACTTATCAGGGTGAAAAGTATATCCTTAACTTGATTGACACCCCGGGACATGTGGACTTTTCGTATGAGGTATCGCGTTCTATTGCTGCGTGTGAAGGTGCGTTGCTGATTGTCGATGCTTCCCAGGGAGTGCAGGCGCAGACGATTTCAAATCTGTATATGGCTATTGAGCATGACCTTGAGATTATTCCGGTGATTAATAAATGTGACATGGCGAGCGCCAATCCCGAAGAAGTGGAAGATGAGATCGTTGAATTGTTGGGCTGCAAACGGGAGGAAGTAATCCGTGCGTCCGGCAAAACGGGGATGGGAGTGGAAGAGATACTGGCGGCTGTGATTGAGCGGATTCCTCATCCGGAAGGAGATGAAGAGGCTCCGTTGCAGGCTTTGATTTTCGACTCTGTATTTAATTCTTTCCGCGGAATTATAGCCTATTTCAAGATCGAAAACGGTATGATTCGCGAGGGAGACAAGGTGAAGTTCTTCAATACGGGAAAAGAGTATGACGCCGATGAAGTAGGGGTGTTGAAAATGGATATGGTGCCTCGTAACGAACTTCGTACGGGAGATGTAGGATATATTATTTCCGGTATCAAAACTTCCAAAGAGGTGAAAGTGGGAGATACCATTACGCATATTGCCCGTCCGTGTGAAAAGGCTATTGCCGGTTTTGAGGAAGTGAAGCCGATGGTGTTTGCCGGAGTTTATCCGATTGAAGCGGAGGATTTTGAAGATCTCCGTGCGTCTTTGGAGAAGTTGCAGTTGAATGACGCGTCTTTGACTTTCCAGCCGGAATCTTCGTTGGCTTTGGGTTTTGGCTTCCGTTGTGGTTTCCTCGGATTGCTCCACATGGAGATTGTGCAGGAGCGCTTGGACCGTGAGTTTGATATGAATGTGATTACTACGGTGCCGAACGTTTCTTACCATATATATGATAAACAAGGTAATATGAAGGAAGTGCATAACCCTGGTGGTATGCCCGACCCGACGATGATTGACCATATCGAAGAGCCGTATATCAAAGCATCTATTATTACTACTACCGATTATATCGGCCCTATCATGACGCTTTGTCTGGGTAAACGTGGTGAATTGATCAAACAGGAATATATCTCCGGTAACCGGGTGGAAATCTATTATAATATGCCTTTGGGAGAAATTGTGATTGACTTTTATGATAAGTTGAAGAGTATTTCCAAAGGGTATGCTTCGTTTGATTATCATCCGAATGGTTTCCGTACTTCCAAACTGGTGAAGTTGGATATCCTCTTGAACGGTGAGCCTGTGGATGCGCTTTCCACTTTGACGCATATTGACAATGCTTACGATATGGGACGCCGGATGTGTGAGAAGTTGAAGGAACTTATTCCGCGTCAACAGTTTGATATTGCCATTCAGGCAGCTATCGGAGCGAAGATTATTTCTCGTGAAACCATTAAGGCGGTTCGTAAGGATGTGACCGCGAAGTGTTATGGTGGCGACGTGAGCCGTAAACGTAAACTGCTTGAAAAACAGAAAAGAGGTAAAAAACGAATGAAACAAATCGGTAACGTGGAAGTGCCGCAGAAAGCCTTCCTCGCCGTACTGAAGCTGGATTAAAAAAACACTGCCGCAAGCAATTTTTCAGAGATATGTTCTGAACAAATTGACTTGCGGTTAGTTTTTAATACACCAGGTGATTGCCTTCTGTCTGCAGAGCTTTCCTTGGCAATCACTTTTTAGGAACAAACAACTATAAATATGAGAAAAGTTCTGTCTTTTTCGGGCTTCCTGATGCTGGGGCTCGTCGTTTCGCAATTCCTGCCGATGATGGCAGGGGATGGCTATGGAGCTGTTAAATCCATATCGAATGTATTGCTCTATGTATGCCTTAGTTTTATAATGATTAATGTAGGCCGTGAATTTGTTCTTGATAAGACACGGTGGAAAAGTTACGCCCAGGATTATTTTATTGCCATGGCTACGGCTGCTTTGCCGTGGTTTATGATTGCCATTTATTATGTGTTTGTATTGCTTCCACCCGATTTTTGGAACAGTTGGGAAGCCTGGAAGGAGAATTTGCTGTTGAGCCGTTTTGCCGCACCGACATCAGCCGGTATTTTGTTTACGATGTTGGCGGCTATCGGGCTAAAGTCCAGTTGGATTTATAAGAAGATACAGGTGTTGGCTATTTTCGATGATTTAGATACGATTCTTTTGATGATTCCTCTTCAGATTATGATGATCGGGCTGCGCTGGCAGTTGATTATTGTGGTGGTGATTGTGTTCCTGTTATTATCGATCGGCTGGCAAAGGCTGAATAAATACGATTGGCGTCAGGATTGGAAGGCTATCCTCTTTTATTCAATAATCATATTTTTGGCTACTCAAATTCTTTATCTCGGTAGTAAGGAATTGTATGGGGAGGAGGGAAGTATTCATATTGAAGTCCTGCTGCCTGCATTTGTGCTGGGTATGATTATGAAACATAAGGAACATGATACGCCCGTGGAACGAAAGGTTTCTACCGGAATTTCATTTTTTTTCATGTTCCTGGTGGGGATGAGTATGCCGCATTTTATTGGTGTGAACTTTGCGGAGACTCATGCAGGTGCTTATTCCGTCACCGGTTCGCAGGAGATGATGTCGTGGGGGATGATTATGTTTCATGTGGTGATTGTCTCTTTATTGTCGAATATAGGAAAGCTTTGTCCGATGTTCTTTTACCGTGACCGGAAATTAAGCGAGCGACTGGCTCTTTCTATCGGTATGTTTACCCGTGGTGAGGTAGGAGCCGGAATTATTTTCATTGCATTGGGCTATAACTTGGGTGGTCCGGCATTGGTGATTTCTGTTCTTACCTTGGTACTGAATCTGATTTTGACAGGAATTTTTGTACTTTGGGTCAAAAATCTTGCTTTAAGGAGTTATACTAATTAGAAAATTCTGTATATTGCAAAACTAATATTATAAAAACATTTCGTTATGACTATTTTGCGGACTATGCGGAACTTCTCGTCTATGAATATCACGGCGAGTATTCTTTTATTCCTGGCTGCTATCTCGGCAGCCATTATTGCGAACTCTTCTGTGGCTCCGGTATATCAGGAATTTTTATCGCATGAACTTCATTTACAGATAGGAAATTTTAATTTGCTTTCGCATGGTGGGGAAAATCTGCGAATGATTGAGTTTATCAATGATGGTTTGATGACGATTTTCTTTTTATTGGTTGGACTGGAAATCAAACGTGAGTTATTGGTAGGTGAGCTTTCCTCTTTCCGTAAGGCGGCGTTGCCTTTCATTGCCGCTTGTGGTGGGATGTTGTTGCCTGTGATGATCTATTCGCTTATTTGTGTTCCGGGTAGTGAAGGCGGACATGGACTCGCCATTCCTATGGCTACGGATATTGCTTTTTCATTGGGGGTGTTGAGCTTATTAGGTAGCCGTGTGCCGTTGAGTTTGAAGATTTTTTTGACTGCTTTTGCGGTAGTCGATGATATCGGGGGAATTTTGGTGATCGCTCTTTTTTATAGTTCACATGTTGCCTATGGTTATCTTTTGGTAGCTATACTCTTTTATATTTTACTTTATTTTATAGGAAAGTATGGAACGACAAATAAGGTATTTTTCTTGGTGATTGGGGTGATTATCTGGTATTTATTTTTGCAATCCGGTATTCATAGCACTATTTCGGGAGTTATTCTTGCTTTTGTTATTCCCGCTAAACCTCGTCTGAATGTAGGGAAGTACATCGAAAAAATTCGTCATACCATTGCCGATTTTCCGGCAATGCAATCTGAAAGCATTGTGCTGACTAATGAGCAAATAGCCAAGTTGAAAGAGGTCGAATCGGCTTCCGACCGTGTAATTAGTCCGTTGCAGTCATTAGAAGATAATTTGCATGGAACAGTCAATTATTTGATTCTTCCTCTTTTTGCATTTGTCAATGCCGGCGTTGTGTTTAGTGGGGGAGGCGAATTAGTGGGAGCTGTCAGTATTGCTGTTGCTGCCGGTCTGTTACTGGGAAAATTTATTGGAATATATTTCTTTACCTGGCTGGCTATAAAAATAAGATTGACTCCCATGCCTTTAGGGATGACCTGGAAGAATCTTTCCGGAGTTGCATTGTTGGGAGGTATTGGCTTTACTGTATCACTCTTTATCGCTAATCTTTCTTTTGGGGTAGACTATCCTGTATTATTGAATCAGGCCAAATTTGGTGTATTGACCGGAACCGTACTTTCCGGCTTACTGGGATATGTCGTACTTCGGATTTCGCTTTAATCTGTCGATTCATCGTCTCCATCATCTATCGGAAGAATTTTCATGCTTTCTTCATGTGGCAATTGTTCAACTTGGCGGAGTTTTCGTTCGATAGCGCGAGTCCGCTTACCCATTACTTCTTCTAGTTGGTCGCCGGCATTTTGAAGGTTTTTCTGTACTTTTTCGAGTAGTCCTCCGAATTTGCTGAATTCTGTTTTTACAGCTCCTAATACCGTCCAAACCTCTCCCGTTCGCTTTTGAATAGCTAACGTGCGGAATCCCATTTGCAGGCTATTTAGGATAGCCCCTAGTGTAGTAGGTCCTGTGACAACTATTTTGTAATCTTTTTGCAGAGTTTCTACCAGACTTGTTCTTCGGATTACTTCGGCATAAATGCTTTCAAAAGGCAGAAACATAATGGCGAAGTCTGTGGTAAAAGGAGGATCTACATATTTGTCGTGAATGTCTTTCGCCATTTTTTTGATGGTTGTTTCCAATTGCTTGCCGGACGATTCTATCAATGCAGTATCTCCTGCTTCAAAAGCATCATAATATTGTTCGTATACATCTTTGGGAAATTTAGCGTCGATAGGCAGATAGACGGTGCTGTTCGCATCATCCTTTCCCGGAAGTTTGATTGCGAATTCAACGAATTCGGTTCCGCTTTTCTTGGTTTTTACATTAGCGTCGTATTGTTCCGGACTCATCATCTGCTCTAATAATGCTCCTAACTGAACTTCGCCGAATGTGCCACGCATTTTTACATTGCTCAACACCTTCTTTAATCCGCCTACGTCTTGAGCCAGAGATTTCATTTCGCCTAGTCCTTTCTGCACATTCTCAAGTTGTGAGCGGACAATTTCAAATGATTGGCCAATGCGTTCGTTCAATGTCTTTTGCAATTTTTCTTCCACCATTGTCCTCATGTCATCCAACCTCTTTTCGGTCGATTTAATCAATGATTCCTGTTGACGGGCCATCATATCGAATTTCTGACGCTGCAGCTCTCCGTTAGTCAACATATTTTTGTGCAATACGTCTTGCAATTGCTGCATATTCTGATTCAGCGTTTGAGTCATCTCCAGGCGGAGTTCCCGGATGCTGCGATTCAGTTCTTCGCGATTCTCCTGCATTTGTTGGCGCAAAGCTGTTTGCAGTTGTTCCGCTTGCGTTTGATTATTACCTTTTGTAAGTGACAGTATTAGTAAGACTATCACTAATGCGGCAATAACGATAAGTAAAATTAATTCCATTAATAAGTAAGAATTTCGTTTCCGTTTTCAGTAATCAGAATCATGTTTTCCCATTGGGCGGAAGGTAGTCCGTCGTCGGTGCAGACAGTCCATCCGTCGGCATCATCTATAAAGACTTCGTAGGTTCCCATGTTAATCATGGGTTCGATGGTAAAGGTCATTCCCGGTACGATCATCATGCCCGTACCCCGTCGGCCGAAATGCTCTACGTCCGGTTCCTCATGGAATTGCATCCCTACGCCATGTCCGCAGAGATCACGAACCACGCTGAAACCGTTCTTTTCTGCATGTTCTTGGATGGCGGCGCCTACATCACCCAGTTGTTTCCAGGGTTGTGCGGCGGCAATACCTATTTCCATGCACTCTTTGGTGACTTGTACTAATCTTTGCATGTCAGGATTGACATCGCCAATCATAAACATACGGGATGCATCGGAGAAATATCCTTTGTAAATGGTAGAAACGTCCACATTGATAATGTCTCCGCTTTTCAGAATCTCATTTTTATTAGGTATTCCGTGGCACACAACTTCGTTGATACTTGTGCAGACGCTTTTGGGAAATCCTTCGTAGTTGAGTGGGGCAGGGATAGCGCCGTGGCTGGTGGTGAAATCATATACTAATACATCAATCTCTTCAGTAGACATTCCTTCGCGAATATTTTCTGAAATATAGTCCAACAGTGCAGTATTGATTTTGGCACTTTCCCGAATACCTTCTAGTTGTTCGGGAGTACGGAGTACTTTACGGGGAGGAAGTTTGTAACCTTGTTTCCTGTATTTCTGTATTTTTGCTTCTACTTCGGCCGGATAATTGGAGGGAGTAAACCGGAATCCCTTGATAAAGTTCTTCATTATGATAGCATATTTAATCGTATGACAAAGGTACGAGAATAAATGGAAAATATGCTTTCTTGTTTTCTAAAACTTTTCGATCCTCAATTATCAATAGGATTTACCATTCGTATGAAACACTAACTTGAGGTATCCATTCCCATCTTTTTCGTATAGCATTATATTGGTATTGCATCCCTGTTTTGATTTTCCAGTTTTTATTTATTTTGAAAACGACATTACTTCCCAATTTGGTTGGTTCCACTTCGGAGGGAAGCCCTCGGTATCTTCGGGTATCGAGGTTTTGTGAACCATATATGTCGAGAGACCATCTGGAGGATAATTTATATTCCATTTGGCTTTGGATATGGAAATGATTGGAATTTTCTGCAAAGTCGCTTTTACTATGCAGAATAAGATTCTTGTTTATTCTTAGCCAGGAATAAGTGGGTAAAAAGGTGGAACCTGGCTTTTGGAACATCTTGTATGTGTGAATAGAAGGTTTCGAAAAGATTGTGGAAGATTTTAAAGTGGGTAGTGTGGGATCAAAATCTACAAATGGTTTTCGAGAGTACATTTTTTGCTCTACTTTTTCGATCAGCTTTCTGTTTATCTTGATTTCCTGATCGGATTCCAACATTTGCTGAAGTCTCAATGAGTCCTGTTTGCTCCATTCTTGCCCTGCTGCGGATAAGGGGAACAATAATAAACAAAGAATATTCAATTGATATTTCCGAATGTCCATACACTGTGCTAGTAAAGTTTATTGTATGGACGGTGAAAAACAGGATATGCTGCTTTGAACGATTAGTGAATAGTAATTATTTCACATAATATGGGAATACTTTTCTTTTGTTTATGATAGTGTTCTAGCTTTGAAAACGGGTTGTATCTTCTGAATTTCCGATTCAAAGCCAAACCAGTAGCCATGTCCTTCTTCATCGACAGGGAGGAAACATAGTCGTAGATTTTCACGGTATGCACCGTATACTACTTCCCAACTTTCAGGAGGTAACTGTCTTTTGGTTCTTACTTTTTCTGCCGGAGCTTTTTTTAATGACATACCTGCTTCTATCCATGCAATACTGACTTGTGTCAGGTAGTCGGGATAATGATTCTTGCAGAAATCATAAAGGATTAATCCTCTTCTTTCCAGACTAAGAGGAGTGTCGATGACATCTGTCCGGACCAGATGGTCGAGTAGGTCATGTATAAAATGGGGGTTCTCCAAAATTAGTATACGGGTGATATTTCGCCAGGTAGGAGTGTTATAGAAACCGTCTAACAGGCGGGACATATAATGGGCTGTTTGTAATTCATCTACCGTGATTTCACGGGTTTGGAGTACTTCGTATGGAGGAAGTGGAGAGTACTGTATACCTAACTCGTCCGCTCTTCTTCGCATTTCGGTGCCCGGAAGTAATTTCAGGGATTCCAGTTGGATTTCTCCTGCGCCATACTCGGTTAAGGTACGGACGTCGTCGAAAATCTCTGATAGATGGTAGAGTGGGAGTCCGGCTATCAAGTCGGCATGAGTTTCCATGTTTTCAAGTGAACATAGATAATGGAGTCCGGCCAAAGCATTGGAGAGTTTTCCTATTCTTCGACTTTGTTCAAGCACGTTTTCCCGAAGGCTTTGGATACCGGCTTCCAGGTGCAGCAGACCTTTAGGCAGAGTGGCTAATTCCTGTTTGAGTTCATCGGAAAGTAGTGCCGGATGAATTTCCAGATGGAAACAGATGTCCGGGTATTCGCGGAATAAGTTTAATAGCTCTTTTGCCCGTTTATTATTGTAATTGAAAGTACGATCCAGTACTCGCACGTTTTTGATTCCGTGTTCGTGTATCACGTCGAGACGTTCTTTGATTGCTTCGAGAGATAAGGTACGAACCGGCTTTTCACCTCCACTGACACAAAAAGCACAGGTGTTAAAACATCCCCGGGTAGTTTCTAACTGCACAAATGGTTTGCTCCAATTGAAGAAACGGCTTTTTTCAGGAGGAACCAATTCAGAAAAGTTCATGACACGGGCAAGTCCGTTGTCCTGATATTCTCCTGATTCATTCAGGTAACAAAGTCCTGTGATTGATTTCCATTCCTTTCTTGGCTGATTCCACACTTTTAACCATAATGGAAATACTTCTTCGCCTTCTCCGCGAAACACTCCGCTTACAAATTTGTTCTTATATAAGAAAGCTTCATTATCTCCTAAAAATTCGGGACCTCCGAGTATAACACAGCAGTGAGGTAGTAATGCTTTTGCGCGTGAAACGATGTGCAGGAGTTGCTCATGATTGAATAGCCAATTGGTAGCTGCAATGATATCCGGTTGATGGCGGTAGATTTGATTGACGACACTGCCGGTGTTTTCATTGATCGTAGCGGAGACCGTACACCATTCAATGTCTGTATTATTTGCTATTTGGGCATGTAAGGCAGGTAATGCCAACGAAGAATGAGCGTACGAACTATTTAAATCAAGCCAAAGAAGTTTCATGTGGAAATTTTAATATTATCTTCGCAAAGGTACAAAAAACTTGTGGCTTGTGATGTATAGTAAATAAAAAACGCTAATTTTGTATTAATAAACGCAATAAACTAGAGAATTATGGAAATGATAAAGAGATATGCGGGTATCTTGATGATGCTGACTTTATTGGTTGGCTTTACTTCGTGTGAAGACGATGAAGATATTTATGACGATTTGATGGGACGTACTTGGGTTGGTGATTTATGGTTTGGTTCTGACAATAATCCGATAGAAAGTGGTATTCGTTTGGATAACAATGGTTTGGGAATAGATTACCAAGTCTTTGATTACAATGGTAGGCCCGCCGGTGATTTGCCATTCCGTTGGTGGGTGGATTATGGAACATTGTATCTTGATTATGGTTATGATTTTGCTTTACGTGAGATTAGAGGTGTTCGTGTTAGAGGTCGTTATTTACAAGGTGATTTGTATCTTGATGGAGAATATATTGATTATATTGAGTTGCAGATGCAATAGAATAAATTATAATTTAAATAGAAAAGGAGTTATATCAATCGATATAACTCCTTTTCTATTTTGAGCATATTGTTTTATTTTTTTAGAAACAACTTCTTAAATTCCGCCGGATAAGGCGTCTCGAACTCCATTAAATCTCCCGTTACCGGATGATAAAAACAAAGTTTAAAGGCGTGGAGTGCCAATCGTCCGATAGGGTTGGGAGAATCTTCTCTTCCATATCTTCCGTCGCCGATAATAGGATGGCCTAAATCCTGCATGTGTACACGAATCTGATTCTTTCGGCCAGTTTCCAAATCGAGTTCCAACAGAGAATATCCGTTAGCGCGTTTGATTGTCTTATAGTGGGTAATAGATTTTGATCCACCGTCATCGTATTCACTGGAACTTACGTAAAGCGTTTTATCAGTCAGCCAGGAAACGACCGTATCATAGTCTTTTTCCATACTTCCTTCCACCACAGCTACATACCGGCGGTCGGTCACTATCTCATGCCAGTTGTCGCGTAGCGTCCGCTGCGTTTTTTCATCTTTGGCAAACATCATCAGACCGGAAGTATCTCTATCTAAGCGGTGAACGATAAACACACGGAATTGACGTCCGGAGCGTTGCACATATTCATTCAGTATCGTGTAGGCAGTGCGCTCTTTCTGACGCTCCGTATTGACGGATAGAAGCCCTTGCATCTTTTCGACGACAATGATATAGGCGTCTTCATATACAATCTTCAGTAATCTGTTATTAAATTCTTTCTTTCCCTTTTGCTTGCTGATTTGCACTTTCATGCCCGCTTCAAGGGGGAAGTTGAATTGCGTGGTTATCACATTATCAACAAACACGACCCGCTTGCTTAACAACGATTTTAATTTCGTGCGACTTGCATCCGGCATCTTGGCAGCCAGGAACTCCATTAATTCCATGGGCTCTTTGACTGCATAATTGGTATATTGAGCACGTGCTTTTTCGGCAGGAGTTCTTCTAGGTCTTTTTTTCATTTCTTTTTTCTTTTGAGAATTTATTTTTCACCACAGATTAGCACAGATTTTTATTACTGATTATTATAATCTGTGTTAATCTGTGTAATCTGTGGTGAACTCTTTATCGAAGTTCCAGCAACACCACATTTTCTACGTGGTGAGTGTGAGGGAACATATCTACAGGTTGAACAGCCTTCACCTTATACTTTTCATCCAGTAATTGCAGATCCCGCGCTTGAGTAGCAGGATTACAACTAACATATACAATTCGTTTCGGTTCCGCAAACAAAATGACATCAATCACATCCTGGTGCATACCGGCACGGGGAGGGTCTGTGATGATTACGTCGGGGCGTCCATGCTGATTGATGAAATCCTGCGTCAGCATATCTTTCATATCACCGGCATAAAAAATTGCGTTCTTGATATCATTGATCTCTGCATTCACCTTTGCGTCTTCAATAGCTTCCGGCACGTATTCGATACCGATCACCTGACGGGCTTGGCGTGAAACGAAATTGGCAATTGTTCCTGTTCCTGTATAAAGGTCATATACCAGTTCGTTTCCTGTTAATCCGGCAAAGTTACGGGCTATCTTATATAAATTATAAGCCTGTTCCGAGTTAGTCTGATAGAATGATTTCGGGCCGACCTTGAAACGCAGGCCTTCCATCTCTTCAAAGATGTGGTCTTTCCCTTTAAATACGTGAACGTCCAAATCGTTGATGGTATCGTTGCACTTATTATTAATAATGTATAGAAGCGAAGTGATTTCGGGGAAAGAGTCCGCTACGAATTGGAGTAATTGCTTGAACAGTTCCATTTCGTGATCTTCTGTAATCTTGCAAATGACGATTACCATCAGTTCCCCTGTGGAAGATGTGCGTATAATCATATTCCGCAGCATACCTTCCTGTGTGCGCAGATTGATGAAAGAATAATCGTGTTCGTAAGCGTAGTCACGTACTGCGTTCCGGATGTGGTTGGATATATTATCCTGCAACCAGCATTTCTCAATAGCCAGTACTTTGTCGAACGCTCCCGGAATGTGGAAACCTACCGCATTCATCTGATCGTATTTCACGTCCTGACGAACTTCCTCGTTTGTCAACCAGCGCTTATTTGAAAAGGTGAATTCCAGTTTGTTTCTGTAAAACTCCGTTTTGTCAGAACCGAGAATCGGAGAAATCTCAGGAAGTTCGATCTTTCCGATACGTCTCAAATTATCTTCCACTTGCTTTTGCTTATATCTGATCTGCTCTGAATAGGGGAGCACTTGCCACTTGCAGCCACCGCATACGCCATAATGTTGGCAGAAAGGAACAGCGCGATTGGGCGACAGCTCGTGAAACTTCACCGCTTCAGCTTCGGCATATTTATTCTTTTTACGCTTGATTTGCAGGTCTACAACATCACCCGGCACTACATAAGGAACAAAAATCACTAGGTCGTTTACTTTTGCTATGGCTTTTCCTTCGGCAGCCACATCCATGATTGTTACCTTCTCCAATAAGGGAAGCTCTTTTTTCTTTCTTGCCACTTTTACACCAGTCTAATAATTACTTTGCAAAAGTAGGTATTTTTTTTGGAAAAAATTCGGGTATACAGAATTATTCCGGATTGTAATGTCGAAATTGCATTTTGATAGAAAGTTTTTTCGCAAAAAGTTTTCAAGTTTGCGAAATATCCTTAGATTTGCGAACAGAAAAAAGTCATAATGTAACTTTAAACACAATATTATGGATAAAAAAAGAGTTTATACCTTTGGTAATGGTCAGGCAGAAGGAAAGGCTGACATGAAGAATTTGCTCGGTGGTAAGGGAGCCAACCTTGCTGAAATGAATTTAATCGGAATTCCTGTCCCTCCCGGATTCACAATAACTACAGATGTTTGTACGGAATACAATACGTTAGGACGTGATAAAGTGGTTGAGTTGCTGAAAGATGAAGTTGTAAAAGCGATCGCTCATGTGGAAGCGTTGATGAAATCTAAATTCGGTGATGTTGAAAATCCTTTGTTGGTATCTGTACGTTCCGGTGCACGCGCATCTATGCCGGGTATGATGGATACGATCCTGAACCTCGGATTGAATGATGAAGTGGTGGAAGGTATTATCCGTAAAACGGGTAATGCACGTTTTGCATGGGACTCTTATCGTCGTTTTGTACAGATGTACGGTGACGTTGTGTTGGGCATGAAGCCTACCAATAAAGATGATATTGACCCGTTCGAAGCTATCATCGAAGAGGTGAAGAAAGCGAAAGGGGTAGAACTGGATAACGAGTTGAAAGTGGAAGACTTGCAGGAACTCGTAAAGAAATTCAAGGCCGCTGTAAAAGAACAGACCGGAAAAGATTTCCCGACTTGTGCATACGAACAACTTTGGGGAGCTATCTGTGCTGTATTTGATTCATGGATGAATGAACGCGCTATTCTTTATCGTAAGATGGAAGGTATACCTGATGAATGGGGTACAGCTGTCAATGTACAGGCTATGGTGTTCGGTAATATGGGTGATACATCGGCTACAGGTGTTTGTTTCTCACGAGATGCCGGTACAGGCGAAGATCTTTTCAATGGTGAATACCTGATTAACGCACAAGGTGAAGATGTAGTGGCAGGTATCCGTACTCCACAGCAGATCACTAAGATTGGTTCTCAACGTTGGGCTGTATTGGCTGGCGTTACCGAAGATGTTCGTGCTGCGAAATTCCCTTCAATGGAAGAAGCAATGCCGGAAATCTATAAAGAATTGGATGCTCTCCAGACTAAACTGGAAAATCATTATAAAGATATGCAGGACATGGAGTTCACCGTACAGGAAGGTAAACTCTGGTTCCTCCAGACACGTAATGGTAAGCGTACAGGTGCTGCCATGGTAAAGATTGCTATGGACTTGCTCCGTCAGGGTATGATTGACGAAAAGACTGCTTTGATGCGCGTGGAACCGAATAAACTTGATGAATTGCTCCACCCTGTATTCGATAAGGATGCTTTGAAGAAAGCCAAAGTGTTGACCCGTGGTCTTCCGGCTTCTCCGGGTGCTGCAACCGGTCAGATCGTATTCTTCGCTGATGACGCTGCCGAATGGCATGCTGCCGGTAAACGTGTGGTGATGGTGCGTATCGAAACTTCTCCGGAAGACTTGGCCGGTATGGCAGTCGCCGAAGGTATTCTTACGGCTCGTGGCGGTATGACTTCTCACGCGGCTGTTGTGGCTCGTGGTATGGGTAAATGCTGCGTATCGGGTGCAGGTGCATTGAACATTGATTATAAAAACCGTACGGTAGAGATTGACGGTGTATTACTGAAAGAAGGTGACTATATCTCTTTGAACGGAAGTACAGGTGTAGTATATAATGGCAAGGTAGAAACGAAAGCTGCAGAGCTTTCCGGCGACTTTGCCGAATTGATGACACTGGCTGATAAATATACTCGTTTGCAGGTACGTACCAATGCGGATACTCCTCATGATGCGGAAGTTGCACGTAACTTCGGTGCAGTAGGTATCGGCCTTTGCCGTACAGAACACATGTTCTTCGAAGGCGAAAAGATCAAAGCAATGCGTGAAATGATCTTGGCGGAAAATGCAGAAGGACGTCGGAAAGCATTGGCTAAGATTCTTCCATACCAACAAGAAGACTTCAAAGGTATCTTTAAAGCAATGGCTGGTTGCCCGGTAACCGTTCGTTTGCTCGATCCTCCTTTGCATGAGTTCGTTCCTCACGATTTGAAGGGACAGCAAGAAATGGCGGATACAATGGGTGTAAGCCTGCAATATATCCAGCAACGTGTAGAATCACTGTGTGAACATAACCCGATGTTGGGTCACCGTGGTTGCCGTTTAGGAAATACTTATCCTGAAATTACTCAAATGCAGACACGTGCTATTTTGGGTGCTGCATTGGAACTGAAGAAAGAAGGAGTGGAAACTCATCCGGAAATCATGGTTCCGTTAACCGGTATCTTGTATGAATTCAAGGAACAGGAAAATGTGATTCGCTCGGAAGCTAAGAAATTGTTTGAGGAAGTAGGAGATAATATTGATTTCAAAGTAGGTACAATGATCGAGATCCCGCGTGCTGCTTTGACTGCCGACCGTATTGCTTCTTCTGCCGAGTTCTTCTCATTCGGTACAAATGACTTGACGCAGATGACCTTCGGTTATTCTCGTGATGATATAGCTTCTTTCCTTCCTGTTTATCTGGAAAAGAAGATTTTGAAAGTAGACCCGTTCCAGGTTCTCGACCAGAATGGTGTGGGACAGCTGGTACGTATGGCGACAGAAAAAGGCCGTGCTATCCGTCCGGATTTGAAATGTGGTATCTGTGGTGAACATGGTGGTGAGCCTTCTTCTGTGAAGTTCTGTCACCGGGTAGGTTTGAACTACGTTAGTTGTTCTCCATTTAGAGTGCCGATTGCCAGACTGGCGGCGGCGCAGGCAGCGATAGAAGGATAGTCAAATACGCTGGTTAGGTACTTAACTATCTGATAAATAGACTGTAAATACTTGCGAAAGTATTTGCAGTCTATTTTATTTTAGATTATCATTGATTTTTAGTTGGGATTAATAGTATTTCTCAATTCCACCAAATCCTCTGATTTTTTTATTTTCTTTCGTTTTATTGATAAAGTTGTTTAATCGCTTTTCAAATTCTTCAGGTCGTTTTCTGGCTGCTTCAATGTATGCAATTCGGATACGTTTATATGCGTCGGAAAAATGGAGATAATTTTCCCATATTGTCTTATCTTCCTTCAATCTTTCAATTATATCATTGGGGAAAATGAAAGGATCAGACAATACATTTCGTATTTTATCTTCAAATTTGGGGTGTATCATTTTATTTTCCAATAGCCACTTAAGTCTTTCTTTGTTAGCTTGTGAATAGGTACTTTTAGGGTTTCTGGGTGTGAAATGCTGAATTTTATGTTCTTTGTCGAGCGATTTTATTGTACTGTCAATCCACTCGAAACAAAGGGCTTCTTCAACAGCGTCGTTGTATGTGATACTTTTTTCGCCTGAAGACTTGCTGGGAAATACAAACCAAACTTCATTGGCAGTCTCAAAGTTGTCATTCAACCACTTTCGCCAATCTTTTCTGTTCTCGAAATACTTTATTTCTATTGACATAACCAATCGTTTAAACTAACTGTTTTATTGCCTTTACTTTCATAATAACGAAGCATTTTACACTATACAATGTCAGTCAAGCGCGTCTGTGTCTGATGGCTGAAAGGCTTACTACCCGTCAAAGATACTAAATCTTAAAGAAACAGTCCTCATTACTTCTTAAATCCTTTGGCTTATTATGGTATGACAACACTCACTACATGCAATATATTTGAATAAGAATCGATAGCTAGAATTTTGTGTTGCCATATAATATGATGTACAGAGTCTCCGTTAAACATTTATTTGGTGTTTATTATAAAAAACTAACTAAATGCTTGTTTGTTCATAAAAACTGCTTTACATTTGCACCCAGAAATCAATCGACCGAATTGGGGTCTAACGTTTAATTAAAAAAACAAAGAAAATGAAAAAGGGTTTATTATTGGTAGTTGTGATGTTAGCAACTATCGCTGTAAAAGCACAGGACATTTACGTAGGCGGATCTTTGAACGTTTGGCGTAACAGCACAGGCAACACTACTTCTTTTAAAATTGCTCCGGAAATCGGATACAACTTTAATGAAACATGGGCGCTGGGTGCTGAATTAGACTATTCACACAATTATGATGGAGGAGTGACTAAAAATTCAGTATTTGTAGCTCCGTACATTCGTTGGTCTTACTGCGAAACAGGTGCTGTTCGTTTGTTCTTGGACGGAACTGCTGCTGTTGGTTTCGTGAAAGTTAAAGACGGAGACACTAGCAAAGCAGGACAAGTGGGACTTAGACCGGGTATTGCTGTTAAATTGAATGATCACTTCTCTTTTATTGCCAAGTATGGTTTCCTGGGATATCGTAGAAATATAAACACTCTTGGAGATTCTTTTGGTCTTCAACTTACTAGCGAAGACCTTTCAATTGGTTTCCACTACGCATTCTGATAAGAAGAAAAGTAATTCAACAAAATAGGAAAGGGAGTTCTCAAAAATAGGGAATTCCCTTTTTTTATGTATAATCTCTATAAATTACGCACTTGTTAACGAAAAAGTTGTTTAATACAAATTACAGTTATACATTTGTATTATTAAACAATGAGGTCAATAAAAACCTTTAGTATTAATTTAAAACTTTAAAATTATGAAGAAGAGTGTTTTGTTTGTTTTATTTGCGCTGATTTCAGTAGCAGGTTTTTCTCAAATTACAGGTTGGAATGCCAAGGTAGGGATGAACTTTAGTAATTATACAGGTGACCTTGATCTGAATGCAAAAGTTGGCTTTAAGCTTGGAGGAGGTTTTGAATATGCTTTTAATGATACATGGTCATTGCAGCCTTCATTATTCCTGACTAGTAAAGGTGCAAAGAAAGATGGAAATAGCATTAATGCAATGTATTTGGAATTACCGGTAATGGCTGCTGCACGTTTTAATGTTGCAGATAATACGAATCTTGTAGTTAATGCAGGTCCTTATTTTGCTTGTGGTATTGCTGGTAAGCAAAAAATTGATTTAGGAAATAACACAGAACGTAAAGTTGATACTTTTGGTGATGATGCTTTGAAGCGTTTTGATGCAGGTCTTGGCGTAGGAGTTGCATTGGAATTTGGTAGAATCATTGCAGGTTTGGATGGTCAATTCGGTTTGGTTGATGTGCAGAAATTTGGTAATCCTAAAAACATGAACTTTTCTATTGTTGTAGGATATAAGTTCTGATAAGAAAACACTGAAAATATAGAAAGCCGTTGCAGAAGGTAATTCGCAACGGCTTTTTTAATATTTCATGATTGGGAAAAACACTTCTCTTATTGGATAAAATGAGGAAGCATAACCAGTTAGTTTTATGATCGGCTATATTTATTAATCTGATAGTTTCTTCAGCTTTTTGAAATGCTCGATTACGGCTAAATAATTTTGGTCCTGACAAGCGTCGAATCTATTCCAGAGATCTCCTAAGACGACAGCCCCTCCGAAACCGAAATCCTTAATCTCCAATAAATTGTCTTCATTGATACCTCCCAATGCCATCACTTTCGAGTCGATAATCTTGGCTCTTTGTGCTTCGCGTAACTCTTCGGCAGTGTATGTTGAATAGTAATTCACTTTAGAGATACTGTCATAGATAGGGCTCATAAAAACATAGTCGTAAAAGTGCTTTCTGTTTTTTACCTCTTCCACAGAATGGCAGGAACAACTGATATGACCATAATAATCATGCGGTTCTTTGGGGTTACGTGCATTCAGGTGGATTCCCATCAGGTTGAATTCTTCTTTCAGATAAAAATGCTCATGTGTAACGATGCGACGGTGATATTTATCCGGAATAAGTGTCAATAGCCGTTCCGAATACATAGCCGGAGTCTCCGGCTTCCTAAGATGTAGGACATCCAGCCCCTCTTCGAAAAGAGCGGTAATAATCTTATCTTCTTCGACGAAGAAAGTAGGGGTGGTAACTACAATTAGTTTCATTTCTTTTGTTAAAATTGGATTGTTTAGCAAAGTTACTAATTAACTATGTCAGAAACCAACCTTTATAGTGAAAATTTGTTAGATTGCAGTGTCCGCAGGTCAATTGTCCATAGTTCGCCGGCTAAAACATCACCAAAGCCACAGATTATTTTCAATACTTCCGTAGCTTCAATGCTCCCTACAATGGCAGGAGTAACCCCCATCACTCCTTTGGGCGGAGGAGGCATCCGTCGCATTTCTTCTTCATCGGGATAAAGATCCCGGTAGTTTTTCTTTTGATTTCCGTAGTTGAACACAGAAACCTGTCCTTCAAAACCGCAGATAGCACCATATACGTAGGGCTTTTTCTGTTCAATGCAAATGTCGTTAATCAGGTAGCGGGTGGCAAAGTTGTCGCAGCCATCCACCACTATATCATATTCCTGAATGATATCATACGCATTGTCTTTCGTCAGCCGGGCAGCGTAGGGATGTATTTCGATCTCACTGTTAAGAGCGGAGAGTCGTTCCGCAGCACAGATAGCTTTTGGTTTACCTAACTCCTTTTCGGAATAGAGCACTTGTCGTTGCAGGTTGCTGATGCTTACCAAGTCATCATCTACCAGCCCCAGGCATCCCACGCCAGCACCTGCCAGGTAGAGGGCGATGGGAGAGCCCAGCCCTCCCACGCCTACAATAAGCACTTTGGCTTCCTGCAGTTTCTTCTGACCTTCTTCTCCGACTTCGGGAAGTATAATTTGTCTGTCGTATCGCATCTGCTTATCTTTTAAAATCAAAAGACTGATCCCAATCTTTCCAGACGGGTTCACGACCCAGTTTTTTCAAATCACGTTCCACTTCAACCGCCTTTCGCTCATCACTTACGTGAAATTGTTCCAGGGTTTGAGGATAACTGAAATATCCTCCCGGTTCAGTTTTACTTTCCGCACTCATTGTGGTTACGCCAAGTGTTGCCATGTGGTTTCGGATTTCTGCGCTCTCACGGGTAGAATAAGAGATATCTACATCATGGTCGAAGATTCGCATGGCGAATGTAAGTTGGGCGAGTTCTCGGTCATTCATGACTACATTCGGCTGGAATCCGCCGTTTTCAGACGGGCGCATACGCGGGAAGTTTACGCTATATTTCGTTTTCCAGTAATGCTTCTGTAAATAGCGCAGATGATAAGCCATCATCGTTACGTCGGTTCGCCATTCCTCCAGACCGATCAGGACACCCATACCAATCTTGTGTACACCTGCCTGTCCCATGCGGTCGAAGCCGTCTACACGCCATTCGAATTTTGACTTCATGCCTCTTGGATGATACGTTTTGTAATTTGCTTTATGGTAAGTCTCTTGAAAACAGATCACTCCGTTCAGGCCATGATTGGTTAGCTCCTTGTATTCTTCCGCTTTAAGAGGCATTACTTCAATTTGCAGGTTGCTGAAATAAGGCTTTGCCAAATCCAACGCCCGGGCAATGTATGGAACACCTGCTGCGGCCGGGTTTTCACCGGTTACAAGCAGTAGATTCTCAAAAGGAGCCAACCGTTTGATGGCTTTGTATTCATTGACAATCTCTTCCTCTGTCAATATCGTTCTCTTCATCGGATTGCTGATGTGAAAACCGCAATAGACACAGGAATTGGTACATGAATTAGTCAGGTAGAGCGGTACAAACATAGAGATTGTCTTACCGAACCGTTCCATTGTATATTTCTGACTAAGGCGTGCCATCACTTCCAGATAAGGAGTGGCGGCAGGTGAAATCAGCGCCATAAAGTCGTTGACATCCAGATGCTCTTTTTTACCCAACGCACGGCGTACGTCAGCATCTGTTTTGGAATAGATGGCTTTTGTCGTCTCTTCCCAGGATATTTTTTCTAATTCGTCTGAGAACATTTTATTCAATTATAAATTAAAAATTGAAAATTAAAATGAGGGGAGAGAGGTAGGTCAGTGGCCCGACGTTTTGTTTCTCCCCACTCATTATTTATTGCCTTTGGCACTTTTCTTTAAATCGCGTGACAATCTCATTGCACAGAAATTAGGTCCGCACATCGTACAATATTCTCCATCGATATGGTGTCCTGCACGGAAATAGGTCTGCGCCCGTTCCGGATCGAGAGATAGGTCGAACTGGTCTTTCCAGCGGAACTCATAGCGAGCTTTACTCAATGCGTTGTCGCGTACCTGTGCACCCGGGTGTCCTTTTGCCAGGTCAGCGGCATGAGCGGCTATCTTGTAAGTGATTACTCCTACACGTACGTCTTCTTTATCAGGTAAGGCAAGGTGTTCTTTCGGGGTGACATAACAAAGCATAGCCGTCCCCAACCATCCGATTTGTGCGGCACCGATAGCAGAAGTGATATGGTCGTATCCGGGAGCAATATCCGTCACCAACGGGCCGAGCGTGTAGAAAGGGGCGTCATGGCATTTTTCAATCTGACGTTCCATGTTCTCTTTAATTTTATGCATCGGAACGTGTCCGGGACCTTCAATAAATGCCTGAACATTCTTATCCCAGGCACGGAGCACCAGTTCTCCCATGGTGTCGAGTTCGGCAAACTGCGCTTCATCGTTTGCGTCGTAGATAGAACCCGGACGAAGTCCGTCACCTAATGACACGGCTACGTCATATTGTGCCAGAATATCACAGATATCGTCAAAATGATCGTATAAGAAACTTTCCTGATCGTGTACGAGGCACCATTTACTCATAATACTTCCTCCACGGCTGACAATGCCGCACAAGCGATTATCGGCAAGATGAACATTATGACGGCGAATCCCTGCATGGATGGTAAAGTAATCGACCCCTTGTTCGCATTGTTCAATCAATGTGTCCCGGTAGATTTCCCAGGTGAGGTCTTCCACTATGCCATTCACTTTTTCAAGTGCCTGATAAATAGGAACAGTGCCTACCGGTACGGGACAATTGCGGATAATCCATTCACGTGTTTCATGGATGTTTTCTCCTGTGGAAAGATCCATCAACGTGTCTCCACCCCATTTACAGCTCCACAGTGCTTTCTCCACTTCTTCATCAATGCTGGAGGTAGTAGCCGAATTTCCGATGTTCGTATTGATTTTTACAAGGAAGTTACGTCCGATAATCATCGGTTCAGCTTCCGGGTGGTTGATGTTGGCCGGTAGTACAGCACGTCCCTCCGCAATCTCCTGACGAACAAATTCGGGGGTAATGTGAGTTTTAATTCCCAGTTCCTCACAATTCATATTTTCGCGGATCGCTACGTATTCCATTTCAGGAGTGATAATTCCTCTTTTGGCATACGCCATTTGGGTGATTGTTTCTCCTTTTTTAGCACGGTAGGGCAGGGCGATGTGTTCGAAACGTAAGTGATCGAGACTTTTATCATCTCTTCTCATTTGTCCGTATTCCGAAGTAATTTCAGGCAACTGTTCCACGTCACCACGACTCACGATCCATTCTTCACGCATGCGGGGCAGTCCTTTTTTGAGGTCAATGTTCATTTCTGCATCACTGAACGGTCCGCTGGTATCATATACATATATTTCCGGATTCGGTGTTGCTATCTTTTCTTCGCCTTCAAAGCTGACACTGGGTACTTGCTCCACTTTCCGCATGGCAACGCGGATATTCGGATAAAGTTTACCCGGTAAATAGACTTTCTGCGAGCGGGGGAATTTTATTTTTTGTTCCATAGTTTATTTGTTTTAATCAAGAAAAGCCGTAAGAGGTGAACTTGCTTCTGCTACAAAGTCGATGGCTTGTAATCCTAATCCTGCTTCGTACGCCTGTCTTCCGGCTTCTGTAGCTGCTTTGAATGCTTTAGCCATTTCTACCGGATTTCCGGCAACGGCTATTGCAGTATTCACTAATACAGCGGAAGCTCCCAGTTCCATTGCTTCGGCAGCATGGCTTGGCGCGCCGATACCGGCATCCACTACCACCGGGATACCTGCCTGTTCGATAATGATTTGCAGGAATTCTTTTGTCTGCAATCCTTTGTTCGTACCGATGGGGGCACCGAGCGGCATAACGGTAGCTGCGCCTGCTTCTTCCAGCCGTTTGCAGAGTACAGGGTCAGCCTGGCAATAAGGTAACACGATAAAGCCCAGTTTCACCAGTTCTTCCGTAGCTTTCAGTGTTTCGATAGAGTCGGGGAGCAGATAGCGCGGGTCCGGATGAATTTCCAGTTTCAGCCAGTTTGTTCCAAAAGCTTCGCGAGCCAGTTGCGCGGCGAAAACAGCCTCTTCCGCGTTACGTACACCGGAGGTGTTGGGCAATAACTGAATATTCGGATGAATGATATGTTTCATCATGTCGTCCTCTTTGTTATCCATGTCAATTCGTTTCATGGCAACAGTTACCATTTCCGTACCCGAAGCCAGGATAGCTTGTTCCATTACTTCATTGGAATTGAATTTTCCTGTTCCCAGGAAAAGGCGGGAGCTAAATTCGCGTCCCGCAATTACTAACTTTTCCATTCTATATATTTTAGTTGATTATTTAAATGCTAATTTAGGGGCGTAGCGCCCCGGCAAGGTTTCCCTGCGGGATATTGTCATTTTAGGCACGGATTACACGGATTTCACGGTTTTAGAAATATGATTGCATAAAGCAACAGCGTAATCCGTGCCTAAAAAATCCCATTTATCATTTGACAAATTATAAATCACTTTCAATGATTCTACGTGTTTCTTCTACCGGATTATCTGCTCCGAGAATAGTTCCTGACAGGGCTATTCCATTTACTCCTGTATGAAGTATGGCAGGAATATCTTCAAAAGTGATTCCTCCGATAGCTACAACGGGGATTTCGATATTCGCTTCCTTCATCTGTGAAAGAATAGAAGAATAGCCCTCCAAACCCAGTACAGGGCTTAGATTCTTTTTAGTGGTAGTAAACCGGAAAGGACCGATGCCGAGATAATCGGCTCCGGCACGATAGTGTTGTACGACATCTTCGAAAGTGTTTGCAGTGCCGCCGATAATAAAGGCTTCACCAAGTATTTGGCGGGCCTGGTCGATAGGCATATCCTTTTTGCCTAGATGCACACCGTCCACTTCCAGCTTTTTGGCCAGTTCGACGTGGTCATCCAGAATCAGGATTGCTTCGTGCTCTTTGCAAAGTGGCTTCAGTTGTAGGGCTACTGCTTCCACTTCTTCGAGAGGAACGTCTTTCATACGTAGCTGGATCCATTTGCACCCGCCTTCGAGTGCCATACGTGCCGATTCGAGGTACGAATACCGTTCGGTCTGATGCGTGATAAATTGTAGACTAATCATCTCCTTATCCTCCGCAAGCCGCTTTGATAATCACTAGGTTATCGTTCTCGTGTAGAATGAAACACTCCCATTCGATACGGGGAATCATTTTGTTGTTTACGGCGATAGCAATGCCTTGAACCGGAAGTTCGAGCTGTGCTGTCAGTTGCGTAAGGGTAGAAGCAGGAGTCATTTCCACCTCTTTGTTGTTCACTTGTACTTTCATTGTCCTATCAGAATAAATAAGTTGAAAGTAAATACAAAGAGCGTGCTTAAATGGAAAGGCGATAAGAAGAAACACAATCCCTACGTCAGTATTAACTGCCTCAGGTTCCTAGGGTATAATCTCAGCCCCTCATGGGGCACCCCTTTGTCTTTACGGGAGCAAAGTAAGCGAAAAAGAAACAGAAAAACACTAAATCAGTCGATTTTTTTTCATTTTTCTGTTGATTCCTGTTTTTTGATGGGATGAGAAAAGATAAATCGGGCACCATTTTTGTAACTCTTGTCAATCCATATATCACCTCCCATATATTGGATGGTCAGTTTGCAGATAGCCAGTCCCAACCCTGTACCTTGCACGAATTCATTCAGCTTTTCAAAGCGTTGGAATACGAGTTCCTGTTTATCTTCGGGGATTCCCGTGCCGGTATCTGTCACCGAGAACAGCATACATTGCTTTTCTTCGTCCACTTCATAATCCAGCGTGATACTTCCTCCGGCAGGAGTGAATTTCAAGGCATTATTCAGCAGGTTGATAATAATCTGTTGCAGACGCAACGGGTCCGTGTAGAGCATGTAAGGCTCCTTAGGCATTTGGAGTTTGATGTCTACATCCACTGTCTTGTTCCGGTTGGTGAGAGTAATCATATTCTGGCAATGGTTCACCAGCTCGCACCATTCATAGTTGAATTGCAGCTTTCCTGATTCCAGGCGTGATATATCCAGTACATCGCTAATCAGTTGGAGCAATAAATTGGAATTAGTCTGGACGATATCGGCGTATTCTTTCAATTCATCATTCTGCTCTACCGAACCGATAATCAGGCTGGAGAAACCGACAATTGCGTTTAAAGGTGTCCGTATCTCATGGCTCATATTCGAGACAAAAGCACTTTTTAATTGATTAGCTTCTTCGGCGCGCTCTTTGGCGTCGCGTAATTCGATTTCAGACTCTTCCAGTTTCTCTTTATCTTCCCGCAATTGTTGCGTGGTTCTTTCAAGGTGATTTTTCAGGATTTTCGTCCGGTAATAGTAATACAGGGAAATCATCAGACTTCCTACTAATACGAGGAAGATAATCAGGATAAATTGCACTTCTGTCTTGTATGCTACAAAGAAGGGGATAGGCTGATTGATAACCATTGAGTTGACAGGCAACTTCTTGTTTTCAAATCCCCATTCTTTTAGTTTCTTCGCGTCAAATTTATATCGGTTGGGTAAGACATTGATGCTGCTGATACCCGTTTCCTTCTGGTCTAAAAAGCGGTAAGCATATTCTCCCATATTTTTTCCCACTCCTTCATATTGCGGGACATATCCTCCGATGGCCCAATAGCCTATTGCGGTGGAAGTCATACTGAACACAGGCAGGAGTGGATTGGCTTTGGAAAAAGCATAAACGGAGTTGTTCATGTAAGTGATTCCCCGGCTGTCAATTCTCCAGATACCAAGAAGCATTGCTGTGTTTCTGGGAAGATTGCGCAATTGATTGGCAGCCATATCGAGTGTGTGGATGCGGCCGTCAATATAGGTGATGGATAACTGCGGGAAATGTTGCAGGTTTTTCTTGAACCATGCCAGTTCGGCAAGTCCGTTATAGGTATTATCCGATACAAATACCAGGTGCTCTGTGTCCGGATAGAAATCCTGTATCATTTCGATATCTTTGCTGATGTTATATTCGTATGTATTACAGTATTTTACGTTGTACTCCTTCATTCGTTCCGTTAAGTTGATACTTACAGGATTATAGTTCCGCATATCGATTGAATCCTCCGGAATACGGATGCCGTTGCGTGATGCCATTGCGCAGAAAACAGGAAGCTGCTTATATTTCTCATCTTCAAGATGAAGGAAACTGCTCCATGCTTCACCACCCAAAAGAATCACTAATTTAGCTTTCGGATGTTTGTCTAAAATATCGGTTAATGTTTTTTTCCATTGGTGCGCCTGCGTTAAATCCGTCGCATTCATGTTTTCTACAATGGTCGAGTATCTTCCTCCCAACTGGGTGTAGGTTTCTATAAATGTGCTGATGTTATCGTAGGTATATTTAGTGTCAGAATTGTATGAGGTAATGAACAGGATCTCTTCCTCTGGTTCTTCTGTGGCGGCAGCGTTGCAGAAAAGGGGGAAGAAAAGAAGAACGGCAATGGAGACAATAAATCGTATCTCTTTTCTTTTATATAGTACCATAATTGTTTGTTATGCTAGTTTATGGGTTGCAAAAATACAACTAATGCGTTTGATATACAATAAAAGTTTGTTTTTTTAGTCTGTAAAAAAGGTCGCTGTGAAAACACAACGACCTTTTTCATAAGTATAGCTTTGCTAGTAAATCCGGTTACATTCTTTTTTCAACCACATCCCAGTCGATGATATCCCACAGGGCATTTACGTGGTCGGCGCGGCGGTTCTGATAATCCAGATAATAGGAGTGTTCCCAAACGTCAAATCCGAGAAGCGGTTTCAAACCGGCACGTACCGGATTGCTGCCGTTGGCTTCTTTCGTGATTTTCAGTTTACCGTCTTTCCCAACAGATAGCCAGGCCCATCCTGAACCGAACAATCCGACTGCTGCTGCGTTGAATTCTTTCTTGAAGTTTTCAAAGCTACCGAAGTCACGTTTGATGGCTTCTCCCAGTTTGCCTGACGGTTCCTTCTTTGAGGGTTTCGGGGCAAATTGCAGGAAGTACAGATTGTGATTCAATACTTGTCCGGCGTTATTGAATATAGCTCCGTCCGGTGCGGTTGCAACGATTTCTTCTACCGTTTTACCTTCATATTCTGTTCCGGGTACGAGGCTATTCAGATTATTTACATACGTTTGTAGATGTTTTCCGTAATGGAAATCTATTGTTTGCTGACTGATTACAGGTTCCAACGCATTGTTTGCGTAAGGAAGTTTAGGCATTTCGTAAGTCATGGTCATCATAATTAAAGACATTAATATAGTATTCATAATGTTACAAGTTTTAATTGGCTTGTTATACTATAATAACAGAAGCCTTCTGCAAAATGTTCACAGCATCTTACTTTATTTGTAAATGTACTGTATACGTTCCACCTCTTTCGGGTGATCGCGGTTGGTCCGGCAGACCCATTGGCCCGTATTGTCATATTCATAATAAGAATTGCCGTCAATCCGGTTCCCGTATTTATCATACAGGCAAGTCAGGCATCCGGACGTTTTTTGGTTATTACCCAAAATCCGTTGGTAGACAATCTGCGACAGATAACCGTATTTATCGTATTCATAAGCATCTTTTTGTGAAATAACCTGATCCGGAGAATTGGCAAAAAGCAAGTTTTGATGTTGGGATGAAATCAATCTTCCTTTATCATCATATTTGTTGGCGGTGTATGCCTGAAGTTCTCCGTTCTTATTATATTCTTTGGTTTCGGTCAATAATCCCTGTTTATTGTAGGAGCTTATGACGACTCTTCCGTCTGCATACTTGAGTGAATCACTCTCGATACTTCCATCGGTACCGATGCGGCGTGTCCGCCGGTAGAGATCCGTTTTGGTTTTCGGATTCGTTTGTACCTCAAAGATGCAGTGACCTTGCGGGTCGTATAATCTATTCGTCTGTATTTCATTGCCTGGCTGTCCGTTCTTCATGGTAAGTGCCAGGGTGGAGACGAGCTGTCCTTTATCGTCATACGAATAAGTGGTCGAGGTGGTCCCTGTACTGTCGTTTTCCGCAGACTTTATCAATCGCCCTCCATTATAGTATTTCACGGAAGTAGGGGTGGATATGATTGTTTGCAGAATAAAAGGTGCCCGCAGTGCGTTGGCCTGGTCGCGAAATTCCTTGTATCTGTGTGTGCAAAGAAAATCCTGCAACATACTTAACGATTCGGAATTGACAATGGCAGGTTTTAAAAGCTCAAAATCAGCTTTTTCACTAAGATATTCAAGGTCATCCAGGTGCGTACGTGCTGTGGAAGTCAGGTAAGGTGATTGCTTATAATCGTCAATGATCTGCCGGATAGCTGTTGCGTTTCCTTTCTCCCGGAGACTGTCAATCCCTTGAAACAGAAAGTCGTCGTATAACGTGCGGACTTCCGAAAGGAAGGGACGTGTGTCTTTATCAGTGAAGAATTTCTGCATGGCGGCATTATCAAAGAATGCTTTAAAATTCGCAGAGGTCGGATTACTCTTTACGATCTGATAAAGCCGTTTGTTTTCCGCAGTGTTGATTTGAGAGATAAACTTGCCGTTCGGATATTCCGAGATATACGTTTGATAGATGTTCAGCGCAGGTGTTTTCAGCATCCCTTCCAGTAGGGCCAGTTCGCGGATGTCCCGCACCTTTTGCAAGAGGGCGGAGTCTGCCGGATAGCCGCTTGACTGGATGCTGTCCATCAATGTCTTGCTAAAGGGAATCTGCTCTTTCGATGCTTCTAAGATGGAGATAACAGCCTGTTCCGCTTTGTCTTGTACGTTGGAAAGCTGTATTTTCTCTTCTTCGCAGATATTCGGAAAATAAGCTTTCGTAGCTTGTTCGTAGCAGCCGAAATAGTTGGTGGCGGCTTGCTCACTTTGTTTGTTCCACAATTCGTTGAGAACGTCCAACAATGCCAGTTCTTCGGCATAATAGGTTTGCGTCTCGTCATCTATCTTATCACGGTTTTTCTGCCATTTGTCGGCGTCATTATCGTTCAGATACCTTAGCAGCTTTTCCAGACGGCTCTGCTTTTGTGCCATTGCCTGTGGAATGCAGGCAACCAGAAACAAACTTAAAATAATTGATAAAAATATACTCCTTTTCATTGCTTTTTGGGGTTAGGTTAAAATAGTTAGTGATGAAAATTCATAAAAATACCTTCATTCTCGAATGAATATTATACTTTTGTATTGAGAACAAATTTGAGTGCCAAGGGTTTGTTAAAAATCCACATTGTTTTTATAATGCTGTTATGAATACCAATTATATAGATGAATTGAACGAGAGTCAGTGTGCAGCAGTGACTTATAATGACGGTCCTTCGCTGGTGATAGCCGGTGCGGGTTCGGGGAAGACGCGTGTGTTGACTTATAAAATCGCTTACTTGCTGGAGCAGGAGAACGGGTACAATCCGTGGAATATCCTTGCGCTGACCTTTACTAATAAGGCTGCGCGCGAGATGAAAGAGCGTATTGCCCGGCAGGTAGGTATGGAACGGGCACGTTATTTGTGGATGGGTACTTTCCATTCCATTTTCTCACGTATTCTTCGTGCCGAAGCACAATATATCGGATTTACTTCCCAGTTTACCATTTATGATACGGCTGATAGTAAGAGCCTGCTCCGTTCCATCATCAAAGAGATGGGGTTGGACGAGAAAACTTATAAGCCGGGAGTAGTGCAGGCACGCATCTCCAATGCAAAAAACCATTTGGTCACTCCTACGGGGTACGCTGCCAATAAAGAGGCTTACGAAGGAGATATGGCTGCCAAGATGCCTGCTATTCGTGACATCTATACCCGTTATTGGGACAGATGCCGTCAGGCGGGAGCGATGGATTTTGATGATTTATTGGTATATACCTATATTCTGTTTCGTGACTTTCCGGAAGTGCTGGCACGTTATCGCGATCAGTTCCGTTATGTGTTGGTGGATGAGTATCAGGATACGAATTATGCGCAGCATAGCATTGTTCTGCAACTGACAAAGGAGAATCAACGTGTCTGTGTGGTGGGAGATGATGCGCAAAGTATCTATTCTTTCCGTGGGGCGGATATTGATAATATTCTCTATTTTACGAAAATCTATCCCAACACGAAAGTCTTTAAACTGGAACAGAATTACCGTTCCACACAAACCATTGTTTGTGCTGCCAATAGCCTGATTGAAAAGAACGAACGTCAGATACGGAAAGCTGTGTTTTCGGAGAAAGAAAAAGGGGAACCCATCGGTGTGTTTCAGGCGTATAGTGATGTGGAAGAGGGTGATATTGTGGCTAATAAGATTGCGGAGTTACGTCGGGAATATCACTACGGATATGCTGAATTTGCCATTCTATATCGTACGAATGCGCAAAGCCGTATTTTCGAAGAGGCTCTTCGGAAACGGAGTATGCCTTATAAGATTTACGGGGGACTCTCGTTCTATCAACGGAAAGAGATAAAAGACGTGATAGCTTATTTCCGTTTGGTGGTGAATCCGAATGATGAAGAAGCATTTAAGCGAATCATTAATTATCCGGCTCGTGGCATTGGAGATACCACAGTCGGGAAGATTATATCAGCGGCTACCAATCATGGCGTAAGTCTTTGGGCGGCAGTCTGCGAACCCTTAAGTTACGGACTGGATATAAATAAGGGAACTCATGCAAAACTGCAGGGCTTTCGTGAACTGATAGAAGGTTTTATTGCCGATCAGGCGGATAAGAACGCTTATGAAATAGGAACGGATATTATCCGTCAGTCCGGTATTATCAATGATGTTTGTCAGGACACATCCCCCGAGAATTTAAGTCGTAAGGAAAATATAGAAGAGTTGGTGAATGGTATGAATGACTTCTGCGCTTTGCGGCAGGAGGAAGGCAATCCGAATGTGTCTCTTACTGATTTCCTTTCGGAGATTGCATTGCTCACCGATCAGGACTCCGACAAGGCGGATGATGGGGAAAAGGTAACGTTGATGACCGTCCATTCGGCTAAAGGATTGGAGTTTAAGAATGTGTTTGTGGTTGGTCTGGAAGAAAATCTGTTCCCTAGTGGGATGGTCGGAGATTCTCCCCGGGCGCTGGAAGAAGAACGTCGCTTGTTCTATGTAGCTATTACCCGTGCGGAAGAACATTGCTATCTATCTTTTGCCAAAACCCGTTTCCGTTACGGAAAGATGGAGTTTGGAAGTCCCAGTCGTTTCCTGCGTGATATTGATGTTGATTACTTGCGGTTGCCGCATGAAGCAGGAGTGAGCCGTGCTGTGGATGAAGGTGCGGGACGTTTCCGCAGGGAGATTGAAGGGGGCTTTGCCCGTTCTGCTTCTTCGTCGCGTGCGCCTTTCGGTAGTAATTCTTCCGAGCAGCGTGAACGTCCGAAAGCACAGATTATTGCTCCCAGTGTGCCGAGAAATTTGAAGAAGGTAAGTGCTGTTGGTGGAAGTAGCAGTGCGCAGATGGTGTCTTCCGGTTCGGCATCGGTAGCAGGAGTACAAGTCGGACAGATGATAGAGCACGAACGTTTCGGATTGGGCGAAGTGCTGAAAGTGGAAGGAACGGGAGACAATGCGAAAGCCACTATTCATTTTAAAAATGCGGGTGACAAACAACTATTGTTGCGTTTCGCTCGTTTTAAAGTGGTAGAATAAATAATAACACTAAATAGAGAGGCTCATGAAGAAACAACTAACAGTAATTTTGCTTTCCGCTTTGCTTTTGAGTGGATGTGCGTCGGGGCGTATGGGAAATCCGGGAGCTATCATGGCAGGTGCTTCTATTGGAGGTAGTCTGGGAAGTTCGATAGGCGGACTTATCGGAGATAATAATCATGGCTGGAGGGGCGGTTACCGTGGCTCTGCTATTGGAAATATTGTAGGAACCATTGCCGGTGCGGCTATTGGAAACGCATTGACGGCACCGAGACAAGAGCAGATAGAGGAGGATGCGTATATTCCTGAAGTGCGGGAAGTACGTGTGCAAAAGTATAAGAAGCAGCCGCAAGTGCAGCCGCCCATTTCTCAACTGAAGTTGCGCAAAATCCGTTTCATTGATGATAATCGTAGTCATGTGATTGATGCGGGAGAAAATAGCAAGATTATTTTTGAGATTATGAATGAAGGGAGAAAGCCTGTCTATAATGTGGTTCCTGTGGTAGAAACGGTAGGAAAGGTGAAGCATCTCGGCATCTCTCCTTCGGTGATGATTGAGGAAATTCTTCCGGGTGAGGGTATCCGTTATACGGCTTCGATCCATGCAGGTGAAAGGTTGAAAGACGGTGAAGTGACATTCCGTGTCGCAGTGGCGGACGAGAATGGGGTGATTTGTGATTCGCAGGAATTTACCTTGCCTACACAGCGCGGAAACTAGAGTTAAAAGCCTGAAATATCCGGTTTAAATATAGTGACGGTATATGCCTTGGATAGTGACGCTATCCTGTGCATATACCGTCACTATGTTGGTGGGATAGCGTCACTATCTTATATAATCATTTTGTTTGCACAGCCAATGTTTGAAGTCATGATTAGAAGTAACCTCTATTTCAGGGCGGGGCATACAAGTGTTTGGTGAAACCTAAAGCTATGCTTTAGCATCTGTAAAGCGTAGCTTTAGATAGGATAAAGCTACGCTTTTTACAGTCTTACCAATTGTTCCCTGCATTACTGCTACCGATAAGCATTTCCACACGTTGTTTATACAAATTTGCTCCTTCAGCGATATTCTTGCCGGCGTCTGCTGTTCCCATTCCGTAAACCACAATAGGGGTTTGCCATGACATTCCCGAATGAATGGCACTTACCTGATAAGGACGTAATAATTCGTCCGTAGTGAAACGGTTTCTGCCTCCACTGCGATAAGCTTCGTATTCAGATCCCGTGGTCGTTACTACTGTCAACGGTTTGCCGGCGACAGCCGGAGTCTTGGATAGAAAAGTAAAGACTTCATCCTGCCATTTCTTTAGTAATGACGGTGCAGACATCCAATAGAAAGGAAATTGATAGATGACAGCCGAAGCATCGGAAATGATTTTACTCCATTCATCTATATTGAAAGCGATTTCCTGTGACAGCTCGTAAAGATTGAAAACCGCCACTCCTTCCATGTCACTGACAGCATCAACTAATGCTTTGTTTGCTTGTGATTCTTTGATGTTAGGATGTGCCAGTAGAATCACTACTTTTCTTAAATCTTTATTCATTTTAATCGGGTATTTAGGATGATACAATACTTACTATAATATATAAGGTGTAAAAATAAGAAAAAGTTCGCGAAAACCAATATCTTAATTAAAAATAAAACAATCCCTCTTTGCTTTTGAATTTGTATTTTTGCATCCACGTTCGTAAGACGTCAGTTCAGATAATAATTTTATATATGATAGATTTTAATCAGTTTCCTTCTCCTTGTTATATCATGGAAGAAGAGCTTTTAAGAAAGAACCTGTGTTTGATAAAAAACGTAGCCGACAGGGCGGGAGTGGAGATTATTCTTGCTTTCAAGTCGTTTGCCATGTGGCGTTCTTTCCCTATATTCCGTGAATATATAGACCATTCTACGGCAAGTTCGGTGTATGAAGCCCGTTTGGCACTGGAAGAATTCGGCAGTAAGGCACATACATATTCTCCAGCTTATACGGAACAGGATTTTCCTGAAATAATGCGTTGCAGCAGTCATATCACTTTCAACTCGATGCAGCAGTTCGAGCGTTTTTATCCGATGGTGGTGGCAGAAGGAAGTGGTATTTCTTGTGGTATTCGTGTAAATCCCGAATACTCGGAAGTGGAAACAGAACTTTATAATCCATGTGCACCCGGCACACGTTTTGGGATAACAGCCGATTTGTTGCCCGATGCATTGCCGCAGGGAATTGAAGGCTTCCATTGCCATTGTCACTGTGAATCTTCTTCCTATGAGTTGGAACGTACATTGGAACATCTCGAAGCTAAATTTTCCCGTTGGTTTCCACAGATAAAGTGGTTGAATCTCGGTGGCGGACATCTGATGACCCGTAAAGACTATGATACCGAACATTTGATAACACTGTTGCAAGGATTAAAAGCACGCCATCCTCATCTGCGAATTATCCTGGAACCCGGTTCGGCTTTTACATGGCAGACGGGAGTGCTGACTTCCGAAGTAGTGGATATTGTGGAAAGTCGTGGAATCAAGACGGCTATTTTGAATGTCAGTTTCACTTGCCACATGCCCGATTGCTTGGAAATGCCCTATCAGCCTGCCGTGCGTGGTGCGGAAATGGGAAACGAAGGAAAATATATTTATCGTCTCGGAGGAAATTCCTGTTTGAGTGGTGACTATATGGGATTGTGGAGTTTCGATCATCCTTTGCAAATCGGAGAACGTATTGTGTTCGAAGATATGATTCATTATACGATGGTCAAGACAAATATGTTTAACGGAATTCACCATCCTGCCATTGCTATCTGGACCAAAGAGGGGAAAGCTGAAATATACAAGCAATTTTCTTATGAAGATTATCGTGGCCGAATGAGTTGATAATCAAAATGATTGTTTTGCGGTCGATGCAAAGTGAACAGATTTCTGTGAAAAAAGTATGCAGAATGTTTGCAGGTTTACGGAAAATCCCTACCTTTGCAACCGCAAACGAAAAAATGCGGAAATAGCTCAGTTGGTAGAGCATAACCTTGCCAA
>PPYF01098749.1_pt1 | contig 119605 bp, 124 predicted proteins | sample 1559871 | NCBI WGS metagenome assembly PPYF01 (sample SAMN08240021, study PRJNA423297) | Human gut metagenome, whole genome shotgun sequencing project.
TTTTCCGCCACAAATCACACGAAAAATCACCACTTGCACACCATAATACACCGGTCTGATATCGTGAAGGTGGACGTACAGTAGGATCAGGAAGAGTTGCTACAATCATCGAGTAATTCTTACTTCTACGATTGAATATGATAATTTTCAAAGACTCAGAAAGTTTACTTTCTGGGTCTTTTTTTTGAAATTAATACTATACTTTTTGAATATATATGATATAATGCAAATAGTAAAATAAATATATAAAACAATATAATATGATAGGAGGAAATAATGGCAGTAGGAAAATTAAAGAGAATTTAAAAATGCTGGCAAACTTTCGCTTATTAGATGATGATTTTATGACTGTTGTCTTTGATCGGAATATTGAAGCTACAGAACTTATACTTAGGATAATTTTGCAAAGAACAGATTTAAAAGTCTTGGAAGTAACAGCGCAAAGAGAATATAAGAGTCCTATTACAGATGGAAGAAGCATTGAACTTGATATTTATGCAGAAGATAAAGAAGGAAAGATATATGATATCGAAGTGCAAAGAGCTGATTCAGGAGCAGATGTCCATAGGGCAAGATTTCATAGTAGTATGTTAGATACTAAAATGTTAAAAGCTAAACAGAAATTTAAGGAGATTCATGATTCGTATGTGATTTTCATTACAGAAAATGACTATATGAAGAAAGGATTACCATTATATCATGTGGAGCGAGTAGTGCAGGAAACAGAAGGAGGTCGAGGTCAAGTGTGCAAAGCGATGGAAGAAAGAATTAAAAGAGAAAGAAGCGAAGAAAGAATAGAAGTTTTACTAGGAACAGTCAAAAGTTTAATGGAGAATATGCAATTGTCAGCACAACAAGTAATGGCAGCGATGAATATTTCTGAAGAAGATAAACAAAAACTGATAAAAAAATTATAATATGAATAAAATAACAAAAAACGATATGAAAACACTTTAAAGACTCAGAAAGTTTACTTTCTGGATCTTTTTTTGTTAGAAAAAATAACATTTAGTAACAAAATAAATACTTAAAGTGTTGAATTAAAATTCTAAGAGTAGTAAAATGTTATAAACAAATAAAAAATTATTAAAAAAAGGAGAAAAATATTTATTAAAAAGGAGCTGGAAAATAGACAAAAGACAAAATAGAAAGCCCTATTAAAATATGGACTGTAAAAAGTGTGGTAAAGAAGTTGATAAAAAACAAAAGGTCTTCGCGAAAAAAGATTCTCAATTATGCAGACAGCAGACAGTGAATAATTATTTACGAAAATGCAGTTATTATTTATTTCAAAGTATAATTGGGAAATAGAAAAAGATAAAAATGGGAACCTTGTAATTATCACAAATAAATACATATATGATGTTGCAATTAAAGAAGAAAATGGAAATAAATATTTTACAATCATAAAATGAATGGAGCTATGCAAAAATAAATGGTGCGTAGTTCCAGTTTTTATTTTGATATGTATAAAATTATGATATACTTCTTTTATAACATAATACGGATATAAAAAAATAAAAAATTTAATCAGAATGACAAAGGTATGTCATTGCGGTTTGCTATATTATTCATATGCTATTGGAGGGATGAGATATGGTAAATGAGAATAATGATAAAGTAGATCGTGTGCTGGACTTATATACCAAACTGATGAACGGGAGTCTAATAAATAAGTCAGAAGAAGCTGTATTATATAATGTCAGTGAAAGAACGATACAGCGTGATATCGATGAGATTCGTGATTTTTTGGATCGGAATGAAACGAACGATGGAATCTGCAATGATGTCATATATGACCGGATAAGAAAAGGATATCGTTTAGAACAAAATTATAAAACAAAACTTACGAATCCAGAGATTCTTGCAATATGTAAAATCCTGTTAGACAGCAGATCACTTACAAAGAAAGAGATGAACGGACTATTAAATAAGCTGATTGAGTGCTGTGTTCCAAAGGAAAATCGTGAATTAGTAACAGATCTTATAAGAAATGAAAGCTTTCACTACATAGAGCCACATCATCATAAAGTATTCATCGACAAGATGTGGGAGATCGGTCAGGCAATACAAGGTCATAAGAAAATAAAGATCAATTACAAGAAATTAAAATCAGAAACTATGGTGGAACGAGTACTGCAGCCATTAGCAATTATGTTTTCGGATTATTATTTTTACGTGATAGCATTTATTGATAATCGGGAAGACATTGATAAAGAGATAAATTACAAAGAAGTGTCTCCAACAATCTATCGTATAGATCGAATTGGATCATTAGAAGTTTTACCAGAGCAGTTCCATTTGCCATATGCAGACAGGTTTGAAGAGGGAGAGTTCAGAAAAAGAATACCATTTATGTATGGTGGAAAATTACAAAGGGTTCAATTTAAGTATTCAGGTTTAAGTATAGAAAACGTTTTGGATAAACTTCCTACAGCGAAGATTCTAAACGAAAAGGATGGTATATATACAATCAGGGCAGAAGTCTATGGGGAAGGTTTTAAAATGTGGGCGAGAAGTCAAGGGAAAAGTATATTTGATATTGAATGAATGGTTTAGGGGTGAATCATATGGGTAAAGAAGAAGACGAATTAATAGATTACATGGAAAGCATTAATTTGGAACGTGGTGGAAGTGTAGATGGCCTGAGAGGATTTTATGAGGAACCGATGAATGCGTATTACAATAACAAGAAAAGAAAAGAGGCAGGAATTAAAGCTAGAGAGTGTGTTATTGATAATAATGGGAATGCAGACGCTGTTATTAAATACGCAAATGGACAAAAAGGAAGAGAAATTCAGTATAAAAGTGGATATCAATATTCTAGACATAAAAAATTTTTAGAGAGTGGAAAATATGATGGAATGATATATTATGTTAATCAAGATAATCCAATATTTTCAAATCCTAAACAAATGAAGGAATTGGAGAAAATCGCAAAAAAGCATAATATAAAGATTCAAAAATCAGATCTATCAAGTTTAGAATCCAAAATGCTTGTTCATTCAGCACATTTTGAAGGAAATATAAAGTCTAAAATAGGAGCAGAAAAGAATGCTAAGGTTAGTTTAAAAGTATACAAGCAATATCTTAATGGGAAAAATATTGTAGAAGATACAATAAACAAAGGAAGAGCTTTCAATGAAGATATTGCCCAAAAGACAAGCTCTTTTATGTCCGAAAATCATGCAAAAATAAACAAAGCAGGAGTATCAAATGCCCTAGCATCTGCCGAATTTGCAGCAGCATTTTCAGTTGCGAAAAATGCAATGAGTGTTATAAGGGATGAAAAAGATGGAGAAGATGCGGCTAAGGAAGTTTTAAAAGATACAGTATCAGCAGGAGTCTTAGGCTATGCAACAGGAGCAATTTCTGAAGCAGCAAAAGTTAAAGGACTTAAAGAAAATAGAACAGCATTACTGGTAAACGGAACCATACAAATCACTAAACAGATTTATTCATATGTAAATAGTGATATTGATGAGAAACAGCTTGTACAAAATATAGCAGAAACTACTGCATATTTAACAGCGGCATATGCAGGGAGAATTGTTGGTGAAGCGGTTGGAATGGCAGCTGGTGGACCAATAGGGGCTGCTGTAGGTCAATATGTAGGAGAAATGATCACAACAGCAGTCTGTTCAACTATCATAGACACCGTTCACAGAGAACAACAGGCAATCCAGTACAACAAGAAAATGCTTGCTTTAGCACATCGTGCCGAACGGGAGATAAGGGAGTCACAAGGAAGACTACAGCTTTTAGTAAATAAAGAAAATGAACGTTTTATCCAACAATTAGATAAAGGTTATGATCAATTTATGCAAGGTGTTATAGAATGCAATTACAGTATGGCATCTTCAGGATTAGGAATGATCGCAAAGGAATTTAACATAGAACAAGACAAATTAACACAAGGACATGTGACGAAAGGAAATATCTTTGGCAAGAAAAACAGAGTGATAAAGATGTGATAAGGGAGGTAAAAAGGTGGGAATTTTGATGGATGCATTTATGATTGGCGAGTTTGCCATGGCATGGAAAGCAGATGATATGGAGAAGGCAGCACTTGCAAAGAACAGTAAGGCATTTGGAAAACAGGCTGAGGCAAAAGAAAAAGTTCGAATTCATGAGGAAAAATTATTTGATAAAATGAAACTTAATGCCATTAGGAAAAACGCAATTTTACAGTATCATATTAAAAAGTTTTTAGATGTTTATAAGACAATCGATGAATATGAACTAAGCAAAGGCCTTGGAATCCGTGAAATGGAGAAAATTAATACATTAAGAGAGCAGATTGCTCAAAAAGTGGATTTACCAGCAATTGCAAATGGAGTGGCAAAGTCAGATGCACAAATAATCAGTCAATACGTTTTCTTTGGTCTTGGCGGAGCAATCATGAAAGATGCAAAGGATAATCAGAAACTTGCTTCAAGAAATATGGCAAATGCCAATGTAGTCAGTGCACAGGCAGATTCAATTTGTATTTTTTATGATGCATTAACAGAAAGAATCGGGGCATGCACAGATATCCTGCAGAAACTGGCTGCAAGAGACATGATGGCTTTGAATCATATAGAAACAATGTTAAAACAAAAAGGACAAAATGAGGATTTGTATATACAGAATGATGTAGATGCGATCAACTTATGTTCAGAATTAAATATTCTAATATATGAGATCATCAATACACCTTTGATTGACGAAAATAATGAGATCACAAAAGCATCAATTAATATCATAAATAAAGGGAAACAATATTTAAGTCAATTAGGATAAACAGGAGGAAGTACAAATGAGTAATGTAAGGGTTAATTCAAACTGTATGATGTGCGGAGGCTGCTTAAGTCTTGGATACGATTTCTTAGAGGAACAAAGCGATGGACATGTCAAAGTCAAAGACAATACTTATTTAAAACCAGATAGTGCAGAGTTGAAAGCATTAATGGAAGTCTGTCCAGCACAGGCATTTGAATATGATAAAGATGCCGTAATTGTTTCTAAGGAAGAGCAGTTGATGAAGATCAAACAACAGTTAAAAATGTGGAAAGGAATTCCAGAGCCAACAACAAAAGATATTGCATTTGATGAACGTAAATATTCTATGAATATGCCATACATTCGTGGAAGTGATTATTCATATTCAAGTGACAGAGCAGCGGAGAATGCAGCAGAAAGGGCATTTAATAATGGGGCATATTCCAAAATGGACGTGTTCATTTTACAGGTGATCTCTCAATACAGAGCAGATAAAATCGGGCCATATTACACGTATGGATCGGATACAAACAGTATTTATTATAAAGAAAACCAAAAGATCATCCAGTTATTAAAAGAAGCAGAAAAATTATCCGATAAAAATCTTGGAAGTGATTTCTCAAATTTCGAAATATGTCCGTCCAGCGATCTTGCTTACAAAATGTTAGCAAAGGGAGAACTGGTAGGAGATGAACTTGTTGGCAGTGTACATCGTGAATTTGACAGTGGAAGCTATTCAAGTTTAAGTTCTTATTCTATGTATTATGATACAGATGATATGGAAGTATATGAAGGACATGGATTATTTGGAGACAAATACAAAGATAAATATTGTTACAGAGATTTAAGTGAAGCAACCAGAGAATTAGAAAAAGATCTGAGAAGTGCATTAAAATACAGGGGAGACGAAATAGAAAGGCATGCACTTGATAAAATAAAATGGCTGGTGCAAGTTTATAATAAAGAAGCTCAGCAAGCTATTTCAGCTAAAATTAATAAGCTGTGAGACATAAATAAAAGCCACGGTAAGCAAAACAAAACTTACTGTGGCAAATTCCCTTATATAAATCAAGAATTCATAGACGAAATCAAATGCAGCAAAGCATTAATCTGGTCAGGATTTAAATGATCAACAGGGATGATCGTTTCGGGGTTCTCAGATGTTCTTCCAAGCAGATAGTCTGTGGAACAATGATACAGAGATGACAAAGCCAGAAGTTTTTCCGCAGAAGGTGTACGCTCTCCAGTTTCATATCCAGAGACAATGGAAGGGGAGATATTCAGTTGTTTTGCAACATCCTTTTGAGAATAATGGTATTTTTCGCGAAGTTTTTTTAATCTTTCGGCGAGTCCTTGAATCATGATATTTTGCACCTCCTATTTTTATAATGATAAATTAGAAACAGACACAATGGGAGTTAGAATAAAACACTTATTGTGCTATTATAATTCACTAAAAGTTGTAACATGTATAGATGAATGCAAGTTGCAGCTTTTTATTTTGCAATAAGTTCTCTTAAAAAATAATATGTTGACAGTGTTTAGTATGGTAATATATACTTAAATTATCGATAAAGAAAGGGGAAAATTTATGCAAAAAGTGAAAAAAGTCAAACAAAAAATGGGTGCAGTGTTGTTATCAATTGTAGTTGCAATGTCTATAATCTTTGTGCCATCAGTATCTACACTAAAGAAAGTATCCGCTAACACAGAAACAGAGAATATGAACCAGTTGGAGAAATGGACGCTGATATCCAGATTATTAAATGAGGAAGCATATTTTGACGAGGGTAAAGTAACAAATGAGGTTGCTGCAATTTACACAGCAGCAGAATATTATTGGGAAAATGAAGATCAGGAAGAAGATAAAGATATTAATATTCCAGCAGATGAATTTTGTAATGCAGTAAGGGGAAATTTTGCTGGAAAAGAAAATTTTGATACGAGTGCATTAGAATCAATTGAAGAGAATGATTTCTTTAAATATGATGATAGTGATGAAGGCAATGTTTATATTAAAAAACTGGGTCAGGGACCAGAAGAACAGTGTACATATCTTGGTGAGTCTGAGGATGAAGATACACTGTATGGAATTTGGACAAATCCTGCAGAAAATGATTTTGAACCATATTATGTTGCATTAGATCTTAAAGATGGAAAAATTGCATCTTATCGTAAGTTAGCAAAGGATGCGGTGATTTTTCAATTCGACATTTATGAAGAGGATGAGGAAACAGAGGAGCCTGCAAGATCATTTACAACAAGCAAGAATAAAGTATTTATTCCACAAGGCACAGAAGCAAAAGCAGATTATTGGATTACGATCAGAGATGAAAATGGTGAAGAGACAAAAGTATCACAATTTACAACAGATAATGGCCTTGAGGATATTTTTAAGCTGAATATGACAAGTAGTAATTCAAATATTGCAAGGGTAAAAAATGATCAGGTTATAGCAGATAAGAGTACTGGAACTGCGAATATCAAATACGAGATTAAAGAAGTTAAAGGAAATAATACAATTTATCAAGGAACTTTGCCATGTACATCTTATAAACTTTCAATCAATGGTTGTAAACCAGATTGGTGGGTAAATATACTTCCAGGAATGAGTATGGATTTAAAAGTTAATATGGAAGGATATGATAACAGTAAAGTTAAATTTGTATGGAATTCTAGTAAGTATAATATTAAGAATGTAAGTGGACAGACATGTAAAGTGAAAGCACCATCTTCTGTAGGAGAGGGTAAACTAACTGTTACACCATATATTGATAATGAACCACTAGAAGATTCATATGAACAACTATTAGATGTTAGAAAGTGTAATCTGTCTTTAACATACAGACATTTTATTGGTGTCAATACAGAAGTAGGAAAGGGAACGACATTAAAAGCAGGAGACAGCTATTGGTTCTATCTGAATGATGGAGACTTTGGATGGGATTTTGGTAATGGAAGTGGTTCCAAGAGACAGACTTTCTATAAGATCGAATGCAAACTGAATGGAAAGACTTTAACAGCCACAGAAGTAGAGAAAAATCTTAAAAACAGTGAGCTGTCAATCGGTATTGGTGCAGGCGGTGGATGCCCAAATCGTATTATCGTACCTAAGAAATCTGGAAAATTAACGATTAAGGCAACACTTTATAGAAATGGTAAGTATTTTAAATCATATAGCAAAACATATACTGTAAAGAAATTTACTGTAAAGAAAACTTCATTCAAGAGTGCTAAAAATGCAAAAGGTAAAAAGATCGCATTAAAATGGAAGAAGAATACTTCAGGAACTGGATATCAGATTCAATATGCAACAGATAAGAAATTCAAAAAAGAATGCAAAACAAAAACAATCAGTAAGAATAAGACAACAAGCTATACGATCAAGAGTCTGAAAAAGAAAAAGACATATTATGTGCGTATCCGTACATATAAGAAACTTGGAAACACATATTACTCTGGATGGAGCAGTGCTAAGAAGGTAAAGATCAATAAGTAAAGAACAGTTTAAATAAAAATTGTGCCGGGATTTATAAAATTCCGACACAATTTTTTTATTCTTGTATAAATCTAATTCTTTATATAAGGAACCATCACTTCCAGAATCTCCAATACATGATCTCTCTGTGACGGATTCAATTCAGCAGCAATTTCCATTAATTGATTATGAGATGAAGGAGTATCGACATCCAGCAGCTGCGGTTCATCTCCAAATAAAAGATAATCAGCAGAAACATCCAAGGCGCAAGTTAAAGATGCAAAACTATGAATGGACATAGCCTTCCTTCCAGCTTCAATTTCATAGATATAATGCTGGCTGACACCAGCTTTCTCGGCTAACATTTCCTGTGTAAGATCCTGCCCTTTGCGTATGAGTTTGATACGTTTTCCTAATTCTTTTAAGTCGATTTTCATAAAATACCTCCATAAAAAAATACTATTACCGAGAGCTATGAAAAACCACTATCCTACAGTGACAGTCTTACTCTAAAATGTTGCTGATAGCTATAGTAAATGTTATGATAGATAGGAAAACAGGAGAATAACGAGAAAGAAAGAGGAAGGAATGCAAACAGAGACAGGAAGGATCATTTATTATCTGACAGATTTTAAGTCAAGGCAGGATCAATTAAAAGACAGACCATATATGATATTTGAAGATATGGCGGTAGTATTTGGAATTTTAGATGCAGATAGATATACAGTGCATCCAATTGATGTGAGACAGGCATCATATCATGGATGGACTACAGATCAGTTATGGGAAATGGCAAAAAAGAATACGCCAAGATTACTTCCAGAAAGAATTGAGCCAGCAGATAAAAAGATCATTGGGCATACAGATGATGAACCGGTATTTCTTCTGTCAAATGATGTACAAAGATATGGTTCGGCGGTGATCTGTTATGAGAACTTATTATACAATTTTGCCTGCAAATATCACGATAACCTTTATTTACTTCCAACAAGCATTCATGAATGTATTATCTTGCTGGATCAGGGAAGTCTAAGCTGTGAAAATCTGCTGGATATTATCGAAGAGTCAAATAAAATGTTGAAAACAGATGAGATATTATCCGATAATATTTATTATTATGATAGGCTGCAAAGAGAATTTTTTGGATTGTTTTAGTTAGAAAAAATAGATTATTTCAGATGGGAATTTCATTGTTGCAGTTTAGCATAGAATAACGTATGATAGAGAAAACAAGCCAAGATAAGAAAGGGGCGAGCTATATGATACCAATGATCGTAATCGGAGTGATCGTGCTTATCATAGTGATATGGCTGATCAGTTCATACAATGGATTTGTAACATTAAGAAATAAGACAGAAGAAGCATTTTCAGCAATGGACGTTTCATTAAAGAAACGTTATGACCTGATCCCAAACTATGTGGAGACAGTCAAAGGTTATGCAAAACACGAATCAGAGACATTAGAGAGAGTCGTTGCAGCGAGAAATCATGCAATGACAGCAACAAGCGTGGATGATAAGATCAAGCAGGAGAATGTGTTATCAGGAGCACTGAGATCCTTATTTGCAGTATCTGAAAGTTATCCGGAATTAAAGGCAAATGAGAACTTTAATAAACTGCAAGATCAGCTTCAGAGACTAGAAGAAGAAATCGCAGGATCCAGAAGATATTATAACGGAGTTGTAAACCGCTACAATACAAAGACAGAATTATTCCCTGGCAATATCATAGCAGGAATCTTTGGATTTAAGAGAAAACCATTATTTGAGGTTTCCAATGAATCCGAACGTGAGAATGTACAGGTAAAATTCTAATGATCGAACAGGGGGAAAAGCACTATGAAAAAGTGGATTACCTGTATCATAATGGCAGTCATGATGGCTGCCATGATTTTTATGGGGACAGGAAATAATGTGTTTGCAGATGATGAAGTTACATATGATTCGAATATGCAGACAAAGAGATTTGATGTTAATGTCAAGGTTGGGAAAGACGGAAGTTATACAGTAACGGAGAATATCAAAGTAAAATTTGTTAATCCAAGACATGGAATTTACCGCTATATTCCATACAAAGGGAATGTGGTAACGATCGACAAGAATGGAGGTCAGAAAAAACTACTTTATTATGCAGATTTTGATCTGTTAAAAAATGACAGCAATACAGATTTACAAGAAGATTCTGATGGTAACAGTGAGGTATTGCAGTTTGGTTCCGAGGATTATACGGTAAACGAAGGAAATTATAAATTCACGTATCAGCTGACACCACAATATCAGGGAGATACATTTGATTATTTGTATTACAATATTTTTCCGACTCTCTGGAGAAATAACATACCAAAAGGAAGTACATTTACGATTCATTTTCCAAAGAAAACAGATCTTAAAAGTGTGAATTTTTTCTATGGGCGTTATGGTGAATCAAAGAATGCAAAGGATGTGCTGACTTTAAAATATGATGAGAAAAATGCGCAGATCACAGGAACATTGAAGAAGTCTTTACCATTTAAAAATGGATTGACATGTTACAGTGATCTAGGAGATGGGTATTTTACAGAAAGAAATGAAATCGGAGCGGGTGGATTTATTTTTGTGGTCACGATTGGAATTCTTCTGATCACAGCTGTGCTATTTGCCAGGTTTGGACGCGATGAAAAGATCATCCCATCTATCCAATATCAGCCACCAGAAGGAATGGACAGTGCGGTTGTTGGATATGTAATAGATGGATCTGTAGATGACAAAGACGTTATTTCATTAATCCTTTACTGGGCAGATAAGGGATATCTGAAGATGAAAGAAAAAGGCAAAGAAGATATGGAGTTTATCAAACTTAAAGATATTCCTGAATCAGAGCCAAGGTACCAGCAAACGATGTTTAAAGAGTTATTTAAGAAGAAAGATCAAGTGAACGCTTCTTCACTGCAATATAAATTTGCAGATACAGTTGCTATTGTAAAAGATGATATTAAGTATGAGTATAGGAAAAAGATTTATACAACATCCTCAAAATCTGCAAGAATTATATCATTTGTACTAATGCAGCTTCCAATTTGTTTATTTGCATTTGTTATGATGCTGTACAGTCCAGATGGAATCTTAAATCTTATCCTTCCATTGATGGCATGGATTTTATACTTTATCGGAATGTTCCTTGCATGTCACAGTGTAGATAAATGGTATGCTATTTCAAAAGGAGCAAGAACTGGTCTGCCGATTGCGTCTGCATTACTTTCTATTTTAGGATTTATTTTCTATGGATTGTATTATTATGTGAAGATACAGAGAGGTGAATTATTTGATTTCTTTGGTGTGTATCTTGTCATTGTTGTGGTATCATTTATCGGAGTGATTTTAACGGCATTTATGAAGAAGAGAACCCATCAGTGTGTGGAATGGATGGGGTATTTAGCAGGACTTCGTGATTTCATTGAGACAGCAGAGTTAGATCGAATGAAAGTACTGGCAAAAGACCAACCAGGTATGTTTTATCATATTCTACCTTATTCTATGGTATTTGGATTATTTGATCTATATGCAAAGAAACTGGATGCATTAAAACTCCCTGCACCAGATTGGTATGTCTATGGTGGCAGTGATCCTTACTTCCATTATTACATGATGGGACATTATATGGATCATGTGGTGTCCGAGAATCTGACGATCGTGGAACCATCCAAAGACAGCGGAGGCTCTGGTGGATTTTCTGGTGGCGGAGGATTCTCCGGAGGCGGATTCGGAGGCGGCGGAGGCGGCAGCTGGTGACCGATTGTTGATAGTTATTTTGTAACATAAATATAATTGTGGATAATTTTCTCTTTATACAAGTTTATAATTTCTTTAGAATTGTTTAGATTTAGAATATTGAATGAAGTGGAGATTTTGGTATACTTAAGACATAGTTTTTCATATATATTTTAATCCTCTCTTTTCATTATAGTGGGCTGCATGGTTGCAGCCCACTTTTTTATGCTAAAATATTACAAAGGTGTTTTGCTTTAACTGTTTTCTGTTATACTAAAGAAAATCAGAAATAAATTTTACTAGTTATTTGGTTAGGAGGTAGTTATTTATGAACATAAAAGGTCTTACAGATAAAGAAGTAAAGGAATCTAGAGCCCAATATGGCTCCAATGAGATTCCGGACTCTGAGCCGACAACATTTTGGCAGGAGTTTAAGGAGACGTTTCAGGATCCGATGATCCGGGTGCTGCTTGTGATCGCGGGTCTGATGATCGTAATGTTTTTCTTTGGGTATGCAGAGATTTATGAGCCAACAGGTACGATCGTAGCGGTTTTGATCGTGGCGTTTGTTACGGCGAAGACTGGGGTTGCCAGTGATACGAAGTATCGAGAATTGAAGGAAAGTGCGAAGAAAGATCAGTGTAAGGTTCACAGAAATGGTGTTGTGGCAGTCATTGATGTCGATGATGTGGTTGTCGGTGATCAGGTGCTATTGCAGTCGGGGGATAAGATTCCTGCGGATGGTATTTTGCATGAAGGAAGTTTAAGAGTGAATAATTCTGCTTTAAATGGAGAAGCAGAGGAGTGTGAGAAGAAGGCAGCCGGAGAGAATGTTTATCTAGCGGAGGAGATTACGGGAGATACATTTGTAGATTCGTATTCTTTGTTCCGTGGGGCTGTGATCTTTGATGGGGAAGGTGTGATGGATGTCCAGAGAGTTGGACTCCATACAATGATGGGAAAGATGGCTGAGGAGATGCAGGAAGAAGAACCAGATTCTCCATTGAAGGTTAAACTTTCTAAGCTTGCTGATCAGATTTCTAAGTTTGGATATATTGGTGCGATCGTGATCGCAGCGTTATATTTTGGATATTTTATTTTAATGGCTGGTGGTATTCAGGCATATTTTGCTATGGGTGTTGCGAAGGTTGTTGAGGATTTGATCAATGCAGTTTCACTGGCGGTTGTAATTATCGTCTGTGCGGTTCCAGAGGGGCTTCCTTTGATGATCTCGCTTGTTTTGATGCAGAATACGAGTAAGATGTTAGATCATAATGTATTGGTCCGTAAAGCGGAAGGAATTGAGACTGCAGGTTCCCTGAATATCTTATTTAGTGATAAGACAGGAACGATCACAAAAGGGGAGTTGGAAGTTGTTGACTTTTTTACAGCAGATGGAACTTCCATTCCGCCAAAAGAATTAAAACAGCATGGAAAAGTAAAGGGATTATTAGATCTTGCGATCGGGAAAAACACGCAGGCGATGTTTGATGTATACCATAAAGTTATTGGTGGGAATGCGACGGATCAGGCGTTATTAAAATTTATTGGAGAAGAGACATTTTATATGTTAGATGAGAACAAAGAATGTAAAGTTACAACACATCAGGGATTTAACTCATCCAATAAATTCAGTCAGGCAAGAATTGAAGTGTTAGGAAAAACATTTTATAAAGGTGCGCCAGAACGTTTACTTACAAAGGCAGTAAAATATATAAACGCAGATGGGGAGATCAAAGAGATCGATCATAAGGCATTAAATGCGAAAATCGATGCATTGGCAGCAAAAGCAATGCGTGTTCTTGCATTTGGCTATTCAGAGAAAGAACTTGTAAAGAATCAGATCAATGATGATCTTGTACTCATAGGGTTAGTTGCGATCAGGGATGATGTCCGACCATCCGCAAAAGATGCGATCAGAGAAGTTCAGGAAGCTGGAATTCAGGTTGTAATGATCACAGGTGACCGCTTGGAGACGGCAGTAGCGATCGCAAAGGATGCAGGATTATTAAAGAATGAATCAGACAGAGCATTATCTTCTGCACAGTTAAATCAGATGAGTGATGATGAAGTCAAAGCGATCCTTCCAGAGATCCGTGTTATTGCAAGGGCATTGCCGACAGATAAGTCAAGAATGGTACGTCTGTGCCAGGAAATGAATCTTGTCGTAGGTATGACAGGTGATGGTGTCAATGACTCTCCAGCATTGAAACGAGCAGATGTCGGATTTGCGATGGGAAGTGGAACGGAAGCTGCGAAAGAAGCTGGTAAGATCGTCATTTTGGATGATAATTTCTCATCGATCAAAGATGCCATCTGGTATGGAAGAACGATCTATCATAATATCTTGAAGTTCTGTAGATTTCAGCTAGTGATCAACGTGGCAGCCGTTGTTGTCAGCGCGGTTGCACCATTTTTTGGTGTGGAAGAACCATTGAAGGTTACACATTTACTATTTGTAAATCTAGTCATGGATGGTCTTGGAGCTATGATGCTTGGAAATGAACCAGCACTTCATAAATATATGAAAGAGGCACCAAGAAAACGTGATGAGAGTATTATCAGTAAAGATATGGCAATACAGATCGGGTGGTCAGGAGTATGGTTGGTTATTTTAAGTTTTCTATTCTTAAAACTTCCAGTGATCAGTCATATATTTGACAATGAAGCCGAACATTTGACAGCGTATTTTGTATTATTTATCTTTAGTGCATTATTTAATGGATTCAATGTTAGAGATGACAGGTTTGGAATCTTTAAACGATTAAATGAAAATCCAGATTTCTTAAAGGTATTTTTTATCATCATGTTAGTACAGACCATTATCGTAAATGCAGCACTGATTCCGTTTCCACTATTTACATGGATCGGAAATATGTTTAGCTGCATTCCATTTGGGGCAAAAGGCTGGATTGTCACAGTCTTGTTGTCAATGACGATGATTCCTGTGGATTGTCTGAGAAAATTAGTATTCAAATGTGGAAAATAAGTTGATAAGATACAAAAGAAAGCGGAGGTTTTCGGATGAAAGTAGTAATTGCGATTGATTCATTGAAGGGAAGTCTGACATCAATCCAAGCAGCACATGCAATTGAAAAAGGAATCCATTATACACAACAACTTATGGAGTTGGACAGATGATCACTGATGCGATTCATAAAGGCTGCAGTGCGATCTTTGGTCCACAAAAAGGTGCCACGAAGCAGATGGTAAAAGTATTAAAATAAGAATATTGTAAGTAAAAATAGTGAGACAAGAACAAATAGAAATTCCGGTCTCACTATTTTTGTATGAATTTATTGTCTTTTACAAAAAATATATTATAAAAAGTTTGTTGATTATAAAAAAATAGTATAAAAATTACAAAAACTATACAAAATGCAATAGTTTTATACATCGATTGCATAAAACTATTGAAAATGATGAAATAAAAAGCTAAAATATAATAAAATTTATAAAAGGAGGATAATAAAATGGTAAGTAAGATAATAAGTCGTGACGACTATTTAAATAAGTTAATCGCATTTAAAGATAAACAGTTAATTAAAGTTATTACAGGAATCCGAAGATGCGGAAAATCTACGATCATGGAAATTTATCAAGATTATTTGCAGAAAGAAATGAAAGTAACAAATGAGCAGATCATAGCAATAAATCTTGAAGATTATGATTTTTATGATATGAGAGATCCTAAAAAACTTTATGCATATATCAAAGAACGACTATTGCTAGACCAGATGAATTATATATTCTTGGATGAAATTCAGCAATGTGAAGATTTTCCAAGAGTTGTAGACAGTTTATATATAAAAAATAATGTTGACCTATATGTGACAGGTTCAAATGCCAACATGCTATCATCTGAAATTGCAACATTATTATCTGGAAGATATGTAGAAATTAAAATGCTGCCATTGTCCTTTAAAGAATATGTAGAAAGTACTGGAGATGAGGATAATCTTCAAAGAAAATATACAACATATCTGGAAAACAGCTCTTTTCCATATGCATTGGAATTAGCTGGACATCCGAAAGAAATCCGAGATTATCTGGATGGAATTTATAATACAATTATAGTAAAAGATATTGCTCAAAGACATAAGATTACAGATACGATGATGTTAGAAAGTATTACAAGATTTATTTTTGATAATATTGGGAATCAATTATCTACAAAGAAGATTGCAGACACCATGACATCAGCTGGAAGGAAAATAGATGTAAGAGCAGTTGAAAAATATTTGACAGCATTTATGGAAAGCTATGTTATATATCAGGCAAAAAGATATAATATCAAGGGAAAACAATATCTGAAAACATTAGAAAAATATTATGTTGCTGATATTGGATTAAGATATATGTTATTAGGAAGCAGATCAACAGATGTTGGACATATATTGGAAAATGTCATATATTTAGAGTTGATCCGAAGAGGATATGAAGTATATGTAGGAAAGCTTGATGATTTGGAAGTCGATTTTGTTTGTATGGATCAAAAAAGGATCATCTATTATCAGGTAGCTGCAACAGTTCGAGACGAAAAAACATTAAAGAGAGAATTGTTGCCACTTCAAAAGATTCATGATCATTATCAAAAGATTTTGCTAACATTGGATGAAGATCCAGAAGCGGATTATGAAGGAATTAGAAGAATTAATGCACTTGATTGGTTAATTGGAAAAACGGAATAAGAAAAATAACACCGGTCATAGGGGGAGTTTCAAAACCCTGGGGCCGGTGTTGTTATATGAATTAAATTTTTGGATATTTGAGAAACTATGTTAAACAAGCATATATCATAAGTAGCAATTAATATATACTATCTCTGGACACGGCCGCTTCCGTCGCTGTCCATTAAAGCTAAAACTTCATTTTCTTTGATGTAGTTGATATCTCCAGGAATCGTATGTTTGATCGCAGCGGCAGCAATCGCAAATTCCAGAGATTTTTCCATGCTCATACCGGATGTGATACCATGCAAGAAACCAGAAGCAAAGGAATCACCACCACCGACACGGTCTACGATGTGAAGGTCATACTGTTTTCCGCGATAGAGGGTGTTACCATCGCATACAGCAGCAGACCAGCCGTTGTCAGAAGCACTGATACTGTTTCTTAATGTTGTTACAAGGTATTTAAGTCCATAAGCTTTCACAACATTAGCCATATGTGTTTCATCAACGCAGATTGCGTAATCTCCATTGATAAAATCAATGCCATCTTCGCTGTAACCTAAACATTTTGCAGCATCTCTTGCATTTCCGAAGCAGATATCTGCATATTCGATCATTTCACGAAGCATTGCCTGTTTTCCTTCGATATCTTCCGTCCATAATTTAGCACGGTAGTTTAAGTCAAAGGAGATACATACTCCGTGTTCTTTTGCAGATTTTAAAGCTGCAAATGTGATATCACGTGCGTTCTCACTTAAGACTGGTGTGATACCGGATACATGAAAGAGGTCAGCATCTGCAAAAACAGCATCGAAATCAAATTCGTCTGCAGATGCTTTTGTAATCGCTGATTCTGCTCTGTCATAGATAACACTGGAAGCACGAACGGAAGCACCATTTTCAAGGAAGTAGATTCCAAGACGGTCACCGCCACGAACGATATGGGAGCAGTCAACGCCAACTCTTGCCAAAGTTCCAACGGCAGCATCACCGATGGAGTTGTTTGGGATCTTAGATAAAAAAGTTGTATGATGTCCAAGCTGAGCTAAGGATGCTGCGACATTTGCCTCAGCACCACCATACTGAACATCAAAAGAGGATGCCTGCAGGAAACGTTCATATCCTGGAGGGGAGAGACGTAGCATGATCTCTCCTAAAGTAACGATTTTAGCCATAACTTACCCCCTGATCTCTTTTACGATATCAGCAGCTTCTTTTGTTAATTCTTTGATCTTATCAAAGTCTCCGGCATCCACAAGATCACCTTTTACCATCCAGCTTCCACCGCATGCAAAGATTTTGTCACTCTTTAAGTATTCTTTGACATTACCAGGATTGATTCCACCAGTTGGCATGAATTTTAACATTGTATAAGGAGCAGAGACTGCTTTGATCATAGAAAGACCACCTGATGGTTCTGCAGGGAAGAATTTTACGATATTAAGTCCTAATTCAATGGCCTGTTCCATTTCACTTGGAGTTACAACACCTGGTGTGATCGCAATATTCTTATCAAGACAGTATTTTACAACTTCAGAGTTTAATCCAGGACTTACAATAAATTTTGCTCCGGCAGCAACGGCTTCATCAACCTGTTCTACAGTAAGTACTGTACCAGCACCAACTAACATCTCTGGGTGTTTTTCACTCATGATCTTGATAGATTCAGCAGCAGCTTTTGTACGGAAAGTAACTTCCGCACAAGCAAGCCCACCTTCGCAAAGAGCATCAGCCAGAGGCTCTGCATCTTTGCTGTCATTTAATACAACAACAGGTACGATTCCATATTGTCCAAGTTTTTCTAATGTTTCATTCATTTTATTTCCTCCTGTATGAGTTGGTTTATATCAACTATTATTTAATCAATTGTTTGATTATTTCACTAATTTTTTCATTACTTCATAAGTACCATTTTCACGGATATCAGCAAGATAAAAAGCAACAGCAGCTTCAAATCCGTCGATCGCGCTTAAGTCTTCGCCCCAGAAGTCTTCGTTTGTGCACACTGCATGAACAAGATCTTCTACAGAGTCATCTTTATGAGCAGCATAGAACTCAAGAACTGCTTTATCATCTTTGATCAGGTAAGTATTATCTCCACGAGTTCCTACAAGACCTTCATCTGTTAATTCCTGACCATTGAAGAATGCAATGTAGAATGCGAAAGAAGCAGTGATACATGCTGGAAGCTCTTTCTTAAGCTCAACATAACCTTTTAAGGAAGGCATAACTCTTGCACGCCATTTTGATGTAGAGTTTAAGCTGATCGCTAATAATTGATGATCGATAAATGGGTTTTTAAAACGTTCTGTTACGGAATGTGCAAATGCATCAAGTTCTGCTTTAGGCAGTGTTAATGTAGGGATGATCTCATCATAAATTGTCTGATTCATGAATTTGCAGATCACATCATCATGCATGCAGTCACGAACGATATCCTGTCCTGCAAGGTAAGCACCAAGAACGAAAGAAGTATGAGCACCATTTAAGATTCTTACTTTACGCTGTTTGTAAGGTTTGTGGTTATCTGTAATCAGGATTGGAAGGTCTGCTTTATCAACAGGGAATTCATCTTTGATAGACTGAGGTCCTTCGATTACCCAGAATCCGAAGATCTCACCTGTATCGATCAGGTTATCTTCATATCCAAGTTCAGCGCAGATATCAGCAGCTTCTGCTCTTGGATATCCTGTAACGATACGATCTACTAAGGTAGAGCAGAATGTGTTTTCTTCTTTGACCCAGTTGATGAATTCTTCAGACAGATTCCACTGCTCGGCATATTTTAAGACACATTTTTCCAGTTCTTTTCCGTTATCATCGATCAGTTCGCAAGATAAAATAATAAATCCTTTTCCGGCTTCTTTTCCGAATTTTTCAAAACGACGATATAAGAACTGCGTTAATTTTCCAGGATAGCTGTCTGCTGGGACATCGCTAAACTGACATGCTGGATCATAAGCGATACCAGCTTCTGTTGTGTTACATGCGATAAAACGAAGATCTGGATTATCAGCGCATTTTAAAACTTCTTCAAAATCTTTGTAAGGGTTTAAACAACGACTGACACAAGAGATTACACGTTTTTTATTTACTTTTTGTCCATCCTGAAATCCTCTTAAGAACAGAGTATATAAACCTTCCTGCTCATTGATCATATCAGCAAGACCAGGAGCGATTGGCTGGCATAAAACAACTTTGGAGTTAAATCCAGCTTTTTCATTTAATACATCAATAAAGTAATCAACGAATGCACGTAAGAAGTTTCCTTCACCAAACTGAAGAACACGTTCAGGTGCATCTTCTAATAAATAACCATCATAGTTTTGTTCTTTTAATGTTGCATAAGATAATTTTTTCATAAGAATCAATAAGTCCTTTCTATAAAATATATATTGTTTTAAAAAACCATTTTTCAAATTTATTTATAATGTAACGCCTTGTTTAAAGATCGCCATATCATGGAATCCGGCTTCCTCGGATTTTGATTTCTTACCAGATGCGATATCGATGACGAAATCAAATAAGTTTTTGGAAAGTTCTGCTGGAGTTCCATCTTCGACAAGAACGCCACAGTTAAAGTCGATCCAGTTTGATTTCTTATTTGCAAGAGCAGAATTTGAAGAAATCTTAACAGTTGGAACAGGAGAAGCAAAAGGAGTTCCTCTTCCAGTTGTAAATAAAACGATATGTGCACCAGATGCTGCAAGAGCAGTGGATGCAACAAGGTCATTTCCAGGAGCACTTAAAAGGTTTAATCCGTGGACTTTCACAGGTTCACCATAAGAGAGGACACCTTTGACTGGTGCACTTCCAGATTTCTGTGTACATCCAAGAGATTTATCTTCTAATGTAGAGATACCACCTTTTTTATTTCCAGGAGATGGGTTTTCATAAATTGTCTGATTGTGGCTCTTAAAATAATTTTTAAAGTCGTTTACAAGATTTACTGTCTCATCAAATAGTTCTTTTGTTTCACAACGATTCATAAGTAATGTTTCAGCACCAAACATTTCAGGTACTTCAGTAAGAATGGTTGTTCCGCCTTTTGAAATTAAAAGATCAGAAAAACCTCCAACCGTAGGGTTTGCAGTGATTCCAGATAATCCATCACTTCCGCCACACTTCATACCAATGATCAACTCGCTGGCAGGAATTGGTTCACGATGATATTGACAGACTTTCTCAGCAAGTTCTTTGATGATCTTAAGAGCATCTGCAATTTCATCTTCGGATTCCTGCGCAACAAGAAAACGGACTCTCTGTTCATCGTAATCACCGATATGTTTCTTTAATTCGTCAATGTTACTGTTTTCACAGCCAAGTCCAAGAACGAGGACACCACCAGCATTTGGGTGATTGACAAGGTCAGCGAGAATCTGTCTTGTATTCTCCTGATCGTCACCCATCTGTGAACATCCATAAGGATGAGGAAAAGCAACAATATCATCAATATTTCCTGTCTTATATTGCTGCGCCTGTTTTTCAATTGCAGTGGCCACATTGTTCACACATCCCACGGTGGGTATGATCCAGATTTCATTACGGACACCGACTTTTCCGTTGCTTCTTCGGTATCCGTCAAAGCATAAAGATTCGCTTGGCTCTAATGGAGTTATATTTTTGGTATAGGAATATGTTAGTAAGTCACCTAATCCTGTTTTCAGATTATGTGTATGGATCCATGATCCAGTTTGAATTGTTTCTTTGGCCAAACCAATCTGTGCTCCATATTTAATAACGGGTGTTTCTTTGTTTATATCTGTAAGGGCAAATTTGTGTCCCTGTGGGATGTATTCCTTTAATGTGATTTCCTGATCATCGATGATCACCTTTGTTCCTTCTTTTAATGGAGAAAGAGCAACTGCAACATTATCATCCTTATGGATCTTCAGGTAAGTCTTCATAAAATAGTGTTCCTCCTTTTAATATAGAAGGACATCGGGTGTTCATGTGTTTTCAAAGCTCAATAACGATGTCCTTCGCTTGATACTGAAAATGTAAGAGCTTACACTCAACTTACACGCGAAAAATAAAAATGTCAAGTAAAATAAGAGATGTATACAAAATACGAAAGTAAAACGTCGAAATGCACAAAAAATGATAAAAAATATTAGTTAAATTAACAATAAAAAACAAGTTGCGTTAAAGATTTAACGGAGTTATAATAAAAACATAAATGTAAGAGCTTACACAAAGCATGAAACATTCACAAAATAGAATAAGAAAGGATAACATTATGAAACATTTGAAGAAGATCATTGCTGTCGTGTTAAGCGTATGTATGATGATCGGATGTGTAGGATGCAGTTCCACTTCTTCATCAGATAAGAAAGAAGGAAGCAAGACAATAACGAAGAAGAGAATTATCCGTATCGCACATTCACAGGCAGAAACTCATCCGGAGCATATCGGGCTTTTAAAATTTAAGAAGTATGTAGAAGAAAAACTCGGAGACAAATATGAAGTTCAGATCTTCCCGAACGAACTTTTAGGATCTCAGACAAAAGCAATCGAGCTTACACAAACAGGTGCGATCGACTTTGTATTAGTAGGAACACCAAACCTTGAAAACTTTGCGAAAGTCTATGAAATCTTCAGTATGCCATATCTGTTTACTTCAGAAGAAGCTTATCATGCAGCAATGAACGATAGTGCTTATATGAAGAAGATTTACGAATCCACAGATGAAACAGGATTAAGGGTAGTGACATGGTATAATGTAGGAACAAGAAACTTTTATGCTAAGAAAGCAATTAAAACACCAGATGACCTAAAAGGACTCAAGATTCGTGTTCAGCAGAGTCCAGCAAGTGTTAACATGGCGAATGCATTTGGAGCTGCAGCTTCTCCTATGAGTTTTGGTGAGGTTTATACAGCAATCCAGCAGGGAGTTATCGATGGAGCAGAGAATAACGAACTGGCACTGACAAGTAACAAACATGGTGAAGTTGCGAAATATTTCTCCTATAACAAACATCAGATGGTACCAGATGTTCTTGTTGCCAACTTAAAATTCTTAGATGGTTTAAGTGCGGACGAGAAGAAAGTATTTGAAGATGCAGCAAAACTTTCTACACAGGTAGAAGAAAAAGAATGGAACAAACAGGTGAAGGAAGCTAAAGAATATGCACAGAAAGAAATGGGTGTAAAATTCCTCGATGTTGATGTGCAGGCATTCCGTAATAAAGTATTAGGAGTACAGAAACAGATGTTAAAAGATAATCCTAACATCCGTGATTCTTACAAACACTTCCAGACATTCAACAAAAAATATGAGAAGGAGGCCAAATAGACATGGAAATTTTACAAACGATCAGAAAAGGTCTTGATAAGATCCTTTGTGCAGCATGTATATTCTTATTTGGATTAATGGTTGTCGTTGGTACTTATCAGATCGGAACAAGATTTATTTTTAATAGTCCAAGTACGGTGTCAGAAGAATTATTAACTTACAGCTTTGCATGGATGGCCTTATTATCAGCTGCCTATATTTTTGGAAAAAGAGACCACATGAGAATGGGATTTGTTGCAGATAAGGTAACTGGAACAGCCAAAAAAGTATTAGAAATCTGTATCGAATTATTAGTTGTTGCTTTCGCAGCAATCGCTATGGTTTATGGTGGGATCAATATCATGGGTCTTACAATGACACAGACAACAGCATCTCTTCCAGTAACTATGGGAGTGATCTACACAGTACTTCCATTATCTGGATTATTTATTGTAATTTATGGAATCTTAAACATCATTGATCTTGCCCATGGTAAAGGTCTTGACCACGAGGAAAACTAGAGAGGAGAAAAATATGAGTATCGCAATGATTTCAGGACTGATCATCTTAGTCCTGCTGGTAATTATGTTAGTTGCCGGAGTACCGATCGCAATCGCACTTGGAATTTCATCCGTATGCGCGATCCTTCCGGTTATGGATTTAAATGTAGCAGTATTAACAGGTGCCCAAAGAATATTCTCTGGTATTTCCGTATTTAGTTTGTTAGCTATCCCATTTTATATCCTTGCAGGAAATATCATGAACAAAGGTGGTATCGCCGTACGTCTTATCAACCTTGCAAAACTGATCACAGGGCGTACACCAGGAGCCTTAGCTCATACAAATGTTATCGCAAACATGTTATTTGGTAGTATCTCAGGTTCAGGAACAGCCGCTGCATCAGCAATGGGTTCTATCATCGGACCAATCGAAAAAGATGAAGGATATGATCCAAGCTTTTCCGCAGCAGTTAATGTAGCAACAGCACCAACAGGATTGTTGATTCCACCAAGTAATGTAATGATCACATTCTCCTTAGTCAGTGGTGGAACATCCGTAGCAGCTTTATTTATGGCAGGTTATATCCCAGGAATCTTATGGGGACTTGCATGTATGGCAGTTATTTACTTTATAGCTAAGAAACACGGATATCGTGCAAAAACAAAATTTGCAGCAAAAGAAGCAGGAAGCATCATCTTCCAGGCATTACCTTGCTTATTAATGATCGTTATCGTAATCGGTGGAACGATCGCTGGTGTATTCACAGCAACAGAAGGATCAGTTATCGCTGTTGTATACAGCTTAATTTTATCACTGATCTATGGATCAATTAAGTTATCAGATATTCCTAAATTATTAAAAGACAGTGCAGAGATGACAGGAATCATCATCTTCCTGATCGGTGTATCAAGCATCATGTCATGGGTTATGGCATTTACCAATATCCCAACATTAGTATCTTCTGCATTATTATCAATCAGTAATAGTAAATACGTCATCTTCTTCCTGATCAACATTATCTTACTTGTTGTCGGAACATTTATGGATATGACACCAGCCTGTCTGATCTTTACACCAATTTTCCTTCCAATCTGCTCAGCACTTGGAATGAATACGATCCATTTCGGTATCATGATGATCTTTAACTTATGTATCGGAACGATCACACCGCCAGTTGGAACAACACTGTTTGTAGGTGTAAAAGTCGGAGGAGTGAGACTTGAGGATGTTATCAAACAGCTGCTTCCATTCTTCGCAGTGATCATCGCAGTCTTACTGCTTGTTACATACGTTCCAACATTAAGCTTATGGTTACCAAGTTTAATGGGATATGTATAAGATCGATCATAAAAAATAAACAACTCATGGGTGTATCAATATGATGCACCCAAAACCAGTTCATATAGAAAAAGGAGACAGAAAAAACAATGAAACAGTTTATGGATAAAGACTTCTTATTAGAAACTAAAACAGCGCAGAAATTATTTCACGAATATGCAGATAAAATGCCGATCGTAGATTATCACTGCCACATCAACCCACAGGAAATCGCAGAAGACCGTAAATTTGAGAATATCACACAGGTATGGTTAGGCGGAGACCATTACAAATGGAGACAGATGAGATCAAACGGTGTCGATGAATATTATATTACAGGAGAAGCCACAGACCGTGAAAAATTCCAGAAATGGGCAGAAACATTAGAACTTGCAATTGGAAACCCACTGTATCACTGGAGTCATTTGGAGCTGCAGAGATATTTCGGATATCATGGAGTATTAAATGGAGATACAGCAGAAGAAGTATGGAATCTGTGCAATGAAAAATTAAAAGAAGACGGAATGTCCGTTAGAAACTTAATCCGTCAGTCTAATGTAAAACTGATCTGTACAACAGACGATCCAGTTGATGATTTAAAATGGCATGAAGTGTTAGCAGCAGATGATACATTCGAAGTACAGGTATTACCTGCATGGAGACCAGACAAGGCAATGAACCTTGAAAAACCAGAATACGCAGATTATATCGCACAGCTTTCTAAAGTCAGTGGTGTAGAAATCAAGACATTCGAAGACTTAAAAGAAGCATTAAATATCCGTCTTGATTATTTCGCAGATCATGGATGCAGCGTTTCCGACCATGCGTTAGAATATGTGATGTATGCACCAGCAACAGCAGAAGAAATCGAAGTAATTTTTGCAAAACGTTTAAATAAAGAAGATATCACAAAAGAAGAAGAACTGAAATTTAAGACAGCATTTATGCAGTTTGTAGCAAAACAATATCATAAGAGAAACTGGGTTATGCAGATCCATTACGGATGCAGAAGAGATAACAACACACCATATTATAAACGCCTTGGACCAGATACAGGATATGATTGCATTGACAACTATGCACCAAGCGCACAGACAGCAGCATTCTTAGATTCTATCAATGCGACAGAAGAATTGCCAAAGACAATCCTTTATTCTTTAAATCCAAATGATAACGAAGCAATCGGTACAATCCTTGGATGCTTCCAGGATTCCTCCGCAGCAGGAAAGATCCAGCAGGGAAGTGCATGGTGGTTTAATGATCACAAAACAGGAATGATCAACCAGATGACATCTCTTGCAAATCTTGGATTATTAGGAAACTTTATCGGAATGTTAACAGACTCCAGAAGCTTCTTATCCTACACAAGACATGAATATTTCCGTCGTATCTTATGTAACCTGATCGGTGGATGGGTTGAAAATGGAGAATATCCAGATGATGAAAAATCATTAAAGAAGATCGTCGAAGGAATCTCTTATAACAATGCAGTAAGATATTTTGGGTTTGATCTGTAAAAACTGCTGCATCAGTTAATGGAACATATATAAGGAGAATCAAGAAAATGAACGAAAACTGCGCATATTGTATGGAAGGTGAACTTGTAAATCTGTTCGGAATCAAAATTGGGGAATTAGAAAGTTCCAAACTCTATCTATTCCGCGAACAAAGCCACAAAGGACGAGTGATCGTAGCTCACAAGAAACATGTCAGTGAGATCACAGATCTTACTAAAGAAGAGCGAGCTTTATATATGGAAGATATCGCAAAAGTAGCAGATGCAATGCATAAGATCTTCCATCCAGATAAAGTTAATTATGGAGCTTACGGAGATACAGGACATCATCTTCATTTCCATCTGGTTCCAAAATACGAAGATAGTTATGAATGGGGAGGTACATTTGCAATGAACCCAGAACAAGTAACTTTAACAGATGAGAAATACGAAGAAATGGTTCGTAAATATCAGGAAGAATTAAACTTATAACAAGAAAGAATGCTATAATTCCCAAATTATAGCATTCTTTGTTTCAAAAATATTCGCTAGTGTGATATACTTGATTTTATCAAAAGATGAAATGAGGGAACGACAATAAATATTTATGATATTGCTAAACTGTCAGGCGTTTCAATCGCAACAGTTTCAAGAGTCCTTAATGGAAGTCCAAAAGTCAGCGAGAAAACGAAACAAAAAGTCTTGGCAGTTATGGAACAGGAAAGTTACACACCAAATATATTTGCACGTGGTCTCACGAAGGATTCTGCGAAGACCATAGGCATCATTTGTCCAGAGATCGCAGATGATTATATGGCAAGATCAGTTTCTTATCTTGAGAAGCATTTACATCATTATGGATATGGATGTATTCTTGGATGCAGTGGAACATCGCTTGCGGAAAGAGAGAGTTATACAAAACTTATGTTGTCAAATCGAATTGATACGTTAGTATTTGTAGGATCGATCTACGCAGGAGACAGCGATGATCCGGAGGAAGTTGCTTATATTAAAGAAGCGGCAAAGAAAACACCTGTGTTTATGATCAATGCACATTTAGAGGGTGAGAATATCTACTGTGCTTATGCAGATGATTATAAGGCAACTTATGAACTTACATCATCTTTGATCAGGCGCGGAAAGAAAAAGATTTTATTTTTGTATAATTCAACATCATTTAGTGCGAATCAGAAGATGAAGGGATATGAAGCGGCGCTTATCGATGCTGGATATCCAGTCAAAGGAGAATTGAAATTTTATACCAAAAATGATATCCGTTATGCAAGGGATATGCTGCTGATGCATCAGAACCTTGATTTTGACAGTGTGGTTGCGACAGAAGATGAGCTTGCGATCGCGGTATTAAAATATGCGAAAGTCAAAGGAATCAAGATTCCAGAAGAATTATCCGTCTCAGGATATAATAACTCAAGTCTTGCGAAGTGCTGTGAGCCGGAGCTTACATCGGTAGATAGTAAAGTGGCGGTTTTGTGCAGCTCTACGGTAGCTAATATGATCGCACTCTTAGAGCGTAAAGAAAAGATTGAAAAGAATCTGAAAGTTCCATGTGAGATCGTGAAACGATGTACGACAGATTTTTAATTTCATAGGAAAATTCTTTCTTGTATTTGGTGTAAATGAAAGATGAATCAGAGAAGAAATCGGCAGTGTGCTAAGACATACTGCCGATTTTTGTGCGAAAAGAGAAAAAATATAAACTTTTACATGAAAATATTTCAAAACTATTGAAAAATACAAACCAAAAGGTATAAAATCGTACCTAAGACAAAAATTAAATAAAGTCATTATAAAAGTATGGCAGAAAAGAATAATTTTAAGAGAAAGTTTGGGGGAAGACAAGAGATGTATAATATCGTATCAAAATTATTGATCTATGGTGACATGGACGAAGAATCCATCTTAATGCAGTTAAGTGATATTTTCCGCTGCATGGACGAAGGATCACAAACAAAAGATGTTTTAAGAACAAGAGTATTTAAACAGGTAAAAAGGATCTTAGAAGTTGCAACAGATTACGCATTTGATAAGAATCTGTGGCACAATTATTTAACATACTTACTGATCACAAATGAAAATCCATTCAGTATCACATGTGAGAAAGTTGGTGCCAGCGAAGGAAGTGTTAACCACTTTGCAAAGAGTGATTTCAAAGCATTCAAAGAATTATTTGATTTTGACTTTAGCAGAATCGAAGATGAATTAGGAGTTGACTGCTTTAGCAGAATCTCTGATTATAAAGCGATCGGTAAACCTGAATTAATGTACAATAAGAATGTCAGTGAAAAAGTTCAGGCATTAAGTGAGAGATTAGAGACAGCCAAAGACGAGAACGAGTTTTTTGATATGGTTACAGACTTCTACAAAGCATATGGAGTTGGTATGTTTGGTCTTAATAAAGCATTCCGTATCGAAGAATGTGGAGATAATAACATCCGCTTCCGCGCGATCAATAACATGGACAAAGTTGTATTGTCTGATCTTGTCGGATATGAGATTCAGAAACAGAAACTTGTTGAGAATACAGAAGCATTTGTTGAAGGAAGAAAAGCAAACAACGTTCTGCTATTTGGTGATAGCGGTACAGGTAAGTCTACAAGTATCAAAGCTATTGTAAATGAATACTATGATCAGGGATTGCGTATGATCGAGATTTATAAACATCAGTTTAAAGATCTTTCTAATGTAATTGCTCAGATCAAGAACAGAAACTACAGATTCATCATTTACATGGATGACCTTTCTTTCGAAGAATTTGAGATTGAATACAAATTCTTAAAAGCAGTTATCGAAGGTGGTGTCGAGACAAAACCTGAGAATATATTAATTTATGCAACATCCAACCGTCGTCATCTGATCAAAGAGACATGGAACGATAGAAATGATGTTGAAAATAGCAATGGAATGCATAGATCCGATACAATGGAAGAAAAATTATCTCTGGTAAATCGTTTTGGTGTTACGATCAACTACTCAAAACCAAGCCAGAAAGAATACTTCGAGATCGTATTCGAACTTGCTCGTAAAGCAGGAATTAAAATGGGAGAAGACGAACTGAAACTCGAAGCAAACAAATGGGAATTAAGCCATGGAGGAATTTCTGGACGTACAGCACAGCAGTTTATTAATCATTTGATGGGACTTCAGGCGTAAAATTATAGCTATTACTTAATTTAAGAACTTTCTGTATGGTAAAGATGTAGAAAGTTCTTTTTTTCTATATAGAACCCTTGCGAAAGAAATTGTCTTTAGGCTATAATAAACATAAGTATGTAGATACATACGAAAGAAGATATTTCAATGATGATATTTTTATAGAAGAAACAGAAAGTGAGAATATATAATATGTGGTTAGCAGACCAATGGAAAGACTATGAAGTCTTAGATACATCAAACGGTGAGAAATTAGAACGCTGGGGAGACTATTTTCTGGTAAGACCAGACCCACAGGTACTATGGAATACACCAAAGAAATTAAGACAGTGGAAGAAGCCAAACGGCCATTATCACAGAAGTCATAAAGGCGGTGGACAGTGGGAATTTTTTGATCTCCCTAAGACATGGGATATTCACTACAAGGAATTGAAGTTTCACTTGCAGCCATTCAGTTTCAAACACACAGGATTATTCCCAGAACAGGCAGTGAACTGGGACTGGTTCTCTGAAAAGATCAGAAAAGCAGGACGACCTGTTAAAGTATTAAACTTATTTGCTTACACAGGAGGAGCAACACTTGCAGCTGCAGCAGCAGGAGCATCAGTCACACACGTTGACGCATCCAAAGGTATGGTAAACTGGGCAAAAGAAAACGCACAGCTTTCCGGATTAAGAGAAAAACCAATCCGATGGTTAGTTGATGACTGTGTGAAGTTTGTAGAACGTGAGATCCGAAGAGGCAATCACTACGATGGAATCATCATGGATCCCCCATCTTATGGAAGAGGACCAAAAGGTGAGATCTGGAAGATCGAAGAGAAGATTTATCCATTCATTGAACTATGTACAAAGATTCTATCAGATGATCCATTATTTTTCCTTGTAAACTCTTATACAACAGGTTTACAACCTGCAGTTTTAACTTATATGTTAGAAACTCAGGTAGCAGCAAAATTCGGTGGAAAAGTCATTTCAGATGAGATCGGATTACCGGTTTCATCAAACGGATTGGTACTTCCGTGCGGGGCTTCTGGACGCTGGGAAAAGTAAGTTCTTAAGATTTACTGAATTTTAGCGGAATATGTAAAAAAACGTTGAATTTTCCGCAGAAATGTATATAATAAGAGAAGTATGTGTACATGTGTATACTGATGAAGAAGATATAACATAATAATGATAGATAAGAGAAAGCGAAAGGGGAATTTTTTGCCATGGCAGCAGGAACAGATATTGGAATTGATTTAGGAACCGCCAGCGTTTTAGTTTACGTTAAAGGTAAGGGAGTTGTATTAAAAGAGCCATCCGTAGTGGCATTTGACAGAAATACAAATAAGATCAAAGCAATTGGAGAAGAAGCACGTTTAATGTTAGGAAGAACACCAGGAAATATCGTGGCAGTTCGTCCATTACGTCAGGGAGTTATCTCTGATTATACAGTAACAGAGAAGATGTTAAGCTATTTTATCGACAGAACAGTTGGTAAATCTTTATTTGGAAGAAAGCCTCGCATCAGTGTCTGTGTACCAAGTGGTGCTACAGAAGTTGAGAAGAAAGCAGTAGAAGATGCAACATATCAGGCAGGAGCAAGAGACGTTTCTATCATTGAAGAACCAGTTGCAGCAGCAATCGGGGCAGGAATCGACATTGCAAAACCATGTGGAAATATGATCGTTGATATCGGTGGAGGTACAGCAGATATCGCTGTTATTTCTTTAGGTGGAGTTGTAGTAAGCAATTCTATCAAAGTAGCTGGAGACGATTTTGATGAAGCTATCGTTCGTTTTATGCGTAAGAAACATAACTTATTGATCGGAGAACGTACAGCAGAAGATATCAAGATTAATGTAGGTACAGTATACAAACGTCCAGAAAATCTTACAATGGACGTTCGTGGACGTAACCTTGTAACAGGACTTCCTAAGACAGTAACTGTTACATCTGAAGAAACAGAAGAAGCTTTAAGAGAACCTGCGTACCAGATCGTAGACGCAGTACACAATGTACTGGAGAGAACTCCACCAGAATTAGCAGCAGATATTTCTGATCGTGGAATCGTCTTAACAGGTGGTGGATCTTTAATTCAGGGATTAGAAGAACTGATCGAAGAAAAGACTGGAATCAACACAATGACAGCAGAGGATCCTTTAACAGCTGTAGCGATCGGTACAGGAAAATATATCGAATATCTTGCAGAAGATGACAAGAAAAAAACAAAGAAAAAATAATCACGAAAGATTCAAAAGGCCAGGATGGCAATACATCCTGGCCTTAATTCACGTTATTTAAGAAAGGAGAGAAAAAACAATGACATATTTGAAAGGATACGTGGATCATATACGTTTTCGAAATGAAGATAATGGATACACAGTATTGAGTCTCGACGTGGATGGCGATGAAGAAACTGTTGTTGGGTTGTTTCCATTCTTAAATGAAGGTGAATACATTTCCATGGAGGGAGATTATGTGGATCATCCGGTTCATGGACCGCAGTTTCAGATGAGGACATATGAGATCGTAGCACCAGATGATATTGACAGCATGGAACGTTATTTAGGTTCCGGTGCGATCAAGGGGATTGGACCAGCTCTTGCAAAACGTATTACTAAGAAGTTTAAAATGGATACATTCCGTGTCATTGAAGAAGAACCAGAACGGCTTGCCGAAGTTAAAGGGATCAGTGAGAAGAAGGCGAGAGCGATCGCCGTAGAATTCAGTGAGAAGCAGGAGATGCGTCAGGCAATGATGTTCTTGTCCGGCTATGGGATCAATAATAATCTAGCAGTTAAGATCTATAAAGAATATGGAGATCATTTATATACAATCATACAGGAAAATCCTTATAAGATGACCGATGATATCGCAGGAGTTGGATTTAAGATCGCAGATGAGATCGCAAAGAAAGTTGGAATCGGAAGTAACTCAGATTATCGTATTATTTCTGGAATTTTCTACACGTTAATGAGAGCTTTGAATGAAGGTCATGTATTTCTTCCAAAGCATATTTTATGCAGAAATGCAGCACATATTTTAGGAGTAACGCCAGAGGATATCGAAGAACATTTATTGGAAATGATGATCGACCGTAAGATTGTCATTGAGGAAGATAAAGAAACGAGAGTTTATGCAGCAAGCCAGTATCACATGGAAGTCAATACGGCAAGGATGCTTCTTGATCTGAATATTCATTATGATATTTCTGTTTCGGAAGTGGAGACGATGATCGCGATGATCGAAGAAAACGAACAGATTACATTTGCGGAGAAACAAAAAGAAGCGATTCATGCGGTCGCAGAGGATAGTATTGTTATTTTAACAGGAGGACCTGGAACTGGTAAAACAACAACGATCAATGGAATGATCCAGTATTTTGAACATGAAGGACTGGATATCAGGCTTGCTGCGCCAACAGGACGAGCAGCGAAGCGTATGACAGAAGCAACAGGATATCAGGCTATGACGATTCATCGTCTGCTTGAGATCAATGGAGAGGCTGACAAAGAACGTGACTTGCGAAAAGGAGCCACGATGTTTGAACGTAACGCAGGTAATCCACTAGAAACAGATGTTATCATCATTGATGAAATGTCTATGGTAGATCTGTATCTAATGAATGCCTTGTTACAGGCAATGGTACCTGGAACAAGGCTTGTGATCGTGGGAGATTCTAACCAGCTTCCATCAATTGGTGCAGGAAATGTTTTAAAAGATATGATTGCATCCGAACAATTTAAAGTTGTAGAATTAAATCAGATCTTCCGTCAGGAAGAAGGAAGCCACATTGTAAGAAATGCCCATCTGATCCATCAGGGAAGACCTGTGGAATTAGATAATAAGAGCAGAGATTTCTTTTTTCTTCAGAGAAATAATATTCAGGATGTCCTTGGAGTATTAGTCTATTTAGTCAGGGATAAACTGCCGGGATATGTCCATGCGAAACCTTACGATATTCAGGTATTAACACCAATGCGTAAGGGTGAACTTGGAGTAGAAAGATTAAATCAGGTAATGCAGCAGTATTTAAATCCCCCATCTGACGAGAAGAAAGAAAAAGAGGTTGCTTTTGGATTGTTTAGAGAAGGCGACAAGGTCATGCAGATCAAGAATAACTACCAATTGGAATGGGAGATGCGAAACAGCAAAGGATTTACTGTAGATAAAGGTGTTGGAGTCTTTAATGGTGATATGGGAATTATCACAGAAATTAATGATTATACAGAAAAAATCACAGTATTATTTGATGAGACAAAAGAAGTACAGTATGCATATGCAAATCTGGATGAATTAGAACTTGCATATGCTGTAACGATTCATAAATCACAGGGAAGTGAGTATCCGGCCGTTGTTATGCCAATCTTAAGCGGTCCAAGGGTATTGTTTCACAGGAATCTCTTGTATACAGGAGTTACAAGGGCAAGGAACTGCTTAACGATCGTTGGGGACAGGAATATGTTGTTTTCAATGATACAGAATGTAAATGAGCAGCGAAGATACACAACACTTGCATATAGGCTAAATCAGATTGCAAACGAATCAAATGAAGATGGGATGGATGAATTTGGTCTGTAAATGTACGAAAAATAAAGAAAATAATGTAAGAAACCGTCATCTTTTAGAGGACGGTTTCTCTTGTTTCCGAATCTTTTGAAACCTTATAATGAAGGGGAGGAAAGGAAGGGAAATATGAAAGAAAAAAGACGTATGATATCAGAAGCGGCCAGACAGTTAGGTCTTGAAACATATAACCTTAGAACATGGGAGGAAGAATTTTCACTAACAATACCGAGAAATGAAAAAGGATACCGTTATTATGGCGAAAAAGAAATCCGCACATTTGAGCAGATCAGGGATTTAAAAAATGCAGGATTAGACAGTGAGGAGATCAAGCGGAAACTTTCTGGAAATATCATTCCATTTCCAGCGGGCAAACAGATCAATACGTCAGAGAAAATGAAAGAGTTTCAGAAAGTACTTGTAAAGATCATGGGACAGGCAATCCTTGAGCAGAAAGATTACATTGCAGATCAGATCAGCTCCAAAGTATCAGACAGGGTGGCAAAAGAAGTTGATTATCAGTTTCGGCTGCGGGAATCAGAAGAAGAACAACGCTTTAAGAAACTTGATGAAATGATCAGAAACCAGCAAAAAGCAAGGGAAGAAATTGCAGCATCCAGAGAAAGAAGACATTTCTTTAAAAGAAAACGAAAAGAAAAATAAGTTGCGATTGTATTTGGATTCAGACAATATTATAATAAATTTGTGAGCTCCGATTTCAACAGATTGAGAGTTAATATATAGAGTGAGGAATTCAAATATGAACAAACGACCAAAGATTCTGGTAGTCGGAAGTCTTATGATGAACCATGGGATTGAAACAAGCGTGATACCAGAAGAAGGACAGACTGTCATGGGAGAAGACATCCAGAAATCACCTGGTGGCAAGGGCGCAAACCAGGCGGTTCAGATGGCAAGATTAGGGGCAGATGTCACACTGATCGGGAAGATCGGAAGAGATCAGGATGGAAAAGAACTGATCAAGGTATGCAAAGAAGCAGGTGTACACACAGAACAGATCTTATATGATGATACATTGCCGACAGGTTCTTCTATCGTATTATTAGAGAAGATTCCTGGACGGAAAGTAAAGAAAAGATCCATCATCGTACCAGGAGCATGTATGGCAATTACAGTAGATGAGATCTGTTATCTGGAAGACGAGATTGAGAAATATGATCTGGTAGTTTTACAGAATGCAGTACCGATGGAAGTTAATGAAGAAGTTGCGAGATATGCTTATGAACATCAGGTAGATGTTGTGCTTAATCCAACACCGGTAAAGAAACTATCAAAGGAATTTATGCAGCATATTACATATCTGATCGTCAATGAACAGGCGGCTAAATCGATGACAGGAGTTAAGATTCACAGTGATTGGAAGAGGGACTGGACACGATTTAATCTGGATGAAGCAAGGGTTGCATCTGCAGTGATCCGAGGACGAGGAGTTCCAACCGTTCTTGTGACACTGGGGGAGAAAGGTGTGATCATGAACACACCAGAGAGATTTTATTATAAGAAAGCAGTCGAAGATGTAGAACTGATTGATCCAAGAGCAGCAGGGGATGCATTTATCGGAGCATTTTGTACAAGAATCTGTACGGATGATTCAGTAGGTAAAGTATTGTCCATAGCCAATTATACAGCAGCTTTGTCGATCGCTACACCAGGGGCTATAGAATCACTTCCGACATCGAAGAAAGTAAGAGAATATATGGAACAAAAAAGAGATGCATAAAAATGCATCTCTTTTTTGTTGTTTGAACAATATACGTTACCTGGAAATTATTCCTGGCTGATAGCTCCTGCTGGACATCCGTCTGCACAAGCTCCACATTCCATGCATGTATCTGCATCGATTACGTACTGTCCATCTCCTTCGCTGATAGCTCCTGCTGGGCAAGTTCCTTCGCAAGCTCCACAAGAAATACAAGCGTCTGAAATTACATATGCCATAGTTATATCCTCCTTATATAAATAGTATAATCATTAGTAGCGGGCATCACCCGCTTGACCATGTTTATTTTAATATACTTGGGAAAGAATATCAAGTGATTTTGTTGTATTTTTAACAATAATGTAATAAAAATATGGAAAGTTATTTTGACACTTTGAACATAATGTATTATACTATGAATGTTAGTCTAAACTATTTTAGAGAACATTGTTAGAAGACTATCGTTTTCTAAAAATACTATTAATATTTATGGAGGAATAAACGAAATGGCAATTTCAAAAGATATGATCATCGCAGATTTAATCGCATTAGATCCTAATTATGCAGCAATCCTTATGGCATCTGGAATGGGATGTGTTGGATGCCCATCATCTCAGGGTGAAAGCTTAGAGCAGGCAGCTTATGTTCACGGAATGGATTTAGATGAACTGCTTGGAAGATTAAACGAATATGCTCAGACAAAAGAAGCATAATCTATAGATCAAAGCTAGATCAGAAATCAAGAGAGCGTTATACTTTTCAGTATATTACAAGTACTAAAAAGTATAACGCTCTCTTTTTTTTATAGAATGTACAAAGTAGCAAAAGTAACAAATGAAACTTAAAAAAATAGAAAAGAATTGTTAGACAATTGTAAAAACACCTAAAAAATACCCATGAAAAACCTTGATTTTATGCCATATTTATCATTAGTTTATAAAATTTTTATAATTGTGCAACGTTGAGCAAAAAGGTTGCTCATCACAGGAATGAGCAACCAATGCTCCATTTTTTGAACCCAATGAGAATTGTATTGATAGAAATACTGTCCTATAATGAAATCAACAGGTAAGGAACGAAGCTTACAAGAGACGGCAAACAACCTGACCAGAATAATAAAAGGAGAGTGATAAGTCGTGGCAAATCGTGACACAATTTACAGAGAACTGATTCAGCTTGACTGGGAAGTCAAAGATCAGGATGAATTTTTTGACAAGATGGCAGATAAGCTTTTAGAGCTTGGATATGTAAAAGATACATTTAAAGATGCAATCAAAACAAGAGAAGCAAATTATCCAACAGCTCTTCCGGTTGAACCATATCCGGTAGCGATCCCTCATGCAGATCCAGAAAATATCATCAAACCATTTATCGCATGTACAAGATTAAAGAATCCAATCAAATGGTGCGAGATGGCAAACAACGATGTTCAGCATGATGTGAAATTCATCTTTATGCTTGGATTCCTTGGTGGACATGATGATCCAAATGCTGGAAATGAACATGTTGAATTACTTCAGGTACTGGTAACAAACTTCCAGAAACCAGAAGTTATGGACAAATTAGTAAACGCCAAAACTGAAGATGAGTACATGGAAGCAGTACTTTCCATGGAAGGTCTTTAAAATTAATAAACAAAACTAATAAAGTTTTTTAGAAAGGAAGGTCTTAAAATGAAACAGATCGTAGTAGCATGTGGAAGTGGAGTAGCAACTTCTCAGACAGTAGCAAGTAAAGTTAATCGTCTTTTAAAAGAGAACAATATCCCTGCTGAAGTATTAGCAGTAGATATCAAATCTGTAGACCGTTACATTGCAGGAAGCTGTGCTTACATCGCAATCACAAAGGTAACAAAAGAATATCCTATCCCAGTTATCAATGGTATCGCATTTTTAACAGGTGTTGGACAGGATGCTGAATTCAAAAAATTAGTTGACGCTGTAAACGCATAAGAGGCAAAACAGTTTTAACTGATTTTTGAAAGAGAGAAAAGGAGAATTATATGAGTGTTTTAGGAAATGTAATTAACTGGATCCTGGGATTAGGTGCTGCAATCTTCGTACCTATCATCATTATCATCGCAGGATTAATCGTAGGAATGAAACTTAAAGATGCCATTTCAGCTGGTATCACATTAGGTGTAGCCTTCACTGGTATGTCAATGCTGATCGGATTTATGTCTGATGCTATCGGACCTGCTGCAAAGGCAATGTTAACACACACAGGAATCAACTTACCAATCGTTGATGGTGGTTGGACAACATTATCAGCAATCGCATGGTCTTGGCCATATGCATTTTTAATGTTCCCACTGATGATCGGATTAAACATTCTTATGTTGATCATTAACAAGACAAAAACATTCAACGCTGACTTATGGAATGTTTGGGGAAAAATCTTTACTGGTGTAGCAGTAGCAGCCGTATCTAAACCATACTTTGGAACAGCAGCTTCTATCGCATTAGCATTTATCGTAGCTGGTATTCAGATCATCTTCGAGTTAAAGATGGCAGATATGTATCAGTATCGTATTGAAAAACTTTCTGGAATTCCAGGAGTAACATGTACACATAAAATGGGATTCACATCAATCTTCATGTTCCCAATTGACTGTATTTTAAAGAAAATCCCTGCATTAAACAAACGTTTCGATGCAGCAGCATTAAAAGATAAGATCGGTATCTTCGCTGAATCTCACGTATTAGGATTCATCCTTGGTATTATCTTCGGTATCTTAGCTCGTTACAGTGTAGCAGCTACATTAACATTAGGTATTCAGGCTTCATGTGCATTAACACTGTTCCCTGTAATCTCTAAATACTTCATGATGGCATTAGAGCCAATTTCATCAGCAATCAGTGCTTTCATGAACAAGAAATTCGATGACAGAACATTAGTTGTAGGTCTTGACTGGCCATTCATGGGTGGTGCAAACGAAATCTGGTTAGCAGTATTCTGGGCTATCCCTGTAACATTAGTATTCTCAATGTTCTTACCAGGAAATGAAATCCTTCCATTCGCTGGTATCGTAAACAATGCGATCGCAGTAGCAGCATTCCTTGTAACAGGTGGTAACATCATCCGTATGTTAATCTTAGTTACATTATTTGCACCAGCTTACCTTTGGGTAGGAACAATCATGGCACCATTCATCTCTGATCTTGCTCGTTCAACAGGAGCAGTTGCATTAAAAGCTGGAGAATTAATTTCTTGCTCATCTATCGATGGACCTATCCAGACATATGCATTCTCTCATGTATTTAAGATCATGGATGGAAACTTCTTCCCATTAGTATTATGTGTAATCTTTGTTGTATGCTTTATTGCACTTTACAAATACCTTGGAAAAGAAGAAGCAGAAGGAAGAGAAATCAACTAAGATTGATTCACAATTATACATAATAATCAGACAGCAAAAAAGAAATGAGGTTTCAATATGCAGAGATTTGTTAATGATCCAGATTATATCGTAGAAGATATGGTAAAAGGATATGTAAAAGCACACAAAGATCTGATCAAACGTTCAGAAGCAAATGATCGCGTTGTCCAGTATGTAAACGCTCCTGTAGAAGGCAAAGTTGGTCTTGTAACAGGTGGTGGATCAGGACATGAACCTGCGTTTCTTGGCTATGTCGGAAAGAATATGATGGATGCAGTAGCAGTAGGTGAGATTTTCTCCTCACCTTCTGCTCAAGCATTTTATGACGCTTTTATGTCAGTAGATTCCGGGCAGGGAGTTGCATGTTTATTTGGTAACTATGCCGGGGATAATATGAATGTAAAGATGGCGATCCGCAAAGCAAAGAAACAGGGTGTAACTGTAAAATATGTAGTAGCAACTGATGACGTTGCGTCTTCTCCAAAAGAGACAAAAGAGAAACGTCATGGTATTGCAGGTGGTGTGTTCATGTGGAAGATCGGAGGAGCGAAAGCTGCTTTAGGTGGAACACTGGATGAAGTCATTGACGTAGCACAGAAAACTGTAGATAATACGAGAAGTATTTGTGTCGGATTAAGTCCATGTGCAATTCCAGCAGTTGGACATCCAAATTTCCAGATTGAAGATGGAAAGATGGAATTTGGAATCGGACATCATGGAGAACCTGGTATCAATGTACAGGATTTAAAACCAGCCAAAGATATTGCAAGACAGATGGCTAAGACGGTCATTGATGATATGGAACCAGAAGAAGGTTCAGAGGTTGCAGTTTTAATGTCTGGATTAGGAGCTACTCCAGTTATGGAACTTTACGTTCTATATGATGAAGTAGAAGAATACCTGAAAGAACAGGGATTGTCAGTTTACAAAGTATTTATTGGAGATTATGTAACATCTCTTGATATGAACGGAGCAGCATTGACTGTCCTTAAATTAGATGATGAATTAAAAGAATTGCTTGATTACGAGGCAAAATCTCCAGGAATTGAAGTGTAAACTTATTAAAGTAATAGACTTGATGAAAGAGGTGCACCATTGTATTTAGATGAAAGAGGTTATACAGTTCTTAAAACGATTGTGAATAATCCCGCGATCACGGGTAAGGAAGTGGAAGCGTCTTTACAGCTATCCAGAAAGCAGCTAAGCTATACGATCGAGAAGATCAATGATTATCTGCAGGACAATGGAATGCCAAAGATCGAGCGGTTAAGGACTGGAAAATTTATCATACCAGTTGCTGTCATTGAACAATATCAGACAGAAGAGATCACTGGAGATGGGACAACGTATATTTATACGGATAAAGAACGTGGACTTTTAATTTTTCTGATGCTTCTTTGTGTACGCGAAGAACTATCAATTTATCATTTCACATCAAAATTAGAAATCAGTAAAAATACATTTCTAACAGATCTTAAGAAACTGGAACAAAGATTAGAAGAATATCATTTGGAAGTATCATACAGCCGGCAGGAAGGATATCACTTAGTCGGCAGTGAATATGCAAAACGTGAGATGATGGTCACATCAATTCGTGGAATCTTAAAGATTCCAAGAGGAAAAGAGACGATCATGGATATCTGTCAGATCAGTGAAGAGATGATGGAGCAGGTGGAAAAACAGATTTCAATGATTGAGGAACGTCTGCAAGTTCGTTTTACAGATGAGAGACTGAAAGAACTTCCTTTGATCATGTGTTTGATCATTATCAGAACACAGAAGGGAAGGATTCTTCGGGAGCTTCCAGAGACATTTCAACATATTGCCGGTACAAAAGAGTATTCTGTGATGCTTGAGTTTGCAAAAGAATACGGAATTACCTGGCAGACAGAAAAATTATTTTTGACAGCTCAGATTCAGATTTCTAATTTCCATACACTGCAGACAAGAGATTCTGCACAGGAAGAAGAATTGATGAGAGCTTCAGAAGAAGTGATCGTTAATTTTGAGAATCTGATCTGTGTAACGATCAATGAAAGAGAAACCTTGCTAGAAGCATTGTTTCAGCACATCAAGCCAGCATTTTATCGCATGAAGTATCATTATCATATCGAACAAAGTATTTTGGATATGGTCCTCCCACAATATGCATCACTTCATGCAGTCGTGCGGAAATCCATCGGACCGGTAGAAAGATTATTAGGAGTTGAAGTTCCAGACGAAGAGCTTGTATATATTACGGCATTATTTGGAGCATGGCTTCGAAGAGAAGGTATTCTTGAAATTACACCGGACCAAAGGAAACGAGCAGTTGTAGTATGTGCGAATGGGATCTCAGTATCTAATTTCTTATATTTTACATTGAAGGAATTATTTCCAGAGATTGAGTTCATTGCATGTCTGTCAATGAGAGATTTTGCATCCTATGATGAAACAAAGTTTGACCTCGTATTTACGATGGTAAGACTTGAGACGACAAAGACACAGTTTGTTGTGAAGCCATTTCTGGATGAAGTATCTAAGACTAAATTCAGAGAAAAAGTCATGGGAGAATTAGTCGGAATCGTACCTCACAAATTAGATGTTTCTACCTTATTAAATATTGTTCGCAAATATGCAGATATTATAGATGAGGAAGCATTAAAGAGAGAATTTGCAGCAGCATTGAATCCGGAGATTGAAGATGAGAAATCAAACAATGTAAGGACAAGATTTCAAATTGGATTAAAAGATGTTTTAGTAGAAGAAACGATTCAGGTATTAGATCATACACTTCTTTGGGAAGATGCGATCCGTACAGTGGGCAGACCACTTGTAACACGCGGTGATGTCACAGAAGGGTATGTACAGAAAGCAATTGATAATATCAAGGCAGATAAACCATTTATTATGATTGCAGACGGAGTGATCATTGCACACGCTGGAGTCGATGATGGAGCAAACAGAGTATGTTTATCATTACTTACCATGCCAGAGAGAACAGACGTGTGTGGATATATGCAGGCAGATGTTGTCATTATGATCGGGACACCAGATCCTACAAAACATCTGGAGATGTTAGAGCAGTTAAATCACATAATAGAAGATAAAAAAAGCTTGCAGCTTTTAAAGAAGGCAAAAGAGCCAAAAGATATCATTAAATTAATTCAAAAACAGGAAAAGGAGAAGTAGAGATGTTAGAATCATTAAAAAAAGACGTTGTAGCTATGGCAAAACGTGCTCAGAAAGAAGGATTATGTAAACATTTATCTGGAAACTTAAGTGCAAGAGATCCAGAAACAGGATATGTAGTAATCACACCAACACAGGTAGATAGAGAATTATTAACAGCAAGAGATATGGTTGTTCTTGATCTTGATGCAAACGTTATCGAAAACGAATCAGGACTTCGTCCAACAAGTGAATCTTTAATGCATCTTCAGATCTATAAAACAAGACCAGACGTAAATGCTGTATGTCATACACATTCTATGTATGCAACAACATTCGCTGTATTAAATAAACCAATTCCAGCTGTTGTATATGAAATCGCTAACTTAGGTGTAACAAAATCAAGAATTCCAGTTGCTCCTTATGGACGTCCAGGAACAACAGATCTGTCTGACAGTGTTATCGAACCAGTTCAGGAAGCAGACGTATTCTTATTACAGGGACATGGAGCAGTAGCTGTATCTCAGGGTAACATCTATGATGCATACTTAAGAGCTGCTTATATCGAAGAATTAGCTCAGTTATACTACAATGCACTTTGTGCAGGACAGGGTGAAGAACCATACTTCTTCCCACCAGAAGAATTACAGAAATGGGAATATCCATCTCAGATCAAATTCCCTAACAAATAATCGCTTACATAGAAGAAGGAGAGTATGCAATGAAGAAAATTATCAACCAGCCAGATAATTATATCAAAGAAATGTTAGAAGGAATCTACATCGCACATAAAGATGATCTTACATGTGTAGATGGTGACTTACAGGTTCTTGTATCTAAACATAAAAAAGAAGGAAAAGTAGGTATCGTCACAGGTGGTGGATCAGGACATCTTCCATTATTCTTGGGATATGTAGGAAAAGGTATGATCGATGGATGTGCAGTTGGTGATGTATTCCAGTCTCCAAGTGTAGATCAGGCAATCGCTTTAACAAGAGATGCAGACCAGGGTGCCGGAGTATTATATATCTACGGTAATTATAATGGAGATATCTTCACATTCCGTCCAGCAGCTGATGAAGTTGAGATGGAAGACGATATCGAAACAGCAGAAGTTTTAGGAGCAGACGATGTTGCTTCAGCAGGACCATCTGCACCAGGAGAAAAGAGTACACGTCGTGGTGTTGCAGGAATCTTCTTCGTATACAAATGTGCAGGAGCTGCAGCAGACAAGATGCTTTCTTTAGAAGAAGTAAAACGTGTTGCAGATAAAGCAAACAACAACGTTCGTACAATGGGTGTAGCTTTAACACCATGTACAGTGCCAAGAGTTGGTAAACCAAGTTTCGAAATCGAAGATGACGAAATGGAAATTGGAATGGGAATCCATGGAGAACCAGGAATCCGCCGTGGTAAATTAGAGCCAGCTGATCAGATCGTTGATGAAATGTTAGAGAAGATCGTAGCAGACCTTCCATATGAAAAAGGTGATGAAGTTGCAGTACTTGTAAATGGTCTTGGAGCTACTCCATTAGATGAACAGTATATTGTAACACGTCGCATCAATCAGGTTCTTGAAGAAAAAGGAATCAGCGTATACAAATACTATGTGGGAGAATATGCAACAGCGATTGAAATGGCTGGATTCTCAATCTCATTATTAAAACTTGATGATGAATTAAAAGAATATATCGACCATCCAGTTGATACACCATTCTTCAAACAGGTTTAGGAGGCGTTTTAGTATGGAAACATCTTACTTAATCAAATTATTAAAAGAGATCAGTAACATTATGGCTGAGAATAAAGATAAGCTGATCGAGATGGACGGAATCGTTGGTGATGGAGACTTAGGTCTTACAATGTCCGATGGATTTAAAGCAGCATACGATGCAGTATCTGACGGAGCAATCGCTGATGCAGGAAAACTGTTATTTGCAGCAGGAAAAGCAATGGCGAATAAAGTTCCTTCAACAATGGGATCTTTAATGGCAACTGGTTTAAAACAGGCTGGAAAAGATTTGAAAGGAAAAGAAACATTAGAAGATGCTGATGTAGTACAGATCTTTGCTTCTTACGAAGCGGGAGTTGCGAAATTAGGTGGAGCAAAGGTTGGAGATAAGACATTCCTTGATGGCCTTCATCCAGCAGTAGAAAGCTTACAGGCTTCTTTAGCAGCAGGAGAATCTTTGGCAGATATGGCAGGGAAAGCCGCTGATGCAGCAGAAGAAGGATTCAAAGCTACTACAACTATGTTAGCAGTTCACGGACGTGCTGCAACAAGAGGAGAAGCATCCAGAAGTCTGGAAGATCCAGGAGCTAAAGTAGCATCTCTGATCATGCAGGCATTTGCAAAAAGTTTATAATCACTTATAAAATATATAAGTAAGAAAAACAGCACATTGTAATAGAAATATTATGATGTGCTGAATTTTTACAATGTTTTATTGTATAAATACAAAAATAAAAGCTGATACAGGAGGATATAGCATGTTAAATTTTCAGTATTACACACCAACAAAAGTAGTCTTTGGGAAAGATGCAGAACTTAAAGTTGGACCATTAGTGAAGGCAGAGGAATGTAAGAAAGTCCTTGTCCATTACGGAGGACAGAGCGCAAAAAGATCTGGGCTTTTAGACAGAGTCTGTGAAGCATTAAAGGATTTTGATATTGATTATGTAACACTTGGTGGTGTTGTGCCGAATCCACATTTATCAAAAGTATATGAAGGAATCGAATTGTGTAAAAAAGAAGGTGTAGACTTCATTCTCGCGGTAGGTGGAGGAAGTGTTATTGACTCTTGTAAAGCAATTGCCTATGGACTTGGAAATCCAGATGTTGATGTATGGGATCTGTTTACGGGAAAGGCAACACCTAAGACATGTTATCCATTAGGAAGTGTCTTAACGATCGCAGCAGCAGGAAGCGAGATGAGTAATTCTTGCGTTATCACAAATGAAGAAGGCTGGTACAAGAAGGCACTGGATACAGATCTTGCAAGACCTAAATTTGCGATCATGAATCCAGAGATCACATATACATTACCAGATTACCAGACACAATGTGGATGTGCTGATATTATGATGCATACAATGGAACGTTATTTTGTATTAGAAGATACAATGGAGATCACAGACAAGATTGCACAGGACGTTATGAAAAATGTTATGAAATATGCAAAGATTCTTAAAAAAGATCCGAAGAATTATGAAGCGAGAGCTGAGATCATGTGGTGTGGTTCTCTGTCACATAATGGACTGACAGGATGTGGAACCTGTGGAGGAGACTGGGCAACACATCTGATCGAACATGAATTAGGTGGAATGTTTGATGTAGCTCATGGAGCAGGACTTGCAGCAGTCTGGGGAAGCTGGGCAAGATATGTCATGGATGAGAAACCAGAACGATTTGCACAGTTTGCAGTCAATGTTATGGGCGTTGAAGAATGTGAAGATATCAAGGCTACAGCAATCAAAGGAATCGAAGCTGTGGAAGATTTCTATAGAGAGATTGAGATGCCAACAAATTTAAAAGAACTAGGAATTGATCCAACCGACGAGCAGATCAAAGATATGGCAATGAAAGCAACTAACAATGATACACAGCAGCTGGGAGCATTTAAGAAATTATCAGCAAAAGATCTGGTAGAAATTTATACAGCAGCAAAATAAAATCATGTACCAAACAAAAGAAAACCATGTATCTATAGAAACGCATATATAATTTACAAAAATTATATATGTATTACGAAAAAGGAATTCCTGATTACTTTCTCTTGTAATCGGGAATTCCTTTTGTTGTTTTAATATGCAGCCATCTCTTCGATAGCTTGTTTTTCGATAATCGTTATCAGATGTTCATTAAATAAAGCCTTCGTTGCATAAGTATTTGGCAGACGTTTGCAATATTCAGAAAGAACGAGATGAATCTCATCCATACTGTCATTGTTTGGTGAATCATCAAGTGCCGTTAATGAAAGATAATAACATTGATTGTCAGGATCTTTATATAAAGTACTTGCAACATTATAATCACTTAACAGTTTTGCTGCAAAAGCAACGTCATCAAGAGAGGTAAAGGCAAAAATACCAACTCCTGTATCAGCAAGAGCATGTTTCATATCATTATTGATATTTGATGACATTGCAGTTTTGCCGAGTCCAGAAAGAAAATCTGGAAGATCAGCTAAGACATCATCGTCAGAATCTGTTATTGATCCGCCAAGCAGACCTTTTGGTAACTTTTTATAATGTTCACGGAAATCTTCTGGGTTATCCACTCTTGTGATCACAAGGATCAGACATTCTTTGGATACAGGAATTGCTTCTACCATCAAAGGATTATCTTCATTCGTCTCAAAACCAAGTTCAGTAGCAGCTTTGTTCATTAATTCCCGGAACAATCCTTTCGCCTTTTCAGAGCCAAAGGCAAGTTCACTTAACAGAGTTTCCTTTCCTTCTAAGTCTTCTTTATTTAAAGTACATCGGATTTGATTATCACTGATACGTTCTATTTTCATAATCATCACTCCTTTACTACTTTGATGTTATTATAGTATTACTTTTGCGACGTGTAAAGCTTTTTCAAGAAATTTACAATTTTATCCATAAATGTCTTGAAATAATTTCCAATTATGTATATAATTACATTATGTCGCGACAAGACTTACATTTGGAAACAGTGCGGAATTTTTATATACCACAAGTAACACTGAACGATGTAAGAGATCACTTTTTTAGAATTCAGGAAGATGATCTAATATGCAAGTAACAATTAACATCTGTTTATGATGATTGGAGGGCAGGAATGACAAGTCATGATGAATTATCTTATTACCTGTCACAGGGACTGGCAATCCGTGTAGACGGCATTACAATAAGTGATGCAAATCTGGAACATCTAAATCTAATACTCAATGAAGATGATTCTTACATGAAAGAGTATGTCAACGATCAGGAAGGAGAGATCTACGCCATAGAATATCAGAAAATCAAAGAATAATATGCAAAGAGTATAGCGAGCTGGGAGATTAATTTCCCAGCTCATTCTTATTATATTCTGATAATAGTATATGATTACTAATTATAAAAATATATTTATTTGTTATTTATATAAGTTATAATTCCATCAACGATACATTTCACAGCCTTTTGTTGATATTTATTATTTTGAAGTGCTTTTAATTCCTCTGGATTTGATAAAAAGCCACATTCTACAATAACGATCGGATAAGGATTATCCCGAAACAGATAATACTCAGCATTTGCCTTTGCCTCCCTGTGATTGTTCGGATCAAGCCCCTTGATCAAAGCAGACTGGATATGATCCGCTAACTGCTTTGATTTCTCAGACCCTTGCGGATAGAAAACCTGTGCCCCATGGACATCACTGCTTGGATAACTATTCTGATGAATACTGATCACAGCCAAAGGATCATTTTCAAAGATAATTCGTTTTCGATTTGCAAGATCACTTCTTTTTTGATTTCCTTTTGAATCTGAAAGATTATAATCCCCATTTCTAGTCATACATACTTTAAAATTTTTCTTTTCCAGAAGTTTTTGCAGTTTAAGTGAAATGGAAAGATTGATGTCCTTTTCTAAAATATTGGGATTTCCGACTTTCCCAGGATCCGAACCACCATGACCTGCATCAATGCATATGATATTTTGATTTTTGATAGTTTGAGCAACAAAAATAGGAAATGTAATAGAAGAAACAGATAATAAAACAACGATCAGCAAAACACCCCAAAAAACAAAACGATGTTCTTTGCTCATGAGAAATCATTCCTTTTCTTCTTATTATATTCTGATAGTGAGCCATATAATACAGCCCTTTCTTTTTTTACCATTTAATGATATAATAAATCCAAATGGCTATGTTTCATCCATAACATTGAATCAAAGTCAGGAGATAAAAAAATGGAAACAAAACTTGTAAAAATTAACAATATGGAAGATTGCAAAAAGGACATGGAAGAAGCCGGAAGACTGATTAAAGAAGGCGAACTTGTAGCATTTCCAACAGAGACTGTCTATGGTCTTGGAGGTAATGGATTGTTTCCTGATGCGGCAAGAAAGATTTATGCAGCAAAAGGAAGACCTTCCGATAATCCATTGATCCTTCATGTATGTGATATGCAGATGGTAGAATCTCTGGTTAAGGAGATTCCAGATAATGCAAGACGTGCGATGGAACATTTCTGGCCGGGACCTATGACGGTAATTTTACCGAAAGCAGACCAGGTACCAGATTGTGTCACAGGTGGACTTGATACCGTAGCGATCCGTATGCCGGATCATCCCATAGCTCTTGAACTGATCAAGAAATCAGGAGTGCCAATTGCAGCACCAAGTGCGAATACATCCGGTCGTCCAAGTCCGACAAAAGCAGAACATGTGATGGAAGATCTTCATGGAAAGATCCCGATGATCTTAGATGGGGGAGCTGTTTTAGTAGGAGTAGAATCAACGATCATTGATTTTACAGATACAGTGCCAGTAATCTTAAGACCAGGATGGATCACGAAGGAGACCATGGAAGATTTTCTTGGATGTGAAGTACTGATGAATACATCCCTAAAAGCAAGTGACCACGGAGTGCCAAGAGCTCCAGGAATGAAGTACAAACATTATGCGCCAAAGGCAGAAATGGTGCTTGTACTAGGTGAGGACCAGGAGAAGGTTGTAAATTATATCAACAAACTAGCCAAAGAACAAAAGGAAAAGGGAAAAAAGATAGGAATCATTGCATCGGATGAGACAAAAGATCTCTATGAGGCAGATGAAGTTGTTTCTGTAGGACAGAGAGCACATCTTGAGACAGTGACAGCACATTTATATGATGTATTAAGAGAATTTGACCATAAGGATGTAGATATGATCTATTCCGAAGGTTTTGAGGGAGAACCTTTAAGTGAAGCGATCATGAATCGTATGGTGAAAGCAGCAGGACATGAAATCCTCCGTATTTAAAGAAGGAGAATATTTTGAAGAAAATAATAATGGTAAGTACGAATAATACGTGCCGAAGTTTCATTGCTGAGTCACTTCTTCGACAGCTTCTTCTGGATGCACACCAGAAGAATATTGAAGTAATCTCAAGAGGCTTAGTCGTATTATTTCCAGAACCGGTCCATGTTAAGGCAGCGGACATGGTAATACAGAAGTGTGGAATTGAAAGCCTTGATTTTCAATCGGCACAGCTTACACAGGAAGAAGTAGAACAAAGCGATCTGATCTTAACCATGACGGAAGAACAGAAAGAGAAGATCTTAGAAGAATATCATGGTTATAAAGAGATTGCGACATTGAATGAATATGCCAGTGTGGAAGGTGCGATCATTGATCCATATGGCATGGAAGATGACGACTACGAGCGCTGTTTTGAACAGATTGCTCGTTTAGTTAAGAAAATATGGGAAGAAAGATTAGGAGGAAACGAAATGATAGGTATTGGTAGTGATCACGGTGGATATGCATTAAAACAGGCAGTCATCAAGCATCTGGAAGACAAAGGATATGCAGTAAAGGATTATGGATGCTATTCTGAAGAATCTTGTGATTATCCTGTGTATGCAAAAGCAGTTGCAAATGCAGTTAAAGACGGAAAAGTAGAAAAAGGAATTTTAATCTGTGGAACAGGAATCGGAATTTCTATCACAGCAAATAAGATCAAAGGAATCCGTGCAGCACTTTGCAGTGACACATTCAGCGCTCATGCAACAAGAGAACACAATGATGCAAATATCCTTGCAATGGGAGCACGTGTTGTTGGAGAAGGATTAGCACTTGATATTGTTGATACATTCCTTGAGACAGAATTCTCAAATGATGAAAGACATATTCGTCGAATCAACCAGATTGAAGACTAAGAGCCATACAAAGATCATATAGACGATATATAAATATAGAAGACATTCAGGAAAGCAAATGATAAAATTTGTTACCTGAATGTCTTTTTTTGCATGCAATTCTAATTAGGAGTAAGCAAAAATAACAGGAAAAATTTATCATATCTTAACACAACTAAAAATGACTAACTGTCATTTATAAATACCGCAAACCCTTGTGTTTTGGTGTTTTTTACTAAAATTTAACGTACTTATTTGTAAGTATTAAACAAAAAACAAACACAATCTTAACGCAAAAAGAATTGACAAATAAAAATTAGAGGCATAAAATAGCATGCAGAACAAGGGTGTTTACGATGTATTGTGTAGGCACTCTTTTACTTTTGAAGAAATTACCCCTTGGATTTCTTCAAAAGAATAAAATTAAAGAAGGTGAGGAGAAAATGGGTTCATTGGGAGATTATCTGATGGAAGAGCTCTCACTTAAGACAAGCTTTACGATCCCCATCGGCGGAGGTATTCCAGTACCACAGTCAGCCGTAACGACGTGGGTGATCATGGCGATCGTAGTGTTACTCTGCATCATATTCGTACGGAACCTGAAAGTCATACCAGAAGGACCGCAAGTTTATGTGGAAGCCTTAGTCGGTTTCATCTATAACTTCATCGGTGGTCTGGTCGGCAAAAAAGGGAAACGTTACATACCATTTCTTGGAACAATTCTGATTTATCTTGCGTGTGCAAATATTTCGGGATTTTTCAGAGCGAAACCGCCAACGAAAGATCTGAACGTTACCGCAGGATTAGCGATCATCAGTTTGTTTTTGATCATATATTCTGGAATCCACGAGAAAGGATTGAAAGGATATATCCACAGTTATGTGGAACCTATGCCAATGATGGCGGCCATTAACATCCTTGAATTATTTACAAGACCGTTATCACTGTGTATGCGACTTTTCGGAAATGTCTTAGGAGCATTCGTTTTAATGGAACTGATCACACATATCGCACCAGCGATCGTGCCATTGCCATTTAGTTGTTACTTTGACTTTTTCGATGGATTATTACAGGCATATGTATTTGTATTATTAACATCACTGTTTATCAGTGAATCAATTGAGTAAAAGGTATCTGGACAGATACACAAATTACAAATTTAATTTTTATTTAAAAGGAGATTAGAATCATGGGATTAGCAGCTATTGGAGCAGGAATTGCAGTATTAACAGGTTTAGGAGCAGGTATTGGTATCGGTGTTGCAACAAATGGAGCACTTGGAGCAATCGCAAGACAGCCAGAAGAAGCTGGAAACATCAATAAAACATTATTACTTGGTTGTGCATTAGCCGAAGCTACATCAATTTATGGATTAGTTGTTGCGATTCTGTTAATCGTAATGAAATAGAAGTAGGAGGCGGAAGATATGTTTCTGAAATTAGACTGGGGCATTATCTGGCCGATCGTCAACATTGTCGTATTTTATCTCTTGCTTAGAAAATTCTTATTTGGTCCAGTCAGTGAGGTCATGGAGAAAAGAAAAAAAATGATCTCAAGTGACTTAGATGATGCAGCACAGACGAAAGCTGAAGCAGAGGGAATCAAACAGGAATATGAGAAGAACCTTGCACAGGCAAAAGATGAGGCAGGACAGATCGTTTCCGATGCAAGAGCAAGAGCGAAGAATGAATACCAGAATAAGATGGATCAGACAAAAGAAGAGATTGCTCTTATGAAAGAAAATGCCCGTAAAGATATTGAAGCTGAGAAACAAAAGACGATCGCAGGTCTTCAGACAGAAATCGCAGGGATCGCACTTATGGCAGCTTCCAAAGTTGTGGAAAAAGAAGCAGATGACAAAGGCAATGAAAAGCTTTTAGATGATTTCCTGAAAGAGGCAGGTGTCTAGCATATGAAGAGAATTTCCATGACGTATGGACAGGTATTGTTTGAACTTGGAATGAAAAAGGAAAGCTTACAAAAAGCACAGGACATGCTTCATGAAAATAAGGAACTTTTAAGGGCGCTGGAAAATCCAATGATCACAAAAAAAGAAAAAGAAAATGTGGTTGATAAGTTATTTTCCGATGATCTTAAGAGTTTCTTGAAAATAGTATGTGACAATGATGATATTGATTGTTTTGACGAGGCAGTTGAGTATTACGATGAATTAAAACGTAAGACAGACAAGATCATCAAGGCAGAGTTTGACTATGTGACAATGCCAAAAGACGAACAGTTAGAGAGAATCAAACAGTATCTTATGAAACAGTATCAGGCAGATGAAGTAGATCTTACTTTAAAAGAAGACAAAGATTTAATCGGTGGTTTCATGCTGAAAGTTGGAGACCATGTTTATGATAACAGCCTGAGTGGTAAAATGAGAAAATTACAGCAGAAACTTACATGGAGGTGAGGATCAGGTGAGCAGTATCAATCCAGAAACAGTCGTTTCTGTATTAAAAGATCAAATTGAAAATTATGACCAGAAAACTGAGGTCAAAGAAGAAGGAAGAATCATTCAGATCGCAGATGGTATTGCAACAGTCTATGGAATGGACCAGGCAATGTATGGAGAGCTTGTTGTATTTGAAACAGGTGTCCATGGACTTGTATTGAATGTTGAAAGAAACTGTATCGGTTGTGTTTTACTTGGTTCCGATCATGGATTAATGGAAGGATCTAAAGTAGCAAGAACCGGAGTACAGGCAGATATCCCGGTTGGAGATGCTATGATCGGACGTGTCGTTAATGCGATCGGAGAACCAATCGATGGAAAAGGTGAAATTAAAACTGACGAGAGAAGACCAATCGAACATGAGGCAGCAGGAGTTATCGACAGAAAATCTGTTGACCAGCCATTACAGACAGGTATCTTAGCGATCGACTCTATGTTCCCGATCGGACGTGGACAGCGTGAGCTGATCATCGGTGACCGTCAGACAGGTAAAACATCGATCGCAGTTGATACGATCTTAAATCAAAAAGGACAGGATGTTATCTGTATTTATGTAGCGATCGGACAGAAAGCATCAACAGTATCACAGATCGTAACAACATTAAGTAAACATGGTGCTATGGATTACTCTATTGTAGTATCCGCATCTGCAAGTGACCTTGCATCTTTACAGTACATTGCACCATATGCAGGAACAGCGATCGCAGAGCACTTTATGCATCAGGGAAAAGACGTTTTGATCGTATATGATGATCTGTCTAAGCACGCCGTTGCTTATCGTGCAATTTCCTTACTGCTGGATCGTCCACCTGGACGTGAAGCTTACCCTGGAGATGTATTCTACTTACATTCAAGATTACTAGAACGTTCTTGCCGATTAAGCGATGAACTTGGTGGTGGATCTATCACAGCATTACCGATCATCGAGACACAGGCAGGAGACGTATCCGCGTACATTCCTACAAACGTAATCTCTATCACAGACGGACAGATCTTCCTTGAAAGTGAGTTATTCTTCTCCGGTGTAAGACCAGCGGTCAATGTTGGACTTTCTGTATCTCGTGTAGGTGGAGCAGCACAGACAAAGATCATGAAGAAAGTAGCCGGAAACCTTCGTATTGACTTAGCTCAGTATCGAGAACTTGAGGTATTTACACAGTTTAGTTCAGACCTTGATGATGGAACAAAAGCAACATTAAATTATGGATCTCATCTGATCGAACTGTTAAAACAGCCATTGTACCATCCAATGGCATTACATAAACAGATTTTACTTCTGTTTGCAGCAGGTCATAAGATGTTAAATGATGTTCCAGTCAAAGAATTAAAGGCAGAGACAGAAGAAATGACAGCATTCTTTGAACAGAAATATCCAGAGACAGTGAAGAAGATCGACGAAGGCAAAGTCTTAACAGATGACATTGCAAAAGAGATCCAAGAGGCGATAGAAGCCTATTTAAAGTAGGTGATCACTATGGCAAATATCAGAGAAATTAAAACAAGGATGAACAGTATCGAAGATACATTAAAGATCACAAATGCGATGTATCTGATCTCATCTTCCAAATTAAAGAAAGCAAGAAAGCAGTTAGATGCCACAACTCCATACTTTGAAATGCTTCAGGCATCTCTGCTTGATATCATGGCACATACGCCAGATCTTCAGCACATTTTCTTAAACAAAAGAAAGAAAGAACATCCAAAAAAAGGATATCTTGTGATGACTGCAGACCGTGGACTTGCCGGGGCCTATAATCATAACATTACAAAAATGGCAGAAGAGAATATTAATGAAGATGATAAACTGTTCGTGATTGGATATATGGGACGTAACTATTTCGGACGAAGAAATGCAGCCCAGATGGACGAAGATTTCTTCTATACAACACAGGATCCTACGATTTATAGAGCAAGAAGAATTGCCGAGAAACTGATCGAGGAATATGTATCAGGAGAACTTGATGAAGTCTATATTATTTACACAAAGATGATCACATCCATTACCTCAGAACCAACGATGATCCGTGTGTTACCGTTAAACCCAGATCAGTATGAGTTTGCAGGCAAAGGAAAGAGATCACATATGACAGAATTTCAGCCATCTGTAAAGGCGGTACTTGACCGCCTGGCACCAAACTATATCAAAGGACTTGTCTATGGTGCGATGGTAGAATCATTTTCCAGTGAATTAAACGCCAGAATGATGGCGATGGAAGGTGCAAGCAAGAGTGCGAGAGAAATGATAAGATCACTGGGACTTATGTATAACCGAGCTCGTCAGGCAGCGATCACTCAGGAGATCACAGAGGTATGTGCCGGAGCCAAATCATTAAAGAAAGAGTAACAGTGAAGGAAGGGAAATAAAATGGAAAAAGGAAAAATCGTACAGATTCTTGGTCCAGTAATCGACGTAGAATTTGAAACTGAACAGCTCCCTTTGATTCATGACGCCTTGACCGTTGTTAATAAAGGAAAAGAAGTTGTTATGGAAGTAGAACAGCATATGGGTAATCGTACTGTACGCTGTATCTTATTAGCAGCCAGTGAAGGACTTCACAAAGGAATGGAAGTCACAGCAACTGGTGGACCAATCAAAGTTCCAGTCGGAAAACAGACATTAGGACGTATGTTTAACGTACTTGGAGAAGCTATCGATAAAGGAGAGCCTGTTGAGACAGAAGAAAAATGGGCGATCCATCGTGAACCACCAAAATTTGAAGACCAGAGTCCTGTTGTAGAAATGTTTGAAACAGGTATCAAAGTCATCGACCTTTTAGCACCATATGCGAAAGGTGGTAAGATCGGTCTGTTCGGAGGTGCCGGAGTCGGTAAGACAGTCTTAATTCAGGAACTGATTCATAATATTGCAACAGAACATGGAGGATACTCCATCTTCACAGGTGTAGGAGAACGTTCAAGAGAAGGAAATGACCTCTGGAATGAAATGACAGAATCTGGAGTTATCAAAAATACAGCCTTAGTGTTTGGACAGATGAACGAGCCACCTGGATCTCGTATGAGAGTTGCCCAGACAGGACTTACCATGGCAGAATATTTCCGTGATCAGGAAAAACAGAACGTGTTATTATTCATCGATAACATTTTCCGTTATGTACAGGCAGGATCAGAGGTATCTGCTCTGTTAGGACGTATGCCATCTGCTGTAGGTTATCAGCCAACACTGGCAAATGAAGTCGGTGCTTTACAGGAACGTATCACATCCACAAAGAACGGATCTATTACATCCGTACAGGCAGTTTATGTGCCAGCCGATGACTTAACAGACCCAGCACCAGCAACAACATTTGCCCATCTGGATGCAACAACTGTATTATCAAGATCAATTTCTGAACAGGGTATCTATCCAGCTGTAGATCCACTGGAATCAAGCTCACGTATTCTAGAGCCAGATGTTGTTGGAGAAGAACATTACGAAGTAGCAAGACGTGTAGAAGAAGCACTTCAGAGATACAAAGAATTACAGGATATCATCGCAATCCTTGGTATGGAAGAATTAGACGAAGAAGACAAGATTACAGTATATCGTGCAAGAAAGATTCAGAAATTCTTATCACAGCCATTTAGTGTAGCAGAAACATTTACAGGAATTCCTGGTAAATACGTTCCTGTCAAAGAAACGATCCGAGGATTTAAGGCAATCCTTGATGGAGAAATGGATGAATATCCAGAACAGGCCTTCTTAATGGTCGGAACAATTGATGATGTAAAGGAAAAGGCAAAAGAGGTGATGTAAATGGCAGAAACCTTTTATTTTGAGATCATTGCCAGTGACAAAAAGTTCTACAGTGGAGCCTGTGAACATGTCATTTTCCCAGCAGTCGATGGACTTTACGGAGTATTAGCAAACCATGAAGACACAGTAACAGCTGTAGTCGCAGGAGAACTTCGTTTTAAAGTTGATGGAGAATGGAGAGTCTGTGTTGTCGGAGAAGGATTCGCAGATGTTACCAGAGATTTCGTGGTTATCGTGGTTGATACCGTGGAACGTCCAGAAGATATCGACATCATCCGTGCAAGAGAAGCCAAAACAAGAGCCGAAGAACGAATGAAACAGAAACAGAGTCGTTTGCAGTATTATCATACGCAGGCTGCATTGTCTCGTGCGATGGCACGACTGAGAGTTACATCAAAGTATGTAAAGAAATAATCTACAAATATAGCTAATAAAACTCAAGTCAGTCATTTGGACAAAGTTTGTAAAAATCGAGTCCAAATGACTGACTTTTTTTAATGTTATGTTATAATGAAAACAAAATCATACACAATGCCACAACATTATTCTTTGCAATCTTAAGTTCTAAGATCAGCCATACAATGGAGATGAATTGATTCATGAAAATTAAAATTTTAAAACATCGAAATCCTCAGGAATATAAAGCTTCCCATCATAATATTGTTTACCCTCTGCCAGATATTTTCCCTGGCGGTGTTTCATATCTTTATCTTCTGTATGCCACAAAACAAGATTCGGGATATGAAGCGTTTGCGCTAATTCACAGGCATCTTTGACAGTACTGTGATGTTTTTCATAAGGTTTAAAAATATCCCTTTCATCATATACACAAAATGCTTCATGAAGTAACCAGTCAGATCCTTTTACAAACTCATATAATGATTCACGATATGGCTCATCTCCAGGAAAAGATACTTTTGTTCCATGGTCCATAAGGCAAGTAAAACCAAACTGTTTTTCCTTTGTAGAACCAATATCAAAGAAGGTAAAAGAATCTTCAAGAATCGTGACAGTATCGCTATGTGCAACAACATGGAATAGAATACGCTCATCAAAGTGTTTGTAAAATTTCTTCCCAACCGTAAGTTTTGTAAGCGTTTTGATCGTATCAACCAGTTCTTCATGACAATAGATAGTTAATGTTCCATCGTAAGTACCTTTGTTCATAGAAGTAGCGATCATACGGATCATCCATACCATTCCTAAGATATGATCATTGTGGGCATGTGTCACAAAAATATGATGAATCTTTTCAAGTGGAATTGAAGCTTTATCAAGTTGAGATAAAATACCATTTCCACCTCCAGCATCAACAAGAAAATATTCTTCGCCTTTTTTCATAGCATAGCAAGTGTTATAACAATGAATTGCTTGTGCATTTCCAGTTCCTAAAACAATTAGCTGTTCCATAAAAATCTCCTTTTCTGTTTTGCTTATATAATTATAACCGAAGAAAGAAATGATTTCTACCAATGAAAATAAAATAAGAAATATAAAAAAGGAGATGCCAAACATGAAACAATTCAGCGTAAAACCAACGATCAAAATGTTAGATACAGTACAAGAACTATGCAATGTTCACAGGAGTCTATAAGAAATATCAGGAGATCGATCCAGATGGAAGCATTAAGGAATTAAATGAATATCTGGCAGGAATTCTTGAATGTAAACCTGAGGAAGTTTATGAAGAGATAGAAGTGCTGTTAAATCATCTGATTCCTAAGAAAGCGTTACATGAGTATGGTGTGAAAGAAGAAGAGTTGGAAGAATTCACAGAAGTTGTTATGACGAAACAGGGAAGATTAATGGCGAATAATTATGTGAAATTGGATCTGGATACGATTTATGGGATTTATAAAACCTTATTTTAATTGCATTATTCATGAAACAGTATCTAAATCGGAAACTGTGCCATGAATCTTTAAATTTGATCTATGCAGCTTAAACTAAGTATGTCAAATACAAAAGATGTAAGTAAATATCAGGATATTTTTTGTACACCAGTGTATATGGTTCCTTTTTTATAATATTCCACCAATAATTTCCGCCTTCAAACTACAAATCAGAATTTACTTACCTCCAGATAATCCCGAATAAAAAACGCCACCATCAAATGAAACTTCTCCACCGTATCATCCAACTTCAACTCCCAATGATCCTCGATCACTCGCATCCGATAAGTAATGGTATTTCGATGACAGAACATATTCGAAGCCACATGCTGAATACTCCCGTTACAAAGCAGGTACTGATGCAAAGTTTCCAGATAATTCGTATCATGAATCTGATCATACTCCTCAATATCTTTCAAATACTCATCATGATAAGCAACCAAAAGATTCCGATCATTTACAGAATGAAGAATCTTAAAAAATCCCATTTCCTCAAATCGGGCAATTTCCTGACCTTTATTCACAGCATAAACAAGAGCAGCCAGAGAACGTTGATAACTTGCACCAATCTCACGAAGCATGTGGACAGAACTTCCGATCCCTACATAAATATGAAGCTTTTTAAAAGAATTTTTAAGCGAAGAAACCAAAGAAGACATTTCATCATAAATCTGTATTTCATCCATATCATGAAAAACAAATAAAAAATGATTTTTATAAAAAGCAATATGAATATCCAGATCATTTAACTTCACAAAACTTTCCATCAAAAAAAGCAGACGCAATTTCAGGTCATCAGAAATCACTTTCTTATTACATTTCATTAAAACAATCTCATAGCAATCGTCCTTCTCAAAATGATTATCTTCCAGAATCCGCAAAGCATCATAATGATGCAGAGAATCATTTTCAATAAAAGACAAAAATGCATCCGTGATCGAAGTATCTTTCTGTGTATCCATAAAGATCCGATTATAATAATCTCTTGTAATATCATAAATATGAACTTCCCAAGGCATGTTGATCAATGGATAGTTGTGTTTGTCGCACAATTCTTTGATCGAATCTGTGATATGATCTGAAAGAATATATTTCCCTGTATTTAAGATCATCCCGCAAGTATGGCTTTGGATCATTGTTTCAATAAACTCATAAAGAGAAGTCTCATCCTGATAGTTGATCCCGGTTGTGATAATAAGTTCTCCGCCCTTCAAAAAATCATGAGTTGAGCTGTCTTCGGAGACATAAACCCAGTTCATGATATGATCGATCCCAGTTTTACCTGCAATCATGGAAAGGTGATATTGATGTTTTGTTTGTGTATATAATTCATTTAATGTAAGAGGCATAAGATTTGCCCTCCTTTATTTGTGTCCTATTCATTTGAAGTCATGTAAAAATAGTCTAACACATTTGATACGATTTGTGCAATGAACACAAAGAATCGAAGGAAAATTGTGATAAAAGAATATAGGCAATTATATAAAAATATGCAAAAATACAATCAACAGGTACAACAAAGGTGTTGAACAAAGCATTCTTGTTGTACCTTTTTTATTTACGAAAAATAACCTTTCAAAAGATAGAGGAGGATACGAATATGTTAAGAACAGATTTACCAGAGATCATCACAGAAACATTACCAGGACCAAAAGCACAGGCTATCATCGATCGAAGAGAAGCAGTCAATCCATCTGCGATCAAATGCATTTACCCAGTTGTGATTGAAAAGGGTGAAGGAGCTATGATCCAGGACGTTGATGGAAATAAATTCTTAGACTGGATCGGTGGAGTTGGAGTTTTAAATATCGGTTTTTCACATCCAGAAGTTGTAGAAGCAGTCAAAGCACAGGCAGAAAAATATTTCCACGGAATGTATAACGTAGTGACTCATGAAGGATACGTTGCATTATCCGAGAAATTAGCACAGATCGCACCAGTTAAAGGAGATAAGAAAAAAGTATTTTTCGCAAACAGTGGTGCTGAAGCAGATGAAAATGCAGTGAAGATCGCAAAAGCATTTACAAAACGACCAAATATCATCGTATTTTCCGGAGCGTTCCATGGAAGAACTTTAATGACAATGTCCATGACATCTAAGAAAGCATATGCCGTTGGAATGGGACCTTTCCCGGATGGTGTTTATCGTGCACAGTTCCCATACTACTATAGAAATCCAGCAGGAATGCCTCAGGAAGCAGCCCTAGATTACTATTTAGATTCTATCAAAGCAGTCTTTGAACAGTGCGGACCAGCAGATACGATCGCAGCGATCGTTGTAGAACCATTACAGGGTGAAGGTGGATTTATCCCAGCACCAATTGAATGGGTCAATGCGGTCAGAAAGATCTGTGATGAAAATGGAATTTTATTAGTAGCGGACGAAGTTCAGACAGGATTCTGCCGTACAGGTAGAATGTTTGCTACAAACTATTGGGAAGAATCAGGGGTACAGCCTGATATCTTAGCAACAGCCAAATCTATTGCAGCCGGTGTTCCATTATCAGCGATCGTTGCAAGAGAAGAGATCATGGAAGCTTCAGCACCAGGAACGATCGGTGGTACATTCTGTGGCAACGCATTAGCATGTGCAGCAGCCTTAAAGACGATCGAGATCATGGAACGAGATGACATTGCAGGACGTTCTTGCGAGATCGGTGAAAAGGTATCTAAGAGATTCAATGAGTGGAAAGAAAAATATCCAGTGATCGGAGATGTTCGTGGACTTGGAGGAATGATCGGTCTTGAGTTTGTCAAAGATCAGAAAACAAAAGAACCATATCCAGAATTTTCTGCAGCAGTCATCAAAGGATGTGTTCAGAAAGGATTGATGATCGAGGGAGCAGGTACATATGGAAATGTTATCCGATTCCTTGCACCACTCGTTATGACAGATGAACAGTTAGAAGCTGGACTTGATATTTATGAATCTGTGATCAAAGAATTATTAGAGAAATAAAAGCAAAAATAATCAGAGAAAATTGAAAAAATTTATCTAAAAAATTAAACATCTTTTTAATAAGAAGAAACCAGGGTAAAAATGACGAAAAATCTCATTTTTCTGGTTTCTTTTGGCAAAAATAGATAAAGAATAAAAAATAAGGTGGCTTGTGTTTGGGAAAAATGTTATAATAAACTTTATAAAGATTTCGCTAAAAGGAGGAAATGTCTATGCATAAGTATGGACCAGTGATCAAGATGTTGTCGCTGGTAACACAGATTGGGATCACGATGTTGACTTCTGTTTTTTTATGCATGGCGATCGGACTGTGGATTGATAAACATTTTTCCACAAATCTGTTTCTTCTTTTTCTGATTCTTGGTATTATGGGAGGAATCAGAGGAGTATATTCTCTGATCCACAATATACTAGAACAGGAAGATATGGAGGAGAAAGATGAGAGATAAATTAAGACAGCTAGACGAGACATACCTGGATCTGATGATTGGAATTCTTCTAGGCGGAGTGTTATCTGCAATTTTGGGTATGATAATAACCAGAGGTGATCTAAGGTATCTGATCGGAGCAGTTGTTGGTCTGATCGCAGCGTGGATCATGATCACGACGATGATGGTAAGTATTCAGAAGTCTGTACAGATGGATACACATCAGGCAAGCAGACATATGATCGTAAGTGCATTGATCCGTTATGTGGTGACACTGGTTGTTTTGTATGTGATGATCAAGCTTAGTATGAGTGCATTTATCGCAGCACTTGTTGGTTTCTTAAGCAGCAAGTTTGCAGCATTTTTACAAAAGCCGGTTCACGAGCATATCACGAAGAAGATCTTGCAGGAATAAAGTGATGATAATAAGCAGAAAAGGAGGTTGTGCGATGGGAATTATGAATGCCCCCATGATGTTGGCAGCATCATCCGGTGATGACGTTGACTTTATGGTGCACGGGCTGATTCCGCTGAAATTTTTCGGGCATAAAGTCTGGATCACGACAACGCATGTGACGACGCTGATCGTTATGGTATTTATCATTGTATTAGCACTGATCGCAAGACATGCAGTTCTTCACGGAGATGAGAAGCCATCAGGACTTCAGAATTTTGTGGAGATGGTCGTAGAGATGCTTGATAATCTGGTCAAGGGAAATATGGGAAGACATTGGCGTCCATTTGTAAATTACATTGGAACGATCATGGTCTTTATCTTTTTCTCCAATACATCGGGATTATTTGGCTTAAGACCACCGACAGCGGACTATGGAACGACGCTTGCATTAGCGTTGATCACATTTGTACTGATCCAGTACAGTGCATTTAAGACGAGTAAATTACATGTATTTACCGATCTTTTCAAACCAATCCCAATCTTATTTCCAATTAACCTGATCGGAGAGTTTGCGACACCGCTTTCTATGTCTCTTCGTTTGTTTGGAAATATTATGGCGGGTACGATCATGATGGCATTGTGGTACGGATTGCTGCCATGGCTTGCGCAGCTAGGTATTCCGGCATTCTTGCATATGTACTTTGATCTGTTCTCCGGAGCAATCCAGACATTTGTATTTGCGATGCTTACGATGACATTTATTACAGATAAGCGGGAAGCTTAAGACAATCTATCAACGATCAAGATAGGAAACTTTAATATGTAGTTCAGGAGGAAAAAACTATGAATATTTCAAGTGAAGCATTTGTATTAGGGTGTTCTGCAATCGGAGCAGGACTGGCACTGATCGCAGGTATCGGACCTGGTATTGGACAGGGATACGCAGCAGGACAGGGTGCAGCAGCAGTAGGACGTAATCCAGGAGCCAAAGGTGATATCACATCTACCATGCTTCTTGGACAGGCGGTAGCAGAGACAACAGGTCTTTATGGTCTGGTTATTGGTTTGATCTTATTATATGCAAATCCACTGTTTGCAAAACTTTAATAAAACAAGCCGAAGGGAGGCCAAGGCGTGGACGGAAGAATATTTGGATTAGATATTCAGCTTGGCTTTGATGTGATTATGCAGGGAATCGCAGTGTTCATCATGTTTGCACTGCTTTCCTATATTTTGTTTGAACCGGTTCGTAAGATCTTAGAAGACCGTAAGAACAGAATTGCAAATGAGATCGATCAGGCAGCAGCCGATCAGGCAGAAGCTGCAAAGTTAAAAGCCGAATACGATCATAAACTAAAAAATGTTGAAAAAGAAGCAGATGCCTTGATGGCACAGGCCAGAAAGAAAGCACTGAAGAGAGAGGAAGAGATTGTTGCAGGAGCCAAAGAAGAGGCCGCAAGGATCATAGAAAGTGCGAATCATGAGGCAGAGCTTGCTAAGATAGGTGCAAGAGATCAAATGAAGCAGGAGATGGTTAAGATGGCAGTTTTAATGGCTGGCAAATTCATCCAGAATCAGATGGACGAAGCAGACCAGAATGCTTTAGTTGATCAGACCTTACAGGAAATGGGTGATAAGACATGGCTTCAAGAGTAGATAAAATTTACGGGGATGCCTATATTTCTGTGAAAACAGATGAGGACGCTCTTATCGAAGCTTTAGAAGAAGCGAAAGCAGTGAAAGAAATCTTAGATTCCAACACAGATTTCGTAAACTTCTTAAATCATCCCCAGATCACAAAGGAAGAGAAGATGGAGGCAGCAAAGAACGTTTTTAACGGCCAGGTTTCTGATGATATGACAGGATTTTTAATGATCATCATCAAGAAAGGGCGTTTTAAAGAATTTGATGGAATTTTTACTTACATCATTTCTAATATCAAACGTCAGTTAGGAATCGGAGCCTTACATGTAACGTCAGCGACGCCACTGTCACAAGAACAAAAAGACAAGATCTTAAAGAAAGTCATCAATTCTTCAGAATACAAGAAGTTAGAGGTGACTTATGAGACAGATAAAGATATCATTGGTGGATTGATCCTTTGTATGGATGATCGGATTGTGGATAATTCTATCCGTACAAAGCTTGATTCGATGGGAAGATATCTGTCACAAATACAACTATAGAACAGGAGGAAGATAAGCCCCATGAATTTAAGACCAGAAGAGATCAGTTCAGTCATCAAAGAACAGATCAAACAATATTCAACAAAGCTTGAAACCTCTGATATTGGAACGGTAATACAGGTTGCTGACGGAATCGCCAGAATCCATGGACTTGAGAAAGCGATGCAGGGAGAACTGCTCGAATTTCCGGGAGAAGTCTATGGAATGGTATTAAACTTAGAAGAGGACAACGTAGGTGCAGTTCTCTTAGGTGACCGTAGAAATATTAACGAAGGCGATATTGTCAAGACAACGGGCCGCGTGGTAGAAGTGCCGGTTGGAGATCAACTGACAGGACGTGTCGTAAACTCCTTAGGACAGCCAATTGACAATAAAGGTCCGATCGAGACAGATAAATATCGTCCAATTGAAAGAGTTGCGTCAGGAGTTATCTCAAGAAAATCCGTAGATACTCCGATTCAGACAGGAATTAAAGCGATCGATGCGATGGTACCGATCGGAAGAGGACAGCGTGAGTTGATCATCGGTGACAGACAGACCGGTAAGACAGCGATCGCGATCGATACGATCATTAATCAGAAAGGACAGGGTGTTCACTGCATTTATGTAGCGATCGGCCAGAAAGCATCCACAGTTGCCAATATTGTAAAGACTTTAGAAGAATTTGGCGCAATGGATTATACAACGGTTGTAGCGTCTACAGCCAGTGAATTAGCACCACTTCAGTATATCGCACCATATGCAGGATGTGCGATCGGTGAAGAATGGATGGAGAGAGGAGAAGATGTATTAGTTGTATATGATGACTTAAGCAAACATGCAACTGCATACCGTACACTTTCCTTACTTCTTCGTAGACCACCTGGACGTGAAGCTTATCCTGGAGATGTCTTCTATTTACATTCCAGATTATTAGAGCGTGCAGCCAGATTATCCGATGAATTAGGTGGAGGATCTCTAACAGCCCTTCCGATCATCGAGACACAGGCAGGTGATGTATCTGCATACATCCCAACGAACGTTATTTCCATCACAGATGGACAGATCTATCTGGAAACAGAGATGTTTAACGCAGGTTTCAGACCAGCGATCAATGCCGGACTTTCAGTATCACGAGTTGGAGGATCTGCACAGATCAAAGCGATGAAGAAGATCGCAGGACCAATCCGTACAGACCTTGCACAGTATCGTGAGCTGGCAGCATTTGCCCAGTTTGGATCAGAACTTGATGATGATACAAAAGAGCGATTAGATCAGGGTGAGAGAATCAGGGAAGTTTTAAAACAGCCACAGTATCAGCCATTAGCGGTTGAGAAGCAGGTTGTGATCATCTACGCAGCAGTCAAGAAATATCTCTTAGACTTGGCAGTAGATCAGATCCTTGATTTCCAGAAAGAATTATTTGACTTGATCGATACGAAATATCCAGAGATCTTTACAAGCATTGCCGAGACGAAAGTCATGGATGATGCGACCGAAGAGAAACTGATCAAAGCGATCAATGAAGCAAAAGAATCATTTAGAAAGTAAGGTGATCTGTCATGGCATCAATAATTGATATTAAAAGACGAAAAGCCAGCGTCGAAAGTACCGGACAGATTACAAAAGCGATGAAACTGGTATCCACGGTAAAACTGCAGAGAGCAAAGCAGAGAGCAGACGAGTCCAAAGCATACTTTAATAAGATGTATGAGACAGTAAGCTCGATCCTTGCCAAGGCAGGTAATATCAATCATCCGTATTTACAGGAAAATGGTTCCACAAAGAAAGGGATCATTACCATTTCATCCAACCGTGGATTAGCAGGAGGATATAATAACAATATCGTGAAACTGATCCGGGACAGCGGTATGAACAAAGAAGATATCATGATCTATGCGGTAGGACACAAAGCGATGGATACGTTAAAACATCGTGGGTATGAGATCGTTTCCGATGATTCAGAGATGATCAACGAGCCAGTCTATGATGATGCCAGAATCTTAGGAGAGAAACTTCTAAAAGCTTTTGAAGATGGAGAGATCGGTGAGATCTATCTGGCATACACAGATTTTAAAAATACCGTGGTTCATGAACCAAAACTTGTAAAATTACTTCCGATTGAGAGCAATATAGAAAGTAAGGAAGAAGAAAAAGAAAGCAAGGCTCCAATGAATTTTGAGCCGGAGCCGGAAGAAGCTTTATCCTTACTGATTCCAAAGTATATCTGCAGCATGATCTATGGAGCCTTAGTCACATCCGTAGCGAGTGAGAATGGAGCCAGAATGCAGGCAATGGATTCAGCAACAAGTAATGCAGAAGAGATGATCTCAAGCTTAGAACTTGCATACAACCGAGCAAGACAGGGAGCGATCACACAAGAATTAACAGAGATCATTTCAGGAGCCGAGGCCCTGAAGTGATGGACTCGATATAAGAAGCAGGAGGAAATAACATGGCAGATAATCGTACAGGAAAGATCACACAGGTCATCGGTGCGGTTCTGGATATCAAGTTTAGCAGTGATAACCTGCCAGAGATCAACGATGCGATCGATATCCAGACAAGAGACGGCGGAAAACTTGTCGTTGAAGTTGCACAGCACCTGGGTGATGACACCGTAAGATGTATCGCAATGGGACCAACCGACGGATTAGTCCGTGGAATGGAAGCACAGGCTACAGGCGGACCGATCTCCGTTCCTGTAGGAGAAGCAACCTTAGGACGAATCTTTAACGTGCTGGGAGATCCTATTGATAATAAACCGGCACCAGAAGGAGCCGACCGTTTACCAATCCACAGAAAAGCACCGGAATTTTCAGAACAATCTACAGAGACAGAAGTTCTGGAAACAGGGATCAAGGTCGTTGACCTTCTCTGCCCATACCAGAAGGGTGGAAAGATCGGTCTGTTTGGTGGTGCGGGAGTAGGAAAAACTGTACTGATCCAGGAACTGATCCGAAATATCGCCACAGAGCATGGAGGATATTCCGTATTTACTGGAGTAGGAGAACGTACTCGTGAAGGAAATGACCTTTACACAGAGATGAGTGAATCAGGTGTTATCGACAAGACCGCCATGGTCTTCGGACAGATGAACGAACCACCTGGAGCCCGTATGAGAGTAGGGCTTACTGGACTTACGATCGCAGAAGATTTCCGTGACCGTGGAGGAAAAGACGTCTTATTATTTATAGACAACATTTTCCGTTTCACACAGGCAGGATCCGAGGTATCCGCCTTACTTGGACGAGTGCCAAGTGCGGTAGGTTACCAGCCAACACTGCAGACAGAGATGGGTGCCTTACAGGAACGTATCACATCCACAAAGAATGGATCGATCACATCCGTACAGGCAGTCTATGTGCCAGCCGATGACTTAACCGACCCGGCACCAGCAACAACATTTGCCCATCTGGATGCGACAACCGTACTATCCCGTGCAATCTCAGAAATGGGAATCTATCCAGCAGTAGATCCATTGGAATCCACATCAAGAATCCTAGATCCAAAAGTTGTTGGAGAAGAACACTACAAAGTCGCACGAGGCGTACAGGAGATTCTGCAAAAATATAAAGAATTACAGGATATCATCGCAATCTTAGGAATGGATGAACTTTCTGAAGACGAGAAACTGGTCGTAGACCGCGCAAGAAAGGTACAAAGATTCTTATCACAGCCATTCTTCGTAGCCGAACAGTTTACAGGAAAACCAGGGCAGTATGTATCCTTAAGCGATACGATCCAGGGATTTAAGGAAATCTTAGAAGGAAAACACGATGAGATTCCAGAAGGAATGTTCTTAAATGCAGGAACCATCGAAGAAGTTGTAGAACGTTTTGCAGCAAGAAATAAGTAGGTGATCCTATGGCTGAAAACACAATGAAATTAGAAGTCATTACACCAGAACGCTCATTTTATACAGGAGATGTCACATTCGTTGAGTTAAATACAACCGAAGGAGAAGTCGGAATCTACGCAAGACACATTCCGATGACGATGATCATCGCACCTGGAGTCTTAACGATCACAGAAGAAGACGGAACCAAGAAGAAAGCGGCATTACTAAAAGGATTCGTGGAAGTCACAGAAACAACCATGAGTATCCTGGCAGAAGTCGCAGAATGGCCGGAAGATATCGATGTTGAACGTGCAAAGAAATCGGAAGAGAGAGCAAGAAAGAGACTCGAAACTAAGAGCGCAGATATTGATATTGCAAGGGCAGAATTGGCACTTAAAAGAGCGTTAGTTCGTAAGGGATTGAAAGCATAAAGTTTATTTGAATATGTGTAAAAAGATTCTAGGCAGATTGATTGCTTAGAATCTTTTTATTATTCTTCATCTTGAGTTCCAATAAACAAACAAATATTCATAAAAATAAACATTATAATTGTGTGTGTAGTGATAAAGTTATATTTGAATACTAAACAATATATTAAATTAAATAATAAGTAACTTCCATCAACAATAAAAAAATGCCTTATTCTTTTATTGTGAAATAAATTTTTCATTACTAATGCCCCCAACGTTTTGACCAAGTTAAAGTTTTATTATCTATATTGTCTATGGATTCATCAGAAATATTTTCTTCTAAAACTTTAATAGGTGAATTAGGTATGTTTTCTGATTCGTCTGCAGATACACGTTGTAGTGATGATAATAACATAGATAAAACCAATGTAGATATCATATATATATAGATAACACTTTTTTAATTATTTGTTTCATTAATTCCTACCTCCACTTAAATATTAGTTATTTATAACTAACTATATCGTATGAAATATTTAATTTCTTGTCAATTGTATTTTGTATTTATTAACAAGAAATTAACAAGTCTGTTATGTAATACATTTGGAAACACATTCCAAATGTATTACATAATGCGTATGCTATAATGCCAGTAGGCAGAATGAAATGAATAGTCCGTAAGGGCAAACGAAAAGCACCAGAGATTAGGCCCTCTGGTGCTTTTCTATTCCGTTTTGGCAAAGGTAGCTTATTCCTTAGGCTGATTGTCTTTTACTCGTCTCCGTCCAACTATTTGTAAATGAAGTAGGCAAGCACATTCGCCATGACGAAGAGAAATTGTAGATACAATGGAATAAAAGAAAATTTTGAGAAGATATAGTCATGGGAATATGGGTATATCTTCTTATTTGATTTCTAAAGATAAGTGTTATTTTGCGTTGCATATAAAATAACCAGATAGTAAAATATGAACAAAAGGTAAGATTAAATGCGGAAAGGAAGGAACCTCATGCAAAAGAAACTTCCAATCGGAATTGAAAACTTCGAAGATATGATAAAAGAAAACTATTACTATGTAGATAAAACAGGATTGATAAAACAATTACTAAATGAACATGGTTTAGTCAATCTATTCACAAGAACAAGAAGATTCGGAAAATCCTTAAATATGAGTATGTTAAAATATTTCTTTGAAATTTTCGAACAAACAAAGAAATGGTATGACGGTTACCGCTTCGGAAATACAGATATCTACTGCCCATGGGATGTGATCAATAACTGCCGAGCATTAAAAATAGAACCAGATGCAACACCACAGCCATACTGGATCAATACAAGCGGAAACTATATCGTAAAACGATTTATAGAAAAAGCAAACCAACAAACAAGAAGAGAAATCGAGCAATTGATCGAAGGAAAAGCAATCCAGAAAGAAATCAGATTAGAACTAACATACAACGAACTAGACAGCACGATCGAAAATCTCTGGAGTGTCCTTTTTATAATAAAATTATTTATGCCTCAATCATATCCGCAATGTACTGCTCTATATGTTCTCTCGGAACATTCAGCACAAACGAAAGTTCGGAAAAAAGCATATATTCAGCTAATTTAAAATACCTCTCATCAGTAGAAGAAAGCTTTTTACCCTGTTCGGCACGTTCCTGCTTGCGGCTATATATTAATTTTAGAATACTTGCAATCTTTTCATTATCACCGCTTAATATTACGGCCTTATATTCCTGTTCACGCATTTTCTCATTTTGAATATCTTTTTCATCAATATCCGGCATAGATTTTATAAATGCTATGGCATCCTCTTTACTGATAATATTTCGGATTCGACCATGAACGTTATCTACAGGAATATATATCTTAGATCCTTTTTGATTGATCGGCGCTAATGCATAATATTCTTTATCTTTATTCACGCCAGACATATCAAGACATCCAACATCTTCAATTTCACAAATACCTTCAGGAATTTTTATGACATAATCACCTTTTTTATACATAACGATAGAGTTCCTTTAAAAGATTTAAACTTGATTCAGATAATCCCCAACAGGAGAATTATTGTACTGCTTTTTGATCTCAATGACGATAGAACCATCATCATTCTTATGCTCTGATAAAAGTTGATATTTAGTTCTGGATACATCTAATTTTTTTATGTATTTTTTATATTCCTCCTCGATCAATTTACGCGCATAAGCAGTAGTCTCCCCATTATGATTAGAGAAAATAACCGTTTGTGTAAGACATGCTTTCTGAATTCGTTTCATATCACTTTACCTCCAATTTATAATTCTAAAGAAACTAAAGTAAATCTGACAGAAAAAAGACTGCTTCACTCGGTAACATTCGAATGAAACAGTCTTTTTTTCATGTAAATCGTACTCGGTTTATATGACTATTTTATCATTTTTCGAAAAATTTTGTAAGTAAATTTTATCATGAATTTTACATGACAATAAATATTATAATAACAAATATAGTGAATAATACACAGTTTCCACTAATACCCTTCAGTGTATGTAGATAAACAATAAAATAACACCTTCCGTGAAACGATAGAATTTTATAGGATTTTTTACAAGCTCGCAGCCGTGCTTGGTGCAATGTTTGAGCGAAGCGAGTTTTGCAAGGAAAGCCGGCGAATCAGCGGCTTGTAAAAAATCCGTCATAAAATTCGTGTTTCATGGAAGGTGTTATTTTATTGTTTATCTACATACATCGACAGCCTATGGCCAACAATTATTTATTCGCCAAATTATTATTCTGATACCGAGAATCAAACGTAACCTCATCATCAAACCATTCAGGCCCCTCATATTCCACAGCAACTTCCTCACTAGGGAATTCCACCTCGGCCATTATAAGTCCCTCATACTCTCCATGAAAGACATCCAGTTCAATAATAAATCCATGTTCATCCGGAATCTTATAACGAGTCTTGGAAATTAAAATCCCATCCACCTTTGGAAGCAGGTGTTCATAAGCTGCCTTATCAAGTGGAAATTCATGTTCGGTTCTAGCCATCAATCCCTTACTCTTAAAAGTTAAGAAATACTGCTTATTCATCCTGCGGATACGAATGACAGGTTCCATGCAAAGATAGCCCTGCTCAATCTCAGAGTGTGGATAAGAATCCAGATTATCAGGTAAGTTGTGGACGATAAATTTTCTTTCGATTTCCATGAGCATTTCCTCCTTGAAGTGCAGATCCTAAGCCTCTTAAGGCCTCATACTTTTTCTTTATTATACCCATCGTCTATGATATAATCAACAAAGATTCGAGAAAAAAGACAAAGGAGATGAATATAAATGCGTTTAAGAAATGTACCAGGAGCGAGAGAAACAATTATTGAAAACCAGTTTTCCATCCAAGAGCCAGAACAGAAGAAAGGAAAATGGGCAGAGGTATTTGGAAATGATCATCCGATCCACATCGAAGTAGGAATGGGAAAAGGACAGTTTATCATAGAAATGGCAAAAAGAAATCCAGAGATCAACTATATCGGAATTGAGAAATATTCTAGCGTGCTAGTAAGAGCCGTAGAGAAATTAGAAGACTTTGAACAGAACAATCTTCGCCTGATCCGTATGGATGCAGAGAATATTGAAGAAGTTTTTGATAAAGATGAAGTAGACAGAATCTACTTAAACTTCTCCGATCCATGGCCAAAAGACCGACATGCAAAGAGAAGACTGACATCCACAAGATTTTTAGAACGATACAATAACATTTTGACACCAGAAGGAAGAGTCATGTTTAAAACAGACAATAAAGATTTGTTTGACTTCTCCTTAGAACAGGTAGAAGAAGCAGGATGGATCTTAGAAAATCACACATATGATCTTCATCATAGTGAATATAATGAAGGAAATGTCATGACAGAATATGAAGAGAAATTCTCTGCCAAAGGAAATCCAATCTGCCGTTTAGTAGCATATCGTCATGCAAAGTAAAAGGATTGCATAAAATAAACAAAAAGTGGTAATATAATCATGAAACAAGGAAAGTTTCGATGCAAGATCCAGTTATTTTTATATTTGCATCCATGTATAAACCGATGGATCTGCAGATTTTATGAATCATTAGAAGAAGCAAAACGATGTTTAAATAAATAGCAAAGGATAGGTGAATGATTATGGAATATACATTTACAAGTGAAAATTTCGAAGAAGAAGTATTAAAAAGTGATGTACCAGTCTTAGTTGATATGTTTGCAACATGGTGTGGACCTTGCAAGATGATGGCTCCAGTCGTTGCACAGCTTGCCGAAGAATATAAAGGATCTGTAAAGGTTGGAAAGCTTGATATCGATCAGAATGTGGATATCGTGGCACAGTACAAGATCATGTCAGTTCCAACATTTTTAGTGATCAAAGATGGAGAGGTAGTTAAAAAACTGATCGGTGCAGTATCTAAAGAAGAATTAGTTGAAGCGATCGGTCAGGCAAAGTAGTATGATGAATATATTAAATATTGAACATATCAGCAAAATTTATGGAGAGAAAGTTATTTTTGATGACGTATCTCTTGGAATCCACAGCGGTGATAAGATTGGTGTGATTGGGGTCAATGGTACAGGAAAGACTACATTATTAAAAATTATCGCCAAGATCAATGAGCCAGACAAAGGCCAGATCATCTGTGGAAATGGAATCCGTGTATCCTATCTTCCGCAGAATCCAGAATTCCCGAAGAAGCAAAGTATTTTGGAATATGTGATGGATGGAAAAGAACATCAGGACTGGAAGACAGAGAGTGAAGCAAAGACAATTCTTACAAAGCTTGGAATCTATGATTTTGACGAAGGATGCGATCATTTATCCGGAGGTCAGAAGAAGAGAGTTGCACTTGCAAGAACTTTAGTAGATCCGACAGAAGTCCTGATCCTTGATGAGCCGACCAACCACTTGGATAACGATATGGTTTTGTGGTTGGAAGAATTCTTAAACAGCTTCCGCGGCGTATTGATCATGGTAACTCATGACCGCTATTTCTTAGACCGCGTCACAAATAAGATCGTAGAGATCGATAAAGGAAAGCTTTACGAATATGACACAAACTATTCAGGATTTGTAGAATTAAAAGTCCAGCGTGAAGAGATGGAATTAGCGACAGAACGCAAACGTCAGAGTTTACTCCGTGTGGAAATGGAATGGATGAAGCAGGGAATCAAGGCAAGAGGAACAAGACAGAGAGCAAGAACCGAACGTTTTGAGGAACTTAAGAATGCCAAAGGTCCCTCCATGCAGCAAAATGTCGAAATGGATTCTATAAGCAGCCGTCTTGGAAAGACAACGATCGAGTTAGAACACATTTCCAAAGGATTCGGTGATAAACATCTGATCAACGATTTCTCTTATATTTTCCTAAGAGATGATCGAATCGGATTTATCGGACCAAATGGATGTGGAAAATCAACGTTAATGAAGATGATCATGGGGATTTTAAAGCCAGATGAAGGAAATATCACGATCGGAGACACTGTAAAGATCGGGTATTTTGCACAGGAAAATGAAGATATGACAGGAGATATCCGTGTCATTGATTATATTAAAAATGTTGCAGAATACATCCAGACAACAAAAGGGCAGGCAAGTGCATCCCAGATGTTAGATCGCTTCCTGTTTCCACCAGAACTTCAGTACACACCGCTGGATAAACTTTCAGGTGGAGAACAGAGACGACTCTACTTGTTAAAAGTACTGATGGAAGCACCGAATGTTCTGATCCTTGATGAGCCGACCAATGACCTTGATATCCAGACATTAACGATCCTTGAGGATTATCTGGATACCTTCGCAGGAATCGTGATCACGGTATCCCATGACCGCTATTTCCTTGATCGTATTGTAAACCGTATCTTTGCATTTGAAGAAGGCGGACATTTAAAACAATACGAAAGTGGATATACAGATTATCTTGAAAAAGTAAAACCTGCAGCCAAACCAGAAAAAAACAAACTAGCGAAAAAAGAAAACAACGGAAAGAAATTCCAGAAAGAACATCAAAAGAAGCTTAAATTTACATACAAAGAACAAAAAGAATTTGAAACGATCGATGATGATATCGCCAAACTGGAAGAGAAGTTAGAGCAGTTAGACGAAGAGATCATGGAAAATGCAACGAATTCTGGAAAGTTAGCAGAACTGACGGAGCAGAAAGAATCTGCACAAGCGGAATTAGATGAGAAAATGGATCGTTGGGTATATTTAAATGATCTGGCAGAACAGATAGCAAATCAATGACAAATAAAAGAGGATTGACTTACAAAATATCAGATAAGGCAATCCTCTTCTTTTAATCTTCTTTTTTTATTTTGATCTTCTTTTTATACAATCGATAATCTACCCAGTTCTTGATCAAGAATTGAACCGTCGCAAAGAACGGAACTCCAAGGAACATTCCCAAAGGACCAAAATAAGCACCGCCAACTGTAATAGAAAATAAGATCAACAATGGACGTACGCCCGTGGATTCTCCAAGAATCTTAGGTCCAAGGATCAATCCGTCAAACTGCTGTAAAACAAAGACCATAATGATAAAGATCAGACATTTCATCGGACTTACGATAAATAAAATAAATGCCCCTGGAACAGCACCAATGATCGGACCAAAATAAGGAATCATATTTGTAATTCCGATAATAACACTGATCAGCACTGTATATGGGAGTTTTAATATTGTCATTGCAACAAAAGCAAGCAAACCAATGATCAGAGAATCAATGGATTTTCCAATAATAAATCCAGAAAAAATTTTGTGACAATCTTTTAAAGTGCGTAATACACGATAAGAGAAGTTTTCATTAAAGATTGCAAGAACAATTCTTTTACCAGCATATTTTAAAATAAATTTATCAATGGTCATATAAATAGAAACAATAAATGCAATAAATAAATTAAATAATCCCTTTGCAAATGACATGGAAGCTTCATAAAGCATAGGAACAATATTTGTTAAAAGATTATTCGTCAGTTCAAACAGCTTTGGTAAAGTTTTCGTCTCGATCATATCAGCAATCTGGTCAGGAAATATATCGGTACTGTTTTCACGATATTGCTCAAACATCGACATGATGGAGTTATAAATATCAGGGATCATCAAAGATAATTCACGGATACTGTCATATAACTGTGGAATGATAAATCGAAGGCAGATAATGATACAACCGACCATAACAAGATAACTGATCAAAATAGCAAGTCCACGTTGTTTGTCAGGTTTGCTTTTTAAAATTCTTGCAGATACATTTCTCTGAAAGAATGAAACAACTGGGTTTAGAATATAGGCGATCAGAAACCCCATAAAAAATGGAAATAAGATTCCCCATAGTTGGGAAATAAGTTTACTAGTTGTAGACCATTGTGTCACAAAACGGAAGATGATACATCCGATCAGAATTACGACAGTCGTATAAATGGAAATTGTAAAATATTTTTTATTTGATTCAAATTTGTGATTATTTGCCATTAGCTGCTCCTTAAGATTGTAAAATACAATATATTCAAAATGTGCGTTGTAATATTTATAGGGTAGTAGTATTTATTATAGACGTTTCTTAGAATAGTTACAAGAAAAGATTTACATAAAGAAAAACACCATCCCCGGCTACCTATATCAACCAAAAACAGTGCTTTAGTACGCGATGAGGGGTTCGAACCCTCGACACCCTGATTAAGAGTCAGGTGCTCTACCAACTGAGCTAATCACGCATATCTTATGAAGTTTTTACTGCGCTTCCTTAACGCAAGATTTATTATATACGAATGTTTTAAGAAATGCAAGCATTATTTTCATTTTTTTTAAAAAAATTTTATAAAATCTTTAAAGTAATTTAAACAAAGTGATTAAAAGTACAAAAAAAGCACGAAATATGGTATCCTAAAGACTGGAAAGGGGATCGATCATTATGGAGAAAATTGCAATCGCACAGACAACATCTTCAGGAAACTGGAGTGAAAATCTTCGAAAAGCAGAACAATTTATAAAGAGAGCCAAAGCAGAAAAAGCAAAAATGATCGTATTTCCAGAATATTTTATGAATTATTATCCGGATGCGGACCATAAATATATAGAAAAGGCACAGACACTCCACGGAGATTTTGTATCACAGATGAAAGTTTTCGCGAAAGAATATAAGATGTGGATCATTTTTGGAATGAATGAAAAAACTGTGGATGAAACAAAGAATTATAATACGATGGCAGTGATCAATGAGAATGGACAATTGATCGCACATTATCATAAGACACATTTGTTTAATGCATATAAGTGGCAAGAATCGAGAGATACAATAGAAGGAAATCGATTCTTTGAACCAGTACAGACACCAATTGGCATGCTCGGACTTGGAGTCTGTTATGATCTTAGATTTCCAGAAGCAGCAAGATATGAAGCACTAAAAGGAACACAGGTCATGATCTATCCATCAGCATGGGTAAAGGGAGAGAATAAATTTATACAATGGGAAAGTCTTCTTCGTGCAAGAGCTATTGAAAATGAAATGTATGTACTTGGATGCTGCCATTACAGTGAAAAACATTATATGGGAAGAAGCACCGGATTTGGGCCAGATGGTGATCGGTTGTATCAAGGAGTGGAACGAGAAGAACTTCTTTTTGCTGCAATTGATCTAGAACAGATCAAGATAGTAAGAAAGGCAAATCCTGTATTTGAAAACAGGAGACGGGACCTATATGAATGGTAAAAATATAGTAAAAAATATAGCAATTGGATTTGCACTAGCGCTCGCTGGGGCGGGGGCTGTATTATTTTATAAGAATAATATCGCAATGAATCCAGGAGAAACTTTATTAAAATATATGTCGTATGCAGAAGATGGAGAATATGATAAGATGTATGATCTTCTGGATAAAGACAGTCAAAAAGGAATTTCAAAGAAAGAATTTATAAAAAGGAATAAAAATATATATCAGGGTATTGGAATGAAAACACTTGAAGCAGTGGTAACGTCCAAGAAGAGAGAAACAACCGTTACTTATCGTGTCAAAATGAGGACAAATGCGGGAGTTATATCTTATAATAACAAAACAATCTTTGTAAAAGAAAGAAGAAGATACCGTATGGAATGGGATGATTCTGTCATCTTTCCACAACTTGGTGCGGAAGATAAAGTAAGGGTCAAGACGCTACATGCGAAACGAGGAACGATAAAAGATGCTAGTGGGAATGCACTTGCTATACAGGGAAAGATCTATTCAGTAGGGTTTGTGCCAAAAAAAATGGATTCTGATTCTGTAAAACTTGCTTCGAAGAAACTTGGAATTTCCAAAGAAGAAATTCAAAAAAAGCTGGAACAAAAATGGGTAACAAAAGATTCTTTTGTTCCATTGGTAAAATTAAAAGAATATTCCAGTGATCTGTTAGATGTCAAAGGAATCATTATATCGACAGAGACAGGAAGAATCTATCCATTAGGTGAATCCGCAGCCCATCTGGTAGGATATCTGCAGAATGGGGAAGGAAAAGCAGGACTTGAAAAGCTTTATAATAAGCAGCTCAGTGGAACAGATGGTTTAGAGATATATATAGTAGATGCCAATGGACAGAAAAAGCAGTTACTGGCAGTGAAAGCTCAGATTGATGGACAAAGTTTAAATACAACGATCGACAGTAAGCTTCAGAAATCCATTTATGAACAATATAAAAAGGATAAGAGTGCACATGTAGCAATGAATCCGACAACGGGAGAAGTGAAAGCATTGGTAAGCACGCCTTCTTATGATGCGCAGGCATTTATCCTTGGAATGACACCGGAGAAATGGAATAAGATCAATAATGATCCAAGACACCCTATGCAGAATCGTTTCAAAGGAATCTTTGCCCCAGGGTCATCTTTAAAACCGATCATTGCAGCGATCGGATTAAGCCAGAATAAATTCAGTGCATCCGATGACTTTGGCAATAGTGGAAAACGCTGGCAGAAGAATAAAAGCTGGGGTGGATATTATGTGACGACTTTGCACGACTATAGTGGGCACAATGTAAGGAATGCGTTGATCTATTCAGACAATATTTATTTTGCGAAAGCAGCATTAAAGATTGGAAAAGACACTTTAAAAGACCAGTTTGATAATCTTTTGTTTGGAAAAAACTTGGATTTTACATTCGGACTAACAGCATCATCTTATGGAAATGAAGGATTTACGTCAGAGATCCAGCTGGCAGACAGTGGATATGGGCAGGGAGAGATGATGGTCAATCCAGTACATATGGCAACGATCTATACAGCATTTTCAAATAAAGGAAATATGCTAAAACCATATCTGATCAAACAAAAAGGCAGTAAAAAGCAAGTATTAAAAGAACATGTATTTTCAAATGATGCAGTAAAAACAGTCAATGATGCAATGAAACAAGTGATCAGCAATCCAAATGGAACGGGACATGCTACGCAGATCGATGGTATTGATCTAAAAGGTAAGACCGGAACTGCAGAGATCAAGCAGTCGCAGACAGACACGAAGGGAACAGAACTTGGATGGTTTGTAACAATCATGCCAAAGACAGAATATAAAGAATCCCTGGAACTGGTATCCATGACAGAAGATGTAAAAAAACGAGGCGGAAGTGGATATGTGGTCAATAAAACAAAGAAGATCCTAGAAGAATACCTGCAGTGAGATCACTGCAGGCATTCACTCCAATTATAAATTTTATTTTATAATTTCTTTACAACTATTTCATTGCTATTCTCACGTGGTTTGCGTATAATTACCATTATACTTAAATGTGATATCTATAATAGAACAGATATCAAAGAAGGAGAACGTCTATGAGAGATAAATTAAATCAGTTTATGCAGGGAAGATACGGAAATGACGATCTGAACCGCTTTTTGATGAAGATCATTTTAGCAGCATTCGTACTATCACTATTTACAGGAAGAATCGTATTTGGCGGCGTTGTTTCATTAAGCCGTATTTTTTATTGGATTGCATTAGCATTATTGATCTATTGCTATATCAGAATGTTTTCCAGAAATATTTATAAGCGATCTGAAGAAAATCGATGGTTTTTAAACAAGACATCCAATATGCGTGGTTTCTGGAGTAACAGAAAATATAATGCACAGCAGATGAAGAATTATCATATCTACAAGTGCCCAGGATGTGGACAGAAGATCAGGATTCCTAGAGGAAAAGGAAAGATTGAAGTGCGTTGTCCAAAGTGTCGTACAACATTTATAAAGAGGAGTTAAGATGTTTGGCTATATCATTGTCAATAAACCAGAGATGAAATTTCGTGAATTTGATGTTTATCACGGATATTACTGTGGTTTGTGCAAGAAACTAAAACAACATTATGGAAAGTTTGGCCAGATCACATTATCTTATGATATGACTTTTGTTTTGATGGTATTAACAAGTCTTTATGAACCAGAAACGACAAGAAGCAAGGAACGTTGCATCACACATCCATTTCAGAAACATGATACAAGAGTCAATGATATTACTGATTATGTTGCACATATGAATATTCTTCTGACTTATTACAAATGTAAAGATGATTGGAATGATGACCGTAAGTTAAAACAACTTGTACTAGAGAAGATCTTATATCACAAGAGTGGATTTTCCAGAAATTTTTATAGAGAAAAATGGAAAAAGATCAGTCATTTGTTAGATGAACTTTCAAAAGAGGAACAAAAAGATAATCAGGATATCGATCAGATGTCTGGAATGTTTGGACAGATCATGGCAGAGATCATGCTGTATCAAGATGATGAATGGAAAGAATTATTGTCAAGATTTGGATTTTTCCTTGGCAAATTTATTTATCTGATGGATGCATACGAAGATATTGAAGATGATCTTAAGAATCACAATTACAATCCACTGAAACAATTATATAAGAAACCGGAATTTGAAGATATCATCCATAAGATTCTGACAATGATGATGGCAGAATGTTCTAAGACATTTGAACAACTGCCATTGATCGATGATATTGATATTTTAAGAAATGTCTTATATTCCGGAGTATGGTACCGATACGAACAGGTGCGAGAGAAAAGAGAAAAAGAAAAGGAAGAAAACAATGTCTGATCCATATGAAATTCTAGGAGTGCAAAGAGGTGCTTCGGAAGAAGAAATAAAAAAAGCATATAAAAGGCTGAGTAGGAAATATCATCCAGATGCAAATCTTGATAATCCCAAAGCGGCAGAAGAGAAATTTAAACAGATCCAGCAGGCGTATCAGCAGGTAATGAAAGAAAAAACAAGCGGATACAGCCAGAGTTCTTATGGAGGCCAAGGAAATCCATATGGAAACCAACAGGGAAATCCTTATGGAGAATGGAACCCATTTGAAGATATTTTTGGCAATTTTGGTGGATATTATACAAATGGCGGTGGGCAGCAGCAACAGTCAACAACCGGATATGAAAAAGATACTCATTTAAGAGCAGCAGGTAACTATGTAAGGAATGGATATTATCAAGAGGCAAGAAATGTCTTAGATGGAATGGAACCAGCAAGAAGAAATGCCAGATGGTATTATTACAGTGCAGCAGCAAACCAAGGGCTTGGAAATAACGTGACTGCCATGGAACATGCCAGACAGGCAGTCTCCATGGAACCAAACAACTATGAATATCAGATGTTATTAAATCAGTTAGAAGGAAATGGTTCCTGGTATCAGCAGCGACAAAGCACCTATCAGAATCCATACTCTACAGGTGGAGACTGGTGTATGAAGATCTGTATGCTGAATCTGATGTGTAACTGTTGTTTTGGTGGCAGATACTGGTGCTGATCCTTATAGACCGATAAATAGATCAGCATAAATTAGGAGGAAAGAAACAATGAGTAAGATTATCGGAATAGATTTAGGAACAACAAACTCCTGTGTTGCCGTAATGGAAGGCGGCGTACCAGTTGTTATTCCGAATGCAGAAGGTGGAAGAACAACTCCATCGATCGTTGCATTTTCAAAGAATGGAGAACGTTTAGTCGGAGATCCAGCTAAACGCCAGGCAGTAACCAATGTAAGCCGCACGGTAGCATCTGTAAAACGTCAGATGGGAACTGACCGAAAGGTGAAGATCGATGGAAAGAAATATACGCCAGAAGAGATTTCAGCAATGATATTAACAAAGCTTAAGAAAGATGCAGAAAGCTATTTAGGGGAAGAAGTAACAAAAGCTGTGATCACAGTTCCGGCTTATTTTAGTGATGCACAAAGACAGGCAACTAAGAATGCCGGAAAGATCGCGGGACTTCAGGTAGAACGTATTATCAATGAACCAACATCTGCAGCATTAGCCTATGGCCTTGATAAATCTGTATCCCAAAAGATCATGGTTTATGACCTGGGTGGAGGAACGTTCGACGTATCAGTGATCGAAATCGGAGACGGTGTAGTTGAAGTATTGGCAACCGCAGGAAATAATCATCTGGGTGGAGATGATTTTGACCAGAGAGTGATGAATTATCTGATTGGGGAATTTAAGAAAACAGAAGGAATCGATCTGTCCAAAGATCAGACAGCAATGCAAAGAGTCAAAGAAGAAGCAGAGAAGGCCAAAAAAGAACTTTCATCTTCTATGACAGTACAGGTAAACCTTCCATTTATCGCTGTAGGCAATGATGGCCCAAAACATATGGATATTACGTTAACACGTGCTAAATTTGAAGAGTTGACAGCAGATCTGATCGAACAGACAGCAGGGCCAGTTCATCAGGCATTATCGGATGCAGGAATCAGTACAAATGAGCTGCATATGGTGCTTTTAGTTGGTGGCTCAACAAGAATGCCAGCAGTATCTGAGAAAGTCAGACAGCTAACTGGAAAAGAGCCGAGCAAGAACATGAATCCAGATGAGTGCGTAGCCTTAGGAGCAGCGATCCAGGGTGGAAAGATCGCAGGAGAAGCTGGATTAAATGAAATCTTATTAATGGATGTCACACCACTTTCTTTATCCATAGAGACAGCAGGTGGAGTTGCTACAAGACTGATCGAGCGAAATTCTACGATCCCGACAAGATACAGCCAGATATTTACAACAGCAATGAACTTTCAGACAACTGTAGAAATTAAGGTTTTGCAGGGAGAACGTGCCATGGCAAGAGATAATCAGGTACTTGGAACCTTTAAATTAAAAGGAATCAAGAGAGCCATGCGAGGAGTTCCACAGATTGAAGTAACATTTGATATTGACGTAAACGGAATTCTGAATGTATCAGCGAAAGATCTTGCAACAGGTAAAGAACAATCGATCACGATCACAGCAAGTTCTAATATGTCTGATAAAGATATTGAACGAGCTATGGAAGATGCAAAAGCGTATGAATCAGAAGACCAGGAAAAACGTGACGCGATCGAAAGTTATAATGAAGGGCAAAATATGTTGTACAAAGGAGAAGCATATTTAGCCCAGCATAAAAAAGAATTATCAAGAGAACAGAAATCAGAATTAAAATCAGCGATCAGCGACTTGAAACATTCTATGAAGCGGATCAAACCACAGAATATTACAGAAGAACAAGGAAGAGCGATCAAAGAAGCATATGATCGTTTAGATCAACTGATCGGATAATTCAAAACAGAATAAAAAATAAACAGAATAAAAAATATAAAGATGGGAAGATTAATGACTACAAAGGAATGTAGTGATAAATCTTCTCATTTTTTACTATAGACAAATGCATCATAAGGGTGTATGATGCAGATAGTTAGTTAAGACTAACCCAAGGAGGAACCGATGAGATATCAAGTAGAATTAAGTCAGGTAAAATGGAAAAAATGTATGCAGATGCAGATGGCGATGCACTGTGCACCTGTGCTTGCGGGATTAAAGCCATCCAATGCAGTAACTCTCGACTATATTGATTCAAAAGAATTGATTCAGTCACTTGCGGGAAGTGAGATCAAATGTGGACTGATCTATTCAGGGAATGGAAAATGTCTCTGGCTGCTGTATCGTGAACAGCAGGTCAACCAGTATCTGATGGATCCAGAAAATCAAAGATTTTTAAAACACTGCGGCTATTCATCCTTTCAGATTCAAAATATCCTTTATACACTTAAGAATCGTTACAGGCTTTATAAAGCAGGGCAGGCGGATTTTCCACATGAGCTTGGCTTGATTCTCGGATATCCATTATGTGATGTGATCGGATTTATCAAAAATCACGGACAAAATTGTTTATATTGTAGTTACTGGAAAGTCTATGATAACCTTTCCCAGACAAAGAGGGTCTTTGAGGTTTATGATAAAGTTCGTTTCCAAATGGTAAAACTTGTGGAATACGGAAAAAGTTTTAAAGAACTTGTTGACATGTACACAAATTATCGGACACCGAAGTATGCTTAACTAAAATAAAAACCAAAACACTCAAACAAGAACAAAAAGAAAGATGATCATTAGGAGGATAAGTCATGAGCGAAGTAATCGTTGCATTTTGGACAGGAACAGGAAATACAGCAGAGATGGCAGAATATGTTGCAGAAGGAATCAGAGAAGGTGGAGCTGAAGCAAAAGTTGTTTCTGTAGACGATATTAGTGCAGCAGATTTAAAAGATGCAGCCGCATTTGCACTTGGATGCCCATCTATGGGAGTTGAACAGTTAGAAGAATCAACAATGGAACCATTTGTTGAAGAAGTTTGTGGATTCGCTTCAGGAAAAACAATCGGATTATTCGGATCTTACGGATGGGGAGACGGAGAATGGATGAGAAACTGGGTAGAGCAGATGGAAGGAGCCGGAGCAACAGTTGTCGGTGGAGAAGATACGATCTGCCAAGAAGCTCCAGATGCTGATGCTCAGGACGAATTAAAAGCCATGGGTAAACAGCTGGCAGCAATTTAATTTTACAAATAAAGAATAAAAATACACGGCCGGACGTATGGAGTATATGTCCGGCTGTATTAAAAACAGCAGATTATTTAGAAGGAGGGAATATAAAAATGAGTATTGTGATCATTGGAGGACATGATCGTATGGTACGTCAGTATCGTACAATTTGTAAAGAACATAACTGCAAGGCAAAAATATTTACTCAGATGCCATCATGCTTAAATAAAAAAATTGGAAATCCAGATCTTGTTGTATTATTTACAAATACGGTATCACACAAAATGGTACGTTGTGCAGTCAGTGAAGCAAAGAACAAAAATATCGAAGTTGTCAGAAGCCACTCAAGCAGTCAGGCAGCACTTACAGAAATCTTAGAACAGCATTGTGAAATTGCATAAATGAGAAAAAAATGCAAAAACCCCTTGACAGCACATGAAAGTTAGCATATACTAACAAACTGTAAAAGATAATTAGTCTGAACTAACAAAAGATAGTTAGAACTAACGGTAATAAGATAAAACATAGAAAAGGGGATAATATCATGCCTTTAATTATGGTTGGAATTGGAGAAACATGTACGATTCAGAGAATCGGTGGAAATGAGGAAACAAGAAGATTTCTTGCAAATCTTGGTTTTGTACAGGGAGCAGAAGTAACTGTTTTATCAGCAATCGGAGGAAATGTGATTGTGAACATCAAAGACTCCAGAGTTGCAATTAATAAGGATATGGCTAGACATATTATGGTTTAATATGCCTGTTATATTGTGTTTATGAGTTACAAATAGTCATAAATGCAGAATAGATTTTTAAACAATGATAATGAGAAGAAAGGAGATATGACCATGACTTTAGGAGACGCAGCAGTTGGAAGCACAGTTGTAGTTGCTAAGATTGACGGAGACAGTGCTTACAAACGTCGTATTATGGATATGGGAATCACAAAAGGAAGCGAAATCTTTATTCGTAAAGTAGCACCACTTGGAGATCCTGTTGAAATTACAGTCAGAGGATACGAATTATCTGTAAGAAAGAACGATGCTCAGTGTGTATTGGTTAGAGAAGCCTAATACATAAGAGTTAGTAGCATCTAATAAAAGTTAGTAATATCTAATATCTAGAAAAGCTATTATTTAAGAGGGAAGTAATTCCCCAGGGAGGTAAAAAGAAATGGCTATTAATATCGCACTCGCGGGTAACCCGAACTGTGGTAAAACTACCATGTTCAATGCCCTGACAGGAGCTAACCAGTATGTTGGTAACTGGCCAGGTGTTACCGTAGAAAAAAAAGAAGGTAAATTAAAAGGAAAGAGAAAAGGGGAAGACGTTACGATCACTGACCTTCCAGGTATCTATTCTCTTTCACCATACACACTAGAAGAAGTAGTCAGTCGAGACTTCTTATTAAATGAAAATCCAGATGTTATCATCGACTTAGTGGATGCAACAAACATCGAGAGAAACTTATATCTGACAACACAGCTGATCGAAACTGGCGTACCAGTTGTCATCGCTTTAAATATGGCAGACTTATTAGAGAAACGTGGAATCAAAATTGATACAGAACGTCTTTCTATGTTATTAAACTGTCCGATCGTTGAGACATCCGCATTAAAAGGAAATGGTCTTGATGAAGTTGTAGATGAAGCAATCAAAGTTGCTAAGAAGAATACAGTAGATCTTCCAAAAGAGATTTTCTCAAAAGACTTAGAAGCAGCAATTGCTGAAGTTAAGAATGTACTTCCATCTTCTATCTCTGAAGACAAGAGAAGATGGTATGCAGTAAAATTCCTGGAAAATGACAGCAAAGTCGCAGAGAGCGTAGCACTTTCAGGAAATGATGCAAAAGTTGTAGAAGACAACAGAACAAAGATCGAAAAAGCGGAAGATGACGATATGGAAAGTATCGTAACAGATGGACGTTACCAGTTTATTCAGAAGATCGTATCTACAACAGTGAAGAAGAGCGGAGAGAAATTAACAATCTCTGATAAGATTGACCAGATCGTTACAAACCGTATCTTAGGTATTCCAATCTTCGTTGCAATTATGTTTGCAGTATATTATTTATCTATATCAACAATTGGTACTATGATGACTGACTGGGTAAATGATGTATTTGTACCTGAAATGCTTCAGAAAGGTGCAGAGAACTTATTGGCAGGAGTTGGTGCTAGTGCGGTAATTCAGGATCTGATCGTTAATGGTATTATTGGTGGTTTAGGAGCTGTCCTTGGATTCGTACCACAGATGGCTGTATTATTCTTATGTTTATCTATCCTAGAAGATTGTGGATATATGGTACGTATTGCATTCGTAATGGACCGTGTATTTAGACACTTTGGATTATCAGGTAAATCTTTCATTCCATTATTAATTTCTTCAGGATGTGGAATTCCTGGAATCATGGCATCTAAGACAATTGAACAGGATAATGACAGACGACTGACGATCATGACTGCAACATTCATCCCATGTGGAGCAAAACTTCCAGTTATCGCTATGATGGGTGGTGTTATGACAAGTTATGCAACAGGAAGCTATGAAGCTGGTGGATTAGTTGCACCATGTATGTACTTTGTTGGTATCGTAGCTGTATTGATTGCAGCGATCATCTTAAAGAAGACAAAACCATTTTCAGGAAAACCAGCTCCATTCGTAATGGAACTTCCACAGTATCATATTCCATCTGTTAAGACAGTATTACTTCATGTATGGGAAAGATTAAAAGGATTTATCATCAAAGCTGGAACAATCTTATTCTTAGCTTGTGTTGTTATGTGGTTCTTAAGTGGATATGGATTTGTGAAAGGTTCCTTTGGAGCAGTTGAAGACCCAGCAAACAGCTTATTAGCAGTGATCGGTGGAGCGATCGCACCAATCTTTAAACCACTTGGATTTGGTAACTGGAAAGCAGTAGCAGCTTCTTTATCTGGATTCTCAGCAAAAGAATCTATCGTTACAACAATGGGTGTCCTTGCAAATGTATCTGGAGATGCATCTGAAGATGCTGTTACAGTAGCACAGGCAGTAAGAACATGGTTCCCTACAGCAGCAGCAGCATTCTCATTCTTACTGTTCAACTTGTTAGACTCTCCATGTTTAGCAGCGATCGCAACAATGGCAAAAGAACTGCAGTCTAGAAAATGGTTCTGGTTTGCGATCCTTTTCCAGAATGTATTTGCTTACGTGGTTACACTGATCGTATATCAGATCGGATCATTCGCAATGGGTGGTGCATTTACAGTAGGAACAGCAGTTGGTATCGTATTTTTACTGATCATGTTATTCCTGTTATTTAGACCAGATCCATACAAAGATCAGAAAGTATATTCAAAGAGATCTGTTCAGGCATAGTCTGGATGGTATATAATAAAAGGGGCTGGATGTATAAGCATCCGGCTTCTTGCTTATAGAATTTCATATAAAAAAGATATGATATAAAGGAGGGATAGTTATGAATCCAGTAAGTATTATCTTATTGTTACTCATTATCGCATATTGTGTATTTATTATTTATAAACAGGTGCAGAAGAAGAAACAAGGTGGATGTGGAGGCAACTGTGCAGGCTGCTCTGGATGCAGCAGTTTTCAGGTAAATGATCCATCAGCCAAGAAAAAGGGAAGGTAGTTAACAATGGGAAATTCAACAGGTTCTATGTTTTATGTATTTGCAATTTTCATTGGATTATATCTTATCGGAGTGATCGGATATCAGCTTTATAAACTGATCCGAAAGTTACTGAATAAATAATAAAAAGGGGATAACATAAAATGGCAGATATTATTATTGTACTGATCCTTATTGTCATTGTAGTTTTTGCACTCAAACAGACAAAGAAACATATGCAGGGAGAAAGTCCTTGCTGTGGCGGTGGATCAGGCAGTATAAAGAAAGCAAAAGAGAAACATTTAGATGGTCCTGTGATGGGAACAAAGATCATGAAGATCAAAGGCATGACTTGTGAGCATTGTGTTAACAATGTGACAAATGCGATCAATAAAGTTCCTGGAGCTTCTGCAAAAGTATCTTTAAAAGATAACGAAGCAATCATTTCATACGATCGTGAATTAAGTAATATTGAGCTTAGAAATGCAGTAGAAGAAGCAGGATATAAAGTCGTATCACTTTCATAGACAGTAAAAAAGCACTTTTGAAATCTGTAAAGAAATAAAAAGTGCTTTCATTTTAAATTATTTATTCTGACTGCTTAGTGCATCAATGTGGGCCTGAGAATTTAGATGATCTTTAATTGCACGAAAACTTTCAGGACTGATCACATGTTCCATACGACAGGCATCTTCTGCTGCAATATCAGCAGGAACCCCAAGGTTTATAAGCATGTTAGATAAAACGGTATGACGCTCAAAAATAGTTTCAGCGATCTCATGTCCGGCATCAGTTAAAGAAATAAATCCATCAGAATCAACAGTGATCAGTTCAGAATTACGAAGATTCTTCATGGCAATGCTGACACTCGGTTTAGAGAAGTTTAAATAATGAGCAATATCAATGGATCTTACAGACCCTTTGTTTTGTTTCAAAATTAAAATTGCTTCCAAATAATTTTCAGCGGATTCTTGTATTTTCAAAAAGATTCCTCCTTACTAATATTATATCTCTGATTAAGAAGATATGTTTATTTTAGTTATTATTCTAACATAAACAAGATGGCTTTTCAATGGAAGCACATGAGAAAAAAATACCGCAAAAAAACAAGAAAAGTTGATAAAAAGTATTGACAAAACAGTTAGACAATGCTAACCTTATATATGTAATTAGATGAGACTAACTCATCAAGACGACCTTTATATAGTATAATCATTTATGTAGTATGAATGCGAGATAAAGTGTCATGCCATAGACTTTATCCCGCATTTATGCATACAATAGTAAGACAAGGTGGAAAACAGGATGTGTCAAGAGCAAGTAGAAAGAGCACTACAACAAAGTGGTAAGAGAATCACACAACAGCGAAAGATTCTTTTAGATGTCATCCTGAATGGAGACTGGGAGTGCTGTAAAGAGATTTATTACGAAGCAGTCAAACGAGATCCCTCCATTGGAATGGCAACCGTATACCGCATGATGACAACATTAGAAGAGATTGGAGTCATCGAGAGAAGATGTGTATTTCGTGTTAAAGATGAAATAGAGCTTTAATTAAAATTTAATAATTTATAGAAAAATTAAGAAAGTATTTGGTTTCATTCAATGAAATCAAATACTTTTTCTGTTATAGTAAGAGTATGAAAAAACAAAGAGGAGAAAAGTATTATGAAAAGAATGATAAATAATATACTTCTTATCATATGTATTTTTATATTTTGCATCAGTACATGGAAACTGTATGGATATTACAGATCGTATAAGAAAGCAAAAGATACATACAGCAAGATCGCAAAGGAAAATGTTAAGATATCAAAGAATGAGCGAAAGATTGATTTTAAGAAGCTGAAATCACAAAATCAGGATATTGCAGGCTGGATTTATATCAGGGGCACGACGATTGATTATCCGATCGTTCAGGGAAAGGATAATGAGGAATATCTACATCAGGATTTTAATAAGAAGAAAAGCAGTTCAGGAACTATTTTTTTAGATAACAACTGCAAGAAAGATTTTACTTCAGACAATAATATTATCTATGGACATCATATGAAGAATGGGACGATGTTTGCACAGCTTCTCAAATTCAGAGAGAAATCTTTTTTGAAAAAACATAATGAGATCATGATATTTACGCCAGACAGGACAATACATTTGAAGGTGATCAGTGCGTATGCACAGAAAGCCCAGAATAAGATTCCGGTTACATTTGCAAATGACAAACAAAAGAAAGCATATATAAAGAAGATTGAAAGTATGAGCGAACAAACGATCAAGACATCCAGGATCAATGACAGCCATATTTATACATTTGTGACATGCAGCTATGAGGGGGAAGACAACAGGACTTATGTACATGCTGCAGAAGAATAGTAAATATATTTAGAAAGTGTCAGGCATAAGATGAAGAAAATGAAACTAACCAAGAAGAATAAAAGAGAATTAAAAGCTATTTCAGCGGTTCTGATATTATTTGCAATTGTGTTCCTATGGATTGTTCAGACGATCGGATTACCAATAGAAACATATATAGATCGTGGAAAGATCAAGGTGATCGATGTCTCATCTTATAACGGAACAGTAAATTGGAAGAAAGTAAAGGATCAGAAGATCAATCATGCAATGTTAAAGATTGGCTCTGGAATCGATCAGAATAAAAAAGGAAGCAAGGACAGTAGATTCAGTACTAATTTTCGCAATGCAGGGTATGCATCAATCCACAGAGGTATTTATTATTATTCTTATGCGAAGACAATACAGGATGCGAAGAAAGAAGCAAAGCATTGTCTAAGCCTTTTAAAAGAGCAGGGAATTACTCCAGAAGATCTGGATCTTCCAGTTGCATTCGATATTGAAGAAGAGGCAACATTTCAGACAGGTAGAAGTAATGTCACGGCAATCACAACAACATTTTGTGATGCACTGAAAGATGCAGGATATGAACCAATGGTATATTCAGGAGCCTCAGCGTTAAAAAGATTTTTTGAATATCATAAGATCAAGTCGTATAAAATATGGGTAGCACATTATACAAAGGCAAACAGACCGTCTGTACCTTTCCGATATGATATGTGGCAGTATACAAGTAAAGCCTCTGTTTCAGGAGCAAATACGAGTGCTGGATATTGTGATCTTAATTATTATCTGGTTAAGAATGTAAAAAAATAAAGAACCCCTTTTAGCTAAAGGAGTTCTTTTTTGATGTCATATAATATGAGCAGAAATTTCCATTAAAATAGAAAATAGAAAACAAACACCAACTGCGGCAAAAAAAGAAAAACCAGCGGATTTCTCTTTTGGCCATGAAGCACGGTATTGTTTATAAAACCATGTTTTCATATATCCAAGGCGGCCATTTAAATAAGCGATTGCAATGATCAGCAGAATACTTAATACAAGTCCGATCAGAGCCATTGGAATGGAGGCAATGATCGTTGTAAGATCTGTGCTTGAGACATTGCCAGAAGCCGTGTTGGCAGCTGTATTAAAGATATCGGTTTTTGATAGCAGATAAGTCAATAATAGTGATGATCCATTAAAAACCATATGAGCAGTCATAGAAGATAGGATGGAATCAGAGGCTTCGATCAGGAAGCCAAAGACGATTCCAAGAAAAAAAGCATAACAAAATTGTTGAAAGTTCATATGGGCAATTCCAAAGAACAAAGCACTTAGCAAAATTCCTTTGATCGGATTAGCCTTGCGGACTCTGGAATAAACAACGCCACGAAAGATCGTCTCTTCTACAAGTCCTGGAAGAAATGCTGTCGTAAGGATAGATAATGAAAGATTTTGCATTACCTTTTGAGTCATCGTTGTTGTTGTCATATCTTTAAAAAATAAATTTGCGATCAGTGTAATGAATCCGGCAACCGGACGGATCGTAAATGCTAGAAGTATGATAAGAAAAAACGATCCAATATGAATCGGATGAATCCGTAAAGTTGTTTTAATATCATCGCCACAGATCTTAAGATAGATCAAGGTAGCGGCCAGTAAAACAACATAAAATAATCCAGTAAACAGATCACTGTCTGTAATAAAAAATCTCAATCCTATGGAAAGACCGAAATACAGGATTACATAAAAAATGCTGAAAAAACCAGCTGATTTTATATAGTTCATAGAGTTACCTCATTATTTTTTTAAAATGCCATTATCAGTGATCGTGATCATACCATCTTTTAACAGGCGGCCAACAGCACGCTTGAAGGCGGCTTTGCTAAGACCAAGTTCACGTTCGATCGTAGCAGGTCTTGCTTTATCATTAAATGGAAGACGTCCATCATAGCTTTCAATCGTTTCCATGACTAATTTTGCATCACGGTCAATCTGCAGATAAGCTTTCTCATGAGGGCTTAAAGATAATTTACCGTCATCAGCAACTTTTGTGACACGAAGGCGTAGCTGCTCACCAATAGAAATCTTATTGTGAATCTCACGTTTTGGAATACGACCAAGGAACTGATCTTCAACAGCAACAAAAGCGCCATGGTCAGGATTGATATTATACACTGTAGCGTGTACCCAGTCATTCACTTTAAAATTATGCTCAGTAGATAGTAATTTACCAATCTTCATTGTTGCACAAAGACGATCACTTTTATCGATATAAAGAGATACAAGATATTCTTTGTTTGGACGGATATGACCTAACTGTTCTTTAAAAGGAAGAAACAGATCTTTTTCTAAACCCCAGTCCAGAAAGGCACCGATCTTGCTGACTTCTTTGACGCGGAGTGGACGGATCGCACCTAAAGTGATCTTTGGAATATGAACGGTTGCAATCGGACGGTCTTCAGAATCTTTGTATACAAAACAAGAAATTTTATCTCCGATTTTTGCATGTTCTGGAACCTGTTTGGAAGGAAGAAGAATACTTCCTTCTGTCACATCTTTTTGGTCATTAACGTATACGCCAAAATCCTTTCTTTTTACAATGTATAAATCTTGAAATTTACCTAATTGAATCATAGTTATCCTCTTTCTTAATTTTTAGATTTGTCAGACACTTAATCATTGATTTTTGTCGTTTTCACACATTATAACACAGTTCTATAAAAAAGCGAAAGAAAAAGCCAGAAGACAGCATAAAATCGTGCTTTATTTGAAGTTTTTACTTGACTTAGATGAGGAAAGACTATAGAATTATCTTATGCAAATTCACAGACATAAACGAATATGTTTGATTTGAGATTAGGAGGAAAATTTAATGAACAAGACAGAATTAGTTGCAGCAATTGCAAAGAAAACAGAATTGTCTAAAAAAGATGCAGAAAAGGCATTAAAAGCTTTCACAGATGTAGTAGCTGAAGAATTAAAGAAAGGTGAGAAAATCCAGTTAGTAGGATTTGGAACTTTTGAAGTAACAGAAAGAGCTGCACGAGAAGGAAGAAACCCTCGTACAGGAGAGATGATGAGTATTGCTGCTTCTAAAGCACCTAAATTCAAAGCAGGAAAAGCTTTAAAAGATATTGTAAACGAATAGAATGTTCATTTAATATTATAAACTGCCGGTTCTCATAGATCCGGCAGTTTTTTCTATATGATTTTCTATGATGAGTTGGGAGGAGAATATTATGCGTTTGGACAAATTTTTAAAAGTATCAAGATTGATCAAGAGAAGAACTGTCGCGAATGAAGCCTGCAGTGCAGGGAGAGTGTTAGTAAATGGCAAAGCGGCCAAAGCCGGAACGAATGTAAAACCTGGAGATCGTATTGATATCCAGTTTGGAAATCGAGAGACAGCCGTAGAAGTTGTTTCTGTTGCAGAAACTGTAAAGAAGGATGAAGCGGCAGATCTGTACAAATTTTTATAGGTATGTTTTTTTGGCTCCTTTCATAAGATGTATAAAACATTTTGGAAAGGAGCTAATTTATGATAGAGGAAAGACAACCTGTAAGAGCACATAAGATCAGTTTGTTAAACCGAAATCTTGGAGTGATCACAGGAGTAAAGGATGTTGTCTCATTTGACCTTAACGAGATCATTCTTGATACGGATCAGGGATTATTGATGATCAAAGGGATCAATCTTCATGTAAAGAAATTGTTGGTGGAGAAAGGCGAAGTGGAGATTACAGGTAAGATCGACAGCTTTTTATATTCTAATATGGATGAAGAACATGGAAAGAAAGAAGGATTTTTAGGAAGGTTGTTAAAATAATGCAAGAGGTTGTGACGGCACCGCTTATGTTCTTTTTATCTTCCATTTTGCTTGGGATAGGACTTCTTGGTATCTATGATATTTTGCGGGCATTTCGAGCAGTAATTCAACATGGATTATTTTTTACAGCAGTTGAGGACATTTTGTATTTTATGTTTGTGGCAGTCATAAGTTTCTGGTTCCTTTGTACATATAATCATGGGGAATTAAGAGGATTTTTTTTTATAGGGATATTTATAGGAATGTTTCTATATTATATAAAAATAAGTTCATATGTCATATCATGGCTTATATATTTTTTTTCAATGATAACCAACATTTTTAAAATTATATATGAGATAATTACAAAACCTATGATTTCTATTCAAAGAAATATAAAATGGAGATTGAAAAAAGAGAAAAAAAACGTTACAATGGCACTAAAGAAACAAACTAAAAGAGGTGGTCAAAGTGGCACGAAGGAGAAAACAAAATAATATGGACCAGAGAACGAAGGTCATTCTGGTTATTGTGGTTGTATTTGTGGTCATCTTGGCATTTGCTTATATGAATCTTCATCAGAAGTCAAAGAAACTCGAGAAAGAGCAGCAACAGGTAGAAGCTCAGATCAAGAAAGAGAAAGAAAAGAAAGATGAACTAAAGAAGAAGAAAGAATATATTAAGACAAAAGAATTTATTGAGAAGACTGCAACAGAGAAGTTTGGACTATTATATCCAGGGGAATATCTTCTGAAGGGTTCTGACTAGGAGATGATCAAAATCAAACATTCTTGGCATTTTCCGTCTGGTGAAGATTGACAGGGGAAGATGCCAATCTAAAACATTTACACTCATATAATTTTTCGGAGAAGGGATGAAGGCGAAAGTTTTCATCCCTTCTCCACTGTTTTATATTATGAAAATTACTTTTTGCTATTCTTGCTATTTCTTGTCAGTCAGCTATAATAAGGATAGTGTATACAGAGGCAAAGAAAGGCAGAGGAAAAGACGATGCTCAAGATACAATACAGAAATGCAAAAGATGGTGGAATTGAAGTACTTCGATGTTTCAGCCAGGAGCAACAGGTAACGATTCCAGCACAGATTGAAGGAAAGGCAGTTACAAAAATTGGTGATTATGCATTTTCTTCGCACAAAAGAAAAGAAGACGAAGCAAAGGAAATTAAAATCGGAGAAGATTTTTTTGAAAATGAAGAAGAACCGATGTTTTGTGGAGAAAACGTCAAAGAAGTTTATCTTCCGCATACAGCAGTTGAGATTGGAAAATATGCGTTTTACGGATGTGTAAATTTAACAACTCTTGGATTTTCAGATTCTCTTTTAAGAACCGGGGCGGGAATTTTTACAGGATGCAAATTACAAAAGATATATTATGATGTCTATGAAAATAAAAAAAGTGCATTGCGTGATGTTGTAAGGGATACCCGTTTCCCATTGCAAGTGCATATAAATTATAAGAATGAAGGTACAAAAAGCTGTTTGTTTTACCCAGAATATTATGAGGAAGCGGTAGAGAATACACCAGCAAGAATTATAGAAACACATTTTCATGGAACAGGATATCAGTATCGTCAGAGCTTTTTGAGAGGAGAAATTGATTATCGAAAATATGATGACGTATTTCCAGTGGCCGCAGTACAGGAAGATCCAGATATTATCTGGAAAATCTTATCTGGCCGTATGTTGATGCCATATGGAATGTCTGATTTTGCATGGATGCAATATGAAGGCTATATAAAGCAACATCAGTGTGAAATGATGAATTATCTGACGGAAGAGAACCAGATGCCATTTGTACAGTTTATGGCAGAAAAAAATTATTTTACAAAAGATGGGATTGAAGCAGCGATTGATTGGGCATCAAAAAAACATAAAACGGAACTTTTAAGTTTTTTGATGAATGAACAACATAAAAGATTTCCAAAGAAAAAGAAAACTTTTGAATTGTAACAGGTAGGAAAAGAATAAAAAATAAAAGGATATGACGAGAATGGAAGAAAATATCAATGAACGTCTCAGTGAACTTGGGACAAAGATTCTTGCGACAACAAGAAATGAATTATATATCCATATGCGTTTTTTAGATGTTGCATTGAGCAGTTTTGCCTATGTGATCGATCCTTCTGTAAATGGCGTGGGAACGGATGGAATGTGTATGTTTTATCATCCAGGAGCTCTTGGAGGAATGTATAAAAGCAGCAGAGTGAGAATGAACAGAGCTTATCTGCATATGGTCTTGCACTGTATTCTTCATCATATAACAAGAAGAAAAGGAAGGGACAAAACATTGTGGAATATTTCCTGCGATATTGCAGTGGAATCCATTATTGATCACTGGCATTTAAAATGTATCCATATGGTACAGACAAGGCTTAGAAAAGATACATACAGGCAGATTGAAAAGAAGTTAAAAGTATTTACGGCAGAGGGAATTTACAAATACCTTGTCTCTTTAGGGCTGGATGAAAAGAAGCAGAAAGAACTGCAGATGGAATTTCATGTAGATGATCATCAATACTGGCCGGAAGATCCAAAACAGGATCTGCATCAGGAAGTAGAAAATAAATGGAAAAATATCAGTGAAAAAACAGAAACAGATATGGAAACATTTTCAAGTGAGGAGTCACAGCAGGCGGGAGATTTGATCGGACAAGTACAGGTTGAAAACAGAGATCGCTATGATTACCGAGAATTTTTAAGGAAATTTTCTGTTTTAAGAGAAGAAGTCAGTGTTGATCCAGATTCTTTTGATTATATATTTTACAGTTATGGACTTTCGATGTACGGAAACATGCCGCTGATCGAACCACAAGAATGGAAAGAAGTAAAAAAGGTAGAAGATTTTGCAATTGTTATTGATACGTCAATGTCGTGTTCTGGAGACCTTGTAAAGAAATTTCTGGAGGAAACTTATGATGTATTAACAGAAGCAGAAAGCTTTTTCCATAAAGTAAATATTCATATTATTCAGTGTGATGAGATGGTGCAAAATGATCAGAAGATCACAGATGAAAAAGAATTAAAAGAATACATGGAACATTTGGAATTGATCGGAGAAGGTGGAACAGATTTCCGCCCAGCATTTGAGTATGTCAATCAGCTGATCGAGCAAGGTGAATTTTATCATTTGAAAGGACTTATCTATTTTACAGATGGAAAAGGAACCTATCCAAAGAAGAAACCATCGTATGAGACTGCATTTATCTTTATGCAGGAAGAATACGAAGATATAGATGTACCGCCATGGGCGGTCAAACTGATCGTTGATGCGGAAGATCTTGATGAAGGAGAAGAAGAACATGAACATTAAAAGAGCAAAACAGGAAATTAAAGATTCCATTGAAGCATATTTAACAAAAGATAACTACGGGGAATACAAAATCCCATCCATAAGACAGCGTCCAATTCTTCTGATGGGACCTCCGGGAATTGGAAAAACACAGATCATGGAACAGATTGCAAGAGAATGTGAGATTGGTCTGGTAGCTTACACGATCACACATCATACAAGACAAAGTGCGATCGGATTGCCTTTTATCAGAGAAAAAGAATATGGCGGACAGACATATTCTGTTACAGAATATACGATGAGTGAGATCATCGCATCTGTTTATGAAAAAATTGAACAGACAGGAAATAAAGAGGGAATTTTGTTCATCGATGAGATCAACTGCGTATCCGAAACATTAGCACCAACGATGCTTCAGTTTTTACAGTGCAAGATGTTTGGTAACCAGAAAGTACCAGATGGATGGATCATCGTGGCAGCAGGAAACCCACCAGAGTACAACAAATCTGTTCGTGATTTTGACGTTGTAACACTGGACCGTATGAAGAAGATCGATGTGGAAGCTGACTATGAAGTATGGAAAGAATACGCATATCAGGCAGGAATCCATCCAGCAATCCTTGCGTATCTTGAAATCCGCAAAGAATACTTCTATCGTATGGAAACAACCGTAGACGGGAAAGCGTTTGTTACAGCCAGGGGATGGGAAGATCTGTCCCAGTTATTAAAAGTCTATGAAGAATTAGGGAAAGATATCGACAGAGAAGTTGTATTCCAGTACTTACAGCACTTAAAGATTGCCAAAGACTTTGCAAACTACTATGAACTTTACAAGAAATACAAAGAAGATTATGGAATCGAGAGAATCTTACATGGACAGTGGAATCAGGAAACGATCGGAAGACTGAAATTCGCAGCATTTGATGAAAAACTGAGTGTTGTCGGATTGTTAAATGGAAAGCTATCCGAAATGTTTGCTGAGTCTTACAGGCAAGATGCCTATGTCATAGAATTATTTGGCTGGTTAAAACAGTTAAAGACAGGAAAAACATTAAGCCAGGTGGTCAAGGAGATCCACGAAGATTTCAATGAAAAGAAAAAGACAGAGAAACTCGGAAAAGCCCAGGAACATATGCTGCTTGATGTGATCAAGACTTTAGAAGGATATGAACAGATCAGCAAAGCAGAACACTTAGAAGCTGATGCTGAATTCGAACGTGTCCGCGAAGAATTCAAGAAAGAGCCAGCAAGATTAGAACAGCAGATCGAAGATACATCCAAGGCATTAGATAACGCATTTGACTTCATGGAAGAAGCCTTCGGACAGAGTCAGGAGATGGTTGTGTTTGTAACTGAACTGAATGTGAATTATTACAGCGTTTGGTTTATTAAGGAAAATGGATGCGATAAATATTATCAGTATAATAAGGGGCTTTTGTTTGATGAACAGCAGGAGCAGATTTTATCTGAACTTGATGAATTAGAACGAAAGTTTTAAATGGATCAATCATAGACTTTGATCGCTGTATGCAATAAAAATACAATAAGATACCGCTATATCAATCTTGAGAGAAAATCTTGATTTGATGTAATGGTATCTTTTTTATTATAAAAAGTATTTTGTATTTTCCTAAATAAAAAGGTATTTATTGTGCATTTCTTTTAGAAAATAGAGATATGCAATCAGAAAAACAAGAAAATTAAGAAAAATATAGAAAATGCTTTCCTCTTTTAAACGGAAAAAGTGCTTTTGAATTAAAAGTTCCACTTTGTTATTCTTAAATAAAGTAAAGAAACGAAGAAAAAATGGAGGAGTAAAAATGTCAGGTAAAGTTGAAAATTATTTAATTGGTATGGATTGTGGAACGACGAATATTAAGGCAATTATTCTTGGCGAAGATGGAACAATCGTAGCAGAAGACAGCAGATTAAGTAAATTTATGTGTCTTGGACCTAATATGCAGGAACAGGATGCCAATGAGTGGTGGGAAAATTCTGTTAAAATTTTTCGTTCTCTTTCCCAACAAGCAGGAAAAGAAATTATGGAAAAGGTAAGAGGAATTTCTATAAGTTCTCATACAGTTTCAATGCTTCCATTAGATGAAAACAGAGAGCCTATATATAATGCACTTACATATCAGGATGGAAGATCCTCAAAAGAGTTACAATATATCATAGATACGATCGGATATGATAAATATGTAAATATCATTGGTGGACAGCCAGCGGTTTCTTTCCTTCCAAATAAAATTTTATGGTTCAAAAATAATGAACCAGAATTGTTTAAAAAAACATGTTACTATGCACAGGCAAGCTCTTATATCAATATGAAGCTTACAGGAGTATTAGTAACGGATATGGACCAGGCAGCAAGAACACAGTGCTTGGATGCAAATACGATGAAATGGTCTGATGAGATTGGAAAAGTTATTGGAGTAGATTTTGATAAAGTAATGCCACCGATCAGAAATATTGATGACATCATTGGAACTGTTACAAAAGAAGCTGCAGAAGAAACAGGATTGATTGAAGGAATTCCAGTAGTTGCTGGATGTAGTGATGCTATGGCATCCATGTATGCGACGGGAATCAGCAGACTTGGAGATGTAGGAGAATCATCAGGAACCTCTTCTCTTGTATTTGTTGGAAGTAAAGAACAAAGTGCACCGGATGTGCCAGTTGTCACAAAACCATGTGCAATTGAAGGAATGCCATGGATTTTTGATGCACCAATTACAACAACAGGAGCAACATTAAAATGGTATATTGACTTTTTAGCAAGAGAAGAGGCAAAAGTTGTTGAAGAAACAGGAGAAAATATTTTCGATGTATTAAATAGAATGGCACTATATTCTAAGCCAGGATCTAATGGACTATTCTTTTGGCCATATTTATTAGGAGAAAGAGCACCATTATGGAATGATCATGCAAAAGGAATGTTTATTGGATTAGGAATGAATACAGATAGAGCAGATATGATCAGATCTGTATTTGAAGGAACAGCATTTGCGCTGCGTCATGTTATTGAAACCGTCAGAAAATCAGGTGGACAGGCTGACAGACTAAGAATCTGTGGTGGTGGAGCGAAGAGCAGAACATGGTGCATGATCAAAGCTTCCGTATTAAATATGCCAGTATATGTGCTAGATGATAAATGTGGAGATGTTCCGGTAGGAGATGCATTGATCGTAGGACATAAAGTAGGAGTGTTTAAAGATCTTGGAAAAGCAGTAGAAGATATCGTAAAAGTAAAAGAAGTCATTGAACCAAATCCAGAATGGGTCAAGGTATATGATAAATTATATCCATTCTTTGTTGATATGTATGCTCATCTTGATTCAGATCTTAAGAAATTAAAAACAGTAGCGGATGAATTAAAGAAAGATAATTGATTTTCACATAAAAAAAAGCTAAAATTGTATCCTTCTAGTTAATTGATCGGAAAATATAAAAAAAATGGGGGATTTAAATGAAACAAAAATTAACAATTAGAGAAAGTTTTAATCTAGGAAAAGGATGGCACCTGATGATTTTTGCAATTCTTGCAATGCTTGTAACTAATGCAGGTGTCAATGACGGACTAAATATCGCATTGCCTGAGATCACAAAGGGATCAGGACTAAATTATGAATTATGCTTAAGTATGGGAACAGTAGCTGGATTTGTAGGCGTTGCCATGATGCTTGTAATTGCAAAATTCCGTGATAGATTCGGCGGAAGAAAAGTCAGCTCAGTGTTGTTTATTATTTTCGGTTTAACGTATTATTTCTTATTTTTAAGAGCGACAAATATTGTAATGTATGCAGCAGCGCAGTGTATCATGGTAAGTTGTGGACAAGGTTGTTTTTATCTGTGCACAGGACCAATGCAGTCAGACTGGTTTCCGAAAAAACGAGGAGTAGTAAATGGAATCAGTACGATCGGAGCTAATATTGGAACAGCAATCTTAGCACCACTTATGACATTCTTGATCGGATTAGCAGATTATAGAGTAAGTTTGGCAGTATTTCCAGCAGCAGCTATTATTTTAGCAATTTATGCCTATATTACATTAAGAGATGATCCAATTGATGCGGGTATGTATCCTGATAATGTTACAAAAGAAGTATATGAGACAGAGTATAAAGAACTTGAAAATAAGGTCGAATATGAAAGTGATTGGACGATTCCTAAGATGTTAAAATGTAAGGAAGTCTGGATAGCATCTATTGTTCCGGGATTTATCACTCTTGGACTTTTAGGTATCATAACACAGTTCGTAAAACGTAATACAGATTTAGGAGTTCCACAGCATACAGCAATCGCAGCGATGACAGTAGCAGGTCTTGTAGGTATCATCGGAAGTTATGCAATTGGATATATTGATACAAAACTTGGAACAAAAAAAGCAGGAATGATCTATTGTGCGATCTTTGCAAGTGGAATTATCTTTAATCTTCTTGGAGCGATCTGGTTACCATTTGTATATGTTTCTATTGTTATAGTAGGATTTTCACTTGGTGGAAGTACAAATATGTCATTGTCATTCCCGGCATCAATTTTTGGCGTATTAGATTATCCAAAAGTAAATGGAGTTATTTTCCCGATTAACTATTGTATTGGATGTTTAAATTTTGCAGTGAATGCAGCGGTAATGAAAGTTACTGGAAGCTTAACAGGAGCATATGTTGTATATCTGGTATTGTTTATCATCGATATCATCATCATAGCTTGTACAGAAGAAGGAAAATGGGATAAATTAAAACATCCGGAATTAATGCCAAAAAATAAATAAAAACTCAAAAAGGGCTATTGATATTTATGAAAGATCAATAGCCCTTTTTGAATTTTATAAGACTAGAGGATATATGTTTTTAATGCGTTTAATATTTCTTTTTTTGTTTTCAAAAATTTTAAATCATTCAGATTAAAATCTGAATTAAAAAGTTCATTTAGCATTTTAAAGATGAAATTACTGTCATTTTTAGCAATGGCAACAAGAACAATGATTCTTATTTTATTATCATGATATTTGATCCGATGATCAAGCGTCATGGCACAAGCAGATGTTTTTTCATAGTCACCAATTTGATATACGAAAGAAACATGTGGATGGTGAGCAAAGGTAAGAATAGATTCTCTTTGCATAATGGAAGCTAAAAATGAAACATCCAAAGGTAATTCTTTCGTTAATTCATTGTACAATAATTTCAGTGCATCAAAGAAATCACTGCAATTAGAGCTCTCAATCCAGGAAGCATTGTCTAATAAATCATACAAGGATAGATTAGTATTATTATATAGATGTTCTATTCTTGTAGAATGAATATAATGACGTAAATTATGGCGATCTCTTTCTGTGAAGAAAGGCGAAATCTGTAGAGATTTGCAAGATACAGAGGTTGTCATATTTTTATTAACAGTTGATAAGATAAGATCAATATCATTGAATTCTCTCATATCTTTTGTGTATACAGGCAATAATTCATGAATATCTATAAAATCAGAAAAATTTTCAAGTACAGTATGCTTTAAGTTCCATGCGACAGACAGATTGTGATGGCATAAAATAACAGTATTTATTTTAGGCAGAGTACGATTATAGTATGATAATGCACCTGAAATACAAAATGTCAAATAAGTAATTTCAGAATAATTAAAATAGCTTCCCAAATATTTAAGTGCAAGTGGCTGTATCAAATAAGCAATTTCAAATTCTATGAGATACTGAGTTCGCAGAGAATACTCCTGAGTGATCAATTTGTTAGGACGTCGAAAAGGTACTTTGATGGAACGAAATAATTGCAGCGTCGTAATATAAAAGTCTTCATCGGACGAAAAATCAAGATGAAAAACATCTTTGATCTTTTGAATATATTCATCACACATTTCAATGATTTCATGGTCAAAATAATCTTTCACAGTTCTAAAATTTAGCAGTTTAGCATTTAGTAATTTAGAAGATGCCATAAAATAATAAAAAGGTATTCTGTCGTTTTGTGGGAATTTCACATCTAATTTATTTTCCAAAGAGTCTAAAATATCATCAATCAAATGAATAGAAAATTTATCATTTGTCGTATGAGAGGAAGTTTTTGTGATATAGAAGCCATTTTGTATTCTGAAATAAGCAATGGATATTCCAAGCCCCAATTCAACCATACTGAGATCTTCTAATCTTACGTTATATTCATTTAAATAAATTTTTATTTCAGACATAATTAAAACCAAAATATCATTATCAAGGTCTTGATAGTTATAAAATGCATTACCTGTGGAATTATAATCCCAGTTTTCCGTGAAAATCTGATTTAAAATGATTCTGCGTTTTAATTCATCGGATTCCAAAGAGATAAAATTTTTCTTCTTATAAAATTTTATAAATGGATATTCGAGAATATAATTTTTTTTGAGTGTCTGAATATCTATGTCGAGAGTTGTGGAACTAATAAACATTTCATCTTCCAGATCATATAAATTGATTGGATCTTCTTCAACGCATAATCTATAAAGGATATATCTTATGCGGTCATCTCTTGAAAGAAAAGAAGCATTTATTTTCAAGATGTGTGCAAGTTCAGCAGAATTTTCAGTTTGTAGTAAATATCCAACACTACGTTTAGATTCAATAACAATCCCAGATTCTTTTAAAAGATTATTAATTTCGTTGATATCATTTCTGATCGTACGGGAAGATACGTTTAACTCGTTAGCAAGTTCTTTCCCAGTAACATATTCCGTTTTATATTTTAAACTTTGAAGTATTTTTCGTTGACGTAAACTTAAAAGAATATTATGCATAGTTGCCTCCATTTTTCCGTTAATAAAAGAAAATAATTTTGCTGTTTTCTTTTATTTTAAGAAATAATTGCTTTTTTTTCAATATTTTACGGGAAATAATAAATGATAATTCCATTTTGAAACGGAAAAATGTAGTTTGAAGCAAAATGATCAAATAGATACAATTAATTCAGAAACAAAAAACAAATATGAAAATAACTTTAGAGGAGGAATAAAAATGGCAAGTCAATTTTTTGTTAGCAGTGATGTAGTGTTTGGAAAGGATTCTGTAAAAGAACTTCCAAAGATGTTAAAAGAATATAATGCAAAAAAAGTAATGGTAGTTTATGATGCCGGTGTAAAAATGGCAGGAATTTCCGAAAAAGTTTTAGATGAGATTAAAAAAGCAGATGTTGAAGTGACAATTTTTGATGGGGTTATTCCAAATCCAACAAATGAAGTCGTAGAAGAAGCAGCAGCGATCGCGAAAGAAAAAGATATCGATGTGTTTGTTGCAGTTGGTGGAGGAAGCAGTATTGATCTTACAAAAGCAGTGAATATTTTAATGACAAACGAAGGAACGATCGGTCAGTATGGTGGAATGAATATGGTTAAGAATCCAGTATTACCATTAATTGCAATTCCAACAACAGCAGGTACATCAAGTGAGATCACGAATGTTGTTGCATTAACAGATACAGTAAATGTTTGCAAATATGTCATTATTGATAACAAGATTGTAGCTGATAAAGTCATTGCTGATCCTGAATTTACAAAAACAATGCCAGTGTCAGTAACAGCAGCAACTGGTATGGATGCGATCACACATGCAGTAGAAAGCTATATTTCTAATATGGCAACACCATTAACAGAATATCATTCACTCAAAGCATTACAGATTTTTTACGAATATCTTCCAAAAGCAGTAGCAGATGGCAGTGATATGGAAGCAAGAGAGAAAATGATGCTTGGATGTCTGATCGCAGGATTTGGTTTCTCAAATGCCAACTTAGGATTAGTACATGGGATTGCACATACATTAAGTGCACATTTCCATCTAGCACATGGTATGGCCAATGCGACAGTTCTTCCTTATGTTATGGAATATAACGCAGATAGCTGCCCTGAAAAGATGGTTGAACTTGCAAAAGCGATCAATCTTCCTGTATCTGGAAATTTAGAGGAAGATAAATATCTGCTTTCAAAAGAATTATTAAAACTTACAAAAGAGTTAGGAATCAAAACATTATCAGAGCAGGGAATCACAGAAGCAGATTTTGAAATGCTGGCAGAAGATGTATTAAAAGAGCCTGTTCTTGGATTTAATCCAAAACAGAATGTAACAAAAGAAGATGTGATTGCTATTTTAAAGAAGGCATTTTAATTTGATAGGAGAAAAAGAAAATGAAAGAAAATTATAGTGGAAAAGAAAAATATCCACATTTATTTTCCCCGCTTCGTATCGGGAATATTAAGATGAAAAATAGAATTATCTGTGCACCAACAAGTCCAAGTATGATCGATCTGAATGGGCATTTCACACCTGAAATGATCGCATATCTGGAAGAAAAAGCAAAAGGAGGGGCAAGTGTTGTAACGTATGGGGAAGCAATTCCTCATTCAGCTACAGGAAAATCACATAATAAACAGCTTCAGCTAGATGCTTTTGGTGTACGTCAGGGAATGACAGAATGTGCGAGAGCGATCCACAATGCAGGTTCCTATGCAAATATTCAGCTTTCTCATGGTGGAATGTATGGTGGTCTTTCCAGTGTAGGTGGAGATGTTGATACATGTCAGGTGGCCTATGGTCCAAGTGATATGACAATGCCTGCTGGTGAAGTAAAAGAAATGCCAAGAGAACTTATTTTTGAAATCATAGAATCTTATGGAAAAGCAGCAAAACTTTGCAAAGAAACTGGGTTCGACATGGTACAGGTACATGCGGCACATGGATGGCTGTTTTCACAGTTTTTATCTCCAGTATGGAATCAAAGAACCGATGAATTTGGCGGATCCTTAGAAAACAGGGCTAGATTCTTTACAATGGTCGTAGATAAAGTCAGAGAAGCAGTTGGGAAAGATTTCCCAATTGAGGCAAGAATTTCTGGCGATGATCTTACAGATAAAGGATTAGGGCTTGAAGATTGTATTAAAGTTGCAAAAATGATTGATGACAAAGTTGATCTGATCAATGTATCTTGCGGAAATCATGAAGATCCAGATATGTTTTGCAGAACACATCCTTCTGCCTTCTATAAACGTGGTGTCAATGTTTATCTTGCAGCAGCGATCAAGAAAGAAGTAAAAACACCAGTTGCGTGTGTCGGTTCATTAAATGACCCAGCACAAATGGAAGAGATCATTGCGACAGGACAGGCAGATGCAGTGGAACTTGGAAGAGCAAGTCTGGCTGATCCATATCTTCCGAATAAAGCATTATGTGGACAGGCAGATGATATTACGCCATGTTTAAGATGCTATGAATGTTTTGGAGCAACTGGAGAACTTGAAATGGTAAAATGTGCTGTAAATCCGATCATGGGACAGCAGCTTGCTGATAAAACACAAGATAAAAAAGCAAAACATAAGAAGAAAGTGTTAGTTGCAGGTGGTGGACCAGCCGGAATGGAAGCAGCGATCACACTTGCCCAAAGAGGACATAATGTTACTTTGATGGAAAAACAGGAAAAATTAGGTGGGAATCTGCATCCAGCAGGAGCTGCTTATTTTAAAGAAGATATATTGAAATTGATCAAAGTTTTAGAAAATCGTACGAAAGCGGCAGGAGTCAATATATTACTTAACAAAGAAGTAACTCCAGAAGTAGTGAAAGAATTTGATCCAGATGCACTTGTAGTAGCAATTGGATCAGAAGAATTAGTGCCACCGATCAAAGGAATTGATAAAGAAAATGTTATTATGGCAATTGATGCAGAATTACATCCTGAAAAACTTGGAAAGAAAGTTGTGATCATGGGTGGTGGTCTTGTTGGAGCAGAAGGTGCGATTGGATTTGAACACGAAGGCAAAGAATGTACGATCATTGAAATGAAATCTACAATTGCAGAAGAAGTGAATTCATTCTATCGAGGCGGACTTATGCCAGAAGTGGAAAGATCAGCAAAATGTCTTGTAAATACAAAAGTAATTGAAATAACAGATGATGGAGTTATTTGCCAGAATGAAAAGGAAAAATTCTTGGTAGCAGCAGATTCTGTTGTATGTGCATTAGGATTTAAATCTCCATATACAAAAGTAGATAATCTGGCAGATTTAGTGGATGAATCCTACATTATTGGTGATTGTAATAAAGTTGGAAAGATTTATGAAGCAATAAGCGGAGCATATTATACAGCACTTAGAATCTAAATATAAGAAAAAATTCCATTTAGAAACGGAAAAACATAGTTTGAGACAAAGAAATTAAAAATCTATAATAAAGACATATTAAAGAGTTGCTATCAAAAGTAATCATAACGAGAACATAAAGAAAAGGAGAGAATAGACAATGAAAAAGAAATTAGTTTTATGTACACAGCTTCCTAAAAATAGAATGGAAGAAATTGAAAAATACTGTGACATTACAATTGCAGGTGAGTTAAAACATGGAAAAGGGAATGTTACAGAAGAAATGACAAAGGCTGAGTGCGAAGGTTATGAAATCGTTGTACTTGGAGATGAATATGCTGGAACAGATACAATTAATTCCTGGATTGAATCTGGAATGAAATTCATCGGTGTTGCAAAAGGAACACCAGTAACTGTTGATAATGAAGCTCTGAAAGCAGCAGGAATCCCATTAGCATACACACCTGGACGAAACAGAGTAGCCGTTGCAGAATTTAATATTGGATTAATGATCGCTGTAGCAAGAAACTTAGCACTTAGTGCAGCAGGTCTTTGGAAAGGGGAACATACAAGTCCTGCCAAAGAAGATATCTATGATGTTCCAGATGTAAAGAACGTAACATTCGGACCATTAGACGAAAATCATCCATTCACAGATTACGGTATTGGATTTGAATTATACGGAAAGAAATTAGGAATTGCAGGATATGGAGCAATTGGACGTGAAGTAGCAGTAAGAGCGAAAGCATTAGGAATGGAAATACTTGCTTATGATCCATATATGCCAGCGGAAGTAATTGAAAAGGACGGAGCAAAAGCAGTGGATCTTGATACAATGTTAAGTCAGTCAGATATGGTTAGTATCCATCTCCCAGTCCTTGAATCAACAAAGGCAATGGTAAATAAAGATTGGTTTACAAAGATGAAACCAACAGCTTACCTGATCAACACAGCAAGAGCTGCAGTTATCGATCAGAAAGATTTTGTAGAAGCTTTACAGAATAAAGAAATTGCAGGAGCAGCGATCGATGTTTACTGGGAAGAACCAGTGCCAGCAAATCATCCACTTCTTTCTATGAGAAATGTATTATGTACACCACATATGGCAGGTCTTACAACAGATGTTGACAATTGGTCAGGAGAAATGATGTCACAGGAAGTACTTGCATATCTTAACAATGAAGAACTGAAATATGTATGGAAAAGATAAAGGAGAAAAAATATGGAAACAAGCAAAAGTAAAAAAGTAATAGCTGCTGGAATCTTGGTAATGTCAATGACAATGGCATGTAATAGTGCATTAGCACCAATCTTGGCTGAAGTAGGAAAATATTTCCCAGATTCAAGTGATGCAGCAATTCAGATTGTTTTAACGATCATTAACCTTATTACATTACCAATGATGATCATCGAGCCTTTTTTTGAAAAAGTTATAACAAAAAGAGATATAGCGATCATTGGTACAGCATTAATGTTAGTTGGAGCATTAGTACCACAAGTATTAAATACAGAATTATGGATGTTATATATTGCTAGTGGTATCATCGGAATCGGATTATCCTTCGTAGTAGTAACAAGTTCATCTCTGATTTCTGATTATTTCTCAGGAATTGAGAAATCAAGAATTATGGGATTCCAGTCAATCTTTGTAAGTACCGGTGGAACGATCATTGCAAAAGGATCAGGATTATTAACAGCAATGGGTGGATGGAAAACAGGTTATCTTGTATTTTTGATCACAGTTCCAATCATTTTGATCATCCTATTCACAGTTCCTCGTGGAGAAGTTATTGTACCTGAAAAAACAGAAGAACAGTCAAGTGGAATTTCAGGAAGTATGGTTTATTTTGGATTCCTTTGCCTTATAACAGGTATTTTCGTTGCAACATTTAATACAAACATTGCAATGTATATTGATGCAAAACATATTGGTGATGCAAATACAGCAGGTACTGTATCAGGTATCATGCAGGTAGTAGGTATCATAGGAGGACTTCTTCTTGGTACAGTTGTTAAGACATTTAAGAGATTTACAATTGGTGGATCTATTTTAGTAATGGCAGCAGGAACAGCTTGTGTAGCTTTATCAACAAACTTTGCTGTTATCTGTGTTGGAGCATTCCTTGTAGGAATTGGATTTGCGATCAGAAATCCAGGAGCAGTTACATTTGGAGCAAACATGGTTCCAGCAGCACAGGCATCACTTGCGATCGCAATTATTTCAGCAACATATAATGTAGGTAACTTCTTATCAGCATTTATCATTAATCCACTTGCAAATATGTTTAGTACAGATATTTCAATGAGATTTTTAGTAGCAGCAATTGGATTAGCAATTGTAGGAATTCTTGCATGTGTCAAAGCGCCAGTAACAGATGAGCAGGCATTAGATGCACAGTAAGTATAGATATTAAATTAAGATTAGAACAATATAAAGGAGACAATAGATATGAAATATGAAGCAATCAGAAAAACAGTATTAGAAGCAATTTTAGAAGCAGTGGAAAAAGGACTGATCAATGGTACTTCAGGAAATATTGCAATGAGAGATTCAGAAGATAAAAATATCGTTGCTATTACACCTTCAGGAATTTCTTACACAGGTATGAAACCAGAAGATATCGCAATTGTTGAGATGAAAGAAGATGGAACAAATGAGTGGATTGATGGAAACTATAAACCATCATCAGAAGTTCCAATGCATACAGAAGTAATGAGAAAAAGACCAGATGTGAATGCAACAGTTCATACACATAGTATGTATGCAACAATCTGTGCAATGGGTGAAAATCCAGAATTAAAACCTATTACACCTCCACAGTGTGAATTTACACCAGTAGGAATTGTAAGCTTTACAATGCCAGGTTCAAATGATGTGGCACATAAAGTAGCAGATCAGATTGGTGAAAATGGTCGAGTATGTTTAATTAAAAACCATGGAATGTTCTCTTGCGGAAAAGATATGAAAGCTGCAATGCATGCAACAATCTACACAGAAGAAATGGCAGAGACAACGGTTATTGCTAAAACACTTGGAACTTATGAGCCAATGCCACAGGAAGCAGTTGAAAAAATGCAGGAATTAATCGCAGCTGATCAGGCAGTTTAATTAATCTATACCAAACAGAATTCTTCATAAATTAGTCCATATAAAAGTTAATTTATATATCGTTTGATTTTTATAAGCAAATAGTATAATTCCTAAAACTCCAAATAATTCGAAAGCGCTCAGAATATTAGCTGGGCGCTTTTTTTAGAAATTAAGATAATAGAATTTTCAAATATTTCGTCAATCACAATTTGACAACTTTTCCCGTTAACCCTGAGGAGTGTTGTATTAAAGCAACATTCCTTTTATCATTTTATACAGAATAAGGAATTACAAGATGAGGAATACCATATGTCAAAAGAACTCGAAGTTCCATTGTCGCGTGTTACCAGAGTTACAGATGGATTACTGGAGGAAGGATACCTGTTGAAAGACGAAGGCAGAAGACTATTTTTAACACCGATGGGATTATCAAAAGGCCAGCAATGTCTAGAAAGAAAGAGATGTCTTACCGAATTTTTAAGGCTGGTTTCAGGTGTTGACGGCAGTATTGCAAAGGAAAATGCCTGTGCGATTGAGCATATTCTGGATGAACGTATTTTGACGGGAATTCGTATGTTTATGGAGAATAGACATACATATTCTTATATGACCAGAGGAAATGATTTAAATCTGATGTTCCCAGAGGGAAAGAGAATTATGCCGATTTCATTTTTTGAAAAAGGAACATCACATCCAAGAATTCTTGCGAAGGAATATCATCAGTTTGAAAAGCATGCGGAAGTTGTGATCAGTGAGGAAAGTTATTTGTATCTGAAACCTCTCGATCCGAAAATGTTACAAAAAGAAATACGCTATAGATATGGAAATCAGTGGATGTTTGCTAAAAAGGAAAAAGGAAAATTTGGAATCTTAACAGAGGCGTTAGACTGTACGATCCGAAGAAATGATAAATTGTCAGAAGGAGTTGTGGAATTAACAGTTTGTGACAGCATGGAAGATGAAATTCTGGAAGAAGCAGTTACTATTTTAACCATATCATTGATTTAGAGGAGTTTGACAATGTGTGATAAAACAATGGAAAATTATAAACCGAATATGTTTCAGTTACAATGTTTAAAAGCATTGGAAATACAGATTGAGGGAGAAAAAGGATATAAGTTTAAGAAAGATCAAAAAATAAGAATAAAATCGAATTTTGTAAAAAATGATGAAAATTTAATACAGAAGTAAAAAACAGCATTCTTACAAATGGCTTAAATTGGTCGGACCACCAAAGAGAAGAATGCTGTTTTTTGTGCAATTTAACTAAAAATAATACCAATTTTCAAAGAAAATAAATATGTTTGTAAAAGAAATAACTTGACTTTTTATCGAATTGGTCCTACCATATAAGTACAGTAACTGGTAGGACCAATCTTACTATGTCGCGTATACGCTAAAAATAGGATATCGGGAACCGTTCATATTTGAAAAGAAAGGAGAGAACCTAGAATGTTCATTCACTTTTTATTAGCGATGCTTCCAATCATCTGGCTGATCATTGCATTAAGCGGATTAAAGATGGCAGGTCATGTAGCATGTCCGATCGCTTTGATTATCACAGCCGTTGAAGCACTTTTTTTGTGGAAGCAGAAGATTATTGATGTCCTGACAGGAGGGTTAGAAGGATTTGCAATGGCAATCTGGCCAATCTGTCTGGTTATCGTGGCAGCAGTGTTTACTTACAACTTGGTCGTACATACGAAAAACATGGAACTTATCAAAAAGATGTTAACTTCCGTATCAAAGGATAAAAGAATCCTTGTTCTTATCATCTCATGGGGATTTGGAGGATTTATGGAAGGTATGGCAGGATTCGGAACAGCCGTAGCAATTCCAGCAGGAATCCTTTGCGGACTCGGATTTGATCCAATTTTTGCAGCAATGATCTGTCTGGTAGCGAATACCACACCAGTTGCATTTGGATCCATCGGAATTCCAACTGTTACCGCAGCAAATGTTACAGGATTCAGTCCTCATATGACAGCATCTTACGTTGTACTTCAATTAGCAATTATGGTAATTTTAGTTCCTTTCTTCCTTGTTTTCATCACAGGAAAACACGAGGGAGCCAAAGGACTTGGCGATTATAAAGAAATTTTATTTATTACATTGATGTCTGGAGTTTCATTTTTGATTCCACAGTATCTGACAGCAAAATTTATCGGAGCAGAACTTCCAGCAGTCATTGGATCTGTATGTAGTATGGCAGTCACGATCATCTTAGCGAAAGTCATGCTTAAGGGTAAATCAAGTAAATTTGATGTTGAGATCGAAGAAAAAGAAGACGAAAGATCATTGACAGTCAAAGATGCATTGGTTGCATGGAGTCCATTTATTTTAGTATTGGTATTCCTATTACTGACATCCACATTGGTACCAGCGATTCATGATCCATTATCAGCGATCAAATCAAATGTACCGATCTACACAGGAGAAGGCGCAGCACCATATACATTTACATGGGTTGCAACACCAGGAGTCTTGATCCTTATAGCAGCATTTATCGGAGGAATCATTCAGAAATGTCCGATCGGAGAAATCTTTGGTGTATTAGGAAAAACTATCGTACAGATGTTAAAAACAATTATTACGATCATGGCAGTACTTGCAACTGCAAAGATCATGGGATACAGCGGAATGACACAGTCTATTGCAGATTTTATCGTTCGAGTAACAGGAAGTTTCTATCCACTTGTTGCACCACTGATCGGATCTATTGGAACATTTGTTACAGGAAGTTCTACATCAAGCAGTGTTCTGTTCTCTAAATTACAGGCAAGTACAGGAGCAGAATTAAATATCAACCAGATCTGGCTGGTAGCAGCAAATACAGTTGGTAGTACCGCAGGAAAGATCATTTCCCCACAGAGTATCGCAGTAGCGACAGCGGCAACAGCAACGGTTGGAAAAGAAAGTGAGATCTTAACAAAGGTTATTAAATATTTCGTACTATTTGCAGTGATCTATGGTCTTGTCTGCTATTTCGGATTAAGACTGATCTAGGAAAATGGAACACCATTTCCAAGAGATAAAAAAGGTATTAACTTTTAAGGAGGAAGATAGATGAGTGAGTATCAGTATAACAAGGTGACACCAGAGATGATCGAGAAATTCAAAGAGATCGCTCCGAAACGTGTCTTAGTGGGTGATGAGATCAATGAAGATTTTACCCATGATGAAATGGCAATCTACGGAAAAGCAAAACCAGAAGTTTTGGTAGAAGCAACATCGACAGAAGAAGTTGCAGCCGTTGTAAAACTTTGTAATGAAAACAAGGTTCCTGTAACCCCAAGTGGTGCAAGAACAGGATTAGTAGGAGGAGCCGTAAGTATCGGTGGCGGTGTTATGATCTCTCTTACAAAGATGAACAAGATTCTTGGATATGACAAAGAAAACTTTGTAGTTAAGATTCAGTCAGGAGTCCTTTTAAATGATCTTGCTCAGGATGCAGAAAAACAAGGATTATTATATCCACCAGATCCAGGTGAGAAATTTGCAACCGTTGGTGGAAATGTAGCAACAAATGCTGGTGGTATGAGAGCTGTTAAATATGGTTGTACAAGAGATTATGTACGAGCTATGACAGTTGTACTTCCAACAGGTGAGATTGTGAAACTTGGAGCTACTGTATCAAAGACAAGTTCAGGATACAGCTTATTAAACTTAATGATCGGTTCTGAAGGTACATTAGGTATTATCACAGAACTTACATTAAAAGTGATCCCAGCACCAAAATCAGTGATCAGTCTGATCATTCCTTATGAGAATCTGGAAGATTGTATCGCAACAGTACCAAAATTCTTTATGAATCATTTAGCACCACAGGCACTGGAATTCATGGAAAAAGAAGTTGTAATGGATACAGAAAAATTCCTTGGAAAACAGGTTTATCCAAAGGAAATGGAAGGTACGGAAGTTGGAGCTTATTTACTGGCAACATTTGATGGAAATTCTGAAGAACAGTTAGAAGATATCGTAGAACAGGCAGCAGAAGTTGTAGTGGAAGCAGGAGCGATCGATGTATTAGTTGCTGATACACCAGCCTTAAAGAAAGATGCATGGGCTGTCCGTGGAGCATTACTTGAGGCGATTGAAGCAGATACTGTACTGTTAGATGAATGCGACGTTGTAGTTCCAACAAATAAGATCGCAGAATTCTTAACATATACAAAATCATTGGAAGCAGAAGCTGATTTCAGAGTTAAGAGCTTTGGTCATGCTGGAGATGGTAACTTACATATCTATGCATGCAGCAATGACATGGAAGAAGCAGAATTTAAGAAACAGGTTGCAGTCTTTATGGATAAAGTATATGCAAAAGCAACAGAATTTGGTGGAATGATTTCTGGAGAACATGGAATCGGACATGGAAAGATGGATTATCTAGCAGAATCTCTCGGACCAGTTCAGATGAGGATCATGGAAGGTGTCAAAGAAGTATTTGATCCAAATATGATCTTAAATCCAGGTAAGATCTGTTACAAATTATAAGTTATATAAAAACAATAAGACAAACATAAACAAAAAACATAGACAAAGCTTTTTAAGGTAATTTTAGGAGGATATCAAGATGGCATATTTAATTTCAGAGGAAGCAAAAGATTTATTACAGGATGTACACGAATTTTGCGAAAACGAAGTAAAAGAACAGTGTAAAGCATATGACGTTAGTGGAGAATGGCCAAAAGAAATTTATGACAAAGCCATTGAAATGCAGTTACATTCATTAGAAGTACCAGAAGAATATGGTGGACCAGGATTATCAAGAGTTGACGTTGCAGCACTGATCGAAGAAATGGCTATCGCAGATGCAGGATTTGCAACAACAATCTCAGCCAGTGGATTAGGAACAAAACCAGTACTGATCGCAGGAAATGAAGAACAGAAAAAACATGTATGCCAGAAGATCATTGATGGTGGATTTGGAGCTTTCTGTTTAACAGAACCAGGAGCAGGATCTGATGCAAGTGCAGGTACAACAACAGCTGTCAAAGATGGTGATGAATGGGTATTAAATGGAAGAAAATGCTTCATCACAAATGGTGGTATCGCATCTTTCTATTGCATCACAGCAATGACAGATAAAACAAAAGGTACAAAAGGAATTTCTATGTTCTTAGTTGATGCTGGAACTCCAGGATTAAGCACAGGAAATGAAGAAAATAAAATGGGTATCCGTACATCTAACACATGTGATGTTGTATTAGAAGACTGCCGTATTCCAGCAGAAAATCTGATCGGAGAAGAAGGAAGAGGATTCCCAATCGCTATGAAGACATTAGACCAGGCAAGAGCATGGATGGGATGCGTTGCAACAGGTATCGCACAGCGTGGTATCAACGAAGGTATCGCATATGCCAAGGAAAGAGTACAGTTTGGTAAACCAGTTATCAAAAATCAGGCAATGCAGTTTAAAGTAGCTGATATGGAAATCAAGACAGAGACTGCTCGTCAGATGGTTGCACATGCCTTAACAAAGATGGATATGGGATTACCACATTCCAAAGAAGCAGCGATCGCAAAATGCTATGCATCAGATATCGCAATGGAAGTAGCTTCTGAAGCAATCCAGATGTTTGGTGGATATGGATACAGCAGAGAATATCCAGTAGAAAAATTATTAAGAGATGCTAAGATCTTCCAGATCTTCGAAGGAAGTAACGAAATCCAGAGAATCGTAATCGCTAACAATACAATTGGAAGATAAAAATAAGAAGGAGTAAGACAATGAACATTTTAGTTTGTATGAAACAGGTTCCGGATGATTCTGTAGAAATCCATTTAAATGCAGATGGAGCACCGGATTTAGCCAATGTTACACCTGTTGTAAATGCATTTGACACCTATGCTCTTGAAATGGCAGCACGATTAAAAGAATCCTCAGAAGGAGAAATAACCATCGTATGTGTTGGAGAAGAAGGAGCAAAAAACTCCTTAAAGAACTGCCTTGCAGTTGGAGCAGATCACGCATTTTTAGTAAGTGATGATGCTTTCAAAGATTCTGACACAACAGGAATCGCAAATATCTTAAAAAATGTAGTAGCAAAATTAGAAGCAGATAATGGTCAGAAATTCGACTTGATCTTCACAGGAAAAGAAGCAACAGATGCCGCACTTGGACAAGGTGGAATCATGTTAGCCGATGAACTTGGAGTCGGAGTGATCACAAATATCACAGAAATTGCCTTAGACGGTGACAAAGTAACAGCTAAACAGGAAACAGAAGAAGGATATCGTACAGTAGAAGCTTCTGCACCATGTGTTGTTACTGTTACAAAACCAGAATATGATCCACGTTACCCAACGATCAAGAATAAAATGGCAGCCAGAAAGAAACCAATCGGTGACATCAAAGAAGCTGATCTTGCGGATCTTGAAAAAGAAAAAGTCGGTGCAGACAATGCAAAAGTTCAGGTGATCAAATTATATGAGCCAGCAAAGAAAGAAGCCGGAATTAAGATTCAGGAAGAAACAGAAGAAGATTCAGCATTAAAAGCAGTCGCTATGATGGCAGATGCCAAAGTATTCTAGGAAGGGAGAACAAAGGACATGGCAGAATATAAGAATATCATGGTATATGTAGAAACTGCAGAAGAAAATCCAGTGAAAGTTGGATTAGAAATGCTCTCACCAGCCAAAGAACATGCTGAGAAAGTCACAGCGGTTGTTATCGGAAGCGGTGTAGCAGATGCAGCGAAAAAAGTAGCAGAGGCAGGTGCCGATCAGGTCATCTGTGTCGATAGCGAAGATTATAAAGAATATAATCTGGATGCATATGCAGCAGTTTTAACACAGTTAGTAAAAGACGAAAATCCAGAAGCAGTATTTATCGGTGGAACACAAGATGGAAAAGACATCGCACCAGCAGTCGCAGCGAAATTAGGTGTAGGATGTGCATCTGATGTCTTAGCTGTCAAAGCAGAAGATGGAGAAATTGTATACACATGCCCACTATATGGCGGAACTGTGTTAGAAGATGTAAAGATTGCAAGTACTCCACAGGTAGCGACTCTTCGTTCTGGAGCATTCCAGAAAGTTGAGAATCCATCAGAAGGGGAAGTCGTTGCAAAAGAAGTCAAAGTACCAGAAGATGTGATCAAAGCTAAGATCACAGAAAGCGTCAAAGAAATCGCAGAAACGATCAACCTAGAAGAAGCAGAAGTCATCGTTTCTGGTGGACGTGGAATGGGAAGCAAGGAAAACTTCGCATTAGTTGAAGAACTTGCAAACATTTTAGGCGGTGTTGTCGGAGCAACAAGACCAGCCATTGAAGATGGATGGGTATCAAAGATCCATCAGGTAGGACAGTCTGGAAAGATCGTTGCACCAAAACTATACATTGCCTGCGGAATTTCTGGAGCAACACAGCATGTATCAGGAATCATGAATTCAGGATACATCGTAGCGATCAACAAAGATGAAGACGCACCAATTTTTGATGTAGCAAATGTCGGAATCGTTGGAGATGTTATGAAAGTGCTTCCTGTTATGATCGAGGAGATCAAAAAGATCAAGGATGCACAGTAAATAAAAATCTATTTTTATAAAATAGCTTGTTTCTATACTTAATGTATATTCACCATTTATAAAAGGTCAGATTGCCTTAAAGGCAGCCTGACCTTTCTTTCCGTTTTTATATTTAGATATTATATAATAAGAAGAAACTCAAAATTTTATCGAATAAAGTTTGTTTTAATTTTCTCTTCAGTAGCAGGAACTTCAACTCCGGCAGCAGCCCCAGCCTCAATACAGCGAAGCAGCCAAGCCATGTTATTTCCTAATGTACGCATGATCTGGAGCCCTTCTTCATCCTGTTTTACTTCTTCAGGAGTATTTCCATGAACCATATTCCAGTAGTTTGAGGAAACAACAGGCATCTGATGATATTCAAGATATTTTAAGAGAACATCCAAAGTTGCAGTTGTACCAGCACGACGTGCGGAAGTTACAGCAGCTGCAGGTTTATGTAGCATAAAGTTACCAGCCTGAGAACAGAATTTATCCATAAATTCAATGATCTGACCACTAGGAGAAGCCCAGTAAACAGGGGACCCAATAACTAAAGCGTCAGATTTTTCCATGATCTTAGCTGCAACCTTCACATTTTCAATCGAAGGATCTCCAGCCTGAAAAATCTCAGTCTCAATTCCCTGTGCATTTAAAGTATTTGCAACCTCAGTCAAAGCAGTAAAAGTGCAACCAGCTTTGCGAGGACTTCCATTTAATAATAAAACTTTCATTTATCTCGTCCTTTCTAAAAGTAAAGAATCCAGTTACAAACAATATTCTATGTCAAAAGATGTTTCTTGACAAGGAGATAAATTTTCAATTCAAGATGCCAATAAACTAAAGTTATGAAGATTATCCATATGAATCATATGGATAATCTTCTATCATAACCTTTATTTATGCATCATCCCCACAATGTTGGTAAAACGCCAGCATATACAATCCACACAATCCCACAAGTGCATAAACCACACGTGACAACCAACTCATATCACCAAACAAAAATGCCACCAGATCAAACCGAAAGAATCCGATCAGTCCCCAGTTAATAGCACCAATGATCGTAAGAGTCAAAGCTGTGCAATCAAGAACTTTATTTCCCATAATAAAATCAAACCTCCTTAGAACAATGAATAAAATTCTAATTTAGTATTTGTAAAATTCCGTATTTTATGTATAAAAAAATTTGTCATTTAAAATAGTCGAGAAAGTAGTGACTTGACAATTGATGAAAATAATATAAAATAATAAATAGCAATAAAAATCAATAAAGAAACGGAAATTTATATATGTTGTCAAAATATGCTTCAAAAATGACATGATCTTATAACAGGAGGAACAAAAAAGAATGTTTGTAGAAGAACGACATCAGGAAATATTACGTTTGCTAGAAGAAAATGAAAAAGTGAAAGTAAAGGATCTAAGCAAACGCTTTGAAGTAACAGAGGATTGTATTCGTAAAGATCTGGCAAGTATGGAGGTAAAGAACCTTTTAAAAAGAACATATGGTGGAGCGGTTCGCCCTGATACATTGCATCCAGGACATAATAATATTGTATCGACAAGAAAAGATAAGAATATAAAAGAAAAACAACAGATTGCAAAAAA